>Ga0207128_1009_pt1 | contig 71669 bp, 64 predicted proteins | sample Alteio_BWMinHeat_18_FD_153522 | JGI IMG/M metagenome (GOLD analysis project Ga0207128, IMG submission 153522) | Enriched cells from forest soil in Barre Woods Harvard Forest LTER site, Petersham, Massachusetts, United States -... | ecosystem: Environmental > Terrestrial > Soil > Temperate forest >... | reverse complement strand
CCAAATTTCGTTTTATGTTATGCAAATCAGGGAATCTTCCGATTTTGATTGCAGGGAACTTAAAATGACGGCAGCGAAATAATTTTTGGAGACAGCAGCAAGCAGTTTCGGATCGTTCGTATATTCTTCCGCAGGACGGATACTATCGGGTGTTAATAATAATTTAATATTTTCCAATGCTTTTGGGTCCGACCCAATGCTTTGCGAATCTTTATCATCCCTTTTTTTCAATATCCAATCCTGCCACATAAGAGCATCAAAATCGGGAAAAGGGGGGTCTGCAACAATTTTTTTTTCGGAAAAAAATTGGGCAAGTTGCTTTCCGACTTTAACAACGATCTCGTACGATTCCAAATCTCTATTGTCGCTATAGTTTGTCAGCATCTTTGTAAATGAATCGGCAAGCCGGCCTGCAAATGCCGGATTGTCCTCTATTTGCGAAAGAACCCTTCCCAGTTTAAAGGGACTGTGAACAAACATGTTCTTTACAAAATTCCCTTTAAGTAATTGAGGATGACCCACACAAAAAGAAACGATCCGGTTAAGCTCATCGAAAGGATCGGTAGCTGTCATGCGCAATTCTCTAAATTGATCAGCGCTTAAACCTAAGCTTTCAGGGGGGGGGGGTTGCTGCATAATCCGGTTTTGCTCCATTCTGGAATAGTGGAAACTCTGTTCGGATTGCCTTTCCTCTACTGTTCGCCTATCGTCAAAATCTCTTGCAGGGCCTGGTTTGGGTAAACGCGATTGGGATAAACCAAAATTCAAATACCATGTATCATCCCTTCTTCCGTCAATATGTATTTCTTGGCTAGCAGTGCATCTATATTCTTGCCATTCAGTAACTCTTGAGATAAATGCAAAGGAATAAGGGGTGGGGTCTTTGGTGTGAATTTTGACTATGTTGATGGCTGCATTTAGCAGTAGATGTACCGGCTCGGGAAGCAGCCCACTATCAGAGCGGCTTGCCATCAGTTTGGCAAGTTTTGCTAACCTGGGGTTTACATAACGCAAGCTTTCATGATCCACAAAACGGGAAAAAAATTGAAAAGTTTGCGATTCTTCGATATTGTCCTCAGCTAACCTTAGTCCAGACATAATGTAAGCGGGAGATTGGGGGCGATTAGATGCATGTTGTTTAAATGAAAATAGCGTGGGAAACTGCGAATCAAAATCTTCTCTGTTTATGGGTTTAGTTGTCTCTTCCAGCGTAAATTCCGGATCGAAGTACCGAAGAACGCTAAAGCAGTGCTCATGCATTTTTACAGATGGCAACGCAAAATTTTCTTGCTTCACGGCAACAAGCAATTCGTAATAGTTTAAATTAAATCCTTGCAGCCTGCTTTCAGGGATTTGTCTAGCTAACTTATCTAAAATGGTTAAAAGAGTGTATTGCATGACTGTTTCTTCCGGAGTCGGATGTGAGCCCTCACGGCAATTGATGCACCTTTCAAGAAGCAACGAAATCTTTTCCATTGTAGGGACGATTTTGTCAGGAGGGATTTCAGACCAAATGTCATTGCCCTTCACAGGCACCGGAAGTGCCAAAAGAAAATCGGAAAGACAGCTCAGCGCTAACGCTTTCGAAGCACCAATGTATATTGGTACAGGTTTGATCCTTTGTGAAAATTCATCCACAACTTGTACGAGGTTTTCGGCCGATAATTGTTCGGGAACCTTGATTTGAAATAGTATGCTTACATGGGGATCTATCTTTGGGAATCTTTGTTGCTGATTAGCAGGCAGGATAGACCGCTGACCTGACATCCCGGCTTGCACAGGCTTAGAGTTGCCGCTGAGAGCGTCCTCTAATAATTGTTCATGATCCTCTATTCCAAATAGGGGTTCTGTCGTTATATCCCCTTTGCGTAATTTTGCCGGATCTGCCTGAGTGGAAATGCTTGAGGGTTCAATATCCACAGGCACCTCTTCCGTCATAGCAAGAAGGTCCATTCGCCTTTGAATATCGAGAATTGTCGCCTGAAATGATTGCAGTTGTTCACCTGTCAGCAGGTGTTTTGATTCAAGTTTCGCAACAGACCTAGCCAAGTTTTCACACATATCGCGAAGCCGGGAACGCTCATCGTGGTTTAAGGGAATAGGAGGATCGGAGAGAAGAAGTTTTTTTGCAACAGCGACAAGGGTTTCATATTGCCATTGGAATTTTAATTGTTTAAAGCAATTTAGGCCGCTTTTTGACGATTTTCCATCATCTTTTATGAGTGTGTAGTAGAGCGATGCGGTGATCCCCTTAACAGCGTCCGTTTGGCCTCGCGGTGCTTTTTTATATACTGCGGAGTCTGCATTTGGGTTTTCTGCCTCTTTGATTTTCCCGCCCAAATAACCAACGACCCCTTCGTACAATTCCTGCGGACCGGCCTTGATAGTGGGATCCCATGCAGCAGCAAGCTTTAGTTCCAGGAGGGCCTGATAAAATTCCACGCTTTCGATACGCTCTTTTCTGCATCCTGTTACATCGACAAATTCCTGAACTAAAGTTTCTTCCTTTAATTGTCCGGTTAAAGGATCGATGGAGGCATCCCTGGTAGATTTGTGATAGGTTTCCAGACCCTCGCCTGTATTGACAATTTTGAGTCCTTTTTTTGTATCGATATGGATCATGACCTCGTGATTGTCTTTTGGACTGCTCGCCCATCCCCCGGGAAACCAGCCGGGCTTTTCACTAAATTGTTTCTGTAATTGCCCAGCGTATTCTTTAACTAAACGTGTACGCTCTTCTTTTGTGGCAAACCGGCCGGCCAATCCAATTTCGCTGATTTTATCCTCAATTTTTTTTGCTTCTTCATAGTTCTTTAAAAGGCCTTCTATTTTCTCCTTATGTTCTGTCAAAAATGCAAAAGAGGGATCCTTGCTTTCCATTTTTTTTAATGCTCTTTGTAAAAAATCGATCGTATGGCCAAGGGGGGTATTTTGTGCATTTCCCCTAGGTAATTCTTGGTGTCCGCCAAGAGCATCCCCTAGCAAATGGTGTAAAAATCCTACATCGGCATCTAATGGTGGGTCTGCTATTGGCTGATGGAGGATGGAATGATCTTTGATAAAGGTTTCTTCCTGTTTCTGACCAGCTTCGTGTTCCTTTTGCAAGTTTTGCGTGATTTCTCCCCCTTGTGAAATGGGATGGAATGGCTGACTGCCGGGTTGAATTGGACTGTCTATACTCATACAAATCACCTTATAATTTTAATTAAAAATTTTGTAACAATTCTTAATTATTACATGAAGATCTATATAATATTTATTATACAAAAAAATAAATTTAATTGATGTGAAATTTAATTAATTTATTAAAAAATGAAATTATACTGAAATGCATTAAACCAAGGAGAATTATTGCTTCAACCAGCTTAAATTGAATAAGTTAAGCAATACAAGCTGGTTTCATCCAATAAGCAATTCAACGCAGAGGCGCTGAGGCGCGAAGACACAGAGAAAAACTGTATACAAGGAATCTAAAAAGCTTGATTTGATTCATTCACTTTTATCGGCAAGCCGATAAAAGTGAGACGCTTTAAGCCGCTACTTGAAAGGCGGGTCAATTGCATTTAAAGCATCCTAAAACCGCCTTTCAAGTTGCGGCCCACAGAAACGTTTTGTTCTTTCTATTGATTGGAACTGTGTAATCTAGTATTTAAATTTTCTCTGCGCCTCTGCGTCTTTGTGTCTCTGCGTTTATCCATTGACATCTCTTTGTAAACAAGTATTTTATGAGTTATGGGTAATAGGCTGACCCCATCATCGCGTGGCTGTTCATGAGGAAAGCATCGGCAAGCACCAATGCCACCATGGTCTCTACAACTGGAACAGCCCGAATGGCCACACAGGGGTCGTGCCTTGACCCTTCGGGAAGTGTAAATTCTGCCTCTTCACCCGATAAATTCAATGTCTCCTGCGATTTCTTTATACTCGATGCGGGCTTAAAGGCAACTCGTCCTATGATGGGCATCCCATTGGAAATGCCGCCAAGAATTCCTCCCGAAAAATTGGTCTTTGTCCGGACTTTTTCCCCATCTTTTGTATAAATATCATTATGAGCGTCTCCAGTCATTGCGACTGACTCAAACCCCGAACCGATTTCAAAACCTTTTGTCGCAGGCAAGCCCATCATTGCAAAGGCTAGCCTGGCCTCCAGCTTTTCATACACGGGATCGCCAAGGCCGACAGGGACATCATAAGCAATGAACTCAACGATGCCTCCCGTAGAATTCCCTTCAGTCTTTAGTTTTTCGAGAAAAGCAATCATGGCAGATTCGGCCAAAGGATCGGGACAAAAAATGGCACTTGCCAGAGTGTCTTTACGAAGCTTTTCTTCATCTGCAGGGTCAATAGAAGCAGTAATTGACCCCATTTGTTTCATAAAGGCAATGATCTTCATCCCCTTACTTGCCAAAAATTTTTTAGCTATAGCTCCCCCTGCAACCCGTGCTGCTGTTTCCCTCCCGGATGACCTCCCCCCTCCCCGATGATCAAAAATGCCATATTTCTTTAAATAGGTGTAATTCGCATGGCCGGGCTTTAGCAAATGCTTGACCGGTTCATATTTACTTGAGTCTGTATCCTGATTGGGAATTAAGATGGAAATGGGGGCCCCTGTGGTCTTTCCTTCGAAAACCCCGGAAAGAATTTGCGCCTGGTCTGCTTCCTTCCTGGGGGAAACATGTGCTTTTCCAGGTGCTCGCCTTTCAAGCTCGCGTTGAATTTCTGCTTCGTCGATCTCTAATCCGGCCGGACAGCCGTCGATGACGACGCCGATTGCTTTCCCATGAGATTCTCCCCATGTGGTGATCTTAAAAATATGCCCAAAGGAATTACTTGCCATGATGATCCTTAATATCTGCTCCCAATTGTTGAAAATCGTACAGAAAGCCCGGAAACGTTTTGGCTACGCACTCGGTGGACGATACAATTGTTTCCCCCGATGCGCCAAGACCAGCCACCGCAAGGGACATCGCCATCCGATGGTCATCATGCGAATGGACGAGACTGCCAACAAGCGAGGATTGTCTCACAACGAGGCCGTCATCCGTTTCTGTGATGTCAGCACTTAATTTTTTTAATTCAGTGACAATTGCTGCTATTCTGTTGCATTCTTTTTTCCTGGCAACGGCACCATTGTAAATACGGGTTTTTCCTTTTGCAAAACAAGCCACGACAGCTAAAATGGTGATCCCGTCGATAAAGTCATTGACATCGATCTCTACCCCGGAAAGAGTTCCCTTTCCTACAGATAATGTCCGGCTCTTTTCATCGATTTTTAAGCTTGCGCCCATCTGCCGAAAAACATCGATCAGCTTCTTGTCTCCTTGCGCATCTTTCATATCGATCTGATGAAGAGTGAGTTCCGACTGTGTAATGAGGGCTGCTGCCATCAAAAATGCTGCAGAGCTGAAATCTCCGGGAACAGTATAGTGAAATCCGCTTATCTTAGCGTTACCGGGTACCCGGTAAGAGGTAAACCCATGGTTTTCATAAGGGATGCCAAGCCGATGAAACCAGTCGAGAGTCACCCCCACCCAAGGTTTTTCTCCCGGATTGTTCACACAGATTTCCACAGGCCCCGAAGCAAATGCAGAGGCAATGAGCATGGCAGACACAGGCTGGGAATCTTCTCCCGATATCGTTGCACTACCAGGACAGATTGGCCCTTGAATGATCACAGGAGCATAGCCATCCCCTCTCATGGAAACAGCCTTAACCCCAAGTTGGACAAGCCCGTCGAGCAAATGCTGCATTGGCCGCTGATGTCGAATAGACCAATCGCCGGTGATGACAACCGGACGGGAACTTAAGGCCCCTACTGCCGAACAAAACCGTAAAACAATACCGGAATTTCCGGCATTGATCACATCTTCTGTCGCACTAATCTTTCCTTTTACCCCTTCTATTTGCAGGTAATCGGGAAATACCTCAATACTGGCGCCAAAATTGCGGCAGGCTCCGATCATTGCCGTCGAATCGTTGCATTTAAGGTAATTATGGATGAGAGTTTGTCCGGTCGCGAGCGCTCCAAGAAGAATCCCGCGCAGCGTCTGGGACTTTGAAGGGGGAACGAGAGCTACCCCTTTTAAAGTCGATCCTTTAATGATATATTGGCTTACCATTCCAAACGAATGCCGCCTAAAACGTCGTAGCTTTCAGAAGTTTGATTGCCTTGCGCATTAGCTGTGACGTAAAACGAAAGAAATTCGCCAACTTGTTGCGTTACGTTTAAAGCTATCTCAAAAGCATTATTAGAAACATCTGAGGCATGGATTTTAAAATTGTCTCCGCATCCTTTAAAACGGGCATGGCGGAAATGTTGCGTATTATCCCATAGACAAACCCAGACCAAGTCCAGGCCAAGGTAAAATCCGTAAAATCCCCAAGGGTTCGGCAATGTAGAAAAATGGACACCTAAGCGGCTGCCTACATTTCCATACGCCCTGGCTTTAACAGATAACTGCGTGAATTCGTTTCCCTTTTCGTGAAAACGGTTGAAATGATAATAACCGAATTCCATTCCTAAAAACGGCTGGAAGAGAAAATAGGAGTGATAGTTAAAATTGACCCCCCCTTCCAGATACAGGGCTGCCTGACAAGAACTGGGATCGCCTCTTTTAGAGAACCTGTCATGGCATAATTTAAAGGAACGTTTGACACTGGTATTCGTCCCTCCGGCCACTAAATCACCAAATACGTAATAGTTCCGGTGGCTCGAGGCAAAGTATATCCCCCCAAGGACCGTATGTCCATTTCCATTGCCTCCCAATTTGAACTTTGTGTGCGTATTTTCATAAAAGGCTGCTGCCCCAAGAAACAGTGTAGGATTAAGTTGCAGTTGAGCGCCGGCAATGGCTTCAAAATTGGAGGCTTTAAAACCAAAAGACCTGTGGTCAGTTGAAACGAACTGCTTTCCTCCATTCACCGCTACCCAGTAAGTAGGTGTAGATGAGAAAGACCCGCAAGGATATTCTTCCACTCTGGAAGGGTAATAGGCTAATATCGGCCGCAGAGGGTCATAAAGCCGCCTCAAAAAACGGCTTGTTGCAAATTCGGTCGTAATCATGATCTGAGAATATTGTGATCCGCTTAAGGCATTGAACAAATACTTGGCATCGCAAGGGTCAGATTCAAAAACCCGATACAAAAAAGCTTTTTCCTCTTCTGTCGGCCAGTTATGAGACAATAGCTGCTCCGCTACATCGTGCTCATTCTCGGTAAACTGACCACCACCGATCCAATACCTGCATTCATGTTTCCATTCGAGGTCCCAGCAATCATCCAAAAAGTCGCAGCAGTCGTCGCAATCCTCGCAATCGTTACAGTTATCGCCATCGTCAAAACGAGGTCTGGCCTCCCCATTGTCTTCATAAACAACGACCTGTGGACCGTCCAGAGGACATTCACATTCACCCCATGCCTGAACATTCATTCCAAACATAGCGAATAATGACAACGTAATACATCTTATTTGATTGTTCATTCAGATACCCCTTAATATGAATTTTTCATTCTTAAGGGGCGGTTTAATTTTGTCAATCTTTTTTACAGGAATTCTAAATACAAAATAAATTTAACAGGATTTGCAGGATCGCCTTTAGCGGCAGGATAGAAAAGACATTTATGCATATCTATGCATATCCTGCCGCTAAAGGCGATCCTGCAAATCCTGTTAACTTTATTATGAAAGTGTATAGATATGATTTGCAATCAATGTTTCTTTACTTATCCTAAAACGGACTTTTTTCCTCATTTATTTTTCCTGTTTTTTTTAACTGGAGGAACGTATTCGCTCGTCGATCATGTGTAAAATATTTGCAAAGTACTTAGAACGCATATAGTTGATTTTTATACGCCATGCTGCCAATTCTTCCACGGTCAGTTCTTTCGAAACGATCTTCAAATCTTCGAGCTTTGCAATTGCCTTGACTATTTCAGAGCTTAAAATCTCTTTCATTTGAACTTTTTCCTCGGGAGATTTAGGAAGATCGAATAATGCATTGTCTAAGTAATTCCAGATCAACCGGATATCCCGGTCAATACAGCTTTGCATTTCCATAATATGATAATTGACCAATGCAGTACTGATTTTGGAATAATAGTTGGAAGGGTGTTGCGGTGTTTCGATACTTAACTCAATCCACACCTTGGCTCTCTCTAATAAAGCCGTGCAGCGGTGGACATTTTTAACCTGAACCTCGGGAGATTCTTTCTGCATTAATGACTCTCGTAAACGGGTAATTTCCTTGATCATCGGGTCAATCACCTCATTGAGCAATCCAATTAACTGATCGTGAAGATTTTCTCCGTTTTTCTTCTTTAATTTCTGAAATTTCAGGAGAACTTTGTCCGTTGCATGGCGCAGCTCTATGATACGTCCTTCCAGTTTAAGGTCTACTTGTGGCTTATTTGTGAAAAATTGATGAACGCGATCGAAAAACCGCATAATCCTGGATGCTTTTTCAGGGGGGATTCCTCCCATCCGATATTTTGGTTTTTCATTTTCCATAAATATCTAACTTGTAATTCCCTTTAATTCATCAAATAATGCCCTTTAATTCATCAAACTTTTTTTGGCGGGCTTTCTTTATTTCTAAGACATCGTCAATTGCATTGAGATGCGACTCTAACTCTTTAAGCATTTTTTTTTGCTTTTCTGCTTGTCCTTCATTTAAAATCGCTTCGTACGTTTCATCAAATGCTACAATGTTTTTGTGCGACGCCTTACCCTTTATCAATGCTTTGGTCTGATCAGTTGAAGCAAGCGTCATCAATTGATTTAACGAATTTTCGTCTAACGGACCCGAAATTTTTTTATGAATCCTCTTGCTTACCTTTTTTTCATACTGTAATTCCCGAACCAATTCATTTAATTTATTGGCCTTTTCATCCCCCTGGGGGGCATTCTGAGGTAATGCCTTGGAAGCCGCCGTCAATACCCGGTTTAACTTCAATTCTGCTGCAATTTGGTGGCTAAAGCGCGTGTTGTCGGCCCAATCCCAAGTACACTCACCGGGAGGGGTAGCCTTACATCGCTTACCCGTACTAATCGTCTTTCCGGAAATTGCTTTTCCGGAATGAACATAGGTGTTCGAAGCAAAAGCAGTAAACCCATCCTTTGCTATATTGTCCATCAGTCCCTTTTCAATAGCTACCTGATAAATTTCCAAGGTGCGCCTGATGATCATTTCCTGTTCTTCATTTCCTTTAGCTGCGGCTTGATGTGACGCGTAGGCATACATCACCTTTACGTGTTTGTCGCATGTAAATGTGACTTTCATCCGTATAAGGTTATCTTGTATCCCCATTTCTTCAAATGCAACTCTAGATTCCCCAACTTTATACACATTTTTTGGTTGCGGATTTTGATGCGGTACTTGAGGCAATTGAACGGGATTCTGAGTGGGGTTAGAAACAGGTGATGACATACAAACCTTAATTTTTTATTTTTAATTTTTATCTATTTAATTAACTATAACTTAAGCTTATTATAAAGATATAATATTATTTTGTAAATAAAAACTGTTTGTTTTATGAACAATGGACGACATGGACCACATGGACGACATGGACAAATATGGACAAATATGGACAATTTGATCCTTTAGCGGTGGCGCTGCCCTGTCCATTTCTGTCCATATTTGTCCATGCCGTCCATGTCGTCCATGCCGTCCATTGTCCATAAAATAAAAAGAGCACGGGCACGGGCAGGAACCCAAGTATACATTCCCCTTTTCAAAATTAACCTTTCCATTATACAATTAAGGGAGAGGGATCTCACTAATTCTTAACAGATGGAGCTATTATGAACCGTAAACAGAAAGCAATGGAATTTATAGATGAAGAATTTCAAATTCATGTCGTCGGACATAATTTGACTGTCACAGATGCACTAAGAGACTACGCAACCAATAAACTTTTTAAACTGGAACGATTTGGGGACCGGATCCTTAATGCAGTCGTCACAATGGACCATCAAAAACTTGATTTTCGGACCGATATTGTATTAAAATCCAACCACACGAAAATTAAAGCTCAAGGGATAGATGAAAATATGTATGCCTCCATCGATAAAGCCATGCATAAACTCGAAGCGCAACTCTTGCGCTATAAGGATAAACTTCATAGACATCACGCCAAAGGCACTTCGGCTGTAGATATGACAGTCAATGTGTTGCGCGCGATTCCGGACGAGGAAGTTATCGATTTCAACGAGGCGATCGAGTCGGACGACATCGGGCGTTTGTCGGATAGTTATACTCCGCATAGCATTGTCTCCAAAGAACTGCTTCCCCTTAAAACACTGACCGATGGCGAAGCTTTGATGAAAATGAATTTATCTCAGGATCATTTTCTCGTCTACCGCGATGAAGAAAAACACCACTTACGCATTATGTATCGACGCAATGACGGCAATTTTGGAGTCATCGAACCGGAAATAAAATAGACCCCGAATAAAAACATGCAAGAGAATAAACAACTTTATTGTCCTATCCGCCGAACTTGGGTGGCTGCTTTACCAGAAGAACATGTAAGACAGTTTTTTATTCAGCATATGGTCGGGGACTGTCATTTTCCGCAAATCCTGATCGCTGTCGAAAAATCACTGAAGCAGCTGCCTCATTTGCACGCAATCGACCTGTGCAAGATCCCCGACAGAAGGGCAGATATTATTTGTTTTGCCAACAAGGAAGACCGGCTCTTCCCTCTGCTCATTGTAGAGTGCAAGGCCATTAAGCTGACGAAGCGTGTGGTCAATCAGGTAGCCAGTTACAATAGATTTGTCCGGGCCCCCTTTATAGCGATCGTTAATTTACAAGAAATTCGTTTCGGCACATATGACCTGATGAAAGACGAATATACTTTTATCGATCATTTACCTGATTTTAAACATCTATGTTCATTAGGAGGGTTATATGAACCAGGAGGATAAATCGGATAAACAGACATCTACAGATGCTGCTATGAATGCGTTATTCGATGAATTGGAGACTTTACTTGCCATATTGAACAATCCAAAAATCAAGGATGTCCCGGAAAAAACCCAAATCCTTCCACTCATATTGATCAAAGTGGAAGAATTGGCAAAATGGTCCAAAGAATTTGAACAAACGGCAAACACATACATTCTATCCTCACAAATTTCAAAAGAGGAGATTTCAAATATTATCCAGGGAAGCTCCCGTGATCTCCCGGCGGAGAAACGGGCATTGATTGAGCGTGGAAACCGTCTTCGTCAAAATATTTTGACCGCGATGGCCAATCTGAATATACCCGTTGAACCAGCGACCGAGGAACCCAGCAGTCACAAAACGGAATATGAAAAAATCCAAAATACACAAAGAGACAGAAAAACGGAAAAAACACGGCTCCGCAAATTCAAAAAATTCAAATCATGATGTATGAACGAAACCAGTTCTCATTTCGAAGACAACCTTAAGGCCTGGGGGGAATTGCACCCCCAACAACTTCCCATCATTGCAAACACTCTTTGTCAACATGTCACCTTCTGCAAGGCTGCGTCTGGAGATGAAAACCTCAAAGTAGCCATGGACAATAAGGTCATTTACCTCCACTCCAGGCAAGACCCTAAGCAAGAGGCGGAAGGATGGTTTGACAACCTCTCATTAACGGAAACGCAAACGCTCTTTGTCTACAAAATCGGCCTTGGCTATTGCTATGATGCTGCGAAAAATTGGCTGCATCAACATCATTCGCGCGAATTAGTTTTTTTGGAAGATGACCCGGAGGTACTTAGGCGTTTTTTCGAATCAAAACGTGCAAGCATGCTTTTAAAAGATTTCCAGGTGGAAATCTTTTTTTTGGGAAACAACCTGGCCGATTTTCAAAGCCTTCTTGCTATTTCAACCATCTGTTCCCCTCACTCCTGGAAACTCTCTTCTTTATCAAATGTCCCGACTCCCCGTATAAACGAGCTGTACAAACTGATGGAATTTTACTTTTTCATGAATCAGGCGGCGACAAGCGAGTATAGCCAGTTTGTCAACACCGTTTTTAAAAATTTTTATAAAAATTACCTCTCGTTCGAAAACATGACTTTCGGCAATCATCTCTTTGGTAAATTTAAGGGGATCCCCGCCATCATTTGCGGAGCCGGTCCCTCATTGGACAAAAATATTGAATTGCTTGGAACATTGACCGACCGCGCGTTAATTTTTGCGGGCGGAACAGCTCTTAATGCTCTTAATGGTAAAAATATTATGCCTCACTTTGGGGTAGGCATTGATCCAAATCCGGCGCAATTCACACGCCTGATCATGAACCATGCTTATGAAACCCCTTTTTTCTTCCGGCCCCGAATGCTCTCCGAAGCTGTAGAAGCGATCCATGGGGATAAACTCTATATTTCCGGAACGTATGGATATCATTTAGGTAAGTGGCTGGAGCAATCATTGGGCTTGCACAATGACCCGTCGAATGTAAAGTCTCCCATGCTATTTTCAGAGGAAGAAAGCGATATCTATAAGGAGGAGATCGAGGAGGGGTTCAATGTCTTAAATTTTAGCACATTGCTCGCTTATTTTATGGGATGCAACCCCATTATCTGTGTGGGTATTGATCTGGCCTACACACAAAATGCCTCCTATGCGTCAGGAATCGCCAGCCATCCGATCCATAGCCGTAAAAAAGATTTTCGAACGAAAGATTCCTCTGAAAGCACGATTCCCAAACTCGACATTTTTGGCAAACCGGTCAATACCCTCATTAAATGGGTATCGGAATCAAGCTGGTACTCAGACTTCCCCAAAAAATATCCGGGGGCGGCATTGATCAATGCAACGGAAGGGGGAATTGGGTTTAATGCCATCCCCAATATGACCTTAAGCCATGTGAGCAAATCCTATCTGCAAAAACAATATGATCTCGAAACCCGCATCCATGGAGAAATTCAAAATGGGATATTCCCGGGCTCAAGAGCAAAGGAACTGCTCGCTTCCTTAATTGACAGTTTACTAAAATGTTCTGAAATCTATTTAGAAATTATCCACTGTATGGTTTCCTGCCAGATGGGCGATTTACCAACGCAAGAGCATAAAAAAAACAAGGAAAAGGGCGAAAAGGGAGCAGATGTTGAAAAAAATATATCCGAACTACAAGCGAAAATAAGAAAAGAGCCAGGATACGAAGCCATTCTCCGCACACTCGATGAAATGTGGCCCAAACTAAATACCCTCGAAGAGCTGCGCTTTCGACGCAAAACCTTAGGACTTAAAACAGAAGAAATTGCCAAACAGCGCCTCGAACTCGATATTAAAAAAACTATCGCATTAAATGAAGCTTCTGTCCAGCACGCTGCGTTTATCAGATACCTTATTCAGGAACAAAAGAAGGCCCTCAATTCAGAAAAACTTCCTGAAGATATGTCACAGGAACAAAGAACACATTATTCCCCGCCCGAAATAAACCCTTGCGACATTTACAGCTATAAAGACAACCAACTGGTCATTGTTGACAGGGAACTGGACATCGATTACGCGGATGAGTTTTTTCCTGACGCTTATGGCGAGCTGGAGCGTGAATATTACCCGGACGGCACAGTGAAATATGAACAGCTCTACCGCAATGGCGTTTTGCATGGCCCTTCGACATTTTATCATGAGGGTGGAATACCGCTTGCCACCTCCTGGTACATAGAAGGGAAACGGCAGGGTAAAATGTTCACTTACTATGCGGACGGTTCTTTAAAAAGCTTGCAGCGATATAAAGAGGGAAAAATGGAAGGAATGCAAGTCTATTATTATCCGGGCTTACAGGTTAAATCTGTTCTTCCCCACCGAAACGGTTTATTAGATGGCGATGTTCTCCTATTCTATCCAACGGGCCGCCTGAAGAGGCAACTCCATTTCATTCAAGGCAAGCGCTTTGGAGAGGAAAAATATTGGCACCCAAACGGAAAGCTGTTTTTACATGCCCATTTTCAAAATGACCTGCCCGTTCAAACTGCCTGCCAATGGTATGATAACGGCTGTTTAGCCAAACAAGTCGTTTATAATAGTTCTTCAGAAGAGATCTCCTGCCAGGAATGGGATTTTAGCGGCAAGCCCATCCCCATTAGCCATGAGACCCAAAGCAACTATTTTGAAAAAATGGACAAAGGGATAAATGTCTTTACCAATAACCTTCAAATGCTCTGCGACCGGTTATCGAACATTTCTCAGGAGTTAACAGTCGACAAGGAATCTGTGGAACAACAAATACGGGCCATCAATGAAGCCATGGCGGAACTCCAACGGATCGAACAGGAAATTAATGTTAAAGAGGAAGACCCTTTCAATCCAAAAGAGAGCATTTGGCATGATCACAAAATGCAAACACAAATGAAGGAACAGTTTCTACAGCTCCACCAGAAAATAGATGCAGAGCTTAAACTACTCAACGAACAGTACCAAAAATTGATCAATCCCCATTTAGAATGACCCATGTGCGCGTGAGCGTGCCGTGAGCGTCCCCTACTTGTTTTATGGACAATGGACGACATGGACAAGCAACCATGGACGGCATGAGACAATTGCAAAAGTCCAGTTCAAACACTTTTCGGCAAGCAAGATTAAGATCATGATCAAGATCGAGATGAAGAACATTCCTAATCTCGATCTTGATCATGATCTTAATCTTGCTTGCCGGAGACGACCTTGTTAAATTATTTTCTTGTCAATTCTGCAATTGTCTCACATGGACAAGTGGGCACTCTCACGGGCTATTCTTTATTCACGATATGTATATTATTTTCGGCAGCACTGTTTACATTGGCAAAGGTAGTAAATAGCGCTTAGCCCAATAGCAATATATATCCCTTTTACAACAGCTGCAGAACTGAAAAGATATTGAACAATATTAAAATCAAAAAGACCTACCAAACCCCAGTTAAGACCGCCTATCACTAACAGGATCGCGGCGATTATTCCTAAAATTCTCATATAAACTCCTCATTTAAATTGTTTTCCCCACTCTAGATTTTCTTGGCTTTTCATTCAATTATATTTTTAATTTTATGTTGACATGGTGCAAATTAATAACGAGGAGTTCACGCCTCAACGATAAAAATGATATAACGATAAATTTAACAGGAATTGCAGGATCGCTTTTAGCGGCAGGATATGCATAGATCTCTTTTCCATCCTGCCGCTCAAAGCGATCCTGCAAATCCTGTTAAATTTATAAAGAAGCAATGACGCAAAGAATTTTTAATCCCTTCCCTCTCTAGTGTCTGATTAAGATCATGATCAAGAACGAGATTAAGATCAAGATTTGCTTAGAGTCTTCTTGATTGAGAGAAATTCAAAAAATCGTTTTAATTTCTGGTCACCTGCCCCTCCCCCCTTGACAAATTTTAACCTCCTGATTAGTGTAAAATAAAAAAACACCACGCAAGGAGAGACGATGGCTCAGCCTATTTTATCAAAGAAAAAAGCCGATGCGCTTTCTAATGGCGTATTCCTCATTGGACTTGGGATCCTTTTTTATACGAATGCCTGGTGGCCGGGGATCATAGTCGCCCTGTGGGCATTTTTAGCTGTACGGCAATACCTGACCGGACGAAACTATGATTTGATCATCTCATCGGCGATCTGTGCAGCTTTATTTTTAATTTCCATTTTTAAATTCAGCTGGGATGTCCTGATGCCGGTCCTGTTTATCATTGGAGGCACCTATATTATTTTCCGCGAATACTATTTTGCTGATGAGCCCCCTAAATCTAACTCTTAAAACCCCGATTGAAAAAAATATTAACACACTCCCTACCTAATCACAAAAGAGAGCAATGATTTGCCCTGCCTGCCACATTGAAATATCTTTTACCGAAAGCACAAAAAGTCAAGCCCCCAGGTACTGCCCATTTTGCAAAGCGGATCTTAATGCTACTGATACCCTGACAACCTCCCATGATCCTCAGCATGACAGCAGCCATTCCACACATGCTCCCTATGTCTCATTTCTGCCGGAACACATCCCCGGCTCCGATCAGGTCCAGTTCATGATCGGCCCCTATCAGGTGCTAAAAAGTATCGGTAAAGGGGGCATGGGAGAGGTTTTTCTCGTATATGACACGAGCTTTGGCCGCCGCATCGCGTTAAAACAAATCAGAACCGATTTGACAAAACACCATCAACTGCATAACCGCTTTCTAAAAGAAGCGCGCATCACAAGTCAATTGACCCACCCGGCAATCATATCCATTTATTCTATTCATATCTCACCGGAAATCACCTACTACACCATGCCTTACATCGAGGGGGAAACTCTCAAACAGATGCTGCAAAAAGCGCGAAAACAGGAAAAATATGGGAACAAAACCGCACACATCACCGAATCGATCCCTTCCTTTATTCGCATTTTTTTAAGCATTTGCCAGGCTGTTGCCTATGCACATTCAAAAAAAATCCTCCATCGCGATTTAAAACCGGAAAATATCATCGTCGGCAAGTATGGCCAGATTGTGATCCTCGATTGGGGACTTGCCAAATTGCTCAAGGATAAAGAAGAGACAGCAGCGGATGCAACGGTGGAAACGGATCCTGAACCAAATCCGCTGCACCATCTCACCCATGTCGGAAAAATTGTCGGAACACTCACCTATATGGCGCCGGAAAGAGCGCTCGGAAAACCTGCCACTTTTCAGACCGATATCTATTCGCTTGGCGTTATCCTGTACCAGCTGCTCACACTGAAACAACCATTCCGCAGAGAATCTTTAAAGCTATATCGGCAAAACATCCACAAAGAGGTGTTGATCGACCCAATCGATGCAGCCCCTTATCGGGATGTGCCAAAATCGCTGTCCCGCATTGTGATGAAATGTTTAGCTGTAATGCCGGAACAAAGATACTTTTCCGTCGATCAACTGATCCACGATGTGGAAAATTATATTGAAGGGCGTTCAGAATGGTTTCAAATCACGGAACTCAGTATCCAAAATAAACAGGATTGGGAATTTCAGGAAAACGTCCTCATAGCAGAACACACTGCCATCTCTCCCGAAACAGAAGTTTCTGACTGGGTCAGTCTTATGATCTCTAAAGCATCCTTTCAGGACACGATCAAGCTAGAAGCAAAAATCAAAATCGGAGAAGGGAGCAATGGGATCGGCTTTTTGATGAGTATTCCGGAAGCGGGCGAACGTCTTCATTTAAATGACGGCTATTGCCTATGGCTTGGCACTGAGCGTTACCGGTCGACAAAATTGCTCCGTTCCACAGTCGAAGTCATGTCCGCCCCCGATGTCTATCTGCAACCTTTAGAATGGATAGATATACGCATTGAAAAATTTGAAAATAAGATCCACCTTTATTTTAATCATGTGCTTCAATTCTCCTACATCAGCCATCTGCCCCTTGCCGGAACCCACGTTGGCCTGATCATGCGCGATGACGATTTCTCATTAAAAAGCTTTAATGTCTTTATTTGCAGTCAAAACATCATGGTAAACTGCCTGGCAGTGCCCGATGCCTTTCTTGCCCATAAAGAGTATACGATTGCTTTAAATGAATACCGCCGGATAGGATATTCCTTTCCCGGGAGGGCCGAGGGGCGCGAAGCGATGTTTCGTGCAGGGATCACGATCCTGGAGGAAGCGGGTCAGGAAGTAGATCCGGATAAAAAAAATCATTGTTTTGATCTTGCCCAGGAAGAATTCCATAAATTGTCCCAAACTCCGGGAGCTCCCCTGGAATACTTAGGTAAAGCCCTTGTCTATCAAAGAATGGGAGATGTCGAAGAAGAGGTGAAATGCTTTGAGCTAACTTACAGAAAATATCATAGACACCCTCTTTTACCTGTCGTCCATGAGCATATGATCTACAGGATGTACGAAAGCGCAAGACAAGACCGCAGGGCTACCTTTCATTTTATTTTGCTTTCCCTGATCTACCTGCCGACCCCTACCGTTGCCACACATACGAAAAAACTGATCAACAGTTTAGAAAAGCAATGGGAGCCCTTACCTTTCATGGAATTAGAGTCTATCCCCGATCCTCCCTTTCCCTTAAGCCGCTACATGTTGGGCACAAAATTGAGCTTTTGGCTTGCCCGCCCCTTCACTTTGCATGAGATCATCGGGGAACTTTTGAAAATGGAAATTTTGTCCGCCCCGACAATTGGAAATGCACTGTTCAGTCTATTTGAATTGGGAAGCTATCAGATGGCAACCGATCGCTTAAAAGATGTCGTAGATCAATTTACTAAACGTAAAATGGACGACTTTAACGAGCAAAAAAAATGGTTTAAGATCATTGCGCATAGTGTTGGACAATCGATGGAAGAAGCAGCTGTGCAATGTATACAAGCGGCAGGCGTTTTGGACCATCCCTCTTTCCACATGGAGCGTGCGCTCCTCTTTATTATGCAGACCGCTTTAGATCTCGAAAAATATCCAATAGTCGAGCGTTTGTATCATGGGATCCACAAAGAGAAGCTATCGCCGCAGGCACAAATTCTGCACGATGGATATCAGATTTGGAATTACCTCCTTCAGGATAAAGTCAACGAGGCGGGCAAGCTTTTTAACCGCTATCCTCCAGAAGTCTTACATCGCGAAGGAACCCTTCTTCACTTTCTTTACGGCTGCCATCTTTATATTATCGAAGGCAAAGAGATCGCTTATCTCCATTTTTCCGGAATTTTTGAAGTCCCCTATCCTAAGAGCTGGTCTTTGCTTGGGTATTTTCTGGAAGGGAAGATAACTGATGAAGGAGTTTGGGGCGTCAAAGCCTTTTTATGGGAAAAACGGCAGCTGTATAGACAGTTAGCTTTGTTTTATCATTGCATTGGGGATACGGTGCGGTCGGAGGAATATAGGCACAAATCTACTCATTTATTTATAGAATAAGAACCGGAGCATGGCTAGTACCTAACCAATAAAGTTTTTATACCGAATGTGTTTCAAAAATTGGGATTTTGGCAAGGAGGCTGCTCAAAATTTTTCGTCTGGAACGAGTGACCATTGCCTATGGCAAGGCACGAGTGAAGATAAAAATTTTGATGCAAAGCCAACGCCGTCAAAAACCAATTTTTGAATCACGTTTGGTATAGTTTCGCTTTTTCTTACGGTGATCATCTCAACAGATAATCAATCATAAAATTAGTTGTGTGTACATCATGACTTAGTGATGTTTTTGATTGCGATGCAGCTACATCGTGTTTCATCCCTTGCAAATCTTTTTGAAGTTCTTTAAGGGCATTGTGAACCTCATTTGAAACAGCATAATGAGGTTGATTATTCTTTAAGTCGAAATAATATTCTACACACTCTCTACATTCTGCCATGTTGTGATTGAACTGCTCCAGTTTTTCTTCTTTCAATTTTGGATCAATGACAGCTTGATTAAATTGATTACGGCACGCTTTCATTGCAATCTGCATGCTCTCTAATCTCCCTTGTCTTTCATTTTCACTGAGTTCTGCTTCTCGCGCCATTTCTGCTTGCCTCATTTGCATTAACGGGGATGGTGCTTCTTTTCCGGGAAGTTCGCCTCTTTCGTTCAATTTGTTCTCTACTGTATCTAGTTGAAGATCAAATATCATCTCCGACTCTGCTTTATGGGTCATCTCCGATAGTAGTGACTCCTCTTTTGAAGAAGAAGATGACTTGAATACCCATTGTTTAAAATCGAGTATCCTCCCGATAAATTTGTTAATTGCCCGGCTTAAGAAAAATTGCTTGGGATTAGGATTTTCCATAGCATCTAATTTTTCCTGTAAAATTTTACATCTGCTGGCAAGGTCGTGCAGCGATTTAAGATCTTCTGGATCTAATTTTTCCAGTCCTTCAAGTAATCGTCCTATTTCATCTGGGCCCATGGCTCCATGGGCTACATTTGATTTTCCCATAAGAAGCGATAACTTATTCATTGTACCGGCAAGCTGTTCTTTAAAATCCTTAGTCGTGACCGCTCTTCCTCCTAAACTCCCTTGGGACTGATACTGCTTAAAATCGTGTTCCAGTCGATTAATATCGCGAGCGACTTGTGCTTTGATTGTTGGATCCAATGACATAGACACCTCCCGAAATAAACTATATTTATTTAGTTAAAACAATAAATAAACACATACTATATATTACTATAATAATATAAAAAAAATAAAATTACTAAATTAATTTATATTATTTATAAAAAATTAATTAGCATATACAAAAACCGAAAGACAAGAAGAATGCTTAAAACATGTTAACTCATTGATTTTTAGAGTGAAACAGAATAAAACTGCATCGAGAAACAAATGAAAATGTCCGGTTTTGCGAATTTTTCTTGCGATCAATCGTGATTTTTTATAGAATGATGCTTCATTAGATTTAGGGCGTATAGCTCAGTTGGTAGAGCTCCTGTCTTACACACAGGCGGTCATAGGTTCGAGTCCTGTTGCGCCCATTAGATCATCATGATACTCCATGCGGGAGTAGTTCAATTGGTTAGAGCACCGCCCTGTCACGGCGGAAGTTGCGGGTTCGAGCCCCGTCTCCCGCGTCTTATAAATTCAAATTAAACACAAAGGCACGAAGACTCAAAGGCGCGAAGAAGGATTCAGTCCTTTCACCTCTTCGTGTCTTTGTGCCTTTGTGTTTAATTTTTTTAGAGAAATTCGCACATCGCATTATTTCTTTACGAGATGCAGGAAAACATCGGTATCCCCCCAGGCAAAAGGGACGGTGAAGCGCTTCATTACCTCAAAAACAGACCTGTCAGTATAATCTGTCAACGGATAACTCACGGTAATAATCTTTGTGCCAGAAGGTAACCGGGAAAATTTATCCACAAGCCTTTCGATTGCCTGATCATCTAGGCATGTCCCAAAGAGATAGCAAACGGTGGCCTCTGTATAATCGGCATCCAGCATATCTTCGCACAAAAATTCGATTCCCTTAAGGTGCAATTTATTTTTAATGCGGTTAGCCCGTTCGACAAATTCAGGGATGTATTCGATTCCTGTGACTTTGCACCCACAAAAAGAGTTCAGCCAAAAGCAGGTTCTTCCCCGGCCAAACCCAAGCTCAAATACATGGTCGTTAGGTCCAATCTTTGCCTCTTTGGCGATGATTTCCATGGAAGTAAGAGGGGTTTCCCCGTAGGCATAAATCTCCTTCTCCCCCCTGCTCATCAAAAAGCGTTTGCTGATGGAAAAGGGGTTATGGAACAGATACATTAAAATGAGCGAGATATCCGTTTTAACAAACTGCCAATTCCCATAGTAATGAATCACCGTTTTTATCAATTCTTTTAGATGATAAAAGCTGAAACGAATGTTGACAAAGCATAATGTAAAAAATTCCCGAACTGTCATTCGTTCCATATATATCCTAAAATAGCGGGTAAATCAGACGGGCGATTAAAAAAAACATCAGTGTCGACAAGACATCGTTGAAGGCAGTGACGATGGGCCCTGAAGCTACTGCGGGATCGATGCGGAACCTGGCAAAGAAAAATGGGGAAAATGTCCCAAGCAGCGTCGCCATCAAACAGGCGCCGAGCAATCCCACACTGACTGTCGTCCCGATAGCGATCGGATCCCCGCCTGAACGGTGGATTTCAAAAATATTTAAAAGATAGACCATGCACCCGCAAAAAAGTCCAAAAGTCAAGCCAATTAAGAGCCCTATACCAAGTTCGTTTGCAACGGCGTTTCTTTTTGAACCGGCAGACAAACTTCCTGTTGACATCCCGCGGACCAGGATCGTACTGCACTGGATCCCTACATTTCCCGACATTCCCGCAATCAGGGGCACAAAGACCGGAACGAAGAAAAACCATGAACTGTCGCTAAAGTAGATCATTGCAGTTGCTGTCGTCAGCCCGGCGCAAAGGGTCACAATGAGCCAGGGGGCCCGTTTGATAAAACGTTGCCAGGTTGGAGCTTCTTCCCCCACATCCTCGGAAGTACCTGCCATGCTGGCGATCGTCTCGTCGGCGATATCTTCCATCGCCTCGACAACTCCTTCGTAGGTAATGGCGCCAACCAGTTTGTTACCCTCGTCGACAACAGGGAGGGCAGGAATTTTATAGCGCTCGACAAGATCGACAACTTCATCCCGGGAATTTTCGGCAGTCACCTTATGCAGGACGGGACCCATCACCTGTCTCAATGGCAGATCATGGGAATTTACCATGATGCTTCTTCCGGAGACGCATCCGATAAGCGCCATATCTTCATTGATGACAAAAATGCATCTGGTCAATTCAACGCCTGGATTATCCCGAATATGCGCCGCGACTTCGCCAATGGTCGTATCCATGGGAAAAGCAAAGAACTCATCGGTCATCAACCTTCCCGCGCTATGCCGGTCATGCTTTTGCAGCTCCCGGATACGATTGGCTTTCTTGCTGTCCAGAATCTCAAAAACCCGTTTAAGCCGTCTGTCCGACATGTCGTCGAGAATCCAAACGGCTTCATCCGGCGGCATATTTTCTATCAATTGCTTAATTTCCTGATCATCGATTTGCCGAAAAATCGCACTTCTTGTATTGCTTCCCGTATTGATCATAAATACAATTTTTGCGTGGATATCGGGAAGATTATCATAGACGACAACGCGGGCGCCGGGAGGTAAACGGGCCACTGTATAGGCTAAGTCGATGGGATCATATTCGCTTGCAATCTTTGCCACATCGTGATAGCGGATCAGCGATGTCTGGGAATGGAAGGCCCGTTCCAGCTTTTCATTTAATACATCGTCCAGCTGGCTTGTTTTGGAATCCATGAGATTCCCGGTAACTGTAAAGAGCTCCGGCTCAAATTTTACATTGTCCACAAAAATTCCTGTCCTCTTATATGTCGAATGGGGATCAATCCCATAGTTTATCCCCTAAAAATTATTAATTCAAGAAAAATCATTGGCAGATTGTGATTGTATTTTATTATGATTATCTCTATAATAACGCTATTTAACCCATAAATATACCGAAGGTGGTTCAAAAATTGGGATTTTGGCAAGGAGGCTGCTCAAAATTTTTCGTCTGGAACGAGTGACCATTGCCTATGGCCAAGGCACGAGTGAAGACAAAAATTTTGATGCAAAGCCGACGCCGTCAAAAACCAATTTTTGAATCACGTTCGGTATAAAAGTTGATTTGACATGTATTCTCCAAAAAAAATTCGCAACGTAGCCATTATTGCACACATTGACCATGGAAAGACAACCCTCCTGGACAGCTTGCTTAAGCAATCCAATATTTTTCGCGACAACGAGATCGTTGCAGAGAGAATGATGGATTCCAACGATCAGGAAAAAGAGCGAGGGATCACCATTTATGCAAAACATACATCTATCTATTTTGAGGATATCAAAATCAACCTGATCGATACCCCCGGACATGCCGACTTCTCAGGTGAAGTAGAACGGATCTTAGGGATGGTCAACTGTGTTCTTCTGCTGGTCGATGCCCAGGAAGGTCCGATGCCGCAAACGCGCTTCGTCCTTTCAAAGGCGTTGAAAATGGGTATCCGACCCATTGTTATCCTCAATAAAATCGACAGGCCAAATGCTACGCCCGACGAAGTTCTCAATGCAACATTTGATCTGTTTACCGAACTTGGAGCCACTGATGCCCAACTCGATTTTCGCTACTGCTATGCAGCTGGTTTGGCCGGCTATGCGATCCAAACTCTCGATGCGCCGCGCGTCAACATGCGCCCCTTGCTCGAACTGATCGTCGAAGCTGTCGATGCGCCAAGCGGAGAACTCGATGCCCCCTTTTTAATGCAGGCCGCTACTGTTTCCTACGACGATTATCTGGGAAGGCAGGCATGCGGAAGAATTCTCGAAGGGACCGTGAAAAAAGGTCAGCCTGTCATCCATTGCGATGCTCATGGAAATGAAAATCGAGCCGTGATCACAAAAATTGAGGGCTATCTCGGGCTGCAAAAAATAGAAATGGATGAAGCCGGGGTTGGCGATATCGTCTGTTTATCGGGCATTCCCGAAGTCATGATCGGCGACACCCTATGCGATCCTAAAAAAATTGTCCGTCTGCCTCCAATTAAACTCGATGAGCCCACTGTTTCCGTCGATATCACAGTCAATAACAGCCCCTTCGTCGGCCGCAGCGGTAAACATGTCACGATGAACAAAATCCGGGCGCGTCTTGAAAGAGAAAAACGGGCCAATATCTCATTGAAAATCGACGATGATTCCGATGCCCAGGACAAGATCACTGTGGCGGGAAGAGGAGAGCTCCACCTTTCCGTATTAATTGAAACCATGCGCAGGGAAGATTATGAGTTTAGCGTTTCCAAGCCAAAGGTGATTATAAAAGAGATCGACGGCGTTAAATGCGAACCGATCGAGCGTGTGCATATCGAAGTGCCCGAAGAGTTTGTAGGCTCTGTCATCCAGGAGCTGTCGGGCAGACGCGGGGAAATGCAGCATTTAGACACGAATGAGCATGGGATCACCTCAATGGATTTTCTGATCCCGACACGCGGGCTGATGGGCTATCGCAATGACTTCCTCACCGTGACACGGGGGCTTGGAATTTTAACCTCTATCTTCGAGCACTTCGCCCCATGGAAAGGACCTATCATGGGCAGAAGCAAAGGGGTCATGATCTCGATGTGCGCCGGCAAAACAAATGGGTACGCCTGTTTTAATTTGCAAGAACGGGGCGTCTTGTTCACCTCTCCCGGCGATGAAGTCTATGAAGGGATGATTGTAGGGGAAAATGCGCGGGACAACGACCTGACAGTGAATGTGATCAAAGGAAAGCAGCTCACAAACGTGCGGGCTTCTGGCAGCGACGAAAACATCATCCTCACTCCCGCCCGGAGGTTTACTCTGGAACAGGCAATTGACTATATCCAGGACGATGAGCTCATCGAAGTGACTCCCGGCAATATCCGCATGCGCAAGAAAATCCTCAACGAAGTCGACCGCAAGCGCAAGACATAATGGTAACCAGGGCGTTCTCGCCCTGGCATCTGCATGAACATCCCTTAGCTTGCAACAAGCATGGTGTCCCCATCCGAGTTGTCTTACCCAATCACGCAGACTCCAAAAACCTCATAAATTTGACATCAATACAGCAATAGTTATATAAAAATCTCCATCTGACCACATTTTTTAAACCAAAAACAAAGCGAGGGATAAATGGCCGTAAAAACTTCCGCCACAAGAATTGCCGAGGAATATACAAATGGGGTTTGGAATACGAAAGATATTGGTTTTATCGACCGGTTGGTCCATCCCGATGTTTTCATCCATAGCCGCCTTGGCGATTTCCGAGGTACTGTAGCACTGAAAAAAGTCGCCCAATCCTGGTTGACAGGCTTTCCCGATCTTGCGGTGAAAAATGTACTGGTCATTTCAGAAAATGATCTTGTGGCAATTCAATGGACTGCCAAAGGAACCCACCTGGGAGAATTTAAAGGAAAGAAACCGTCCGGAAAATCAGTTTCCTATAGCGGCGTGACCATATATCGAATCCAGGATGACAAAATTGTTGAGTATTGGGCCTATCTCGATATGCAGCACTTATTGAACCAAATTTCATAATAGACGTATATGGAGTTGGACTTCTTTATTAAGGGATTGATTTTAGGATTTTCCATTGCGGCCCCTGTCGGCCCGATAGGAGTCCTATGTATCCGAAAATCCTTGGAATTTGGCAGGTTTTCAGGCTTTTTTTCAGGTCTTGGCGCCGCCTGTGCTGACACCATCTATGCCATCATTGCCGCATTTGGGCTCACATTTATCTCAAATTTCCTGTTGGAAGAACAATTTTGGCTTCGCCTGACCGGCGGGATTTTTTTGCTTTACTTAGGATGGAAGACCTGCATTGCCAAACCAAACACCCAATCAAAAACTGTATCTCACACATCCCTGATCAATGACTTTATTTCCACTTTTTTTCTCACAATCACGAATCCCATGACAATCCTTTCCTTTGTGGCCGTTTTTGCCGGCCTTGGGCTTTCCAACCCCGAAGGAAGCACATTTCAGTCCTCCAGACTGGTGTTAGGTGTTTTTCTAGGTTCAGCGCTCTGGTGGCTGATCTTAAGCGAAGGAGTGACTTTATTTCGTCAAAAAGTCAGCAACGGGGTCATGAAATGGGTCAACCGCATTGCGGGACTGATCATTATGGGATTTGGCCTCAGCGCCTTGCTTAGCCTTTTATTTATATAATGAATTACTGAACCTCTTTCGTCATTTTCTGATGGGGAATATTGTTCTTATAAGTAATGTTTCCTGAAATTTTATAGCCATTTATTTCATAAAATCCAATCGTCTCCAGTCTGGAATAGCAATAAATGACCTTAAAACAATGCTCCCTTGCATACTGTTCACAATATCGTAAAAGAGCAGATCCAATACCTTGACGCTGCATGGCCGCGCTCACAACCACTCTTTGCATTTTCACACTTTCAATTTCCGGCACGAGCAAGGCAGACGCACATAGCTCTTCATGCAAATAACCGGCTATATGGATATAGTCCACTTCTTCCTTCTGACTAATAAACTCATCCGGCTTTTGAAGAATTTCTTTGCGCAATGCAACCACTGCTGCATACTCCTGACCGCCATAAGGAATGGTTGTAAATAAAAGACCGCTCATATCACACACTCCCCCCTCTAATCCCGATAAGGCCCACATAACAACCAAACACCATATGATTTTTTTCATATAAATTTCCATTTTTTGTTGTATTAATTCGCGCCTACGTTTTCTATAGATTTTTGATTGATTTCTTTTTCAAGTTTACCAGCTCCCTTTTCGGCAACGGGCAAATCTTCGGGCATAGTGCCACCTAACTCTTTGATGGTTTGGCGGACTTTTGCACCAACATCAAAGTGAGTTTGATTGGCGCTACTTTTGCCTTGGATATTATCTCTGCGAAGCTTTTCTTCAGCTTGTGTAGCTCTAAAGAGATTGGCGGCTAATTCCGTACTGCCCATATGATCTAGAATTTTTTGATTTTTTTTTAATCCTTTATGTTGATGGATGCCTTTTGCATCTAGACCTCCATAAAGCCCTTTATATCCATGATTTTGAAACACAGCAAAATCAAGAGGTGTCTCTACTCCTGCTTGTTGGGCAGTTTCAACGAGAAGTTTATTGTGCTCACAAAGTTCATTTCGGAGAAATAGACGTTTTTCCTCTTCCTTTAACTGTTGAAAAGCTTGATTATCAGCCAATTCCTGTCGTCGAGTTTGAATTGCAAAATAAGTTTGACCGTTGGCAATAACAGGCTTCGCTGAATCACCGTTTTGTACGACCAGATAGCAGGCATAACGAGACAATCTTACGTCAGCAGCTTGTCGTTGCCCTCCCTTCCCAATGTCGATCATATCGGTGACATCAACGAAATGATCGACAATATTGCGTCCACTATTTTTGCAAGCCTCTTTAGCTTTCTCTATGACGTTAAGAAAATTACGGTAGTCATTATATTCCAATACTTTTGCTAATTTGCGCGCACTCCAAAATTCACAACCTTCCTCTTCTTGTCGAAGGGATTCGAAAGTTTGATGATGAATGTTCTTAACCAAATCTTTATTCATTGTTTATTCTCCTGTAAAATTCAGGTCATTTTCTCATATTTAATGTGGCGCATATATGGCAGATGAGACCCACTTGATAAAGTGCCAATATTTAAAGTTATAAAATAAGACAGAAGGATGATATAAATCAATCTGAAATAACATCATGAATGCGATTCTGATAGCATTGAATGAGACAGAATGATATGATAAAAAACATGAAAAAACTTGCATGGGGTGCAAGGGGTCGGAGGTTCGAATCCTCTCACCCAGATTTTTTTCCTCAAGGACTTACAGAGGCTTGACCGCTTTTCTTAAGTCCTTATTTTTATCTCTCATGCCAGGTATATGACAGGTAATGTACAAGGTTTTTACATGAAACTTCAGCTTGAAAAATTTACAGACTCAAATCAAGAAGAAGCTCTCTCTTTTCTTTCTAAACATGAGAATACTTCTGTATTTCTGCTCGGAAATTTCAATGAACATGGTCCTGATCTAGGTCCTCATGTGAATTCAGGTAATTTCAAACTATTACGCGATGAAAATAAAATTGTCTGTGTATTTTGTTTGACTCGAAGAGGGAACTTACTTGTCCAATCAGAGGTTATTCACCCCGCTTTTGAATTTATCGTTGCAAGTTGTAAAGAGGAGTCAAATAAGATACGAGGTATTATTGGAGATTGGACATTTGCTAAAGATTTTTGGCAATACCTTAAAGACTGTGGAATCATCAAAAAAGAAACATTTTATTCGAAAGAAATTAATTACACCCTTTCCCTAGATAGCTGGCGAAATTCTGCTACTAAAGAGGCCAGATATTTAGAAGCTAAAGATTTTCAACAATGGAAAGTTCTCCGATTAGATTATTTAATAGAACAAAAGCTTCCTAAAGATATTTCTGAAGATGAAATGCATGAGCAATTTCTTGGGAAATGCAATAAAGCGATGATTTGGGGTCTATTCATAGAATCTCGACTTATTTCAATAGCAGAGCTAAACGCCAAAACAAGCTCTATCGCTACAGTTGGGGGTGTTTATACTGAGCAAAAATGGAGAATGAAGGGCCTTGCTAAAGCGTTGATGAGACAACTTATTTTCGATTGCAAAAATAAACATGCTCTTAGCAAACTCATTATATTTACAGGCGAAGATGAAAATAAACCAGCACAAAGGCTTTATGAATCACTGGGTTGTCAAAGAGCTGGCTTTATGGCTCTTTTCTTCGGCGAATAAGTTAAAGACATCCAAAGGAAAAGCACCCAGTGGTTTTTAATACTTACTCAAAGCGTCAAAAACAACGACACAAAAAGACACTCAAGAAATCTATTCTTACGATGTAACTCCAACTCTAAAATTTCCCATAGGGTTTGATTATTTGGGTTAAAACCTGTATAGTATTTGCATATATTCAAAAGAATTATTAGAGCTAATTTATGACTTCATCGTCTTCAGTTCTTCAGGATGAACGAATTTCCAGGGTCATGCAGTCCTTTGTAACAAGTGTTGATTCACCTTCCAATATTGATCCGGACAATCTAATTTATACCCCCTTGAGGGGAGGAGGCAGCAAAGCGGCACTTTACCGTTTTGATATGGGTCAAAATTCTTATGTACTCAGACTTTTACCTCAACTGGCAAGCAACCTTACGCGCATGCATCAAATCATTTTGGCAAAGCAAGCTGGTAAAATCGGTATCGGACCACAAATCTATTTTGTCGATTCTCAAATGGAAGGAATGATCATGGACTTCATTCCAGGGAGAACTGTTCAGCAAAACGACTTTGAAAATGGCGATAACCTTACCCGATTTGCAAAATTCCTTCAAAAACTTCATCAATCCAAAGAGAAATTTCCAGTCGCCTGTTCTCCCTTTCAACGTTTTCAAAATTTTATGGTAAAAGGAAAAAAAGAAAAAATAACCTACCCTTTGCGATTTACTGAAGTAGAAATGTTAATGGAAGAAATGGAAGCTACGCTTCAATTAAGCCCTATCCCGCAAGTTCCTGCCCATCTCGATTTACACCCTCTCAATATCATGCTGACAGATCAAAAATTTTTTCTTGTGGATTGGGTAAATGGGGGAATGTGCGATCCCTATTTTGATCTAGCCACTTTCACAACTTTTCAATGTTTAAATGAATCACAAATATTGACCTTTCTCACACATTACTTTGAAAGATCTCCTACCGAATTTGAATGGAACCGATTTATTATTACACAACCAATTCGCTTGTTTGTTATCGCAGCAGCATTACTCAGTACATCTTTAGATGAAACACGGCCTATGTCCTATGAAGAAGCTTTACAGTCCTGGAAATTGCCTTCTATAACTGATTTTGGAAAGAATGAGATGAATGGACCGCTTTGGCTCTTTGGCTTGACAATGCTGCAATCAGGGCTTCAATTAATTGATCAAAAAAATTTTAAAACAGCTCTCCAATATATACAAAGACATAAGTGGATCTCATGAATAAAGAATCTGGTTCATACAAAGCTCTCTGCACCGAATTTTACGACCTGGACAAACCTCATGCGCCAGAGGATGCACTAAAGTGCTATTTAAAATTCGCTGAACAAACTAAAGGCCCGATACTCGAACCAATGTGTGGAACAGGAAGATTTCTTATTCCACTTCTTGAAAAGGGATATGCGGTTACAGGTTTCGATTCCTCACCTCACATGCTCAATGCTTGTCGAAAAAAATGCAACGAACGGGAATTGACTCCTAACCTATTTGAAGCTACCTTTGAAACCTTTCCTTTTCAAACAGTTTATGATTTGATTTTCATTCCAAGCGGTTCCTTTGGCCACCTGATTACTTCTAACCAAGTTTCTCAAGCACTAACTTCAATCGCTGGGGCCTTAAATCCCGGAGGAAAATTCATTTTTGAAATTGAGACTGTAAAAACAATCCGAGAACCACAAGGTGCTTGGAGAGGGCGATGGGTCGATAGACCAGATGGTTCAAAAATTGTCCTCAATGTTCTTTCTATCTTTGACGCCAACACTTGCGTTGAAACAGGACTTTTCCGTTATGAATTATGGGAACAGAATGCGATTTCTCAAACAGAGGTAGAAGTTTATCATGTAAGGCACTTTGCACTCGCGGAAATTGAACAATTACTAAAGGAACATGGCTTAACAGTGATTGACAAATGGCAGGCAGAACCCCACTCTGGAGTAAAAGCCGGTGATAATGATGCCGTTATTCTGTTAGAATGTACGAAGAATTATACCGAACGTGATTCAAAAATTGGTTTTTGACGGCGTCGGCTTTGCATCAAAATTTTTGTCTTCACTCGTGCCTTGCCATAAGCAATGGTCACTTAGCTCCAGACGAAAAATTTTGAGCAGCCTCCTTGTCAAAATCCCAACTTTTGAACCACCTTCGGTATAAAAACCCCTATTTGCATTGAAAGCAGAAATTCATTTAAATCAACATTCTGAAAAGGAATCATCTCAAAAAATGTACGCAGTCATTTATCAAGGATATCTCAAATCAGGCCGAGAAAATGAATATCAGGAAGCATGGAATAAAGTTGCTCAATATTTTATTGATCATCGTGGCGCTATCGGTTCTTGCTTACACAGAACATCAGATGGGCTATGGGTGGCTTATTCCCGTTGGCCCGATAAAAAAACTCGCGATAACTCTTGGCCTGGAGAAAACGCACCTTCAGAAGAACTGCCCCTTGAAATTCGCAATGCAGTTCTTACGATCAAGGATTGTTTAGATCCTGATCGGAAAATTCCCGACCTTTGCATGGAAGTTGTCAATGATCTTTTTCTCTCATCCGATACAACTGAGTCAAGTTTCTCCTTATCCACAGAACAAGAAAACATCATGAACCTGGTTTATGAACAAGTGGAAATCGCCATTCAAGAAGGCAATCCTCCATTTGCTGCTATTATTACCAATTCCGAAAATAACATCTTAGCTGCCGCTCATAACCAGGCAAATACAAAACAGCTCGCAATTGCTCATGCGGAAATAGAAGCAATCCAATTAGCCTGTAAAATACTTGGAAAGAAAAAACTTTGTGGTTGCATTCTCTACGCTAACGCTGAATCTTGTGCAATGTGCTCAACGGCAATTATTAAATCTGGAATTTCGCAAGTTTTTTATGGTGCTCCTCATGAAAACGGCAGTAATCCAGATGTGCATCTTATTGAAATAAACAAAAAAGCAGCCCCACAACTACAAATACAGGGCGGATTCATGAAGGAAAAATTTATCGGGCAAATAAAGCGAGGGAGAAATCAAGTTCAGAAATTCAGATGCGTACAATAAGACCTTCTTCTTAATGGCGTTGTGCTATACCGGAATACATCATAAAATAAAATATATTTACAAAAAATCCAATAAAAATGCAGGCTAAAGATATGATATTTTGATGATTTAGGAGAAATTTTCGTATTTTATTGAAAAATATCTGTTATTTAGGCAAGATTTAGTCATGATTATTGAATTTTCTACAAAAAATTTTCGATCCTTCAAAGATCTGGCCACTCTTTCACTTGAAGCAGAATCCCTCAAAACGGGTAAAAAAGGTCTTATCTCAACTGAATTCAAGATAAACCTCCTCCCCGCAATTGGAATTTTTGGACATAATGCAAGTGGCAAAAGTAATCTTATTAAGGCTCTCGCTTATATGCAATGGGCAATGCTTAATTCCGACTATCTTAATCAGCCCACAACCAAATTTCCTTTTCTTCAACCCTTTCTCTTAAATGTTGAAAGTTGTAATGAGCCTTCATTTTTTCAAATTGTTCTTGGGGATCCGGAAAATAGAGCTGAATATAGATATGGATTTGAAATCAACTCAGAAAAAGTTGTGAGCGAATGGTTGGAAGCAACTACAAAAGTTAAGAAAAATCGTCGACGCCGTATGATTTTTCTTAGAAAGGGTCAAGAATTTCCTGAAGTAGATGATAGCGTTAAGAATAGTGTTGGTCATTTGATTAACAATGTAAGGCCTACAGCATTAGCTTTAACAGTTTTTGCTCAATTTGCTGATCCCATTTCTTCACAAGTCATAAAACTCGTCGATCGTCCTAATTTTATGATATTTGATGGCGGCTCTGTAGACCCGATGGGATATGCTCTGCAACAATATCATGAAAATCCTGAACTGGCCTTTAAGGTTTTACAATTATTAAAGAAATTAGATTTAAGCATTCAAGATCTTAAAGTTATTCGGGAACCGTTCACTGATGCTCATTTAAAAGTGATTCCTCATGAGTTAAAGTCTTTTTTTAATCAGTCAAGCGATCTATTTCGAGCTATCACTCTTCATAAAATGTACGGGTCTTTAGAGAAAAATCGTCATGTCGAATTTGATTTCAATAATCAAGAATCATTTGGAACGCGGCGCTTGTTTGTTCTTATGACATTAATGGTACAGATTTTTGATACAGGTGGAATTTTTGTTCTTGATGAACTTGGATCCAGCATTCATCCTTTCATGAGCAGAGAAATCATTGCTCTATTTCACAATCAGGAGATCAATCCCAAAGGGGCACAATTAATTTTCTGTAGTCACGAAACCTATTTGCTTTCAAATCAGGTGGGTTTAAGACAGGATCAGATTTGGTTCACAGATAAAAATGCGCAAGAAGAAACTGTTCTGCGTTCTCTTTTAGAATACAATATGAGAAGTGAATGCGAATTTGAAAAGAACTATCGTCAAGGGCGCTTCGGTGCAGTTCCTGTCATTTGGTCTTAATGGGATAAATCTGAGATGCCTAAACGAAAACAAAAAATTGAGCCTTGGCATCTTCGAGAGGAAAGAAAACGAAAAAAGCACGTTGTCCCCTTCCGGAAACGCTACTTGATTTGCACAGAAGGCAATACCGAAGCAATTTATTTTGGACACTATAGAAGTTCTACCGGGCCTGTTGTTGTAGCATTAGACAAATCAGACCATAAAGTTAATCTGGTCAAAAAAACGATTGAGGAAAGGCATACAAAAATACAAGCTAATGAATTTGATGAAGAAATAGATGAGACATGGGTTGTCCTGGATCGTGATGCCAACCCTCGCAACAAGTTAGATAAAGCCCATTTTATCAGGGCTTTAGAACTTGCAAAAATCAATAATATTCATGTTGCGTATTCCAATGATGCTTTTGAATTGTGGTTTTTGTTGCATTACCAAGATTTATGGGCAGCTACGCATCGGGACCAGCTTTATAAAATACTGTCAAGACATAGAAATGAAAAATATGAAAAGCCCCTTGATCTATATAAGGAAATTAAAATTTTTCGGTCAGTTGCTCTAAAGCGCGCTGCAAAGCTATTGAAATCAGACCTATCCCCAGCAGATTGCAATCCGTCGACAACTATCCATCTTTTAGTTGAAAAGCTTATTGCCGAGCCTGGGTATCGTGAAGAAGATTAATTGGACCCCAATACTTACTTAAGAAACTGTGTTTGCAAATATTTCCAGAGCAAATTGGAACACTGGTCTTCCGAAATGCCCTTGGGATCAATCCATATAGGCTCAAACTCTTGCTTTACCTGGCTTTCAGTATATTGGCAGCCATTTACCTGGTAAATCATTCCAACCTGAAAAAGTGTGTAAGCCTGAATGGACGCCAAAGAAGGGACATTGATTGTTGTAGTGAGGTTATCTATCAATTGCATAGAATCAAATTCCATAGCGACTTCTTCGACAAATTCGCGACGCAATGCCAGCTCTGGAGATTCTCCAAATTCAATGCCTCCACCGGGAAAATCGAGCATGCCCTTGTAGGGACCTTTATTTTGACGGATCAGCAACATCTTTCCCTCTTCCATGACAACACCATAAACACCCACTCTTGTGATTTCGCGTGGTTTTTTATCTTCGGGATTCTTCAAATTTTTTTTCATATATCAGAGCCTTTTCCCGTCACAAAAAATGTTACCTGATGAAGATTACAGTTCAAAATTATTTATCTCTTCTATAATATGCTTTAAGGAGCTGTTCAAAACCATCTAATTAAGAATAATTTGAACAGTTTCTACTTACGTATTGGAGCATACTCTATGCAGAATGCTTTTCATCGTAGATTCTAAACCTTTCAAATGAATTTTAAAAAATGAAAATTACAAATCTAATTTTTTTCCTGGCTGTAATCACTTTGGCAAATTGTGCGTCTTTAAATGCTTCGGTCGAAGATTTTTACTTACCTAAGGAAACATTGTTATTGAAGCTTCCCGATAATGAATCTGAAAACTGGAAACCTATCGCGAGACATGCAGCAACTATGCAGGGTATTGTTGAATATATTCCCTCAAAGCAAGTTAAGGAAAATTGGGAAGACCTTATCGCTTTCCAGTACTTCGAAGTATCAAAAAAGTTTTCTAGGAAAAATCCCATCGATGAAATCCTCAGTTTACTCAAAAAAACCACCATCGACAAATATCCGGGCAGCAAAGTAACATGGAATGTTATTGAAAAAAAACAAGGAGAAGCTATTTACGAATGGATATTACATTCTCAACATGGAAAGATCCCTCCACAACATGAAATTGTACGTATTTTTTACCGCAATAATTTTGTTCATCGCATTGGGTTTACCCATCTAAATGAAGTAATTAATTCAGACCTTAGGAGTAAATGGATTCAACTGCTATCTGAATCTGTTTCGTTTATTTCACCAAAGGACCTTACTGTTCAACCAAAAGATCTATCCTTGATCGTCAGGTTCAGTGATCTCATAGATTCTGGACCCGATTTTAGTGACTGGAAAGTTATTAATAATTTGGTGCTTGAAAATAATGTTACTTCTTTTACCCTTATTCCGCCGGACCACAACGAAGCATATATTACCGAATGTATAGATATCATGACTATGCCATTAGGTCCGCACAATAAATTATCAACAACCGATAAGCTTTTTCAACTTGAGGAAAAACTAATTGCAACCAAGTTTAGTAAAAAACCTAAAATTCAAATTCTGGAAAAATCTACCGGGGAAATTAACTTTACTTATCAATCAACCGTTAACAATATATTAGTCACCAATGTAGCCAGGGCTCTTATGACCCCATTTCATTATTTATCGATACATTATAAAAAGGGACTATTTCCCCTCACAGAAGAAGAGATATTAATGAAGAAAAAGCAATTAGAAGCCTTTAAAAATAAAAGCAATTAAGCTGCGGGGAATGTGTTAGCCGGGCCCCAAGCTTTAAGCTTGGGGCTAGATGCTTAAAGCCCCATTCGCGGCCCTGGTTTGCGAAGTTACGCAAGAATGTAACCTAAAGGTTCGAGCCTGGAGAGTCAGTCCTCAAAAAGTTATGACATAAGGTAGCAAGGCCGTCCTCGGCCTTGAACAACCAGGTCGGGACGACCTGGCTACCTTCTTTGCCATAACTTTTTAAGAATGTACTTTATTGTAAAATAACGTTATGCGCAAGTTTCTGTCGCCGCATCCGCGGCTGTCTCTTTTGGGTATTTGCACCCCAAGCTTACGCTTGGGGCTACATGCTAAAGCCGCATTCGCGGCCTTAAATTGCGAAGCTACGTAAGGATAAGCCATTAGCATAAGCTTGAGGGCTTATTAAATACCTTCCTGATTATTTTTAGGGGTTGTTTCAATGCTCTGTGCCTGCACAATTTTTAAAGCCTCTTCATAAGATTCTTCTAAAATATTAAAATTTTTTAGAAATTCTTTCTGCGTAACTTTTGGATGAGATTTGAAAGGCTTAGAGAGATCCTTTTCTGCATAAGTAATCAATCCATTTTCCATTCCAGTTAGATAAATGATTGGCTTTTCGTATTTAACATCCTGGCAGCAAGGATCGATCAAAAAAATGATTATTGCAAGATTTTTGTAAGTAAAAGGCATATTTTTAAAATATGACTGAAAACCCTTGTCTTGATAAAGAATTTTAAGCATAACCTCTGTACAGTAAACGATCAGTTCTCTGCTTTTATCCTGATTTAAAAACAAGGAGGTATCTGCAACAAATCCCACAGAGATGATCTTTAATTTTTTTTCATTTTCTTCTCCACGTTGATACATGATCGATAAAGGATATTTTTTTCGCAGCTCAGTTTGTATTTCATGAAATACTCCCTGAATATGATTGTCGGCAAGTTTCTCATTTGAATCCTTGGGCAATTTATTACAATCCGCACCTAAAAAATCATAGAAAATACAGCTCGCACAGATCATGGAAACAAGAAAAAATTTATTCATAGGTCACCTTTGTTGTAAACTGTTTTGGTCTTTTGTTGGTTTAACGCGATATGTGTGTTTTCTGTCGCCGCATCCGCGGCTGTTCCTTTTGCATTCGTACTCCAAGCTTACGCTTGGGGCTACATGCTTAAGCCGCATTCACGGCTTTAAGTTGCGAGGCAACGTCAGGATACAGCTCTTGCATAAACTTGGGGGTTTATTTAAATACCTTTCTGATCATTTTTAGGGGTTGCTTCAATGTTTTGTGTTTGTACAATTTTTAAGGCGTCTTCATAGAGCTCTTCAATCCTTCTTAGATGACCGATAGCATTCATATCTTCTACTTTATAGGCAATTACACCATCAATCAAAGAAACTATACAAATGTTTGGAGGTTGAATATCAGAACGATCTGGATTCCTTAAAAAAATACGAATTTCAATACTTTTATAAGAAAAAGGCACCTCACATAGATACACTTTAAGATCTTCGCGTTGATTGATCTGTTTAAGCAACTCATCAGCACAATCCAAAATTAGCTTGCGACATTGTTCTTTACTTAAAACTTCGTTAAGGGAATAACTAGCCGCTATCATCGTTTCCTTCTTATTCTCTTCACTTCCACCAGATCCTATCATTTTAATAGAGTATTTTTTTTGTAATTCTTTTAATGCATGGCCGCATGCTTTATCAATTATGACATTTTTTGATGGCAATTCATTATGATCGAATCCTAAAAAATTAAAAAAAGAGAAACCAAAAAATGAGCAACTCGCAAACATAATTGAGATTAGAAAAAATTTGTTCATATATCCTTTAATTTTTTAAAAAATCCTTTATATGTCTAATTCTTGTATCAGTAAACGACGGGCTACTGAAGCTATGGTCAAACCATGAGGCATCTTTATGTCTCTCCAGAACATGGAAATTTCGTTCATTTCTTTTCATTCCATTCCAGTCAAGATAGGAAACAAAGTCATGTGTGCTTGTATAATAATAAGCTGTCTTGCAATATTCTTCATCAGTAAAGGCGCCAGGCGCAAATGCAACGAACGTTATCCTTTTTCGCAATTCGGGAGGGTATGTCATTGCTGCATTTCTGAACGGAGGCCTTCTTGTAAAACTATCTATTTACCTAGAATTCTGGGATGTACACGCGATTTCGCATCTTTTTTGATCTGTTCATTGATTTCACGGAGAAAAGTATCGTGAGCGCAAGCATTTTCAATCTTAAATACTTGATCTCTATCCTCCTGTGTCCATGTACACTCGTCAGATTCATTATGTTGCAAATTCGCTTCCAACTTATCCAGGGCATATACAAAACATGATTCAGCTGATTTTCTTTCATTAAATTCGTACCATAAAGCATGAATTTCTTCTCCTGCTGGACCGCCTATGAGGTCTCTAATTTTATCGATGGCTTGTAATTCATTTTGAAGGGTGTCGTAACCTTCTTGCAAAAATACAGGAGTATCACCAGTTTCAATCTCAACAAGATCGTGAATAATCACCATTTTAAGGGACTTAAAGAGGTCTATTTTTTCATTTAGATGGGGAAAGATAAGTAATGCCATCAAGGAAGTACGCCACACATGTTCTGCCACACTTTCTTGCCTGCCAGAAGAAAGCCAACAGTGCCTTAATTCGCACTTTAATTTTTCTGCTTTGTGTAAAAATGAGAAAATCCGGTTTACTGAAGAACTCATCTCAAGACTCCTTTCTAATGCCGATTTTTTTATAACGTCCACTCATAAATTCGCCATATGTGATAACGGGAGATATTCCGCTTCCTTGACATGTTCTTATGACTTTTAAAGGAAAATCCGGAGGAAAATTGCCAAAAAATGGGATGGAATAACGATGTCGATCGCTCGGATTATTGATGACTCGATGTGTTGTGCTGGGAATACGTCCTGCAGTGATGTATTGTAGAGTATCTCCTGCATTGATAATTGCTGCATCTGGGGGAACTTCTACATCAATCCATTGTCCTTCCCGTGTCTTTACCTGTAGTCCAGTTTCAGTAGCACGTGGGATGACAGTCATTACACCAATGTCTTCATGAGCTCCGGATCTCATGGCATTGGGATCAGCTGTTGGTTCTATTGGAGGATAATGTAAAAGTCTCATTAAGCCTCCAGCATCTTCAATAGACTGACGTAATAAATGGATTTCAGCAGGGTCGCATCCTAAATAGATTGTCGTTGCTTCTAAACAGGAAGATAAACAGTTTGTGAGCTCTTGATAAAGCGCAAGTATTGGTTCATTAAATCCCACTAGGTGAGGACACAACTCAACTGGTTGTGTTGGCCCAGTAGTATGATAAAACTCCTTTAAATCTCTATGAACAGAGTCTTTTGCATGTTCTTGTCCAAATGGCACATACCCTCGAAATCCATCCGGACTTTTCTGCTTAAGTTTTTCTTTTAAGGGTAAGCTAAAGTACTCTTTGGCCAAAGTGTAGGCTTTGTTCACAGTTTCTGCACGAATACCAATATTAGTGACAGCGACAAATCCAATCCCTTGTAAAGACTTCCCAAACTGACCGGCTATCTTGACTTTATCTTCCCAGGAACCTGCAACAAATCCCTTCATATCAACGCACGGAATGGATGTTATTGTGTTCATGTTTTCCTCCTCTTGTTTATTGATCTGTCATTTTATGCTTGATTTTTAAATAAGTAAAATTAATGATATTAACATAGAATATAAGGCGGACTAATGACCAAATTGCAGTACAATCTTGTGAACCTCAAATACTTTTTTGATGTCGTCAAAACAGGGAGTTTTGGAGAATCTGCAAAGCATAATCACGTTAGTCAATCTGCGATTAGTCAGGCCATTGGAAAATTGGAAGAAACGTTGCAATGTCAGCTGTTTTCTCATCAACCTGGGCGGTGTAAAATCACAGAAAAAGGGATGCAGCTTTTTGCGGAAGCGCGTGAATTATTTCAACAACTCCAAAGAATAGAAAACTACATCACAGAACAAGAAGGCGACAGCATTACTTTTGCCTGTACACACAGCTTTGCCGTTGGACTCTTACCTGACTACTTAAAGCAGGCGAGTAAGTCACTACCTGCGTTAAAAATCAATTTTCGATTGGGGCATTATCACGATATCAAAGAGTGGCTGAAAAAGGGAATAATCGACTTTGGCATTCTGATCGATAATGATGATCTTTCTCTTTTTGATTGTCAGAAGATTGATCAAGGTCATTTTCGTCTGTACACTGCTAAACAGTGTAAGGACATTTCGTCCCTTGGCTTTCTCTTGGATTCTGACGAGAGAAAAGAATCTAATTTTCTCAAACAATGTTATCAGGAAAAATACAAACAAGAGCTTCCTATCAAGATGGAAATTTCAAGTTGGGAAGTCATTGCCAATCTCACTGAAGCTGGTTTGGGTGTGGGTTTATTTCCGGACTATGTTGCAAGAAATAGAAAATCCAGGCTAAAAATTGTTCTGTCAGAATTACCATCTACTCCCTACGCAATCTATGCCATTTTTAAGAAAAATACATTGCACAATCCAAATGCCCTAAAATTCTGTGAGCTTTTTAATAAGTAGAGCTTATGTGATACTTAAGAAATATTAATTTCCCTTCTTTTGTGCAATCGAATATTTTTAAGAGATAAAAAAGCGGAGGCATAATGACAAGTTTGCAGTTTCTTTCTGTTTTTGCACAAAAGGAAAGCCAACGCTTTAAACTCAAAGTTGGCGTATTTTTGTTTCTTATCCAAGACGATCGCATTCTTCTGCTTCGCAGATATCGTACTGGCATTGATGATGGTATGTATGTTGTCCCGATGGGTGGTCATGATGGTTTAGAGCCTTTAACAAATTCAATAATTCGCGAAGCAAATGAAGAAGCCAATATCACATTACGGCCGGCACAATTACAAGTATGCCACGTGATGCATCGCCTTCACCCTATGCCTGACAATCTTTCTTTTGAACAGATAGACGTATTTTTCAAGGCAGAATCATATGCAGGTGTAATTGCAAATATGGAGCCGCATAAATGTGACGAGTTAGAGTTTCATTCGTTGAATGCTCTGCCAGAAAAAACAGCTGATTTTATTCGTCATGCAATTGAATGTTTGCGTAAGGGACAGTGTTATTCTGAGTTTGGTTGGGGAAACCATAGATAAAAGGAAAATGAGATGAAAAAAATAGCAATCTATCTTGCTGGCAGTATTAAAAAAGATCATGAAAAAACAGATGAGTCATTTTGGACTGAAGACAACATGCTCCTTTTAAGAAGCTCCTTGCAAGGATATTTAGTGTCTTTTTTGAATCCAGCTTTTCGGACAGACGATTTGTCGGATCAACATTCTGTGTTTGGTCGGGATATGACACAGGTATTTTGCAGCGATGTTGTCTTTGTCGACGCACGTGAACGTCGAGGGTTAGGTGTTGGTGCAGAGATGATGTGGGCTAAGCTCCACAGCATCCCTGTTGTCACATGGGCGCCGAAAAACTCTCATTACAATAAAGATAAGACAACGATTTTAGGAGTTCCTGTGGAGGGATTTATTCACCCCTTCGTTCAGTCTCTAAGTGATAGAGTTGTAGCAACCTTGGAAGAGGGAGCAGAGTGGATCCATAAAGTGAAATCAACTCCAACATATGAAATTAAGGGTATCGGACACATCAAAGAAGCAATGGAATATTATAAAGAAAGACAACTACACGATGATCAGCCAATGCAAGAGATGATCGGTTCTCACGATGAATTAAAACAGCGTATCATGAACGGTCTTAACACATAAAATTGAGGGCACATGAAGATCATTTTAGCTTCACAGTCACTAATCAGAAAGCGGGCACTTGACTTGTTAGGATTAACTTATGAAACAATTCCTTCCGATATTGACGAGAAGGCAATTAGAGATCCAGATCCCTTGAAAATGGCACAACGATTATCTGAAGCTAAAGCGCATGCGATTGGAGAAAGACATCCCGGTATAATTATTGCTTCTGATGCTTTTTTAGTGTTTCAAGAAAGAATTTTAGAAAAACCTAACGATTTGCAGGAAGCTCATAAAATGTTACGTTCGCTTTCAGGGGCTCATTATGATTTTGTCACCGGCGTTGCTGTGTATAGTACAATTACAAAAAAAATGCTATCTTCCGTAGCGACATGTAAAATTCATATGAGACAACTGTCCGATCATGAAATTGCAGATTATATCCAGAAAAATCCTGTTTTGAAGTTTGCCGGAGGGCATGATACTGATGGTGTTGTCCGTTTTTCTGAAAAAGTTGAGGGTAACTGTAATTTTTTCACTGCTATTCCGATGAATAAGCTTATCGAGTTTCTGCAGTTGCAAGGCATCAGAGTATAACATTTGATGCGAGCCGTATACGCGCTATTTTTCGGAGCATTTAGTAACATAGTGCTGTGTATTTACGTTTAAAAATAAGGAGAACTTAAATGAGAATTCAATACATTATTCATGCAGACTTTGAACTTCCAGGTATTATCGAAGAGTGGGCAAAGAAAAATAAATATACAGAGAGTTTTTGTCGTCCGTTTGCAGGGGAAAAACTCCCAAATCCAAGTGAGTATGACCTTCTCATACTAATGGGAGGCCCGCAAAGTCCTTTAAGCATGAGTGAATCGCCTTACCTTGAAGAGGAAATCTTAACTATTAAAAAAACCATTAAAGCCCATATACCCATCTTGGGATTTTGTTTAGGGGCTCAGCTCATTGGAGAGGCTTTGGGAGCCCGTACAGAACGAAGTCCCAATAAAGAAGTAGGTGTATTTCCAATAGAACTCACTGAAGAAGGCTGTAAAGATCCTCTTCTTAAAAACTTCCCTAAGGAATTTCTGGTTGTGCATTGGCATAATGACATGCCTGGATTAACAGCTGAAGCCAGGATTTTAGCGAAGAGTAAAGGCTGCCCTCGACAAATCATACGCTATTCTCACTTGATCTATGGCTTTCAGTGTCATCCGGAACCCACGAAGAAAAATATCGAAGCAATGATCGAGCATTGTTCAAATGATTTAGCGCCCGGAAAATTCGTTCAATCCCGGAAAGAACTTTTACATAATGATTTCACGGCAATCAACAAAAAAATGATCCAGATCCTGGATAATTTCATTGCTTCTACAAAGCGGCTGGAAGCTAGAATAACATCATAATTAACTCTGTTTGTTTGACGAAAATCTTATGAATCAGTCTCAGATAGATTGTTTTCACTTAGGTGTGAAGGCATTAATTGTAAATACAGAAGGAAGGGTGCTTTTGCTGCAAAGAAACCATCCGGTTAAAGGAATGTATTGGGATCTCCCCGGTGGTCGACTGCAAAAGGGAGAATCCCAGATGGACACTCTTTTGCGTGAAGTCAGGGAAGAAACTGGTTTACATCATTCTTTGGATGTTCATCCTTTTATGACGATACTTACAAATATACGTATATCTGCTAAAGACAGCGATTTTGGATTGATTTTTTCTGTTTTTATTATACATCTTTCGGCGCTTTTCTCCCCCATCTTGAGCATAGAACATATCAATTTCGAATGGTGCACTTCCCTTGAGGCTTCTGAGAGATTAAAAGCTCAATATCCCAACGAGTTAATAGAAAAGATTGCTTGTTCAGAACTAACCAGGGTGATGTAAAGTAAATCACATTACGCAATTGTTGCGTTTGCGGGAAGTAATCCATCCTATTATCCATAAGTCTAATAAGTAATTCAACGCGGAGGCACGAGAGGCGCGGGGACGCAGAGGAAAACAGGGGTTAATTTTGAATTCTCTCTGTGCCTTTGCGTCCCCGCGTCTCTGCGTTTATCCCTCGATGTCACGATCGCAAATTGTCGCTTAATTTTCGATGGTCTCAACCGGAAAATCTGAAGCTTCGGGTTGATACGATCTTCCCATTGCAGATGTCCATAATGACAAAATAATACATGATGCAAAGAACGCTATTGAAAGCCACGCTGTGATCTTTTTCAACACATCGGCAGTCGATGTTCCAAAGACAGAGTCGCTTGCGGCTCCACCAAAAGAAGCCCCGAGGCCCGAGCTTTTACTTTCCTGTATCAAAATGACAAAGCATAAGACGAGGCAAAGAAGTAAAAAAAACGCTATTGCTAAAAAGTAAAGAAATGTTCCCATAAGTGCCTTATTTTATTTCCACGTGAGATTTATAGGTTTGTTGACATTGAATGATTTTTGTAAATGAATCTAATGATAATGATGCGCCTCCAACCAAAAGACCATCGACATCTGGCAGATTTAACAATTCTGCAGCATTATCGGGTTTGACTGAGCCCCCATAAAGAATCTGCACTCGCTCAGCAAAATTTTCGCCCTTTAATTTTGCAAGAGTTTGCCTGCAAAAATGATGAACAGACTGCACTACCTCGGGAGTTGCCGCAAGATTTGTCCCAATTGCCCACAAGGGCTCATAGGCAATCATCAGCTGATCCTTGCCAAATGCATCAATTCCCTCCAGACCACGTTTTAACTGATCTTTCAGGACTTCATTTACTTTGCCCTTCTGATGCTGTTCTGACATCTCTCCGATGGACATGATTACTTTTAAACCGGAATTTATGCTTAGGTAAACTTTACGGTTGATTACGGAATAATCTTCATGATAGTACCCACGCCTTTCAGAATGCCCGATGATGACAAAAGAGGCCCCTGCATCTTTAAGTTGATTGCAGGAAATTTCTCCTGTAAAGGCTCCTTCCTCTTCGCTTGAGACATTCTGTGCGCCAATAACGACTGAAGTTCCTCTTGCAACCTCTGCTGCCTGCTCAATCATCGTATAAGGCACAGCCAACCCAATTTTTGAAGAACAATGGGTCGTAGCGACAGCAAGACCCGCAACAAAGGTCTTGGCCTCCATAATCGTTTTATTCATTTTCCAATTACCGATGATGGTCACCGGTCTTGGGTCTGACAGTAAATTTTCATTATCATTTTCAATCATATCTTCATCTCAAATGTTTCAAATACGAGTAAAAACAGTCATATAATGAATACGACTTGATTGCAAGTTTATACCGAAAGTGATTCAAAAATTGGTTTTTGAACCACCTTCGGTATAAAAAGTAACCAGGCCCGTTCCGGGCCTGGTTTCAAGACCTGAGGCCTTGTTACCTTAAGCAGCCTTGATTTTAATGTCGACACCGGCTGGCAATGACAATGCCTTGAGGGCATCAATTGTTTTACCGGTGGGATTTAAAATATCGATGAGGCGCTTGTGTGTACGAATCTCAAACTGCTCGCGCGATTTTCTGTCGATGTTGGGCGAGCGCAAAACGGTATAAATTTCCCGGCGTGTCGGCATGGGAATGGGTCCTGCAATGCCGGCGCCTGTACGTTTGGCCGTCTCGACGATATCTGCCGTAGAACGATCGAGCACACGCTGATCATAACCTTTTAAACGAATGCGGATTTTCTGACGCACCTGCTTGGTTGATTTTTCAGGCTGGTGCTTGGGTTGTTTTTCTTGTTTTGCCATAACTGACCTGTAAACCTTATTTCTTAATGATTTCTTCTTGAATTTTTGTAGGCACGCGCTCAAAATGGCTTGGCTCCATAACATAGGTTCCACGTCCGCTGGATAACGAACGGAGTAATGTCGAGTAACCAAACATCTCGCTCATCGGCACTGTTGCATGAATTTCAACAACCCCTTTGTGATTGTCCTGTCCATTGATCTGACCTCGCCTACGATTCAAGTCGCCGATCACATCCCCCATTGACGATTCGGGAGAGATCACATCGACTTTCATGATCGGCTCTAAAATGATCGCCTTAGCTTTACGCGCAGCATCTTTTATGGCCATTGAACCGCAGATTTTAAACGCCATCTCGCTAGAGTCGACATCATGGTATGATCCATACACGATATCAACAATAACATCGACAAGGCTATAGCCGGCGAGAACACCGGTAGTAATTCCCTCTTCAATCCCTTTGATGACAGCAGGGATATATTCTTTTGGAATCACACCGCCGACAATCTTGTTATTGATCTCAATTCCTTTCGCCTTCTCATTTGGCCTAATTTCAATTTCCACATGAGCATATTGACCGCGTCCGCCAGACTGCTTAACATATTTCATCTGGCTCTTGCTTGGCTCAGTGATCGTTTCTTTATAGGAAACCTGAGGCTTACCGACGTTTGCTTCGACAGAAAATTCTCTTTTCATACGATCGTGCAAGATTTCCAGGTGCAGTTCACCCATTCCTGCAATGATCGTTTGCCCGGTTTCTTCATTAGTGAACACGCGAAATGTCGGATCTTCCTCTGAAAGGGCGCTTAAAGCAAGAGAGAGCTTTTCCCGATCGCCTTTGGATTTAGGCTCGATAGCCATCGAAATCACCGGCTCTGGAAACTCCATCTTCTCCAATAACAGTAATTTATCTGGACTGCAAAGGGTATCTCCGGTGCTGGCCTTTTTTAAGCCAATGCATGCGGCAATATCTCCGGCATAAAATGCCTCTCTTTCTTCCCTTTTGTTTGCATGCATCTCTAAAAGCCGGGAGATCCTTTCTTTAGTGTCCTTAGTGCTATTGACTAGGGTCATTCCCTTAGTTAACGTACCACTATAGATCCTGACAAATGTCAAACGGCCGACATAAGGGTCGGTCATGATTTTAAAGGCTAAAGCGGCAAATGGAGCATCATCATCGACATCCAAAATGATCTCTTCATCGCTTGACACATCGTGAGCTTTGATTTTTCCATTTCCACGATCCAGCGGCGATGGCATCCAATTGGTGACGGCATCTAATAATTGCTGAACACCTTTATTTTTGAAGGCCGATCCGCAAAGCACCGGATTGAACTTATTAGCGCACACCCCTTTACGGATAGCCTGATTGATCTCATCAATCGTTAATGAATCGGGAGCTTCTAACACCTTCATCATAAACTCTTCATTTGTCTCGTCAACTGTGGCTAATTCTTCTAAAAGCTCTCCACGCATTTTTTTACATTGTTCGAGCAGATCAGCCGGAATATCGCATTCCTCCCAATCGGCGCCGAGAGTTTCATCGTGAAAGTACAAAGCGCGCATCGACACAAGATCGACCATCCCCTTGAATTCCGATTCTGCTCCAATTGGACAATGAACAGGAATGGCATTCGCATGCAATTTCTCGCGCATTGTCTTGATTGCATCGAAGAAATCGGCCCCTGTACGGTCCATTTTATTCACAAAACAAATGCGCGGGACGCCGTATTTATCTGCTTGTCTCCACACTGTTTCTGACTGAGGTTCTACTCCGGACACAGAACAGAATACGGCAACAGATCCATCGAGAACTCGCAAAGAACGTTCCACTTCGATCGTAAAATCGACGTGTCCGGGCGTATCGATAATGTTGATTTTGCATTGTTTCCAAAACACAGTTGTAGCAGCAGAGGTGATCGTGATTCCACGCTCTTGCTCCTGCGCCATCCAGTCCATGGTCGCTGCCCCTTCATGAACTTCGCCCATCCGGTGAACGCGCCCTGTATAGTATAAGATCCGCTCTGTCGTTGTCGTTTTACCGGCATCGATGTGCGCCATAATCCCGATATTACGCACATCTTTAATAGCACGCTGTTCTTTTGGTCTTGCCATAAACTAACCTCCTGCTACCATTTGTAATGGGCAAAAGCTTTGTTTGCTTCAGCCATGCGGTGAGTGTCATCTTTTTTCTTGATTGTTGAACCTTGATTGTTAAAACAATCGACCAATTCAATCGCTAGGCCATCTTCCATGGATCTTCCGGTTTTTGCACGGGAGAAAGCAATAATCCAACGCATAGCCATCGAAATGCGGCGATTTTGCGGAATTTCAATAGGCACCTGATAGGTAGCTCCGCCAATACGCCTCGATTTAACTTCCAAAGCGGGTTTTGCATTTTCTAACGCTTGTTCAAAAGCCTCTAACGGATTATCAGATTTAACTTTTTGAGCAAATTTCTCCAGAGCATTGTAAATAATGCGGCGTGCAATCGACTTTTTCCCGCATTCCATGACTTTATTAATAAACTTTGCTAGTAATGTGCTCTTGTAAACGGGATCGGGATCGATCTCTCGTTTTACGGCACGGCGTCGTCTTGACATATTTTCCTCATAATTATCATTAGACTGTACTTAAAGCCGCCAATTTAAGGGGCTAAAGACATCTCATATTGTTTAGAAAAAAGGAAAAATCTTTTTTCACCTGGTTTTTAATAAAAAACCCGTGCGTGATTCGCGCATTTTTTTACTTAAAAACGCAAATCGCGAACTAGGATACTCACTGGAATATCCTAGAGTTACTTCTTGGGCCTTTTTGCCCCGTACTTCGATCTTCCTTGCTTGCGGTCTTTTACAGCCGCACAATCCAACGTTCCACGAACGATGTGATAACGTACCCCCGGCAAGTCCTTTACACGCCCCCCCCTGACAAGCACGATGCTGTGCTCCTGAAGGTTGTGTCCCTCGCCGCCGATATAGGCGATCACTTCCTGACCGGTTGATAAACGAACCCAGGCTACTTTACGCAAAGCAGAGTTAGGTTTTTTAGGTGTTTTAGTTTTTACTTGTAAGCAAACTCCACGTCGTTGCGGGCACTTTTGCAAGGCGGGTGATTTAACTCGCTGTGTCTTAGGTCGGCGCGGGCGTCGAACAAGTTGATTGATTGTCGGCATATGTGCCATTCTCCTTAAAGGTGGTTTCATCAGATTTTTACGTAAATTTCTCTATTCACGTAAAATTTATTATTCGTATGAACAATAAGCGCCATTATATGAGATCGCAGGAATAAGATGCAAGACTCTTTTTTGAGGAAGGGGGCAGCTTGTCTCCATTCGTGCCTAATCTTAATCATGATCTTGATCTTAATCTTAATCTTCACACATCTCGATTCAAGTTAAAGCACGATTAAGATCAAGATCAAGATTAAGATCAAGATTGATTTTTCTTTTCCATTTGGGTATGATCACTTCTTATGACATCAAAAATCCGCATCCTCAGCGATAACGCCATCAATAAAATCGCCGCCGGCGAAGTGATTGAAAATCCAGCCTCCGTAGTCAAAGAACTTGTCGAAAATTCCCTTGATGCCGGCTCTACAGAGATTTGCATCGAAATCAAGGGAGGGGGCAGACAGCTCATCCGGGTTAGCGATAACGGATCGGGCATGGGTCCCGATGATGCTCTTTTATGTCTTGAACGCCATGCCACGTCCAAAATCCGCAACGTCGAAGAGATCTACCAAATCGAAACAATGGGATTTCGCGGAGAAGCCATTCCGTCGATTGCCTCTATTTCTAAGTTTTCAATATTGACCCGTTCAGCAGAAGAAACAGATCTTGGCACTTTGGTTATCGTCGATGGCGGAAAATTAGTAAGCTGTTCCCCCGCTGCCTGCTCAGCCGGCACTGTCATGGAGGTAAAATCATTATTCTTTAACCTGCCCGTCAGGAAAAAATTCCTCAAATCCCCTAACTTTGATGCCAATGAAATTCTTAAAACCGTTTCCATTATCGCTCTTGGATATCCAAACGTTGCCTTCCGCCTGATCAATGACGGCAAAGCCTCATTGACCACCTACCCTTCGCAAGCTCCCTCATTTCAGGAACAATTGCGGGCGCGAGTCCATGATATGATCGGCGAGGATTACCTCAATCACACATATCCTGTTTCCGAAGAGATCAACTCAGGATGTCATTTTAAAATGGAGGGGGTAATCGGCAAGCCAAGTTATACAAGACATAATCGCTCAGGCCAGTATCTTTTTATCAATAACCGCCCAGTAAGCTGTCTTACCATTGCCTATGCAGTCAAGGAAGCGTATGCCATGAATATTGCGAGCGGCCGCCATCCTGTCTTTGTTCTCCATTTGACAATTCCCCCTAACATGCTGGATGTCAATGTCCATCCGCAAAAAAAGGAAGTGCGCTTACGCCAGGATTTTTTGGTCCGCGAACAGGTGATGTCAACCGTTTCAAAAACCTTGCAACGCCACCCTTTTCAAAGGGAAACCCCCTCTTTTTCCTCTTTCACACAAAAGTCTGCAGCTGTCGAACCATGGATGGTAGATGACGTATCAGAAGATAAAAATGAAGAGCGGTCGATTTATGTCTCCGACATTGCTGCCCGTGACTTAAGCCCCCTGCCCTGGAACAGTTCAGAGAGCAGTTCAGGGAGCACTTCAGAGAGCAGTTCAGCGAAAACATGGCGGGATCGCACACAAATGAACCTTTCGATCAGAAATAACTTTGATCAAACATTTTCCGGTTCATGTGTTAATGAGCCGCATTTCCTTGCAAAGCATGATTCTGCGCCGCAGTTAATTGCCACCATACCCGGATACCTCATTTTAGAAACCCCAGGACCAGACAAGCTTATTCTCATTGACCAAAGAGGCGCCCATGCACGCATTTTATACGAAAAATTAATGCAGCAAGACAATAAACAATCTTTAGCTTTACAGTCTCTTCTTACCCCCCATCATCTCGAGCTGACTCCTTTCGATGCGAACGCGCTTCGCAATATTCTTCCCCTGTTCCATAAACTCGGGATCGACATTCAGGAATGCAAACCAGGTTATTTTCTCATCGACGCTGTGGCACAAATCTTTGAAAAAACAAATATCAAAAGCTTTGTCATGGATGTTGTACATCAGGCACTGGAAGAGGGAAGTTCGGAAGAACAAATTTTTAACGAAAAGCGCGCAAAACAATTAGCTTTAGAAGCAAGTAAAATTGCTATGAGCAGCCATCATCGACTATCTCAATCAGAAGCCCAAGGGTTGACTGATCAATTATTTGCCTGTCAACATCCAAATTTTTGCCCTTCCGGGAAAAAGATCATGGCCATATTAACAGCGGAAGACTTGGCAGGACTGTTTTTACCTTGAGCGGGCTAATCTCGTTTCCATTAAAGAAAGTAATAATACAAATATTTAACGCAGAGGCGCAAAGTCGCAAAGAAGCGGAGAAGCCATTAAGGTGGTAAGGTGGACCCCATTGTCAAGACAAAAAATTCAGTTCACTTTGCGCACTTTGCGCCTCTGCGTTAAATAGTTTAAAGTCACTGAACAATAAATATTTATAACAAAAAGCTAGCTTATCCTAAAAAATTTAATCAAAAATTTTATTTGAGGATATTGCTGATAAACATGCTTATATGTTTGCATGTAAATATGTTGTATGATATATTAAATGTATGGTGAAAGGGCAACTGCTCATAAAGTTGCATGAAAGGAGGGATTATGAAACAAAATATGGTTAGATTAAGTTTTGACATTCCGGAAGATGAACACACAATGCTAAAAACAGCTTGTGCTCAGTGTAGATTAACAATAAAGGATTTCGTTCACGCAATGATCCTTAAAGGGATTCAAAATTTTAAAAAAGATGAGTTTAAAAAGAGACTTAAAGAGTCAATACAGCAGTCAAAAGAAGGAAAAAGTCGAATTATAAGCTCAGATGAATTAGACAAGATGTTTGAAAATGCAGATGGATGAATTCGTCTTTGCCTATATTTGCAGTATAAATGAATAATTTCATATACTAAAAGGAAGATAGAGGGAACAAAACAATTTTTATAACGAGTTGCTTATGACTACCATTGATAAGTTAGATTTGAGCGTTTATAACATGTATGCCATCAGAACGCGCATGATCGAGCAGATCAATCAGCAATACCGGCTGGACCTCGATGTCACGATTCCGCCGCAGACGCAAATGGTCGATAATTTTCCTAAGCTGACGGAATTAGATATACTCCTCGGCATTCTGCCATTGCATACCCCTTGGGCATTCTTCCTGCCTCCGACAAAATTTCGCTATTTACGCCGTTCTTCTTTTGCTTTTCACCGAATTGTCCCAAGTCTTGGGTCATTTGAAGAACAAGAAGAGCAGGAAAAACAGTTAGATGAAATGGAATGCACTACTGAGGAAGAAAAAAAAGAGAAAAAAGCAATTAAAGCCTGCTTTCAGCAAATACAACAAATCAATCGTTGGCTCGGATTCATTATCGGACGGGTTGGACAGTTTTTACAAGGTTGATCGATGACTAAAATTGATTGGTGCAAAAAATTGAATTGGACAGAAGAGCAAATAGAAGATTTGACCTACACAGGGTATGCCTATATCAGGCAAGGAAAATACGATATTGCCATTGTTTTTTTCGAGGCCCTCGTCGCTATCGATCCAAAAACCCCATATCATTGGCAAACACTTGGGGCTCTTTACCTGCAAACAAATCAATATGGTAAAGCGATAAAAACCTTTGATTCTGCATTGAAATTAGAGGCCAATCACAACCCTACCCTCATGAATCTATGCAAGGCCCTTCTAATGATCGGCAAGAAGGAAGAGGGGTTGAAATTGGCAAGCATCCTCAAAAAAGAACAAGACCCCGAGATCTCTAATGTGGCAACAGCTCTTTTACTCGCGCATGGGACTATCTAAAAAAATCACCCGACAGAATGCTCGAGTTTCAACGTCAAAAGCGCTTGTGCTTCTTTAGCAAATTCCAACGGCAGCTCCCTAATAACTTCTTTGCAAAAGCCGTTCACAATCATATTTACTGCATTTTCCTGAGAAATACCGCGGGCCATAAAATAAAACAGCTGCTCTTCATTCAGCTTTGAAGTCGATGCTTCATGCTCGACCTGGGACAACGGATTGCCTACTTCAATGTAGGGGAAGGTGTTCGCCGAACAGTTGTCCCCGACGAGCATAGAATCGCATTGGGTGTAGTTCCTGGCCCCTGTTGCCCGGGGGACCATTTTGACTAACCCGCGATAGCTATTGTGCGACTTGTCTGCGGCAATTCCTTTTGAAATGATCGTTGATTTCGTGTTTTTCCCTAAATGGATCATTTTTGTACCGGTATCAGCCTGCATATGACCATTGGTCAATGCAACGGAATAAAATTCCCCGACCGAATAGTCTCCTTGCAAAATGCAACTTGGATATTTCCAGGTGATTGCGGCTCCAGCCTCCACTTGCGTCCAGGTAATTTTGGAATGATGCCCGGCACAACGTCCCCGTTTGGTCACAAAGTTATAAATTCCTCCAAGCCCCGTTTCGGGATTGCCTGCATACCAATTCTGCACCGTTGCATATTTGATTTCCGCATTGTCATGTGCAATAAGCTCAACAACAGCTGCGTGGAGTTGGTTATTGTCAAATGCCGGAGCTGTACACCCCTCTAAATAACTGACAAAGGAACCCTCTTCAGCAATGATCAAGGTGCGCTCGAATTGCCCGGTAGACTTGTCATTGATCCGAAAATAGGTGGAAATTTCCATCGGGCAACGAACCCCTTTGGGAATATAAACAAAAGATCCGTCGGTAAATACGGCTGAATTCAATGCAGCAAAGAAATTATCGCCGATGGGTACGACACTACCTAGGTATTTTTGGATCAGATCGGGATATAAAATTGTCGCTTCAGTGATCGAACAAAGAACCACACCGGCGTCTTCCAGCTTTTTTTTAAATGTGGTCCCGATCGAAACAGAATCGAAAATCATGTCAACGGCTACATTAGACAATCGCTTTTGCTCATCGACGGGAATGCCCAGTTTCTCAAAGGTCCGCAATACTTCCGGGTCGACATCGGACAGTTGCTTAATTTCTTTTTTTGCTATTGGGGCCGAATAGTAGCAAATATCCTGATAATCGATGGGAGGATAGTCGACATTCGCCCAATGGGGCTCGCTCATTTCCTTCCATTTCGACAGAGCCTTTAAGCGAAATTCCAACATAAATGGCGGTTCGTTCTTTTTGGCCGATATCGCCCGGATCGTCTCTTCATTAAGGCCTTTGGGGATCCGGTCAGACTCCACATCGGTAACAAAACCGTATTTATATTCCTGACTTTTGCTTTCTAAAAATTTTTCCGTAGACATTTTATCCTTTACTATGACAACACAATACCGGATATTATAGGAAAAATTGATTTAAAAAACAAGTGTTGATCTCAAGCACTATGCGCACAAAAAAAAAACGACAAATAAGAGATCTTAAAAGGTAATTGCACAAGTCATAGATTACTGAGGGCTAGCGAAATATTCAACGCAAAGGCGCGAAGGCGCAAAGGCTCAGAGATAAAACAGGCTTCAAGAACTGACGTCCCAGACATGGTCAACGATTATAATGATATAACGATATGAACGATTAAACTCCTGTTAGCTAAGGTGTATTTCAATGGACCGCTACTTGAAAGGCGATTTTATGGCTTTTTAAAACCCTGGGCCCGCCTTTCAAGTAGCGGTCCAAATATCTCACTTTTATCGGGTTGCCGATAAAAGTGAATAGTTGAAGTTTTAAATTTTCTTATATACAGTTTTTATCGTTCATATCGTTATATCGTTATAATCGTTGATTTTGGCTATGTCATCAATTCTTGAAACCCGTTTTTATCTTTGCGCCTCTGCGTTGAATATTTTGCTTTCCATTAATCTTCGCTTAATGGAAAACGCTTTTCGATCGAAGGATGGATATGCAATGCCTCTTTAAGCGATAAATACCGCTTTTTTGCATGCTGCTCTCTTTCCGCAGATTTTTGCCTGATCCCGCGCAACATTAAATTCTTTGGAGTGTGCTCCAGGTCGATAAATTCCGATATTTGGACATCATAGCCAAGCGTTTCTAAAATATCGGCTCTCGCCGCATCGGTAGCGATCGCGGCAAAACGCTCTTTCAATATGCCATGTCTTAAAATAGATTTTAGCTCGGCACTTTTTATCTGACCATACAGCTCATGCTGACAGCATGGAATGCATAAGATCACATCGGCATTCCACTTTACCGCCTTTTCTAAGGCCGCATCGGTTGCCGTATCGCATGCGTGCAGGGAAATCACAAGATGGACCTTCTCTTTCGGAATATAGCGATTAATATCGCCAAGCACAAATTTTAAGGAAGAGTATTGTAAACGGTCTGCCACAGCCTGGCATTGCTCGATCACATCGGCCTTGAGGTCGAAGCCTGTCATCGAAATTTCTCTTTTTTCGATATGGTGCAAATAATGATATAATGCAAATGTCAAAGAAGCTTTGCCACAGCCAAAATCGACAATCTCAATAGGCCGGTCCTTAGGCAAGTAAGGCAGAACATCGCTTACCAGTTCGATAAATTTATTGATCTGTTTAAATTTATCATATTTTTTTGCTATCACCTTCCCGTTTGCTTCCATCAGCCCAAGTTCCACTAAAAAGGGTATCGCAACCCCATCCTGCAAGGAATAGTTTTTTTTCCTGTTATGGGATAAGCTTAAATGGTCTTCCGTTGTCGTCTGGCTTAAATCCTTTTTTATCACCTTCAGTTGTTTGTTTTTACCGCCAAGGACATGAAAATATGCAGATGTCATTTGAAAAACGCCTTGGAGGTAGCATTTTGGAAGACTTGCATCTACAAGTGCGCTGCATGCTAAAGGATCGAGATTCCAGTGAAGAACTTTTTGCTGATAATGCTCAGTAACTTGATAGAGAGGCTTTCCCTTGATTACTATTTTTCTGATCACTTTTTTAAAAGGGATTGACGGGTCCTCAACACCTGATAAATGGCTTAATGTCCCATGGAGCAAATCCCCTCTGACAATCCCCTCCAATAGCTCTTTCATTACTTATTTCCATTTGTCTTTAGCGGATCATTATGAATAGCTGCACTGTCCAAAATAATTTTGCCGCTTGGAATCACATCAAACCTTAAGCTGATCTTACATAATTTTAAAGGATCAAAAAGCGGATTGTTTAGTTTAAAAGAACTAAGAGGTAGCTCAAACGTTTGAAATACATGGTCTTTTCTACAAAGGGGATCTAAAAAAGATGCTTTCATAATACATGCAAAAGTAGATGCCTTTAAAGGCACATAGGAACTTAAAGGCAAGCTGGATTTATTGCCGGCGCAATCTGTTAATTCGACAGTGAAATCAATCCATTCCGAACGATCGGCCGAATCCTCATCGTCGCCATCAGCTAACGTTAATGCTAAAATACTCACATCATTTAATTCAAGCTTTGCGTGAGAGAGATCAATAATAAACTCAGGTGTCGGCGCATCTTCCTCCTGCTTTTTCCATCCTATAAAGACTGCTGTATCAATGGGAGCGCCATTTTTTAAGACAACTATATCCTGAAACCAGTCTGAAAGATTATCTGTATAAATATGCCCCCCTTTCAGGGTAGTGGCTGAAAGATCGGCTTGTTTTTGCTTTTGCTGCCCTCCTATGATATATTGATAGGTGGAATCGACGAACTGATTCAAATAATAGGTATGCACAAGAAAGTCAGATCCTGCAGTGTGATATAAAAATAAAGGAAGATATTCTTTTTTTTTGTGCAAAGATACTTCCAAAAGCGCTGTGAGGTAGACCTTGACGATTTGTTGCTGCTGACTTGCATCCATCAGCTGCCCTTTATCAAAAAAAGTAAATGCCGGTGATGAAATATCCTGATCACCCCAAACTGAATTAAATTGCCCGTGGTTGGCGCCAAAAACATATAAGGTGGCTTTAAAATGATAATCAGAGCCGGTAAATCCTATACGATGATACTGGGCATCGCCTAAAAACCCGCGCAAATCTCCATCATGCGACCCTTGTATCGCAAAATAATCGATATTCTCCAGCTCCATTTTTATTCCGCCGGGAGTATATTGCGCTTCGACCGGAGCAATCGCACCAAGGGCTAAAATATTAAAATGATAATCAAATGGAATATTCCCATCATCCGGATAGCGGTCCAACCGATTAAATATTGCCGCTGTCACAATTGCCTCTCCCCCGCGGGAATGTCCGATCAAAGCAACTTTTTCCATGTCGATTTTTTTATAAAACGGACTGCCTTCAGTTTCATTCCATTGCCTGCATAAAGTCAGATGTTCCAATAAAAGCCAACCTCTTGCGGGAGACGCAGATATATCATTGAACACATCAAGCCAGCTTCCATTCAAAAAATTTTCATCGACAGAAATTGCAATAAACCCCCGGCTTGCCCATAATTTTCCTAAATACTCATATCCGGCATCGGAAGGGGTAGACATTTCATGATTGCCATGTACAATCAAAACAATAGGAAAGGGCCCTTCTCCCGCCGGATACCAGACGCGGCCATTTAATGGGAGATGAGAAACGTCAAATCCCCAAAATTTCGTTCTTATCCATCCTTCCAATCCCTCCCAACCATCAATAAAGGCCTTGCCGTCTACGCTTTTTGTTTTGATTGCAGCTTCATTTGAGTACGTGCCATAGTTAAGGGTTTTAACCGCAAAGGTTCCATCAAGGCTTGGATTTGGCATTTGATAAGAACTCCCGTCGAGCCCTGGACCGATTTCTATAGTCTTAAAAGAACCTGTGCTGATGAATATCCATAAAATAAGAATGCTTAAGGCTAAACAACCTGCAAAGAAGCATACAAGCACTTTACTATTCCTTTTTGCATCCACAAAGATAAGCTTTGCAGCCCCTCCAGTAAGAGAAAAAGAAAAAAGAGCCCAGACCCCTAAAACGGTTATGCCAAAAAGAGTTTGCGCAGGTACAAAAAAATAATAAATTGTTGTAATAAACAAGACTAAAGCCAGACGGTAATACAAAGGGATTTTATTAAACAAATAGCAAAAAAATACAAGGCTCGTGGCAATTAAAGAGGCAAAGGTTAGCCCGGCAATAAAAAAGAAGATCGTATTGATCAACGAAACATGACTCTGAAATAGGTCAATGGCTGCACTCAACCACAGCAAAATGACAACGAGAAGGATACCGGCAACAGCTCCACTCCATATACGCGAAGCTTCCATGTTCACCTAATGGACTTGTGCCATTTGAACACATTCGGGTTTATTAAAACGGGCAACATGTTGTTGAACTGACTGTAAAATCATCTCTTCAGCCTGGTGCAAAATTTTAACTAATCCTTGTGTCCTTATCTTTAAATGACAATTAAGTTGATCGATATTTAATAATGTAATACTTGAAAGGTGCCCAAGCTGCGGCTCGGCATTACGCGGCACTGACAGATCGACAATTAATTTTCTTTCAACGGGAAAATCTACATGTTGAATTTGCAATAAATGGCCCGTGGCTTTTGTACCTAAGATCACCCAATCGTAATTGGGCCATTTGGATAATTCTCTCCAATGAAGCAAAGGAATTTGATATTTCTCTGCCATTACAGCCGCTTTAGACTCTGTACGATTACACAGGGTAATGCGATTCACCTGTTTTCGTTTAAAGTAGGAAATAATTTTTTCATTAATGCTCGATGCACCGACAAATAAAATATTTGGAGAGGAATATTCAGGAAAAAAATGCCTGCCGGTATGGAATATCGCATGTTCAATGTCCGGCAATCCTGCCTGCGAGGGCAAAATGGCTCTAACTTTTTTTGAAATGGCAAGTGCTTTTTGAAAAAGGTAATGCAGTTCAAAAGGCAATTGATAATGTCTTTGCACATTTTCATAGGCACTTTTTACTTGTCCTTGAATTTCGGTCTCTACAATAATGGCGCTGTCTAACCCCGTAGCCACCCTGCATAAATGCATGAGGCAATCCTGACCAAAGTAAGAATAAAGCTTTTGATCAAATTCATCGCTCACATCCTGACGCAACATTCCCAAAAGGTACGAATGCGTTGCCGTTAAATCTTCTGAAAAAAAATAAATTTCAGTGCGGTTGCAGGTCGATAATAAGATAAATTGATGCTCCCCATGGATGGAGGATCCTAGGGCCAATCTTTGATGACAAATTGCTGCCAGGCGTTCGCGCAATTGCAGATTTGCAAGCTTATGATTAATACCAAGAACCCCTACTCGCATCGATATTCCCCGTTCTATAAAATTTTAAATACATTCTTTGTTTACCTCATCACGAGTATTAATACAAGAGATATGATTTAGAAAATTTACGCAACGGGCGAGTTTTTACAAAGTAGCCAGTTGCCCTACTGCTTCGCGGTGTCTGTCTGTAAATAACTTGGGGTCGAGTTTCCCTAAAAAAATTAAACACAGAGGCACAGAGAGACACAGAGGAAAAGTTAATAAGGTTGTCTTGGCTTTAAGAAGCTATTTTTCGCGATGCGATAAAAACAAGTGCTTTTCTTTTTTTGCATTCAGCAATAAAGAAAGTTATCTCTGTGTATCTCTCTTGCCTCTGTGTTTTAAAACTCGCCCCTCGCGAAATTCAAGAACGATGATAGTTCTTGTTCGCCTTCTCCCATGAATAGTTGATGTTTTCATTTGCATCTTTGTCATAGCGAACTTGAATGCTGATATAAGGAAAGGGATGCCGATTGTCAAAGTTACGCCCTTCATATTTTTTGAACAATTTTATAAATATCTCCTTATTAAACCAAGGAGGGGTCTCGACATCGGTTTTTTTTTCATAGCGATGAAATTCCTGATATTGGCGATTCCCTGCATAGGCGGAATTTCGTTGATAAAATTCCTGAATATACTGAATCACCAGTTCCGGCTTATGTTCCATTCCATGAACATAAAATGAAACTTCAGCACCTATCATGTGTTTTGACGTTTGATTTTCCTTGGAAGGATCGATGTAGCTGTTATGTTCCGGACATCGATGACCAGAGGTGATCACAACCCGGGCATGAGCGCGTGTTTGAATATCATTAATTAAATCAATTAAAATGGGATAGATAAATTCCTTCCCATTCTTTAAGGGCAAACCATGTTTTTGAATTCCCCCACAGTCATAATAGCGGACCTGTTCTCCATCCAGGTTGGTTACATGACAAGGATTTAACGTATTTCCCTTGCATCGGAAAAATTCTTTATTGATCTTTAAGGGAAGACCTCCATTTCTTTTATCCCACGGATAGATCGGCGATGAGAGCACTTTGGGAGGGGGGATAGTAAATAAAAATTCGTCGTGTTTGCGATAAATATACTCTGCTTGTTGTTGCGAATTTCGTTTACCCTGCAAATCTTGCGATTCATCGGAAGAGGCGCAAGCTAAAAGAAATATGGGGATAAGGGAACTTGCAAAGGATAAGGAAAATCTGCAAACAATTTGCGAAAATTTACATCGATCAATTATCATGTCTAACACCTGCCCGCTGGATCGTTGCTATCATAACGCAAATGCAAATTAATGAAAGTACATTTTAAAACTTCGTTAAGAATACATGAGTGGCTTGTTACCTGGCTGCTCATTGCCATTATCATTTTGATAGCCCTCACGGCATCGTTTTCGAGAGGTAATGAGAAAACAGCCGCTCAGTTCCTCTCTCATCCGGATAAACATTTCGAAGTCATTGTACGGGGAGAGGTAAAAAATCCGGGCGTGTATCATTTTGCGGGCCCAACTCATATAGGCGACGTTCTGAAAATGGCTGAAGTCACTCCTGAAGCTAATCTCAAACGCTACCCTAACGACCGGCTGATCAATAAAGCGCGTATATTGAATATTCCCAAAAAAGCCATGAAGCAAACGGACAATAGGGACACTAAAAAAGAAAGATATTAAGGATTTCGTGCCCGCGCCCTAGGTTAGGAGCAGAAAATGGACTTCATGGACGACATGGACTTCATGGACGATATGGACAGGTCGGAATTGTCCATGTCGTCCATGAAGTCCATGTCGTCCATGAAGTCCATGTCGTCCATGAAGTCCATGAAGTCCATGTAATCCATGAAGTTCCTTTCTGTCCTTAAGGCCCTTCCTTATTAAAAATTGCCGTCATCATCTTCATCCTCATCGTCATCATCTTCATCGTCTATATCAAATACTGGTTTCGCAGGAACGGGTTTTGCGGATTCAGCCCCTTTAGATTTGACGACCGGGGCCGGCGGCACAAGGTCAACCCATATAGGCGAGCTCCATCCCATGTGTCCGTCTTCTTGCGTGACACGAATGTAATAATAAACGAAGGGGGGTTTTCCATCTTTTGCGTTCACAACAACTTTTTCAAGAGGTGTCATGTCATCATAAGCAAAATGTAACCAGTAATCCTTCGATTCTAATGTCTCAATGACTTTACCGTTGCGGATAATTTCAAATTTAACAATCCTTTTGGTCCCTGCAACATATCCTGAAATATGACGGTTCACCTTAAGCCCCTGCTTTGTCCCGGTATGCAGTTCATCGCCCATCATTGCGTCTGCGATATGAAATCCAATTACCATACGCTCGCCAGTAGTTGCATAACAATGACGATTATATAACGCATCGAAAAGCGAATGTCTATTGTGCTCAACCGCGATAATCGCGGTCAAGCCGGGAGGATATTGCAACTGCCCTGCCTCATATAATTCCTTATAAATTCCCCTGTCGTCAAGGCCTCCTGCCACAAATCCAAAGCGGCAATTGCGCAATAAAGCTTTTTGAATAGACCCTTCAGCCGATTCTGAAACTCCGCTTTTTCCGCTTGACGCAATCGGTAAAACATTGCCTTCTTTTTTAGTGCATTCAGATGATCCCCAAGAGTTATAAATCTCAACGATACGCTCAAAATTTGGATCGAATTCCTTAAAATCATAATCATACCCCTTTGCCATTGTCCAGCAAGGAATAGCAATCATCTCTTTTGGTGAAAAATTTTTGTAAATACTTTTTAATGTATGGTATTTGGGGTCTTTTTTACGTAGAATCTGTTTCCCGTCTTTGGCATAAACAATTTGCCTAATCCCTTCAACACCAGGTGACCCGCACCACTGAAATCCAACAAAAGTGGTAAAGCGGTCAGCCTCATCAAAATCACCAACATACTGGCAAATAAATTTCCAAATTTCATTCGAGGTCTCTTCTTGACTTTCAAAGGGTGAAATTCCAAAAAAATTCCCCGAAAAATCATCGCGAAAATAACGCAGGCAATTCTCTATGTTCTCTGTTGCATCGATCCTTTCTGATTCCCCATGAAGCAGCCCCCAAAATAAATGTTGGTTTGTATCTTCAAAACACTTGATCGGCGGCGATTTAAAAATATCTTTCGTTTGCGAATTCAATAATTTAATTGTGTAAATGCCCGCTTCATTAAAATACAGATTTGGCAGCGCGATAAAACCAGTTTCCGGCACAAAAAGTTTCCAGTTAAGGTTTTCCCGCAAGTGCTCATGGGATAATTCAATGAGCAAATCATCAGGCGCCTCGCTGGTTAAGTTTCCATACTTATCTTCAAAACGGACAATCACATCGAAGCGTTTATTTTTGATCACAAAGGATGGTACGATCACGCGAATATTGCTTAACTCATTCCCCCGGATATCCATGGAAAATACTTCGGGGTCTTCATACTGTCCTTTGCCCTTTGGATCGATGTACAAATTAAAAGTACGCCGTCTTTGCGCATTGACTTGCGCTCTTGTTCCCTTTTCGGGAGATTTGGGGGAGCCAACAACAATCGTGAATGTGCTACCGGCTTCTAACTTGGCAGGAAGAACAAATTCAAATGCTGAAGGTTTTCCTCCTTTAACCTTGTTTTCCGTTGCCTGGACTATCCTTTTGTTTTCCAACAACGCATAAATCACATTAGACGTTTTCTTTAGATTAGTCGAGGGAAGTTCCCAGTCGGCGTGCCGTCCCAAACTTTCCAAATCAAATTTCAGTTTGGCCCCTTTCGGCAAGTGAACGCTCGGCGTATAAATAAAACTCCATGTGTTCACCTCGCCGGCATAGGCCTGACCAGGTTCGCAGTAGCAGATCGATCGTCGCATGAAAAAAATACCCCCATTTAAATTATATACCACTCGTAACTGAAAAGGAGTTTACGTGCACGTGAGCGTGCCCGTGCCCGAATTTATTTATCTTTCGGAAATAATAAATTCGGGCACGGGCACGGGCACGCTCACGGGCACGTCAACCAATTCTTTATTTTGTTTGGACCTACATTGCATACTCAACTATACGCTTTTCTCTAATCACTGTGATTTTGATTTTCCCCGGATAGCGTAAATCGCGTTCGATTTGCTTCGTTAAGTCTCTTGCCAAATTGATCACCCCGTCATCATCGATGATATCCGGAAGCACCAATACTTGCAATTCTCTTCCGGCTTGCATTGCATAGGCTTTTTGCACACCCGGAAATGCACCTGCAAGCTCTTCTAACTGCGTTAACCGTTTTATATACTCATTAACACTCTCTATCCTGGCCCCTTGACGCGATGCAGAAATTGCATCAGCTGCACTGCACAAAGAACCCTCTATAGTGATAGGCTCCATTTCCCCATGATGACAGCCGATGCCATTGGCTACTTCCTTCAGTTCCCCATATTTCAATGCAAGTTCATGTCCAATCACCGCATGAGAGCCGTCAATCTCCTGAGAGACCGCTTTGCCAAAATCATGTAATAATCCAATCCGTTTTGCTAAATGTACATCCAATCCAAGTTCCGCAGCCATAATCCCCATCAGATAAGAGACTTCTAAGGAATGCTCTAAAATATTTTGCCCATAGCTGTAACGGAATTTTAACTTGCCAAGCAGCATAATTAATTCGGGATGAAGATTGATTACGCCAGCTCGTAATGCTGCATCTTCCCCGTGTTTTTTTATCAAACGCTGTACATTGCCCTTCGCCTTCTCGACGGCCTCTTCGATACTCGTGGGATGGATCCTCCCGTCCTGAATCAATTCAGACAGCGCCATTTTGGCTATCTGCATACGCACAGGATCGAATCCTGATAAAACAACCGCACCGGGAGTGTCGTCTATTGTGATATTGATACCGGTCGCCCGTTCCAAAGCCCGTACATTTCTTCCCTCACGACCGATGACGCGTCCTTTCATCTCTTCGTTAGGTATCGCTACAGTATTTACCGTCGCTTCAGAGACGCAAGAGACGGCCAACCGGTTAATTGCCGTTGCAATGATAGACCTGGCTTGAATTTCAGATTCTTCCTTAGCTTCCTTTACCGTGCGCCTGATATAATTGGCCATATCATGTTTCACTTCGCCTGCAATTTGCATAAGGAGCTGTTCCTTGGCTTCAGCTGCAGTCAAGCCAGCCGACCGCTCAAGCTGAGATTGCAATTGCGATGCATACCCGGCCACCTTCTTTTTTTCTTCTTCAAATTGCTCCTTTTGCAAACTTAGGGTCATCTCCTTTTTATCGATATCGAAGAGTTTTTTTTCTATCATTCCCATTCTTCGGTCTGCCTTATCTTCGCGCTGCTTGATCCGGTCCTCCTCTAATCGCAGTTTATGCCTTTCTTGCCTCCAGATTGTTTCAAAATCGCGCTGTTGCTGAAATTGCATCTTCTTCAAAACTTCATCGCCTTTCCTTTTGCATTCTTCAGCATCGGATTCCGCCTGAAGGATTACCTTTGCAGCTACCCGTTTAAAATCGAGCAACCGGTAACGTTGATAGCCCCATAACAGACCGGCTCCCAAGGGAATCCCAATCAAGCCAAAAAAAATGGAGAGATAAACAAAATCAATGATCATATAAATTTATATTTCGCTTTTAGCAGATGCTTGATCGTTCTTAATATGGCGATCGACGGGTTTGATGCGGACCTCTTCGACAACCCGTTCATTCGATTTGATCACTTCGAGGTCAAAATCATCGCGATGAATCGTAAACCCCTTAGCAGGGATCGTTCCGGCACTTTGAAACACATAGCCTCCAATTGTCTCATAATCATCTTCTTGCGGAATGTTAATTTCCAGCAATTCGTTCGCATCCAAAATACTCATTCGGGCATCGACAATCCAACTGCCATCTGGTTGTTTTTTGTGAAGTTCTTCGTTGGTATCATATTCATCGCCAATATTACCAAAAATCTCTTCAAAAATATCTTCAATCGTGACAATACCTTCCGTACCACCATACTCATCGACAACAATTGCTATATGAACCTGGTTCTTGCGAAATTCCTGCAATAAATTGGAAATCTTTTTTGTTTCAGGTGTGAAAAGGACATTTTTTTGCAATGATTCTAATGGGGCCTCCAGAACTGCAGCTTCATTGTTTTCCTGAAACTCCTGAAATTTTTTAAGAATATCCTTATACATAACAATACCGACAATTTCATCGATGGTATTGCGATAGATTGGTATACGGCTATATCCTTCCTTAACGATCAATTTAGTCGCCTCTTTAATCGACATCAGGGCCGGCAAGCTAAACAAGTCTACTCGAGGCACCATCACTTCACGGGCAATCCGTTCCCTGAATGACAAGACCGACTCAAAGATTTTTTTATCATGAGGATTAATTCCCGGGGTCAGTTGCGCGCCATGAATAATATCTATAATTTCTTGCTTTGCCTGCAATTCCGGTTCATCTAATTGATCGAGGTAAATTAAACCGGAAAAAGAACGGAACATTTTCATAACCAGATAAGTAATTGGGAATACTACATACATGAACAACGAAGCAAAAGGGATAAAAACCGTCATTGTTTTTTCAGGGTAACGTATTCCAAACATCCGGGGCAAATAATCTCCAAAAATAAATGATAACAACAAAAAAACCAGGCAAGTCAGTACGATCAAAAGAATGTGATATCCATTTATATCGGAAAGTAAATAGGTGAAGAATGTTGTATTTAAAATGAGGACAACTGCCGACGCGACATAGCAACATCTCATGATATTTTGAGCGCAAAGAGCAGCAAAAAATAGCCCCTCGTACCCAGCCTTACGAAAAAAATATAAATGAAAAGGGCGATAAAAAAACCATCTGCCGCTAAGCAGGATGTTCTTTTGTAAATCACTTTTATGAAATTTTCGAAAAGCGCTTGTCAGCGCCGTTAACAAAAATGTGCCTAAGAGAAAAAATAAGGTAATAAAAAAAGTCACTAATAAAAACAATGTCATACCTTCAACTAGGCGTGAAGCCACAGCTCTTTTGCTGTTACATGCGCTAAATAGTCGGTCTCCCCCTGCCGCATTACCTGCCTATCTTCGTCATCGATATCATCATAACCGATTAAATGAAGCAACCCATGGATAACATATAAAGTTACTTCATGATAGACATCCCCACCATGTTCGGCGACATAGCTTGTGGCTGTTTCGGGACAGACAAATACATCCCCCATCACACGATACCCCACCTCATTTACATCATCCATAGGAAAAGAAATGCAGTCAGTTACGCTTGGATCATTGAAGTACTGCTTATGAAGCTCACAGATAGCAGAGGTATCAACAAAATATACTGAAACTTCATCATACTGCATTTGAGAATAAATGAGAAAATCTTTTACAAGAGCAGTAACACTTGACGTACAAATAGCCAAGTGCGTTTGCTCCTGTATAACATGTACTTCCATTTTATGGAAGCACAGGAGTTTTTGGCAAACCGGTTACTCGCTTACGCGACTCATCCCAACGTCCTAACTTCTTAAGAACATCAATGCGTTCAAACCTTTTTAGAACATTGCGCTTAGCTCCGCCTTTATTTGCTTTGCCATAACTGTTGTGTCTGGACATAACGATTCCCTATATTATAATTGATCCGTTTATTTGATTTTTGGTATAAAAGCTACCGAGGCAATATCTCCCTCCAGAGCATTAGACTGCGGTTTAAATCCGCCGGGCAACTGGTCCTGCAGCGCCCCTGTTTTTAATGAGGGAGCTTGACGTCTACGGGGAGATCGGCTTCTTCTTTCCTGTTGTTTACTGATGCGTACCATAAAAATACTCCTAAAATTTACTTTTCTAGCTGATTATATCTCCATTTGCGTTATTGCCGCAACTTTTTTCGTCTACCCCCGATCAAATAATTGAAAATAATGGGCAACCCGAAGTATAATATCGCTCGTCTCTGAAGAATAGTTTTCGTGCCCGTGCCCGTGCCCCTGCCCGTGCCCGAATTCTATTACCCATAAGTCTAATTAACAATTCAACGCAGAGGCACGGAGACGCTGAGACGCTGAGGAAAACAGGATTTAATTTTGAATTTTCTCTCTCTTTGCCTCCGCGTCTTTGCGTCTCTGCGTCTCTGCGTTTATCCATCGATGTTACGTTGCAGACAGATATTTTGCGACTTATGGGTAAGAGCATGCGTGCCCGTGCCTGTATCTATTCATCTTTTCCGAACTTAATCCTGCTTGAAATTTGCGGGAGTTAAAGCATTCGGAAATGATCAATAAATTCGGGCACGGGCAGGGGCACGGGCACGGGCACGAATAATATGGGCACGGGCACGAACGGAATCAAGTTACCATGGGGCAAATATGAAATTTATCCATGACGCCTATCAACCAGATGAAACAATAGCTGCTGTCGCCACCGCGCCTGGCGAAGGAGGAGTTGCCATCATCCGGATCTGCGGCAAACAAGCCTTAAAGGTCGCACAAAAGGTATTTTCCGGCAGCATCTCCAGTTATAAAACCCATACGGTCCATTATGGTAATATTGTCAATATCCATGGGCAGCATATCGATGATGTCTTATTGATCCCCATGTTAGCTCCCAGGTCCTATACAGGGGAAGATACAATTGAGATCCATTGTCACGGAGGAAATTTAATCACGAGGCGCGTACTTGACGCTGTTCTTACCGCAGGAGCGCGCCAGGCCCGTCCCGGTGAATTCACCTTTAAAGCCTTTATGAACGGGCGGATCGACTTAAGTCAGGCAGAAGCAGTCCAGGAATTGATCTCGGCAAAAAATGAAAGGGCGCTCGATGCTGCGGAAAAACAACTGCAGGGAAATCTGTCGAAAAAAATCCTTTCATTTCAAAACAAACTCACCCACATTGGCGCCATTTTAGAAGCCTTTGTCGATTTCCCGGAGGAAGGGTTGGAATTTGCAAGTGTAAGCGATGTTTGCAAAGACCTAAAAAATCTGACGGATGAAATGCAAGCTCTTGCAGATACCTTCCATGACGGCAAGATCGTTCACGATGGCATTTCTTTGTGTCTTGCCGGTGCGCCAAATGTGGGCAAGTCCTCCATCATGAATGCCCTTCTCGATAAAGACCGCGCCATCGTATCGCCAATTGCAGGAACGACGCGCGATGTCCTTGAAGATTATTTGCGCTTAAATGGACTCAACATTAAACTCATGGACACAGCCGGGATCAGAACGACAAATGAAGAGATCGAACAAGAAGGGATCAGACGATCTGAGATGGCTATGTCTTCTGCAGATATCATCCTCTTAGTGTTGGATGCTGCTAAAGGACTCGATCAGCTGGACCTGCACTTAATTGACAGACTGCCTCCGGAAAAAACTGTAGCGATATGGAATAAGATGGACTTAAAAGGGGTTGGTCCATTGCCTACGCTTTCTACCCCGCATGTTGTCAAATTATCAGCACTGGAAAAAACCGGTTTCGATGGTTTACGGCAGACGATTGATGCTGTGGTCTGGAAAAATGGTCCGCCTGACCGCGATGAAACTCTCATCACCAATGTCCGGCATAAAGAAGCTTTGCTGAAATGCATTGATTCTTGTCTTCTGCTTAACCATGGACTAACCTCCGATGTTTCTCCGGAATTTTTAAGCCTGGATATGCGGCATGCCTTACAGTCGCTCGGATCGATTTTAGGGACAGATATTACAGAGGACATTCTGTCAGCAATATTTTCTAAATTCTGCATTGGAAAATAAACGACAATAAGGACAATAAAATCAAAGACAATAAAGACAATAAGGACACCAATTGAGGACCTTAACGACTAGTCATTAACGTCGTTTTTGTCCTCAATTGGTGTCCTTATTGTCTTTATTGTCCTTAAGCTCTGGTGTTCCTATTGCCCTTTAGCTTTTGGCTACGAGCAGTTTTTCACTTTTATTGGCGACAGAACTTTTGGAAGAAACTTTGTCAGGGGACGCTTGTTTCTCGGCGCTTACTGCAGAAGTTTTTCCAGCAGGCGCTTGTTTCTCGGAGCCTGAAGCTTTTTCAGGTGTCTGCAATTGCTTTTTATCCTTCTCAAACTGCTGTTCAACAGTTTTTTCAAACTGCACTGCATCCTTTTTAAGCTGCGATGCACCCTTTTCAACCTGCTGTTCAACACTCTTTCCAACTTGCACTATATCCTTTTCAAGTTGCACTGCACCCTTTTCAAGCTGCTGTTCAACACTCTTTCCCACTTGCACTATATCCTTTTCAAGTTGCACTGCACCTTTTTCAAGCTGTTGTTCAACCTTCTTTCCAAGTTGTACTACACCATTCTCAAGACTCCCTATAACACATTTTTCCAGTTTCTCTTTGGTCTGCTGCAGCAGGAGTTTTTTATTCGCCATATTGGCTATTATGTCTTTCCCTATCTCATCCACTTGTGCAAGAGTTAAGGCGGAAAAAAACTTAGGATTATACTTTGGATCGACATGTCCATCCAAGCATGTTTTTGCCATCGATCCAATAGCTCTGACAAGATCGTCTTTTCCATCTTTCATCGCTTTTTTGACGTCTTCTTTGTCCTTGTCTTTACTTATTGTTTCTAAGTTATCCAACTCTTTAAACGCCCCACTCACGGCTTTTTTCCAATTTGTCTTGTTTTCAGCCCTTTTACCTCGTTCAAGCCAATGTAATTTGGCTTTCTCTGTTTCCAATTCCTTAAATTTTTCTCTGTGCGTCAAGAGTCTACCCACACTTTTTTCTCTCACATCCTCTTTTTGTTGATATTGCTTCATTGCCTCTTTTACCCGCGCACACAAAGGCTCGATCTTTGCAGTGAATGTATCGATTTCAGCCATTTCCCTGGCGAGTTCTTCAGGCTTTGGCTGCCCAGTTTTCCCTGTAATAAAAGGAGTTTGCGGCGCTCCTGGAGGTGCCTTTTTTGGATCGGGAGTCCCTGGAGGCAATGCGCTTGATGCGTTAGATGAATCAGATGCGCTTGATGCAACTGACGCACTATCTTTACCTTTATCACTACCTTTTTTTGCCTCTTCAAATTTCTCTAAGGCGGCATTAAATTTAAGTTTTGATTTAGGCTGAAATAAAAATTGCACAAACAACCGAAACTCAATGAAAAATGCGTGTACTTTTGCAATTATTGATGTTTCATTTGAAGCTTTCTCTACTTTGACCACTCTGGCCTTGTTTTGTTTATCGATCCATTGCCCCTGCTCATTACAGGTCAGCTTATCGTATCCGCTTTTGATAAATGCATCGATATTATTTCGTATTTGCTCGTTATAAAGATACGAGCGTTTTGAATAAACTTCTGTAACCATAAAAAACCCTCTTTATTGTTTTTAACCCAAGCCGATCGTATCATTTACGATCTTAAACCACCAACACAAATTAATTATATTTTAGAAAAATTTAAACAAAGCATAGTTTAGCTGCAAGTGTCAGGGTAAAGGGCCAATGCGAAGAAGATTTCACCCCTAAAAGTTTGCCGGCAATATTAACTATTGTTAACACAATTAAAGCGGGATAGACTGCTTCAAGCACCGGACCTAAAAACTTGGCAATAGCGGCAAAATCAAAAGTCGACACGACAAAGCCTATGCCCAAAGTACAGGCCAGGGCTTGCCTGTTTCCTAATTTATCGGATACTTCCGCACGCAAAAAATCGGCAAAAAGACTGGTCAATACAATAGCCGTTGTCAGGCATGCAAACAACACAGCCAGAGCAACGCATGGGGCTGCCACCTTCCCAAGAGAGGCAAGGGCTATTTCTCCCAGCATTTCCTGAGGCGGTGTTTCGGCCAATAAAGGAGAATACATCCACCCAAGCAACACTAATGCTAAATACACTGCAGACAAGATACCCGCACCGATCAGCGATGCTTTGTAAAAGTGATTTAAAAGATGATCGGTTCCGTTATCTACAGGTAGTTGACTTGCAAGCAGTTTATTGGTAAGGTATTTTATGATAAATTGCGAAAAGAAAAATGCGGCTAGCAAATCCATCATTTGATAACCTTGAAAAAAGCCATTGGTTAAGGCGCCAAGGCCGCTTAAAGCAGTCGTTTCAGGAAAAGACCCCTGGTTTAATCCATAAAAAGCAATGACAGCAATCGAAAGAAGCAAAAATGGAGTTAATACCGAACCTAAGGTCGTCACAATTTTATTCTTATTTGCAGCCAGAAAAAAAATGACCAGGCACATCACCATGCTTGAAAGCGGAAGCGATGCGTTGGGCAATACAAGCAATAAAGCCCCATGCGCAACAGTCAGACAGCGTGCAAGAACGCCAAACGGTCCCATCAAGCCAAGAGCCAAAAATGAAAAAACTAAAGTCCCTCTTTTTCCAAAGCAACTGAAGAAATGATAAATATCTCCCTTATAAAGCATCATTCCCAATACCCCAAGGAAAGGAACGATCACCCCGGTTACTATAATTCCTAATGCAGCAAAAAGGTAATGCCCCTCGCTTTCCCTGCCGACAGCGATGGGAAAAACCAAATTCCCCGAACCAAAAAACATCGAAAACAAAGCAAACCCGGTACTGACAACCAACCATTGATATTTCATTTTTTCCTCTTTTTTTAATGTATATCTATCAATTTTTTTGAAAATTTGACGGCAAAAAAAAACCGCACCTTGAAAAGGTGCGGTTTTTTTAAACCTTAGGACTTTTAAGCTAAATGCTTTTAAGACATAGGTCCGCACCTCGTTTTAACGTGGATAGCCACAATAATTCGGATGCTAATGGACTCTATGTGCATATTATGCATTTTACTTTCCTGTAAGTTAATAGTTGAAGTATATCACATGAGGTTATTCTTGTCCAAGATTTATTTTTCAAACAATCTCTTATAATGAAGATAGATGGGGGGAGCGGTTCAAGATTAAGATTAAGATTACACCGACATAAAATTGGATCCTAAGAACAGGGCACAGGAAATTAGAACACTTTTTTAAAACTACAGAGGAAAAAAACAGGATAAGCAGGAGAGGCAGGATAAATTTTTAAGAAAATCCTGTCTATCCTGCTTATCCTGTTATTATTTCTCGCCTCTTTGTGTGCATTGCATTCTCTATGATTAAAAAAGTATTCTAATTTCCTGTGCCCTATAATGGGCCTTATAAAACTTGACACAATATTGATTTTTTACTTATAAGATCAATTTTTATGAGCACAACATCTACCTGGATTTTTCTATGACTATGAATCAAACTCATCCTCTGGTTTTTTTTTCTCAATTTTTCAACTGCTTGTTGCTTTTGCTTCCT
>Ga0207128_1008_pt1 | contig 76339 bp, 56 predicted proteins | sample Alteio_BWMinHeat_18_FD_153522 | JGI IMG/M metagenome (GOLD analysis project Ga0207128, IMG submission 153522) | Enriched cells from forest soil in Barre Woods Harvard Forest LTER site, Petersham, Massachusetts, United States -... | ecosystem: Environmental > Terrestrial > Soil > Temperate forest >... | reverse complement strand
GCGTAATTTCACGTACGCGAAAACAAAAATTTTGAGCAGCCTCCTTGTCAAAATCCAACTTTTGAACCACCTTCGGTATAAAAAAATAGCTTGAAGGAAAAATACTTTTTTTGTACGATTAGTATTTAAACCTATAAAAGTGTATTTTTAAATGCGTTACGTACAGTCTATTGCCCATTTTTATTTTTTCTTTTTTGATTTACCCATGAGGCGGGAGGCTTACTGACGCTTGTAAAAAATGAACAAGTGTATAAAAAGACCCCGCCCAAAAGCGGGGTTTTTTTTTGCCCTAAATTTTCTCTAAAATAACAATTTTTTAACTTTTAAAAAGAGGATTCTCATGAACACAATGTTTAACTATCGATTTAAGAACAAAAGCCAAGGGGTCATAAACAAATTATTAAATATAACTAATTCAGGAAAACACGATGAAAAGCATCCAACTAAACCTTTGTCATAGTCATTGTCTAACATTGGGCGTAACCACTCGCGTTAATTGCCCTGCCTGCCCCACTTTTTTCTATTCTTTCAGCGCTGCAAGCGCTTTCTATTTTTTCTTTTTTTCATTTTTTCTCTTTAGCCCAATTTTTAGCTAGAAATAGCGCCATTTCATAAAAAAATCCCCCATGTTTTGTGGATTATTTTTGCCAGGAGAAATGTTCCCTGGGCAGATTTTAAATAATTATTAAAAGAAAGAGTTTATTATGACCGTTTTAAAAAATTCGTATAGCCACACATATGCTACGACGCAGCGTGCTGCAGTCGATTTAAGTTTATCCGAAAACCCTTTAGGACCTTCTCCTAAAGCAACCGAGGCTATTATACATGCCGCCGGTGTATTGCACCTGTATCCCGATGAAGAAGAGAAGTTAATCGCTTTAATTGCCCGGCATTACAACATTGCAAAAGATTCTATCCTTTTGGGCGCCGGAGCGAATCAGCTGCTTGAAGATTATCTAAAAGTATTCGCTTTAAACAAAAGCATCGTTGTCCCTTCAGCAACCTTTCCTGAATCCGTCGCCTGCATGGCTACATTAAACGGTTCAGTGAAGATTGTTCCCCTTCATTGCGACTTGAGTGTAAATCTTGATGCCTTACGCAAAACTTGTACATCCGACACGGCATTAATTCATCTATGTAATCCCAATAATCCGACCGGGATTTGGACCCAATGCTGCCAATTATTGGAGCTTGCAGAGCTCTCCCCAGTACCAATATTGATCTCAGAGGCCGGCGCAGACTTCGTGGGACAAACGATGATAAATCGGTCTTTACATCCGAATATCATTGTCGTGAGGTCATTTTCAAAAGCCTACGGACTAGCAGGCCTTCGTATTGGTTATAGCGTTGCCTCTCCAGAGAAGATCGCACAAATGAAGTCCAATTCACGCTCTTATCGGGTAAGTTCTCTTGCTATTGCCGCTGCTATAGCTGCATTACAAGATCAAGAACATCTTCAGAAATCAATCGCCTACATATTGCAGGAGAAAGCCTGGCTAATGAACGAAATGAGTGGTTTAGATTTTAAAATCATTCCCTCACAAGGACAGACATTCATTGCCCAAGTACCTAAAAAATTCGGCAGTGCCAATCATTTTTGTAACATCGCAAAACAATATGATATGGCTGTAGTCAATTGTTCATTGTATCCAGGATTGGATCAATATATTCGTATCAGTCCGCAAAAACAGGTAATTAATCAAAAATTCATTTTAATTTTAAAAAAAATACAAGGAGGAAAATAAAATGAGCGTAAATACAAACACAATCTTATCACACGGGTTATCTCTACTGACATACAATGGAGAGACCATAGCAACGCCAAAAGATAAGCAGTTAAATATCTTCATGGGGTTAGGTTTATGGTCGCATAAAGACGGGCTCAGCGAGGGCTTGCCTGTTGATGTCATGCAAATGTTGCTGTCAGCAACAATCATGAGATCTCAAATCATGGGGGCAAATCTTGGAAAGTCCTCAAAAGTCATCATATTAATAGCTGACAGTATGGCCGTCCGGGAAGGTAGTAAACCTCGTGAAGATAGTATGGCGGCCGGGGAAGAATCGGTTAAAGAAGAGGTTGTACAAATTGTTACAATTTATAAAAAAAGTCTCGAGCCATTATTGGACTTGCTCAACATAAAAGGATCATCGGAAATCATTCTGTCATCTGAACTAGAGTGTTGCAGCCAATATCAGGATCTTCTTAAATCTGTCGAGAATTCTGGAATTGTAAAACAGCTAAAAAAGGAGAATTATGATTATGTTTGTACTCAAACAGCGATCACTCGTTACATGAATAGGCATAGGCAGGCAGGAATTAAGGTGGGATGGATCAACAGTGAATCTGCCAGTCAATTAAAGGGGCGGGTATCGGTACAATCTCTAAAAAAGTGGGATGAACTCATGTTCGATCAGTGGTGTGAAGTAATCTGTGAAGAACCCACTATGCAATATTTATATGCTAAAGCTGGTCTGAAACAGTCAGGAAAAGGAAAAAAAATGAGTGAAAGTTGTCCTTATCTTGCTTATCCTAAACATCGGCGATACACTATACAAACACAAGATAGGAAAGAGATAAAAACAATTTGCCCTCACAAGAGAGTAGTAGATCATTGGAGGGGGGTAGCTGAAGTTTGTTCAAGTCTAGCGCAGGCACAGCTTGTGCATCCTATGCTTTTGCCTGAAGAATACATCAATGAAAGAGATGCAATAGCCACCGTGCACAATATGCTGAATCATTGGGTAAATCCACTAGCGCCTTCTGGCAGGGTGGTTTGGAGATCAATAATGCCTCAAATGGCTGTGGTCAGGGTCGTAGATAAATCAAGAGGCTGGCCAAAATGTATGATGTTCTAATAGACATCTTGCGTAATTCATTTCCTTACCCTTGCCCTTGCCCCTGCCCGTTCCCGTGCCCGTGTTTTTTATCTTTTCCGATTTAATTATCTTCCTTGTAGTGATATAAGAATAAACGAATTCGGAAAAGATGAATTCGTTCGGGCAGGGGCACGCATGCTCTTACCCATAAGTCGCAAAATATCTGTCTGCAACGTAACATCGATGGATAAACGCAGAGACGCAGAGACGCAAAGACTAAGGAGGCAAGAGAGAAAATTCAAAATTAAATCCTGTTTTCCTCAGCGTCTCAGCGTCTCCGTGCCTCTGCGTTGAATTGTTAATTAGACTTATGGGTATAGGACGAGGGCACGGGCAGGGGCAAGCAAATGGAATTATGCAAAATGTCTATTGAAATTTTTTTGCGTCTGTAGCCGCTTGAAGCTGCTTTACAGCAACCCCTCGATTCGTTTTGAAGAATATGACATCGTATGGGTGCAAGCTTGCGTTAAAGTAAGCATTTTCATACCACACATCCCCCGTACGCAATGGACACTTTTCCGGCGAGCGATAGTCATGCCCATGTAATAGCGGGGCAAGACAATCAATGTTAAATCCATGGGCAAGGATCGATTGAGAAAATCCAATTTCACACTGGTCAATGACCGCCAGCTTTTCTTTATAAACAGTAAAGACATGCGCCCGCACTCCTAAAGCAAAGCCAACTTCATCTGTTGCAAGCACCATGCTCTGCACATGCGGCGCCCATGAACCTATCGGCCGATTGTATGGACATACATTGATTGTGACACCTGCTAACTTAACCTGATCTGTGAGCATATCGGTGAAGTACTTCGTCCATGGTCTTGTAGAATACTTCTGATGAAACCACGGTAAAAACGGCCCGCGAACGGTGTCATTGAGTAAAATCAAGTTAAAGGGCTTTTTACGTTGGTTTAAGTCCAGGTAATGGATAGCATCGGTCCACGCTCCAAAATCAATTCCTACATTGCTTCGGTGCAACGAGAGGAGATGCTCCGTCATGGAAGTTTTCTTCTCGGGCATCTGCCCTATATGGTTGTAGATCATGCATGTAAGTGTATGAGGGTCATCCGAAATGCCATGGCGCATGAAAAAAGCATGATTCTCATCGGCAATTGGTGAATACTTCGGAGTGTGACAATAAAGTACAAATGTCTCAAATTCATCGAAATTAGTGCTCGGTTGAATAAATTCTGAATAGTTTATAAAAATAGAGCAATTCTCGTAAAATACCAATATTCTGGAATCATTTGTGCGTAAGATGAGCTGCTTGGGATAACCAAAGCAAGGGTCGGGCCAATTACTAGAAGATGCCATTTGTGTTAAAGCTGCGCAATTGAGCAAATCCGTTGAAGATAACTGCGGATTTTGCTGTGCAAAAGCACGCAGCAGGGGCATGACATCTACCATTTTCCCAACGACGCCATATTGGGCCGATGCAATCAGAGTGTCTAAAGAAGTATAAGCGCCTTGTGCAGAAAAGGAGACCGGTGCATTCGAAGGCGCTGCCACTATCCGATAATCGCAATTGAATAGGCAAATTAATAAAAACAAACGGGATACTCTTAAGAACATTCTAAAATCTCCATGATTCTTGTAATATCGCTAATTTATTGAAATAGACACTAGAAGGGCGATACATCAAAATCGTACACATTGGGAAACGTGTTCAAAATTAATTCGGCCAATGCATCATCTTGCAGATAAATCCCTAAACCATAAGAGTGGAGAAAATAAAGTCTGCGTCCACCTGTTAACTCTCTAAAAAACTTTATCACTTGATAGCCGGGAAAGGGAACATTGATGTCATGAAATAAGACGATTCCATTCGCATTGACAAATCTTGACCAATTGCTAAAGTCTTGCGAGACGGCTTCATAACTATGATATCCGTCAATATGAAGTATATCGATTCCCTTTTCCCAAGCTAAACTGACGTCATAAAAATCACCTTGAATAAGTTCAAGGTTTGTGAGATTTAAATCGTTTTTCCATGATAAAACCTGATTGTAGGTATCGCGGATGCCTGTTTGCGGATCTCCCTGAAATAAATCTATTCCCGTAACGGTGCCACCCGGAATATCACGTGCAGCTATGGCAAAAACAAATGTACTATAGCCATAGTCGACCCCTAAGTCGACAATCTGTTTTGGCCGCATTGTGTCGACAAGCCACTCGGCAAATTGACGGTGTCCGGTCCAGGCCGAAGGGATGTTTTCGACATTGAAATTTACACCATTTTCATTTGCATTCAGGGCACTGCCACATACGAGGGTTGCGATCGATAAGTAGCCGTAAAAGAATAGTGAGGGAATAATTTCGTTGAAATACTTCATTGTAATTTTTGGGATATACATGCGATCTCCATCTTTCTTAAGTTAAAGAGTGACAACCCGCGGCCTACCGGGGGATGACCGATATCTATTTATAGTTTGTGGACGAGATTCAGTCAATTTTTAACTTTACCGGTTCATTATTTCGGTAATAAAATCAATAAAACAACGAACTTTAGAAGCGATGAAACGACGCCGGGGGTACGCCACATAAATGGGGACATCAGAGTTACGATAGGAAGTCAATAATTCCTGCAACGCACCTTGCTCCAAGTGTTTTTTAACGACATAATGATGAAGCTTCACGATGCCAAGTCCTTCCAGTGCAAAATTCAGCATAGTCTCAGCATCATTCACTCGAATATATGGTGTGATGGTGACGGCTTCTTTGCCTTGAAAAAGCAATTCATTGTCCGGCTTTCGCATACTATGAGTGATATAGCGGTGATTTTTTAAATCGGCCGGTTTTTCAGGGACGCCAAATTGCTCTAAGTAGCCTGGAGATGCACATAGTGAATAAGATGTTGTCGCTATACTTTTTTGAATGGCATCTCCCGTTGCCGAAATGCTCATTCCAATAAGAAGATCAACCCCCTCTGCATTTAAATCAGGAATTCGTTCAGCAAGTTCGAGATTCAATTCAATATTAGGGTATCTCAAGAGGAATTCTTTCATATGCGGCACGATACAAGAAGCGGCAAAATGTCTTCCGCTAACAACCTTTAAACTTCCCGTTGGAACGGCTTTGATTTGTGAAATCAAAGCAGAAGCTGTTTCCACCTCTTCGAGAACACGCCGGCATTGAAGGCAATAGTTCATCCCCACTTCCGTTAATTCCAGTCTTCGTGTAGAACGCAATAAAAGTTGTAATCCCAGCTCTTCTTCAAGCCTTGTGAGCTGTTTGCTTACTGCAGCTGATGAGATTCCGAGTACTCGCGCGGCTGCGGCTAAACTCCCCAGTTCTGATGTTAAGATGAGTGTTTTCATCTGAGACAAATCAGGCATTATTAACCATTGGTTACGAATTAATGAGCTAAAACCGCATTATAAATAATTGTTCACTTATTTACAATAGAGAGTGTTAATATTTAACATTTTTGGAGGTGAGCTGATGGAAAACAAGAAAAAGAAACTTTCAATAGGGCTGCTTATCGCCTTGGTAGGATTTCCACAAATCAGTGAAACTATCTATACTCCGGCACTACCCAATGTGGCAAATGGATTGCAGGCCAGCGCATATATGGTAGAGGCAACGCTTTCTATTTATTTTTTGGGGTTTGCTCTTGGTGTTTTGTTATGGGGAACAATTTCTGACTGGTGCGGGCGGCGAAAAGCCATGCTCATGGGCATCATTATTTACGGAATAGGGACTTTAGGATGTGCAAACGTGGGAAGTGTGGAGTCTTTACTGGCATGGCGATTCTTGCAAGCTTTTGGAGCAAGTGTCGGGTCAGTTATCACACAAACTATATTGCGCGATTCGTATAGCGGTGCAGAGAGGACAAAACATTTTTCGGTGATGTGCGGGGCTTTGGCCTTTTCTCCGGCTTTAGGTCCGGTATTAGGCGGATTTATCAGCGAATTTTACGGTTGGAGAGCTAATTTTTTCGCGCTGGCGATATTGTCAGTGTTTTTATCCGTATGGTCATTTTTTTTATTGCCGGAAACACGTCCTGGACATATCCAACGACTATCGATGGATAAAATTTCTCTCTTATTTATCGAAATGACAAAGAGTTGCGCATTATGGGGTCACATTCTTTTGATCGGAGCCACAAATGGTGTTTTATTTGGCTTCTATCAAGAAGCTCCATTCGTTTTCATAGAACAACTAGGGATAAAACCTAGTCATTATGGATTTTTTGGACTTCTCATTGCAACAGCTACTGTTTTGGCGGCCCGGGTATCTTATAGGCAAAGTGCTCATTTCTCCGCACAATTTATTATTCAATGTGGTGCTGCATGTGTGTTTATAGGAGGTTTTTTACTCACTATCTCTGTACTGACAGGAATTTTTGACTTAATAACAATAGGCGTTGCAATAGCAATTGTGACGTTATTTTTAATATTTTTTGGAATCGGTCTGATTATTCCTAATTCTTTAAGTCATGCATTAAAACCGTATCAAAATGCCGCAGGAACAGCAGGGTCGATTTTCGGAAGTTATTACTACTGTCTGATAGCCGGATTTACATGGATAATGAGCGCGCTTCATAACGGAACTGCACTCCCTTTGCCTCTTTATATCACCATATTAGGATTCGTTCTCATGGCCGGCAGTCAAATGATTCGCTATTCTCAATTTGACTTGGACATAAATTTGGGGCAAGGTCACTTTGCTTAACCCAGCTATTGAATTAGCTAAAATAAGAGCGTTATCGCAAAGGGGAATGTAGTGTTTGGTAAGATTTTTTAACCCAGTGTAATCAGCTTAAAGCTTGCATAGTCATTCACCTTCAACAAGATCGCGAACCTGTTTCGACTTCAACTGGAGTATGTTTTCTCAATAATAATTGTTTTTTTATTAATTTCCTGTTAACTTTATTAAATTGTTAAAAACATTAAAACTTGGTTCTGTGAAAAAATTACAATTAAATAAAGTGGTGTTTTATGCATGTTTTCTCTTTAGGGTTTCCAACAACAGTACAGCTATATTTAAATAGTGATGAGCTCACCCGTAAAAATTTTTCTAAAGCCTGTAGATATTTTCATTATGTAGCCCAATGTGCAGATGGTGCTTCCTATATCCATCAATTTATTTCGGCGAATTATGAATTTCTCAAAGAATCTTCCTCAGTCAAAGAGTTCACTGTCGCGACCGTCTTTCGATGGAATGCAATCATAATTAGCGAATTTCATTGTTCTGCTTATCACCGTATGATTAATTCTCAGCTCGTCAATATGTTGTGGCGCCCCAATACAGATCTTTATCTGGAGACTGAAGATGATGGCCAAATCCCACAAGCCTTACAATTGATAAAAAGTCAAATAAAGTGCTGGGATCTTGAAAAAGAAAAAAATTCTTTGAATGTTTTTGACTTTGTATTTCATTCGATTTGTGAGTCATGTTTATCTTATCTGGATAATTTTCATGACGATGAATTTAACTTCATGGGATTTTTAGAAGCATATAGATTCAACAAAAAACTTTTGATTAATCTAACTAAGGACAGCGAAATAGGAATAGAAGATTTTCATTTTTTAGATGAAATTGAGGAAATTTGTACAGAAGCCAGCACTGAATCAGATCCGAGACAGTGCAAAAGACATTTAATAGATATAACGAATTTAATTCTACAAGAATGTCAGAAAGTTGCAATTAGTTTTCGCAAGAAACTAGATTCACTGGATGAGTTAAGAAATATGTCTTTAACATTAAATGCGTGGGTATCCCTTTCTAAAAATAAGATCCCTTTAATCGTAGCAGGACATGCACATGTTACCTCTGCTAAGGTTCAAAAATTTAGTAAAGAGAAAGGAATTGTATGTGTGGCGTTGCGCCCCCACAATAAAATAAGAAATAATAAGCCTGTTGATAGAGTTACAGATATCAGAAATGCCCTGGATGCAGAAACCAATGAGTGGTTTGAAGCAAATTTTATATGCAAAAAATTTGCCGAAATTAATTATGATCCTCAAAAAATGGAAGATTTCATTTTGACTCACGAACAACTGTTTGCAGCTGTAAAAATGAAAATGTCCCGATATAAATTTGAACCTGAAGTTATGGCATTTTGGATTGCAATTCCAGTACTCGTATATATGAAAAAACTCTTTGATTTGGAACGAGAAGTAGCCCAAAAATCCAAAACAACTGCATAAGCCTCAAAGCTACGACTAAGAACCAACGGAGACTTAAAGTCGAGGGATTTACATTCCTCAGCGCCACCACAAGCTACAACACTGCACCCATCATAACAATAACGCTATTAAAAGTGTGCCTGAATGATTTTAATTTAGGAACTCTTGAGACGGTACATGTTAAGCACCCGTGAACATGTACCCTCTCAAAACTTCCTACTATGCTGCAATTAACTCGTCGAACCTGTCACATCTCTATCGTTTTTTGGGCTAACTTTGATATAATATCTATCTCTTTCGTAGAAATATATGCTGCCACTGTGGGTGCGATTCTGGCATAATGTCGCATTCAACAAGCAGCATTTCCACAGCTTTCTGAGTGGATTCCCACCAAGCATCATCAATGCAGATAATGCCACCGGTTTTAACTTTTGGCAGCCAATTTTCGACATCGCTGACAGCAGATGCCTCTCGATGATCGCCGTCAATATGTAGAAAATCAATTGCAGTATTCAAGTGCGTAAAATTTGCGTAATAGCCAAGATTTAACGGAGTTATCGTAATTGGGTAAATCTAACTGTGGATAAAGTGTGGGGGCGGTTGGACGGGTTCAGAACTTTTGACTGGAAAAATTTTCTTCTTCCCTCTTGTTTAAAGAACTGAAATCGTTCAAATTTGTGGTTTTGAACTTGAGAATGATAGGGTTCTTCTAAACAATTTATTAGATTTAGCTCTATCAAAGAAGAGTTATGATATACAAAACATTATTTTAATCTTTTATTTTCTTTTTGGTTTTCCTGTATTAAAAGGGCTATTCTTTTATAAGTAGCTACCTGACTAGGGGTTGCTTTTTCCCGAATGTGATCAGGATTTCCTTCGCTGTCTGGAATCATATGAGCTCTAAGCTGAGCATATTCAAGAATAGACATTTGACAAGTTTTATGATGGACGTCAGTTTTAGCACCAGCGTTGAGTAACATTTTACAAACATCCTCATGTCCCCAAGCAACAGCTAATAATAAAGGTGTTTGATTTGAAGGATGACCAACCCAATTAACATTGGCGTTTGCCTCTAATAACTTTGCAACTTCGCTTACTTTGCCATTACCAGCGGAACTAGCTAATCTTTTAGCCAGAACTTCTTCTCTGGAATACACAGGAGTTGTTTGCGTTACCGTCCCCCAACACTTATCTAATTCAAGAACATTCTCTGTCCATCCGATATTCATATATAAATCCTTTGTTTCATATATACCGAACGTGATTCAAAAATTGGTTTTTGACGGCGTCGGCTTTGCATCAAAATTTTTGTCTTCACTCGTGCCTTGGCCATTGGCAATGGTCACTCATTCCAGACGGAAAATTTTGAGCAGCCTCCTTGCCAAAATTCCAATTTTTGAACTACCTTCGGTATAAATTGATCCTTTCGATTTTGCAATATTTTTGGGCGAAGATACTTGAGAGATAAAATCCAGCGTGATGAATTCCTCAAGAAGTGTGTTTTTCTTCCGAGAAAATTCATTTAGTAGAGGAAGTCTCTCAATTCAAAATATTGCCATGTTAGGGAGCTCATTTTAAACCGAGAGTTCTTTTTAATCAAGAGTTTTCTGGAGAACGGTCCGGCACAGAAAAAGTCGAATTAGGAACAGCATTTAATAACATATCCAGAAACACTTATTGATTTATTACTAGAACAATCTAAGAATTAGTAACTTTAGCATTTTTTTTCTTGAAAAATTTCATCGACAAATTTTTGCAAGATTATGTTAAATTCATTGGGACGATCCATAAAGACTGCATGACCAGCATTTGGAACAAGGTATACTTTATTATTCCAGAGGTTTCTGAATCTTACATCATGCTGGATATAATGATTGTTTATTCCTATATCCTGTTCGCCAGCAATTACAGCAATAGGGCGAGGCCACTCACTTACGATTTTCAATTCATTTTGCCCAATACCTTTAATAATCGATTGCGGGTAAATCGTTTTTACTCCTTCGTCGGCCTGCAAAACAGCATCGACAATGAATCTCTTTTTTTCTGAATAATCATAGCCAGAAACTGTAGCTAATAGTTCAGCTTCCTCATATGTCAAATTTCCCTTTCCAAAGCATTCCAAAATTTTGGGATTAGCAACTTTAAAACCTCGCCCTAAACCTTTTTGTTGGTTGTGTGAGGTTGTAAACGTTCTTCGTTAACCCATTTTCTTAAATTCATGTTCATCTCCGACTATCCAAATCTTCTTGTTATGCAAAATTTCTTTTATAAATGGATTCTTTTCTATTAATTTCTTCTTAAATTCTTTTTCAGAATAGACTGTAGGATTAATTTCCCGTCCCAACTCATTTCCAATTGTACTTAAGATACTGGCTATGTCACGCAATCCCAAATCTCCAATCATGAATAAATCTATATCGCTATTTAAAGATTCTTTCCCGCTTGCTAATGAACCATAAATAAATGCAAATCGAATTTTACTTTTCATTGGCGCAAGGGCTGCCTTTAACAGATCTCCAAAAAGAACTGTTTTTAACAATGCTCGTTTAATATCTTCGAATGCCGGGTGCCTCTGATTTGCCTTATAATAGGACCGGTTACCTGATTTGTTTTTTTCTATTAAGCCAGTGATTTCTAATCGCTTTAACGCCCTTTGAACCTGCATTAATGCGCATCCTGTCGATTCGGCTATGTAAGATTGATAAAATTCTTTATCTGGATTTGTCAAAAAAACAGAGAGTACGTCAACAAAAGAACGATTAGGAAAAAGCATGATAAATGGATTCATAAAACAACACCTTGTAGTCAATTGACAACAACTTGTTGTGAATGTATCAATTTTCCTGATTTAGGTAAAGATTTAAGTGTTAGCTATAGATTACTGCCAGCTAATGAGTTGTCTAAAATAAGAGCATTATCACAAAGAGTAATATAGTGATTTTTCCTGCACATCTAAGTCATGGCAAGTCATAGCAATAAAAAGATTAAAAGTTTAGATGAGTAATTAATTGCAGGAGGTTTTGAGGGGAGTAGTATTGATGTTTAGGTTTGAGTGACTTTGATGTTTTAATAAATCACAAAATAGAGGACAGATTTTGGGTTGGGGGACAGGTTTTGGGAGTATCTCGTCCTTGCGTGCTTACCCCTAAAAGGCAGTACTAGTCCAATTTTTGTCTCTCTCCGAATGATATTTTATGCCTATTGTCAAGCGTTGAGTCATCTCACACCTGACTATCATCACTCATAAAAAAATGATGCTATCTTTCTAGAAGATCGAGCATATGATACAATAAGTACTTTCGAATATTCCTAAGCAAAAGGTACTCGCCATGGAACCCATCAAAATCAACGCAAGCATCGCCGCAAATTATTTTCTAAGAAAAGGAGGATTGGTTTGAGGCTAAACCAATTTTTATCGAGGAGATCAAAGAGCATAATAAAGCACAAATCGAGGAAGTTCTAGAGTTCGTTTGGAATGCTTATAAAACCTATTCTGTATGGGGTTTAAGCTCTAAAACCCATGAAGAAGGTTCGCCTTGGAAACAGACATATGAAGAAGGAAAAAAAGACCTGATTATCGATGACGAAGTAATAAAAAAATACTATCAAGAGAACCTTAAGAAAATCACGGAAAATCATGTCTGAAAAAACTAGTAAAAACATATTTAACAAGCTGTCGGACTACATTACAAAAGAAAGGAATGAAAAAGGCCTTACTGACACCGAATTAGGCAAAAGAAAAAATAAGCATAAAAATAATATCTATGAGTCCGTGACATGGGGAGTTAAATATGTTATTCGCTTCATCGTGATTAATACACTTAATGCTTTAGAATTCTCGTCTCTAAATTCATGGTCTCGAAAAAAGTAGCCTCTAATTAGCCTGGAGATCGCAATTAAAGTGGGGGAATTCTCAGTTTTTGAATAAAATCGGCAATTATTTAAATTAACCGAAATTGCTTTTTAGGATATATATGGGGGCGGTTGGACTCGAACCAACGGAGACCGAAGTCGAGGGATTTACAGTCTGAGGGGATTCAATTCACATCAACATGATCCAATACCTATCAATATTAAAATCAGTGTCTTAAGGTGATTTATATATTGATAGCTTTTGGATAGAATTGTCTTTTTTAGCTCATTGCTGTCCCAAGACTGTCCCAAATTGAGACACTTACTTTTCAAGGAGCATTGATTTTTTGCAGTTGATTGCTAGCTAAAATTCATTTTCCAATCAATTTTTGTGAAAGATTTATTTTTTTAGGTATTCTTCATAAGTTTTTTTAGCTTCCTGAAGCACCTTTGGCAGATATTTATGAAAAATTGCCTTATCTGTAATTGTAAGAATAGAAGGAGGGTTGTGCTTTGGGTCATACCTCGTTAAATGATCTCCAGTCCAAAATATCATTAGATTGTTGGAAAGGTTTACACCAAAATATGTAACTTTCAATTCTCTCAAAAAGTCTTCAACTTGATTAAAGTCATTATTGACAGCATCTACATCATATAAAGGTGCATTCATAACAATTCGAACTTCTTCATAACTATTTTTTAAATCTTGGCTACTAAAGTTGTACTCTGTCATCTTTTAACCTCGTTAGAATTATAAATTGTATAACTACTGCAACAGTTTACTTAAACTTATAGATAATGTATAGATATTAGTAACTCAAGCAAAAATAATTTAAAAAATGATATACCAAATAGGAGGGGACATAGTTAGTATTAAATTATTCGAAAACTGACCGATAATCTCGATGTAAAAATACAGCATGACCTTTTGTGGAAAAAATTCTTTTTGCTAACCACGGTGCAGATTCCATTGCAGCATCAATAGAGCACTCTTGAATAGGATTAAAATTCCCACAAGCCCTTAGAGAAAAAAACAGAATCTTAGAAATAGTTTTTACGATAGGGCCACTTATTTTAGCTTGGAGGATTGAAGCCTTGTGATTTAATTCCTTTTTGATTTCTTCATCTGATAAATCTGACACAACATTTAGCCATTTTCTAAAATCCAAATATTCCGGTGATCTTTTTAAATCCAATAATTTTGAAATGCCCAATCCCTCTATGCTTGATAATGCCGGCAAACCTTCAATTCGAAGAACTTTATGGAAACTATGCAATTGATTATCTGTATTTATTCGATTCGTTAAAGAGGGTAAACAATCTAACAAAATAGATTCCTCACCCTCTCGATAACAACCAAAAGCTTTATTATGATTCATTTTGAATGCTAAAATATGCTGATAACAAAATGCAGAAATGCTATCACCTATAATTTTATGTGCAGTGGTTTCGTCTATTTTTATTAACTTACTCAGATTGTTATTTAAGTAATATGTTTCCTCTTTTTCTTTAAAAACTTTAACTTCCAGGTTATACCACCTAACAACCTTCCCTAAAGCAAAAAACACTCTCCTTGCAATGATCTTTTTTAACAACGTAACATCATTAAAATTCTCAACGATTGCTTCAGAAATTGGTACGAGGGGCTGAACTGGATAAGGCAATAGTTTTTCCTTTATGGACTCAATTAATTCAATCTTATGATGCTTAGTAATAAATCCATCTAATTCGTCATTAAATCCTTTTTCTTCAAGGCATCCACGTAAATGCTCATCCCTATCTATTACATCAATAGCGACTATCTTGTATAAATAATGACGCGTATTTAAATTAAAAAGACCGACATTATAAGTTTCACATTGAAAAGAAAAATCATTAGATTGAAACAGAGATTTCACGCCAAGGTATCCAAATTTCCTAACTAAAAATGGAATCTCACGTAACCTCATAGAATCCAAAACATAATGATCTGAAAAAACAATATTAAAAAGAAATCGTTCCCAATCGATTTCAATTGTATCGTTCGCAGGAGTAATAATTCGTTTTGCTGATGCTCCAACTATCCTAGAATCGTTATGCATAAAGCCACAATGAGTAGATTACAAAAAAGATTGCCTAAATTTAGCACACTGAGTTTATTTTTCAAACCATAATTTGCATTGAACTTAATTTGTAGTTTTAACTACGCTAATTTAAGTTAACGAAGCCAAAACATTTATTTAGGTAAAATCATGAGTCTTTCTATCATTCCTTCATTTGACATTTCCATTGAACATTCAGAGCTTCTGAAAAAGGCTATTGCCTATGAAAGTGCCTCCTTATCTCCGAATACCTTGCGTTCATACAAATCAATGTGCCGAAAGTTTCAAGCCTGGTGCGAAGCAAATAGTCAACAGTTCTTGCCAACATCAGCCGAGACTATCGCCTTGTACCTATCAAGTCTTGGCGAGTCTGTTAGCTTTTCTACTTTAGATAGTACCATTGCCGCTATCGAAGCAGCTCACGAAAAGGCTGGCCAAACGATCAAAGGAGATCATGCTCTATATCGCCGCGTTAGAAAGGGTATTCGGCGCACTCACAAGGAGAATCAGGCAATCAAGCAAGCGCTAGCCATGACAGTCTTAGATCTAAAGGGCGTGTGTTGCAAGCTCGGTGATAGCCTAAAAGATTGCCGAGATAAAGCTTTGTTAACACTGACTTTCTTTGGAGCCTTCAGACGCAGCGAAGTTGTTAGCCTGGACATGGAATATGTTGAGTTTAATGATAAGGGCGTAGTGGTCACACTATTGCAATCAAAGACATCTGACACAAAGCAAACGGTCTATATCGCTCATGCCAAAGATAAAGACATATGTCCAGTGAAGGCGCTAAAGAATTGGATAGAAAAGGCAGAAATCAAAGAAGGTGCTGTCTTCGTCTCCTTACTGAAGGGCGGTAAGCTGGCTAATCGTCTTAGTGGACATGCTGTAAGCGAGATTATCAAGCAGCACTTTGGCAGTGATTACTCAGGGCATAGCGCAAGACGGGGACTCGTGACAGCCTCGGCAGAGAAAGGCGCGTCCCTACATGTCATAAAGAAGCACAGCAGGCACAAGTCAGCCGATATGGTGCTGCTCTACATTGACGATGCTAGAGGTTTTGAGGACTCGGCGGTCACTGTTCTTGGCGTTTAATAAAAACAATTATGAAAAACACAAAAACTTATAGGAAAAGACCCCCATTGACCCCATACAGGAGATAAGTACCCATTGTCAGAAAGCCACGGAAATTTTTTTCATTTCTGAAGCCTTTTTAAATGATTTGCCGAATAAATAAATCTTTGTAATTGAATGTATGACAGAAATAAGATACTATCCTTATTTCTTACACAAAAACAAGGAATTCCATGAAAAAAATATTAATCACATTTTTGATGTTAGTTCCATTATTCACTTGCTATGCATATGATTATAAAGCAGATATGGATGAGTATTTCGAAAAAACTCAGAAAGATATTTATGAGAGCAAAGAAAGAGCTGATAGGAGAGAAGCACTAAGGCTACAAGAGGAAACAAATCGAGCTATTCAAAGAGAGCTAAGTCCGCTCAATAATATAAACAAACAAATTAAAGTATGTCCAGGCTAGTAAATTATGAAGACAATTTTCCTGCGTAATGTCGTCCTCATGTACTTAATGTTATCCCCTATAGCTTCTTATGCGATAACCATTATTCCACCTAGTCCAAGAGATCAAGTTTACTCGGAAATTGGTAGAAGTTTTGGAGAAGGATTTAGCAAGGGGTTTTCGGAAGCAAGACAGAAAGACAAAAAGACAATAACTAATCAGAATCAAAACGCACAAGGCAGAACAGTAGCTTTACAAACAATTTTAGAATTATTTTGCAGTAATAAATTTGATGAATGTTTTATACTTTGTGAATCAATATTAAGCGATAGATCCAATAGAGATGATGTTTTTGCAATACGAAGTATCATGGCACGATGTCCTACCACCCCACAATTGAGGGAAAAAGCGGCTTTGAATGCCGATACTATCATCAAAAATGCTTCTTTAGTAGAGCCCTTAACACTAGGTTTTGCATGGTGTCATAAGTGTAGCTATGCTCTTACACAAGAAAAAAACGAAGATTGCTTGAAATACGCTGAGATAGCATTAGTTATTTTGGATTCGATAAAAAAAGACGATGACTTCAAAGATGTGTTTAAATCAAGTGTTCATTTTTTTAAATTCTGTGCATACGATAAACTTGGCTTAAAAGAAGAAGCTAGCGCAGAATTCTCACTATATCAAAAGGAATCTGATTGGTAATTTTTTTTTAACACCGTCATGCTGTTTGCCAAATATAGAACGCAATGTTTTGCTACGATTCATTTCACCTAAAAATTCAAGAAAGGTAAAAGTAATGAAAACTAAAAAGTACATTAGAGGACAACGTATCTCATGAGATAGTATTGCACTTCAAGAAAAATAGCATAAAAGGCCACAGCTTAGGAGGGAAAACAACCAGTACAATAGGACACTTTCTTGAAGAAGAATTCCAAAGAGACAATTTTTCAGTTGGTACGCTGTTAAGGGCATCCAAAAGGGGGCTGCTTTGTGTAAGTTAACCCCCCATATTATAATTCAAAAATGATCTAGGGGAGAAATGCTTCACAATAGGCATTTTTTCCATATCATATAGAATGTTCCAAGGGTTATGTCATTTCCTCTTTTTGCAAAGAAGGGTGTATATGGACCATTTGTGTAGGCCTTCCCATTGCTTTGACCAGTTCAACCTGAACCCATCCAAAATCTTCCAGAATTTTCAGCGCCCCATTAACATCATCTGCTGAGCGAAGATTTGACCAATGCCGTGCATGATAAACGTCCCTTGGAGAGAATTTATTTGGAAGGTCTCCTTTTTTAATATGTTCTAAAAGGCTCATTGCCGACTCCATAAAAGGTGTCTCAGCAGATCTATAAATCCGATAATAAAGAACCCCAATATACAAAATAGCCCAATAGCAAACAACAAGAGATTATTTGTAACACGCTAAAACAGTCTTATATCCATGTGGTTTAGAGTGTTAAGATTTTTTGTTTTTCAGCACACTAGGTGACGAGGTGCGGGAAAACTTATTTCAAGAAACATTTAATTTAATTAGTCCTTTATATTCGTATAAGTAAAGGTTCCTAAAACAAATTAAAATACCGATTTGCGCTCTATACTTTGAACTTGATTCACCAACTCCCACCAAAGCAGAATATGCCCCTTTTAATAAAAACCTTAGAGAAAGTAGGTCATCCAAATTACTCTGTTAAGGAGCTCCCAAAACATAACCATATGCTTCAAAACTGCAAAACTGGAACACTTGCAGAATATATACAAAGTCCCGAAACAATATCCCTCCTGATTTTGAACATTGTGACTGATTTGATCCTAGATCAAACTGTTCCTAATACTGAAAATAAAACATGAACAATGCTCAGAGCTTACTTATGAACATTACTTATGCGAGTTCACTTTGAAAATCGGGTTTATTTAAATTTTCTGACAACGAAGTAAATATGCTTGTTTTATTGTGAATCCAAACCTATCTGTGAACACCTCACCTGAAACTTCACCAAAATGTCCATTAGTAACGGTTTCAGAATCTTGCAAGAATGACACTACAGGGTCGTGATCGTTGAGAATAACAATACGCGCAAGTTGAACCAAATCGGCGGGTAATAATATTTTCTGAATTTTTGAATTGATCATTTCATAGGAAGATAATTCATTGGGATTAAGCCAAGATGCGGCAATAACTATATCCCACTTTTCTAAAGGATCAGTTCGTAGAAAAAGCGCAAAAACTAAGATTCGTCCATGCTCTTTCTCTAACTCCGATAACACTTTCTTAAGTTTGTCTAAAATAGCTTTCATAAATTATTCAATAAAGTTTCCGATGATGTTAACATGAGCTTGACAGCTTCTGCTGACTGCTTTTCCGAGGAATATCGTATCTCAGGATCCCATGAAGTAACGACCGACCACTGAGTAAAAAACTTTTCTTTTATTTGAGCCTCCACACCTGATAGGTGAAGTAATATCTCAAGATTATGGATTTTAAATGATGAAAAGCTTTCAAACTCTTTTTTTGTTTTGGGATACCCTTCCCAACCCAGCGTGCGACAGATTCGCATTTTTAATCCTATTTCAACGGCGTAACCGCAGATATAAAAGGCACCATCATATCGACCCGCATTAAAAAGTGTTTTAGCATCTTCCAATCGATCTGTACAGAGATTTTTTAATTCTTCGACTAAAATCATTTCTTATGTAATACTCATTAAGTAAGGAGCACAATTTTGACCAAACTTCGGCTAGATTTACAGGATCATGCTATTTTATATCATTTTGTGCTAGTTTTTTCCAGTATTCTTGTAAGAAAAATAAAAACTATTATCCCTAGAGTTCTGAACCTTTTAGAAGAAGCTCGGTGCTAAGACCAGACTAAATCCTAATATTTTTCGATTTGATTCTGGGAAGAAAAGTAAGAGCGATATATAAAACAACTCCAAAAAGGGTATTTTAGACAGAATAGATCCTCGGCGTCAAGAAAGTGCTTCTTTTTAATTCCATTCCTTTAATTGGCCTGTCTTTGGGAGAAAATTCCAATTTTCCGAAGGAATATTAAATCTGTGTTCGAATAAATCCGAAATATCAACAAAAATGCGTTTTCCTGAATGCTCTAAGGTTCCATAAATATACTGAACGCAGAGTTCACCACCTAAAGAAGAGTTGATGGTAACTTTAGAAATCGTTATGCAAGTGCCCAATGGTACAATTTCCCAAGAAGAAATACTCTGTTTATCATCCAAAATGCTCTTTTCCTCTCCATTTTTTATGACAAAAGTATTTCGAATACCCGTGTCTAAATAGAGCTTACTGCTATCGCAGTATTTATAGAGAAAAGTATCTTGTTCCAAAATATATTTTTTTCCAACAAGAAAACCTCTTTGTGGGTCACTACTAACATCTTTTTCATAGTGATAAGAACCTAAAGCCATTACTGGAATAGCTACTGGTAGCAGAAGGATCTCACAGCTTGATAAAGTGAGTATTGTGAATAATGCTAACAATTGTTTTTTCATATAAAATGATGGCTTACAGCCTCAAAATGGGTTAAATTGCTTAAGATTGTGCTGGTTTCCGCCATTTTATGCCAGCTTTTTGCAGCCTGGTGCTCTTGTGAGGAAAATTTGCACCAAACTATACTTCGTGAAACAAAGAACGAAAATTAATTTCCATACACGGAAAGGAATATCAAATGGCAACGATTACAGATAGTACATGTGGCAAAGTCGTGAACGGCTATTTAAAAATGTTTTGTACTGGGCTTGGAGTTATTCTAGCGGCGGCCATAGTTGCTGCATGTTTCAATAAATACTATCCACTTCCAGAAATTTACAAAAACTGTTTTGAATATCTTGGATACTTATGCTGGGTAACATCTTTAGGTGGAAATGGCTTAGCTCTACTAACTTGGACAAAAAAATCACCGGCTGAATTACTCGATCAGAAATTGACTCAAATCATTTCTCTAGCAGGAATTTTCGCTTTTGTTTTTGCTCGTGAATTGGTAATTGCTTAAAAATGATCAAGGACAAGTATAGGTCAAGTCAGACCAGTTTACATCAGGCCGAATTTGACAATGTTCCTTTATGCATAATTTTTCGCATTTCACATCCTCACTAATTTCTATTTTAATCAGTTTTTACGAATAGGCGTTGCTCCAAAATTAACCGTTGGCATCTTAGCTCCGAGGTCACATAAAAAGGGAATAATTTCTGCTTTGAATTGTTTATTCCTAACGTCTATGTCGGAGATGGCCATTACGTTTCTTAGACATTGATCAAGTTGAGACATCTGCGGATCAATAGAACTTCTTCTTTCCGAAATTCTTGAAGGATTAGCACCTGAAGAAATAAGGAGTAAAACAATCTCTTTAAATTCATGAGCAGATTTTGGAAAACCTAGCCAACTAAAACAATCTATGTCTGATACATCAAAACCAAAATCTAAGAGAAGTTGGATTGTACTTAAACTATGCCCATACAACGGAGATTTTGTGGTAAAATTTAACTTAGGATAAAGTGTGGGGGCGGTTGGACTCGAACCAACGGAGACCGAAGTCGAGGGATTTACAGTCTGAGGCAATTCAACTTCGGACAATCCTCTCCAATACTTATCAACCTTGTAATCAATATCTTATATTGATTTAAACGTTGATACTTATTGTCTTAGGTTGATGTTTTTAGCATGTCGCTGTCCAACCATTGTCCCCTCAAATTTTCGGATTCCGCATAAAGTTACTTGTGTTTATGTACTAAAAAAGGTACAATTAGAGTTAGATAAAGGGAGCACATGGAGAAGATAAAGCCGACTCTGAATGTCGAATTCTATAGAGAATCAAACGGAAATGAACCTGTTAGGGTGTGGCTGCAATCATTAGACAAATCGATAAAAATAATACTTGGCGAAGACATTAGCAAAGTGCAGTTTAGATGGCCTTTAGGAATGCCATTAGTTCGTAGTCTTGGCCAAGGGATTCATGAATTAAGGAGTCATATTCCGAATGGAATTATTCGAATTCTTTTCATGATAAATAATAAAACGATGGTCTTACTTCATGGGTTCATTAAAAAAACGCAAAAGCTTCCTTTGCAAGATTTCAATATAGCCAAAGAGAGGGCAAAAAATTATGAGCGGCAAGAGAAAAAATGAAAATATTCATGCGGGCTCCAGTTTTGATGATTTTCTTAAAGAAGAAGGCATTTTTGAGCATTGCCAAGAAGTAGGGGCTAAATATGCCTTTGTAATGCAGCTTCAAGATGAGATGGATAAACAACGACTTACAAAAGAAGAATTTGCTAAACGGATCGGAACAAGTAGATCGGCCCTAGATCGCTTACTTGATCCAAGCAAGCCTTCAAATATTCGATCGCTCATTAATGCCGCTGCGGCCGTTGGCAAACATTTAAGAATCAGCATGATATAATCCCAAAACGCATAGTTTATGATTTATGAATGAGTGCAGCTGTTGTTTTCCTGCACCATTCGGCCCCAACAACCATAAATTTTCTTTGTCATCCGTATAAAACCTCACTTCTCTTGAAAAACTTATTGCATATTCAGATAATTCAAAATAATTAGTAAATTTATATTATTAATAAACAATTATTCTATTGTGTTTTAAATTTTTTTATTTTAACTTTCATTTTTAACTTGCTTTTTAAAATTTATTTTGATATAATTGGTCTTATTAAAAAGGAGATAATAATGTCAAGTTTAATTCAAGTTGGCGATATAGCTTCAAAAAATCAAGTTGTAACAACTGACACGAGTAATAGAGCACCAGCAGATATGTCATCTGCAGATATTAATTTGAACAATATTGCTAAAAAAACATTTGCTTCTTTGGCATTGCTCATAACAAACACGTGCTTATCGACAACCGTATTTCTTTCTAAGGTGACTGGAATAACTGTTATTTGTCCGCTAATTTTGGGTCATTTAACTGATTATATGCATAGACAAAATGTGAAATTGTCTCAACATGCCTTTACTCCATTTCGATTATGGGCCGAAGCTCTTGGCAAAGAAAATCATAGCATTATAGAAACGACAAAAGTAATTAGAATTGTTGACGGACAAGTGTTGTTTAATTTCAAAAATTATGCAAAACAGTCAATGTTCCTCATTAAAGCTGTTGTTGCTCCAATCTCACTGGGATTAAGTGCTGCTGCAGTTCCTCTCTGTATTGCAGCAAAGCCTTTATGGATAGCATTTTTCATCCCAGGTATTATTGTCGATGGTATAGCTCTGGGATACACACATTTAAATAATGAGATTAGTAAACTAACATACAAACCTCTACAATTGTTAGCGGGCGGAATATTGAAAATCCAACAAGAAGCATATAAAGAATTAATGAAATGTTGTAGGAATCACCCAGGATTTTAATTATCGACTTCGCATTTTGTCGTTCATAAACAGGATGCGAGTCTATGCACAGCCCAGATGAGGAACGAATTTATTTTCTAAAATAAAGAAAAATTCTCGTTCAAACGCATCTTCCCGAAGCCCGTCGTATTTCCAGTAGCGATTGGAGATTCTTGAAAATGTGTGCTTTCGCATCCATTTGGGTTTGAACCTGATTGAACCCTTTAATTGTTCGAGTTGAGCTTCGATTTTTTCTTGCATTAAGCTATAACGAATAGCTGGGGAGACCCTTTGTGTTTGATATCCAAGATGCAAACATTTGCGGCATAAGAATATGCCCTCATAGCTATAGAGCTTCCGCATGCGTTTATTACACTTGGGGCAGTGAAAAAAATAGCGTTGGCCGCCAAAGAAACAGGGCTGTTTTTCGACGGGAATGACATATGCACCACGACTCGTTGAGATCTCTAACTTATCAATTCTATACTTGGCGATTAACTCATAAGAAGCCGTCCTGATCTCAAATCCCAAACAATTATGATTTTTGAATAGCTGAAATGAATCAAGACAAAGAAAATGGCTACAGAGAGCTTTCCTTTGATGGCGTTTCTTCACACGCCAATACCAACCCCAATGTGTCATGATTTGACGCTCCTATTTATCGAAATACATTGGCTAACCTATCGATTTTCAACTTATGTGTCGGTTAATCCATGGATGACCCAATCCCTGAGATTGATTCCCGCTAAAAAATCATCCCCAGGACTCTTTCCTTGTGCCGATGGCCATGGTTTTACATTTGGAAATGATCTCCAATACTCAAAGGCTTTTTTACCAGCCAAGTCCCAATCCAATGCATAAAGAATCGCGAAAGCTTGGCTTAAAAGACTGTAGTCTTCGGCATTTGGCTTGGCAGCACAAGAGCCAAGAGCAACAGGAACACAAAGATCACCCGCCTCTTGCCAAAGAAGCATTGCATCGAGATCTGACTCTACCAATACGATGGGGAAGGAAAAAGGATCTCCATACCACGACAAACAACTCGAAGAGCCAGAAACAACCACATATTTCCTTTCATCAGCGATGGTACCCAATTGCCTAATCCTTATCTTCCTAACATTGTTATTATCGCTGTATGGAATAGTAATGCCTTTAGGGAGCCACACTTTTTTCTGACGTCCATTGGCATTGAGTTCACTTTCAAGTCCCCACAGATCTCGATGCTCAAATCTCTCAATAGGATTAAATCCTAACTTCCATTGAGCAATTGTAGGGTTTTTTAAACCACGACGCTGTAATTCTTTTAATCCTTCCTGACTTATAGTCAATCGTTGGCACGCACCTTGGATAAATTCCAAAGCTCTGTTCTCCCATCTTTGCTTATCCATTTTTTGTTTTGATTGAAGAGAGGCTGCTACACTGCTACAATTGCTACAGTCGAAAGAAAAACTGGTGGCTTTCCCTAATTTGTCTTGAGCTTGTCGAAAAGTATACCCTAAGAAATCTCGAGCAAACTGAATACCATCTCCTTTAATGCCGCATTGACGACAAAAATAAGAGCCCTTGCCATCGTATACGTTTGGATGGAGAATAAAGCGATCCTTGCCCCCACAGGAAGGGCAGGATGAACAGTATTCTCCACCTCGTGTAGACCCCTTTCATATTGGACAAAGTCCTTGCGATGAAGCTAATTCCAATAAACCCATATTTATTTCTCCGTAGCAGTGTAGCAACCACCAATCAAGAAAGTGATTTGTTAAGATAAATTCTCTTCTCATCGACCGTCACATAACCATGGTCTTGCAACACTCTTATCGCTTCTTGCAAAACAGAACCTTCTCTTAGAGCATTAGGAGCGAACTGCATTAAAGTTCTGATAGTGAACCATCCCTCTTTTCTTTTATCAGGATGACGAACCATCCATTTGAATAAAATATTCGCATTCTTCGTTTTTTGACTAATGGCTAAGCCAGAAAAAACCCTCAATGTTTCATTTAAAAAATATCGAGCTAGAGTCATGCCTCGTCGCATCTGTTCAGCTGAGATTTCCATAACATTGAGATCATCAGCTAATGCTAGAGTAGCGGCTATTCTAAAGGCTTGTTCTCCGGACTTTGAGGCAAACGAACGAACGGAGGAGTATTTGCCATCAGGCCCTTCTTGAAACTCAACTTCATGATAATAATCCACCCACAATTTTTGGGCTTCACTAGTGGGCTTGAGTGTTCTTGGATTCAATTCATTTTTCTTTGGAGACGCCTCATCTATGGGCAAACGTTGATCTAAAAGTTTGACCATAAGATCATTGAAATCCACTATGGCAGAGTGAGTAGAAGGGTTTTTATCTACAAATGTTCGACTTCCCGCAAGTTGATCTGGCTGCACTAAAAGAAATCTGGAAAGCAAACCTTGTTTTTCGAGGACACCCCCATGAATAAGACTTTGCAAAGCCACATCCTGTAGCATAAGATGAACCGATAAGCGCTTGCCCCTCAACGTTAGAGATCCATCACTTTTCCTTACCCAGCTGATGTCGTTGCCATCCCAAATTGAAGAAAGACCCGCAGCGGTTTTAAGCTTATTGTCTTCATTAAAGGCGTAACCTCCTACGAGTCTGCCTCCATCATCGGAAAAAATTCCTGCTGTGGGTTGCCCAATCTTATATAGCTCCACCAACCCCTCATAAGTAGGCTCCTCACAAATGATATACGGCTGTAAGGGAGGCACTGGTTCAGGAGGCAAATCCGATAGCAATTGTTCTGCATTGTTCTTATTAAGGGCGTCCTTCTTCCTTTTGTCCCAAAGGGCATGCTGATCTCGATAAACGTTATGTTGTTGGATAAAACAGCGTTCTTCGGCCTTTTGCCACGATTTGATCATGCTGATCGCAATTCTATCGACAGCGCTCTTTCTTTCGCCACTTTCTGCAATACTTAAGCAAAAGAGGCTAATTGGCCTAATCCCATACCCAATGTCTACATTTGCGTGAGCTTGAACAGCAAGGGCTATAGCAGCCAAAATACTGAGACCGCAAACAGAATCCGCAGCCTTCACAAGTTCGCATATAGCGTTTGCAGCTTTGCCGGGCACCTGACCTAAAGCATCAAAAGGAAATGGCTCAGATGAAGGTATTGAGGGCAAAATTACAAAAGTTTCATGTTCTTTTTTGAGTTCTTCTGCCCGCCTCTTACATTCTTCAAAAGCTTGGTTGTTATTTTTCTTTAAACTCGGTATATTGGGGCTAAGCGAATGTTTGTCATTCGATGATGGAGCTGAGACCGGCAAAGTTGCAGCTCCTTCTTTTTTTTCGGCAATAATATTCATTTCACGGCTCCTCTTCTATTGGATTCCAACCATGAAAAAAACAAGCGTGGAGAGACAAGTAATTTACGTTGGCCTATCCTGCGTACGAAGCAGTCAGCCCCGTTGAATTTCGAGTTAAATAAAATCCAACGCAGACTGCCTAAGCTGATAATTGAGGCATAGCGTTGGCAAAAATCTTTAATTGTCAGATATTCGTTGTAATCATCCATACACACTCCATAAATGTGAGCTATTTTGAATTCAGAACTGCCAAAACCAACCGTTGTTTTTAGCTCTCTGCTTTAAATAAATGCTTTCATTTCTAATCTATTATTATCAATTAAATCACGCTCTAGGCACATCTTAAACAGTATTGATCAAAAGTTATTTTCCGAATATGTTCTAGACAGGATTTTTTAAATCAGGCAAAAACTTTTGTCTTCGAATTGCCATCAAAAAATGCTTATTTGATCGATTCAAGCTGAGTAATCCCCAATTTATTCCCTATCATTTGAGTAATTCCGCTCTTTTTCCAACGACGATATTGAGAATCAACCACTCGCCAAGGAGAATATCGTGAAGGGAGCTTTCGAATAGGACAATTTGTCGTTAAATGATATAAAATCCCATTCAAAATATCTCTTGGATGATATACAGATTTCCTCCCTTTGCTGGAAAAATCAGTAATAATAGGGGCTATTTGACCCCACTCCTCATTGGATATTTGCTTAGGCATTTTTCCATTTGATCGTTTTCTTTGACGCAAAGCCCTCTGAGCTTTGACAACGGGTCGAAGTGAAGGTGAAGTTACACGACCAGGGAGATCGGCTTTTTTACCCGCCTTTGCGAAATAACGCTCAATTTGTGTAGGCAATAAAGGAGCTCCCTTTTGATTGGAAAACAAATACCAAGATCGAGGATGGATCTGTCGACATAGTTCTTTCCATATGTATTTTGGAAGATAATGTACAATCATGCGAGAACCACTGTCAGTTGATCGATGGAAACGAATCCAAGTAGGGGCTTCATCTTCAGGAGCGATTTCATCAATCGTCAATCGAAGGATTTCCTGAAGAGTCAAAAAGCCATGAATTTCATTCAAAGAATTATTCAAATACCACATGATTTGAGCAATAAGTGCGCTTGGTCGATGAATGGTCTTTAATGCCCTCAAAAAACGTTCAAATTCTGCTCCATTTAAAATAAAAGATTTTCTTTTTGTACGACGCCGATGTGAAGAAGATTTATTTTCTGAGCTTATTTCTTTTGTATCGGGGTGCCCGGTCACCCATCGATAAGGGATATCATTTTGCAGGCAGAGCTTCTTTACCTCAGCTGAAGGCAAATTCCAAGGCAAAAGCGTTTCTTTGATTGACGCGGCTATTTCAGTCTGAATGGATTCACTACTGCGTCTTCTAAGAGGTTTAAGAGGTTCTTGCCCCTCTGCTAAAATAAACCTAAAACGGTGAATCTCTCCTGTGTCCTCATTTAATGCATCTTTTGGAATGTGAAAGAGAGGAACAAAAATCCAGCGACCTTTGTAATAGGCTATGGATATCAATGATCGTTCTTGCAGGCATTCAATCTTCACAGCGACTCCAATTCAAGAAAGTTTTTATTCATTCGATCAATAACTGCATGCTTATGAGTGTCGCTCAAATGAGCATAACGCTTGACCATCGCTAAGGTTTTATGTCCCAAAATTTCAGCAATTTCTGACAAGGAAGCCCCGCTCATGGCAAGGTAACTTGCGGCGCAATGACGAAGATCATGAAATCGAAAGTCATCAATCTCGGCCTTTATTAACGCTTGTTCCCACGCTGATCGAATGACTGCGGACTTCTGAGACTTTTGAATTTGTTCAAGTTCTTCTCTGCTTAATGAAGAAGGGTTTTCTAATTCCGCAGCTCTTGAACTTCTAGAACGGGGTAGGCGAGGGAAGACAAGAAGCGCATGTGGGGGACGAGATTTTTGCAGGTCAGCAAATACGCTTAAGGCTTGTGAAGAAAGAGGAACCGCTCGTCGATCGCCATTCTTTGTTTCGTGAAGCGTGATCAATTTTCTCAGCATGTCAACTTGATTCCAGTTGAGATTGATGATTTCGCCAAATCTCATCCCTGTAGCTAAAGCAATTTTGACAATCGGAAAGAGATAGGGGTTTTTGCTTTCCTTACAAATCTGAAGTAGGCGAACCAGACCCTCTTGCTCAAGAAAGCGCACTCGTCCTCTTGCCTCTTTTGGCTTCGACACTTTTCTAATGGGGTTGTCATCAATCCAGCCCCATTCTTTGACCGCTACGGTAAGGGCATGAGACAAAGCCGCAATATACCGAATCACCGTTGAAGGAGATCGAACAGCGCCTCGATAAGTTGTTCCATTAGCTAATCGATCACGACATTCCGCAATCAAAGACGGAGAAAGATCTGAAAGCAGGTGGTGTCCAATTTGATCTTTCCACCATAGGAGCTGCGCTGACTGTTTCTTTTGACTCTTCTTCTTTTGTGGCAAAACATCGCGGATGTAACGGTCAATCAATTCCCCCAGTGTGTGTTTTTTGGCTTCCGCTGTTTTGAAATGTCTTCCTTCTCGAATAGAAGCCTCAGTTTCAGCAGCCCATCGCTTTGCATCGGCCAGTCGCTCATGAGTCGACGTTTGCGACGGGTATCCTTTTAATCGCACTTTGACTCGGTAGTGCGTCTTGCCATCTTGGGTTTTGCGCTTTTCAATTACTGCCATCTGATCACATCCTTAAGTAGCGGATGTAGCAACGTAGCAACACCCTTTCTCTTCATTGACCTTATTTGTTTATCGATGGCTGAACTATACAACGCGTGCCAAAAAAATTCAACAAGGGACTACAATTCCCATGATCAAATATCGTAATCACTCTAAATATCAGTGATTTACGATTTAAAAACATGAAATAGGGACACTCATGGGACACTGAGATGAAAAAATCCCATCATTTTGGAGGAAAAGAGTAAGAATGAATATGAAGTTAAGAGAGAAAAAGTGTTGGGAGAAGCTAATTAATGCTGTCCCACTAGCGTCCCATGATGCGACCTAAGCTAAGAAGACTATTTATGAAATATGGTCTAGAAAGTGATATGGGGGCGGTTGGACTCGAACCAACGGAGACCGAAGTCGAGGGATTTACAGTCCCTTGCAATTGCCGCTATGCGACACCCCCAGAAGCGTATGAAGAGATATGCTGACAGTAGGAATTGAACCCACAACCGTCCGATTACAAGTCGGGTGCTCTACCAATTGAGCTATGTCAGCACAAGTTAGAATAAGTAATGGTTATAGCAAAGTCGTTTTTTTTCTGCAACACCATTTCGTTCCCTGGACCGGGGTTTTTTTAAAAAATATCTCCTCAATATAGCTAAAATCGTGTTTTTTTGTTTATGTTTTGTTGACAAAAAAATGCGAATTATAGAATGTATACACAACCAACTTTTGCGTTAAGCTTACCAGGAGAGTTAAGGGAATGGTCCTGTCGACATCGAACCAAAAAGATATGAACTTTGCCATGAGATTTTCGTTTCTCATAGGCGTGTTCATGCTATTCATTAAAACATACGCTTATATAATCACCGGATCTGCGGCCATCCTTTCTGATGCTGCCGAATCTGTCATTCATGTGTTTGCAGTGGGGTTTGCAGCTTACAGCATGTGGTTAAGCCTAAAGCCGGCTGATCAGGACCATTTATACGGGCATGATAAGATCAGCTTTTTTTCAGCAGGATTCGAGGGAGGGATGATTATTATTGCCTCCCTTTTCATTCTTTATGAGTCTATCAACAAAATACTATATGGCTCGGCTCTGGAAAATTTAGGAAGCGGAATGATCTTCATGATCATCGTGATCATCATCAATTGCTTTTTAAGCTTATTTTTAATAAGGAAAGGAAAAAAATACAACTCACTAATCCTCGAAGCTAATGGCAAGCATATCCTCACAGATTGCTGTACCAGCATCGGAGCTATTTTAGCTTTACTCCTGGTCAAATTTACCGGGTTCCAATTTTTCGATCCCTTGATTGCTATATGTGTTGGTTTAAACATTCTATGGACCGGGAGCGGCCTGATAAAAAAATGTGTAAAAGGATTAATGGATGAAGCTGACATGGATTTGCATCACAAAATCATAAACACATTAACTAAATGTGTATCGGAGCGTGGGCTTAAATTTCATCATTTAAAGGACCGGGTCTCGGGATATTGCGTATTTATCGAATTTCATTTGTTGTTCCCGAAAGAAATTAGTTTAAGACAAGCTCATGACATTGCAAGCGAGATCGAATCGGTCTTAACCTCTTCCATCGAAGAGAGGTCGGAAATACTGACCCACCTGGAGCCCGAAGAGCTTCACGATGTCACTCACGAAAAATATGGTCTGCCCATTTAGGATGTTAGAAAATGAATGAGATGGCACATTTGAAGCAACGCAAAGTAGTGATTATTTTGCAAGCGCGTATGGGGTCTAGCCGTTTACCCGGCAAACCATTAAAAATCGTGATGGGCCGCCCCCTTTTAAGTTATCAAATCGAGAGGTTGCGGAGGATTTCATCTGTCGATGATATCGTCATCGCCACATCCGATTTGAAAACAGATCAACCCATTATCGATTTTTGTAAAGCCGAGCATGTTCATTTTTTTAGAGGCAGTGAATCTGATGTATTGGACCGCTACTATCAGGCAGCAAAAAAATATAATGCAGATGTGGTCGTGCGCGTGACAGGGGACTGTCCAATCATAGACCCATCTGTGGTAACCCAGGTGATTTCCCTCTACCTTAAGACAAGTCCCCCTTGCGATTATGTTTCCAATACACTTGTACATACTTTTCCGCGCGGGCTCGATGTCGAAGTATTTTCCTTTAGCAATCTCGAAAAAGCAGCAAAAGCTGCACATCTGGCCGAAGAGCGCGAACATGTCACCCCGTATTTTTATTTGCATCCCGAAATCTTTTCCTTAAAAAATTTTGCGTGCGAAAAGAATCTTTCTCATCACCGCTGGACTGTCGATGAAAAGGACGATCTTGATCTGATCACAAAAATACTCATGGAATTATATCCGAAAAAACCTTCATTTGAAATGAACGATGTATTAGAATTAATGCAGCAACATCCCGATTGGATGAACATCAATGCTCATGTACAACAGAAAAAATTAACGATTGCTGAAAAAAAGAACTTCTAATATGACCTATTTCGTTTTTATTTATTTGATAGCTTTTCTTCCATTTGTTTCTTTATTAAGTCAAGAAATTAGTCTTTCTAATAATCCTTCAGTGAATCACATTCTCTATCTTTGTCATACGGGAAATGTAGCCTCCGCATTGACAGCTTATGAAAACTATCGCAAAGCCTCTAAAGAACACCACTTTGAACTTATCGAAGAGATCTGTCTGGTACTGTTGGATCAGGGGTTTCGTCAAAAAGATCCCGATGTGCAGTTAATGACTTTATTCGGCGCAGGGATCTCTGGAAACGAGCGGACATTATATATCATTGAAGCGAACATCCAACAATCTGCCGATCCTAAATTGCAGCTTATCGCACTGAATTTCTTAAGCCGCTACCATCATGACCGTATCGATCTGGCTTTAAAGCACGTTCTTAGCTCTAATTTTCTTCTTGCTCGCCTGGAAGCCGTTTTTCAATTGGCAAAAAATAAAAGTCCCAAAGCCGTCGGTTTAACCGAAAGCCTGATGGCCAAGGTGCCGGAAGTGATTTGGCCGATTTTTCCTCCATTATTTGCGATGAGCGGTACGCCCGATGCTAAAAAAGTCCTGCGTAAACTTCTTACCCATCCGAATGAAGAGATCCGCGTGGCAACAATTAACAGTATTGCAGAGTATGACCACGAAGATTTTCTTCCTTGCATCCGCAGGCTGGCATTGCAGGCGGGTCTTTTAAGCCAAGAGTCCTGTGCAGCTGCTCTTGGGAAATTTCGCGATGAGACATCGAGATCTAAACTTAAAATTTTAGCCGCTTGCGGCCAGCCCCACATCCGTCTGGCCGCTCTTTATTCGTTGTATCAATTGGGAGACGAAGAGGCTGAAAAAGAAATAGAACGAATGGCTGAAGGCCGGGATTTGTTTGCCATTTATCTATTAGGTGAGATCAAAGGAAGCAAAGCTCTTTTAAGGGAATTGCTTAAAAGTAAAACGTATAGTGTATCAGCCAATGCAGCATATGCTCTTTTGAAATTGGGCGATCCATGTTGTTTGCCTGCCCTTGTTCCCATTTTAGTGCAGGATACAAGAGATTTAGGCGTCAACAAAACAACATCTTCCTCTGGAACATTATCTGCATTACAAATTATCCCTTCAGCAAGGCAGCATTTTGAAGAAGACCCTGTCCTGGAGGAAATGTCTCTTCATTTACGAGAAGAGATGGTGTTCAAATCTGTGGAACTTAAGGAAAATGAGTTCTTGGCATTAGCTGATATGATTTTAGACCACAACCAAAATGATCTGATCCCTGTTCTCATGGAAGTGATGGAGAACCATGCCACACCGGCTACCATTGCATTGTTGAAAAAATATCAACAAAAACTAGGGGCCCCTTTAGTTCGAAACTATTGTAATTTGGCCCTTTATCGGCTAAAGGAACCAGGACCCTATGGAGATAACATCAGAGAGTGGATCAAGAAACAATGCAATGTCGATTTGATCCAATTTCGACCGATGATCCCATGGGATGTCAGGGAGAGGTCTGAAGTGGATTTCGAATTAACGGCCTCTGAAACCTCCAGGCTTTTGATCGAAGCATTTGAAGCGTGTGTATTTACACAAGACGATAAGGGGATTGATCTTCTCATATCTGTAATTCAAAATGGCGACTCAAAAAATAAATATGCCCTAATCGGTTTGTTAATGCGCGCAATTCAATGAAAAAACACCTTTCTTACGCAAGAAGTCTACTCTTTTTCTTTTATTTTTATACCGCATGCGCAGAAGAAATTTCAGATCCTTTACATCAGGACTCTGTCAAAATAGACTTTGCCGAGGGCATTCATTTTGATGTAAGAAATCCTACTTACGCAAATGGGGAAATTTATACTGAATCGGGAGGGGTCCTTTGCGGGGAGGACTTTCGCATTCAAGCCATGCAGATAAGGGTATTGCGCGGCGCTTTGGATGAGGCTCAATATTCAGTCGAAGCTTCGGGATCGTTAATGGTCCAGTATGGACCCAACCTTTTTATTGGAGAGCGGATCGAATATGATTTTTTGACCAAAACCGGAACGATCTTTTGCGGCAGAACAATGGTAGAGCCCTGGTTTTTTGGCGGGGAGCAAATTCATTTGCTTGCCGATGGCAGCTATCAAATCGAAAAAGCTTATGCGACGACATCTGAAAGTGAATATGAAGACTGGGCTATTGTAGCAGATTTAGCCACATTATCCCCGGATCATTTTTTGGAAGCAAAAAACCTAAAACTGAAAATTCTGCAATTGCCCGTATTTTGGGTTCCCTCGATGCGAGTCAACCTCGATTGGATTTTTGACGCACCGATCAAATACCACATTAAATGGGGGGGCAATCAGGGTCACCGGTTTGGGCTTGCCTATAAACTTTTTACCTGGAATAACTGGACATCCACACTGCTTTTAGAGTATCGCTTAAAATATGGTCTTGGCGGCGGCATCGAATCTAGTTATCGGTCACAGGACAAAAAAACGGTTTTCCATTCCATTAATTATGCTGCGAGGGATGCTTCGATCATTCATCCCGATCAGCGTTTCCGGTACCGTTTCAAGGGAGTGGGGGACACCCTTTTGTTCGATGACCGGGTCACGGCTCATCTTTCCTATGATAAAGTCAGTGATATTGATATGCCGACAGATTTAGATGATAAGGGATTGGAATTGCGAACGGTTCTTCGGACGGAATTGCTGCTTCGCAACCAGGATGAAAATCGTATTTCCAGTTTAACGACCCGTTTACGCATCAATAATTTCCAGACAGTCAAGGAGCAACTGCCTACTTTTGCCACTTCCTTTCGTCCTGTCGTATTGGGTTCTACAAAAATCATTTCCGAATCAAGCATGAAGCTGTCTTACCTCGATTTTTCATATGGCAATAACCAGGTATGCGTACATGATTATCGCTCAACCCGCCTGGAATTCTCCCCTTTATTTTATCGCCACTTTACATTCAGGGGAGTGAATGTCACTCCGGAAGCGGGGGGAGTGTTGATCGGTTACGGCAATAGTCCCGATCATTCTGCAAAATGTTTGGCAGTCGGCAAATTGGGTTGTCAAATGAATATGAGATTTTGGCGTAATTACATAAACTATAAGCATATCGTTGTTCCCTATTTGAACTATACCTATTATTCGATGCCGACAGTTCTTCCAGGAGGCCATAAGGGTTTTGATCCGAACGGTCATTATATTTTTGATATTGAAGACGGCTGGTACCGTTTGAGCATGCTCCGTTTTGGTGTCTTGCAAAGTGTTTTTCATAAGCGCAGTCAGTCCAACCGGGTACTGGCCGCAGATATTTATGCAAATGCGTTTTTTAATACCCATACTTTTTCTCAAAGTATACCAAAAGCCTATGCACAAGTGACATGGAAGCCTTTTTTATTCCTCACAAACATATTGGATACAGGTTGGGATTTTATTCACAATGAAGTAGATCATTTTAATTTTCGCACCGAATGGACGTTTGATGCAAATCTCGCTGCATTTATCGAATACCGTCACAGGAGCCGCTTTGACTGGCGTAAAGCCGACCGGACAAATTTTATTTTAGATTCTTTTCTTTCTATTTCAGAACTTGAAAAATCTCAACTTTCCGATCGGAGGGACACATTATTATTTCATCTGTTTTACCGGTTTCACCCAAGCTGGGCATTCGAATTTGAATCGCGTTACGGATGGAACCGGATCGAGGAACCGCCATATACGGAATTCGAGATCGATTTGCTCGGGCGATTGCGCTCCAGCATTAATTTTAAATTATCTTATCAGCATAGGGAAGATGACGATCGCCTTTCCGTTTACTTTTCTATAGGACTGGATCGTCCCAGCTGGTTGTTCAGGTAGGCCGTTTATTGGACCTTTTTGCTAATTCACTTCCTTGCCCGTGCCCTTGCCTGCTTTGTATTATGGACATGGACGACATGAGACAATTGCAGAATTGACAATAAAATAATTTAACAAGATCGTTTCCGGCAAGCAAGATTAAGATCATGATCAAGATCGAGATTAGGAATGTTCTTAATCTCGATCTTGATCATGATCTTAATCTTGCTTGCCGAAAAGTGTTGAACTGGTCTTTTGCAATTGTCTCATGCCGTCCATGAAGTCCATATCGTCCATGTCCATAATACAAAAATAAAAGTTTAATTTAAACTTATTGAATATTATATATAAAATCATTATAATCTAGAGTAAGAATGTATATAAATTTTAATTCCCTTAAAGGTTTTTTATGCCACGTATAGAAGCTCCCGGTTCACAAAGTCCTCTTTTACCCGCACAATCAGGAGCACAGAATCAAAAAAAACAGGAAAGCGAGGCGCAAAGGATTGCGCAGAACGCATTAATTCCACCCGCAAGCGTTCCCTCCCAAAAAGAACTCCTATCTTTAGATAATTCCGATTTTGTAACGAGGATCGCTACTCTTGCGTTTGAGGTCTATCTCTATTCTGAAGAAAAAAAAAAGAGCCACGGTACCTCTATTATAAAGGCTGGTAGAAAGAAGTTTATTTCATTCCTTGTTCCTCGTATCAAAAAAATATTGATAGAAATTTGCAATAAAGACGAACAAAATGTAAAAAAAGCCTCTTTTATTGATTTGCTATTGGGGCTTAAACGCAATATTGATACGCATTTGAATAAAGAACTTATGACTCAATTAGCTAATACGCCTAGTCGTGAAGAGAAATTGCGAATACTGGAGGCTATTATCGGAGAGATGAGAGATCTCTTAATGCCAAAAAACATGATTGGGGATTGCTTTCCGGGATTTATCGAAAATATGATCCGCAAATCCTGCGAAGGATATATTGCAACTGCCGTTATCGAATATTGCGAAATGAAATTGCTTTATGATAATGCCCTCAAATTAGATGAGAATCTCGCGGAAGGAAAGGTATTAAAACCGGTATCTAAAATGGTTTGCAGCACGTTGGCCAAATTCTTAATGGATGGCGAAACAGTAAACACCTTGGCAGAAAAGGCTTCAGGCACACTCGCTGAAACATTACCTGCCAAGAAGGCAAAAGATGTACCGGATGGCAAGAAAGCAAAACCTGTAGAAAAGGAGTCTAAGGTACCCCCTGTGCCCGCTAGTTTGAAGCCACTGCTGTCTGTCGAAATTAAAGAGTTTGGAAAGGCCATTGCCTCAGAGCCCCAAGTCAGCGTGCTTATCGAGGGAGTTTTATCCCGTGTTCTTAAAAAGATGTCGCAGACTCCGCCAGCTGAGTCAACAGGCGATCCGATTGCTGATGCTGCGATTAATTTGGCTGAGATGGTTTCCCGGTTTGAAAAACAGTATCCCGGCCCCGATAAGCCATTTGACCATTTGGCTCTAGAATTAAGTGAACTGGTTGGTCTGTCTTCAAGCGACTCACTTGTGTCAAAATCAGTTTTGGGCTTTATCCAACCTTATATGACGAGCGAAATCCCTGACATTTTAAGTAAGAAGTATCAAACATATATTTTCCCATTATTAGAGATTTACAAAAGTCTGACCATAATTCCCAAACTTTCTGCAGATCCAAAATTAGCCTCAGTACAACAACCCATAGATCAACTGGCTGATTTTGCCGTAAAGAAGGCACAAAATCTTTGCATTCAGGATGGTCAGGCACTAGATGGCAAAACCTTACTCGGGCCCATTGTCGCAGATGCTGTGGAAGATAAGCTAAACACTCTGATCAATGAATTTTTTCCAGGCGCTGCCAAAAAACAGGATGCTCCTGCTGCCGGAGAAGAACCGATTGCTCCTGCGCCCCCGCCTCCATCCGAATTTGTTCGGGAAGCTGGAACCTATATTTCTGCCGCACTTGGTAAATTCGGTTCTTCCAAAGATGCGAGAGCCTCCATTTTTTGGAAGGCAATTGAGCAGAATGTCAAACATATTGTCTCCAATGTTTTGTTACAAAATGTGGAAGGAGAGGCGCAAGATTTGCGCGCGGTTGCCATCGATAACATTTGTGAAAAACTGGCTGCATTTTTCTCTAATGAACAAAATCTCCAGTCAATAAATGGGCGTTATGAGCAATTGCGAAGGGAATATGAAAGAAGGGAGAAGGCCGGTAACCCTCTACAGACTCCTGAAGCAGAACACTATTTTCAGAAAAAATTCGATGCACTTAGCAAAGAGCTTTTAGAGCAAATCATTGGTGTTCGTGAAGTGGGGGGGCAGAGGGTATTGGATCTAAACGTTCTTGGACTTCCTCCATTAGTCACTGAACTGATCAGCACCAGGCTCATCGGTAAAACTTCCCTGCTTCTCGCATGGGGATATTCAACAATCAAGGCCCCGCTTTATTCTGCCGATGATTACCAAAGGCAATTGTCCGAGCTGCTACCCGATTCAAGAGAAGGGGAGAGAGTGGTAAAAAATGAAAAGCGGGAATTTATCATTAAATTTGTCAATGCTTTTGGCGATCATTATTTAACTTCGCAATTAGACGGCCTCCTGGCATCTCCATTGGAGAAATATACGGGATCGGGAACAATTCCAAGCGTTAACGGGGCAAATCACAGGTCCGAACGACATCAACTGGTGGGAGGATTGTCCAAGTCTGTCATTTTCCAGGTCCTTGTTCATGCAATCCAACAAGCTCAAACTGATGGCGTGGACATACAAAAGCGGATCGAGGAATTAATCGGCAAATATCGCCCCCTATTGAAACAGGAGATTGAAAAAAATGGGTCGGATCCGGAAAGGAGAAAAAGCGCCCTTAAAAAAGTTTCTCAAGAGTTTAGCAAAGAGATGTTGAATATTCTTTTCGGCAAAGGCTATTTGGAAAAGGACTTGCCCCTCGATCTTCCTTCCTCTTCCTTGTTTCCCGTATTGGGGGCTGATTTTTGGAAATCCTTTAAAACAGAAAACCTGCCAGACATTTTTACAGATCTTTTTGAGCAGCTGATGGTGGCGAATTATCGTGACGCTGACAGTACTGTACGGTCTTTATCAAATAGTATCGCAACAAAAATCCGGGCAGGGATCAATGTGCAGGACTTTAGCGATTCCATGCAGTTAGCTAATCTGAAGGCCTCCCTTTCCACCTATTTCCATTCACCCGAGATATCAGCGGTAATCGACCATGCGATGACAGAGCAGATCATGAAAGAGGCGCTAGTATTAGTGCAAAAAGAAAAAACAGGAGAAATGCCATCACAGACCGGGGACCTTTTAGAGAACTACCTCGATTCAGTCCTCGCGAATAGCATCAAAAAATTAAACATATTTACTTCAGAGTTGAATAAGGACAATAAAAACCTCTTGTTAGAGGCTGTCACCGAAGGAATGCAAGAAGTTCGCGATCAATTGCATCGCCTGAATAATCAGTCTTCTTTTCGTTTATTTGGCGCCCCTACGAGAGAATCGCGTCATGCTGCTCTCGAATCGGCCCCGGAAGGCTCTTTGCTCCATCCCATTTTTTTAAATGAGGAAGGTGTACTGAAAACAAGAACACAGGCAGAAAAGGAAATTAAGCAATTAAAAAAGGCGGTAGTGAAAAAAAAAGAAGAATTCGCAAACCTTAAAAAAGCCGAACATGAAAGACTTAGCGCTGAACTCCAAACTGCTGAGGCAGAGTTAAAGGAGATACAAAGGAATAAGGAAAGGGTAAAAAAAGAACTTAAACTAGTTGAAGAATTCGAAGAGACCTGGCTGCAAAAAGATCAGCAAAGAAAAGAGCTTTCGGAACAAAGAGAGGAAACAAGAAGAAAATTGATCGCCCAGGGTCTTTTAAGTCAAAAGGAAGTACTTCGAGGTGAAAAGGATCTCCAAAAGACCAATGAAAAAAAATTAGAGGAGCTCAAAACTGAATGTCGAAGAAATTTATTGTCTCCTGCCAAAAAAGAAAAGGAAAGTTCTTCGGGAGAGGCCGTATTAGAGAGGTCTGAGTTACTTTCCTTTAATGACGTCAATGTCAATGACAAAGAACTTTCGATTGACCAAATCATTCAACAGACTAAATCTAAAGCCCCGGAGAAAATGACCGAATATGAATCCTCTGAAGAGAGTCAGAAAAAGGAATGTGGGAAACTGGAAAAGGCACGGGATGCAATAAAAGAAAAAATAAAAAATAATGTATTGGAACCGGCTCAAATTCGAGAATTACAAGCACTTGACACCAAAATCGTCGAAGAGACTTCCAAAATTGAATCTTGCAATCTGCAATTAATGGATCTTGAAGAGAGGCGGGCAAAGGGGGTCACTGACCCAACCGTTGAGGAGATGCGGTTCTTAAGAAAGAGGAAGAGAGATTTCATTGAAGAGTTTGAATATTTGACCGGTTTTGGAAAAATTTCCAAACTTAAAAAGCAAATTGACAAAATCGAAAAGACAAAACTTGAAGGGATCAACCAGAAAAAAAAGCTTGAGGCTGAAATTGCAGAGTTAGAAAAAAAGGGTGCTAGCGCTGACTCCGAAGAAATTTCCAAACGCAAAAGGCAGATTGACAAAATCGAAAAGACAAGACTTGAGGGGATGGACCAGAAAAAAAAGCTTGAGGCTGGAATTGAGCAATTACAGAGCAAGGCTGATAGTGCTAAAAAAAGAGTCATCGCTAAAAAAAGCAAACAGTGTGCTGCCTATAAAGAACAAAAGAGAATGATCCTGAACCTGAAGAACCTGAACCAGGACTACTCCTTTAGTATAGTCGCAGATAAAATGATGACACCGGGAGATCCCGATAGCTTTAAATTTGAAATTTCAAGGAAAAAGATCGCGAAAGTAGAGATAGAGAAGCTTGTCAAGGAAAATGAAGGGCTTGAAAGTGAGTTAAGACTTAAGCAAACCGAAAGACAACAAAAACTCGAATCTATTCCTGAAGGGTCTGTCGATTATGCAAAGAAGCTTCATGAGATTTCTGAATTCTCCCACGCAATTCTGAAATTACAGAAAAGTATTCTACATAACAAACAACACATTCATAAGTATGAGAAATTCATTAAAAGTTGCTCAGCCACTGAAATCGAATTCCTCGATAAAAAAATTAAAGAGACAGAAGACCCGGTTGGATTTTTAAGAGATCAGATAGAAGATGTCAATCGCGATCTGCACGAAATGAATATGCGTCAGATTGAATATCGTAAAAACTTTTTTATTCCTTTAATCGAAAAATCGTTAAGTCTGGCAGGGTATTCCAAGCCGGAAGACCTCCATGCCTGCGGAGTGCCTAAAGAATTATGTCAATCCTACTGGACGATGCTGACAGACAAACTGATCCCCGAGTTTCTTACCTATGCTGTCGGGGAGGCTTATGTTTCCTTTTTGAATCCCGACTCAGTCAATGCCATGTTGTTTGATGTAATGGAACAATTTACGACATCGCTCGGAGCTCCCGTGACTGACAGCGGTACCAAAAAGGACAAGGATAAAACAAAAGAGCAGCTCGAACTTGAAGCACTTGCAGAATCCCTCTATAAAGAAGTTACCTATTTAGTGCCCCAATCATTTATCAAACTGGCACGTGAGCAAAGCTGGATCACAAGGAACGTTGGCAAGGCGGCCGAAGAATTAATTCGTACCCAACTTAATAGTAAGATGATTATGGATGCCTTGAAAACCTATGCAAAGTCCGGCACTGTGAAAAACTTCTTTGAGTCTAAAGAGACCCACTTTGCTGAAGGATATGTCAAGGATTACGAAGAAATAGATAAAGCCAATAAGCTGAGGGCAAAATCAGTACAGACCGTATATGCTGTGATCGAACAACCGTTGGAAAATCGATTAAGGGCATTTTGGGAAAAAAACGGACGAAACTGGAACAATTTGGGAAAAGCCCTGTGCAACCGGCTGCCCGATTCTGTGGCAAAAGTTTTAAAGAACATCTACCATGTGTTAGGAGAAGTGATCATCGCCAGCTTCTTACATACATGTTATCGTTTGTTTAGACTTCCTATAAAATACGTGATGAGAGCGATTAAAAAACTTATTGAAGTCACCTATTTAAAGCTTAGAGTGAATGCTTTTATACAAAATATCCACCCTGATATCCATGAAAATACTGTCCTAAGAGTTATTGACCGCGTGGCAAATTTAATAAAAACCGAAGATACCCCTGCAGTTCCTTCAGCCGCGGCACCAGCCGTTCATGCAGAAAAAGCAGAGCCGCCCCCTTTACAAACCCCGGAATTGGCCTTAAATACGATTTTAGAGAGAATAGCACTTCATGCGAAAGAAGGGCATATCATGATCGTGGATGGACTGCTGGGGACTTTGCAGGAAGGACCGTTTGAATCACTTATGGAAGGGGTTGACGTTAAGGCTAAGCTTTCTGACAGTTTATTGCAATTAGGGGAAAAAATTCACCAAAATGGCATATTGAGTGAACTTGGTTTACAAATGGCCGAGCAGATTTTCTTTTCTCCAGGCCATTTACCTGATTATTTACCTGGTTTAAATGAATCGTTAATAGCGGCATACACAGTTGTTAAGAGCATAGCCGATGAAAATAGTACTTTGAAACAAGCTCAACAGGCAAAAGAGTCAGTAACTAACGTCAAAAAGGATATCGGTCCGGAAGACCGAAGTTTTGAGGCCAGATTGCACCATATACGATGCGATTTGTTATTGATGATGGCAAAGCATAGAGAAGAGCAAATCCAGGCTCAGGGGCCATCTCGAGGTTCTCAAGCTAATGTCCCTCCAAATGAACCAGCTGTCCCTCAAAGTGCAGCTGACAAAAAAGCAAGCTCTACTGCCAGGAGATGGTTTAATTTTGGTAAATAAAGCGATAATAACCGCAGAGAAAGCAGCCGAGAACACAGCGAAGATGAACGCATTGATCAGTGTAATTATCGGTGCAGCAATAGAAGTACATCGTGCTCTTGGTCCAGTACTTCTGGAGTCGGCTTATGAGGCATGATTGGCTTTTGACTTAAAACAACGGGGACTCAAAGACTCACTCACATCATATCTCAAGCTCTTTGGATGTAAATAGGCTTGCTGATAAACTTTAATGTAATGGTGCTTAAGGGTGGCATTACCAGGATTGTAAAAATTTCTAAACTCTGCGATCTCTGCAGCTGTCTCTGCGGTGAATAATATTTTTTGAATTCGCAAAAAAGTTCAAATTTTTGGCGAGGAATCGATCCATGGAACGTCATTTACTTTTGCAATTATCTCGCCTGGTCACCTTACGAAAACCAGGACAGGACGCTCCGCTACTTTAATTAATAATCTGTAAAAATATTTTTATGATAAATTTCTATTGATTTTTTAAGTTTATTTTACTATAATAATGTTTTAATATTAAATTTATTATAATAATGAGGTTTTTATGTTAGGAAATGCAATTGGAGATCAATTACCAGAAAATCAGGTGACTGTTCATTTGCCACCACAAGCGGGTGCTCACACATCCAGTTCTAGTACCCAAGGATTACCTGCTAATTCTTCGGTGGCAAGTGTAGCACAAAATCAACTGTCACAAAGTCCTGCCTCAAATTCATCTCATCCTCCAACGCCAAATAAAAAACTAACAGGAATTCTTTGTAATTCTAAATGGAATGAAGTACCTCCCATTATTTTTCATTTTCTTACAGATAAAGACGGGGCTGCTTTTTCTCAAACTTCGCAAATAGGAAGAGAAAAGTTCCGTAATTATCGAAGAATAAGGGAAATCGCAATCTATGGTAAACCAGTACTCGAAAGGAACCAGGTGATCGAAAATAAGTTAACTGATAATCGCTTAAGAAAAATTGTAAAAAATTTTCCGAATTTAAAAAATTTAGAACTCTGGGTCGGAGGACTGTCAAGTGAGGGAATGCAACTTCTTACCAGTTTGACAAACTTGCACACCCTGACATTATACGGACACAGAACACGTGATGGATATATACCAAAACTTTACGGGGAATTAGCAAACCTCCCTCTTTGGAATCTGCATACTGTACGCTTATCCAATATGGATATAAACGATAGAGATTTCACATGGCTAAGATCTCTTATGAAACTACGTACATTAGAATTATCAGGGATTAATATAATTACGGAAGGAGAGGATCACCAGACACACATAGAAGAGTTGCAAGATAAGCACCTGACGCATCTGGCTGCATTGACAGATTTGGTAAGTTTAGATTTGCCCTATGTAAAGATAACAAAGGAAGGTATAAATTCCCTTAGCACTTTGAAGAACCTTAATAGTTTGGACTTAAGTGGGCCTAAAATAAATGATGATGCCTTAATGGCTTTGACTGTCTTCAACGAACTGGAGATATTATCCTTAAAGAACAATACCCATATATCGGGCTCTTGTTTAACACACTTGACAGTTCTCTCACGATTGCATACTTTGGACGTGGGAGGCTCCTCAATACGAAGAGACCATTTGACAGGTTTAGCTGCTCTTACTAGTTTAACTAATTTAAATCTGCAGGATTGTGTAACAAGATGCGGCTCTGACTTAGAATCCTTAAGCTCTCTTACTAATCTAGAAGTGCTATACTTACAATCACCTTGCTTAAAGGGTGATGCTTTAGAATATTTAGCTCCTTTTACAAAGATGCGAGAATTATATTTGGATGGTTCTTACGAAATTTACGACTACCATCTCAGTCACTTACGACCTCTTACAGGATTGAAAAAGCTAAGCCTTCGATCTACCAGCGTAACCCTTTGCGGTTCACTCACACATTACTTACGTACGGGCCTTCTTAAAGGGGTAGAGTGTATCTTCAAACGAGTAGATTATTCATATTTCAAATGCATAGATTCGGAGAAAGAAGAGGTAGTGTCTATCTGGAGTGTGTACAGGGTAACTTACGGTACACAGGACTATGAGAAGGATATTTTAGCAAGTGATATCAGAGCTGAATTACCAGTAATAAATCAAGTAGCTGATGAGGTGCCACCATATAAAGTAAAAGACCAAGGCGTCCGCTTACGGTTATCTTAGATTAATCAGACCGTCCCGGCCTGGTATCCGGTACCGTTCAGGCAGGAAAACCCCGGCCATCCTGTCCCGGCTACCTTAATTAAAAATTTATCAAAACATTTTCTTTTAATTTATGATAAATTATATATAAATTTATATTGATTTTTTAAGTTTATTGTTTTATAATATTTTTTTTGTATTAAATATATTATAATTATGGGTTTTTTATGTTAGGAAATGCAATTGGAAGTCAATTACCAGAATACCAGGTAACTGTTCATTTGCCACCTGAAGCAGATGCTCATACATCCAGTCCAAGTACGCAAGGATTATCTGTTAATCCTGCGGTGGAAAGTGTAGCACAAAAACAACTGTCTCAAGGTACTTCCTCAAGTTCATCTCATGCTTCGGCGGAAAAACAAAAATCAACAAAGAGTTTTCTTAATAGTCAATGGCTTGTAGTACCTCCCATTATTTTTGATTTTCTTTGCCACGAAGAGGAGGTCGCTTTATCTCTAACTTCGCGAATAGGAAACAGGATGTTCCGTAAGTTTATAGAAACAAGGCCAACGGCAAGCTATTACAACTTGACTGATAATCGCTTAAGAGAAATTGTAAAAAATTCTCCGAATTTAAAACATTTAACACTAGAGATCCCGTCTGGATTAGGTGATGACCTACAACTTCTTACTACTTTGAAAAATTTGCAAACTTTAGTATTAAACGGAAATAATTATCGCGGGGAATTTGCTTTTCTCACCCATTTGAAACTGCTTCATTTATCCTTATCAGACATAACGACAAGCAATATAGATTTCTTAGCAGATCATTCAACTTTACGTTCATTATACTTAAGCTCGATTAATATAATTACAAAAGACACTCGTGAAGAGCTGCACGATAGGCATTTAACACATCTGGCTGCATTGACAGAATTGGAAGATTTAAGTTTGGCTACGGCAGAAATAACAAATATAACTTTCCTTAGTACTTTGACAAACTTGCATAGCTTAGACTTGAACGGAAATTTAATGACAGATGATGGCTTAATGTCCTTGTCCGCTTTCAAAAAATTAGAGATATTATACTTACGGCGTGCTAATCATATATCTGGAAGCGGTTTAACACACTTAACTGTCCTTTCACAGTTGCATACTCTTGGACTGCCTGGCTCTAAGATAACAGGCACAGATTTATCACATTTAACTGTTCTTTCAGGATTGCACACTTTGAACGTATCATACTCTAAAATAACTGCCCCTGGTTTAATCAGTTTGGCTGCTCTTACAAGTTTAACTAAGTTATATATGCAATCTGTAATAGAAAATGAACGTGATTTTGCATCCTTAAAACCCCTTACAAAACTAAAATTATTAGACTTACAACAGACTTATTGTATAACCGGTGTTGCTTTGCAAAATTTAGCTTCCTTTAGAGAATTGGAGGAATTAAATTTAGGTAGTTGTCCAAAAATTGTAGATAGAGACCTACGTTGTTTTACCCCTCTTCCCGCATTGGTAAAGTTAGATCTTCGATCTACTAAAGTTACCATAAGGGGTTTAGATGACCTCAAAGCTAAGAGCCTTCTTAAAGGGGTGCAGATACTTATAGTGGATCAATCCTGGAAACCCATAGTATGGCAATGGTAATCATTGTGGCTAGACTGTTTCGGCCTGGTATCCGGTACCGTTCAAACGGGAAAACACAGGGCGGGACGCGCCCTGGCTACCTTAATTAAAAATTTATCAAAACATTTTCTTTTAATTTATGATAAATTATTACGATAAATTTAAATATTGATTTTTTAAGTTTATTGTTTTACAATTTTTTTGTATTAAATTTATTATAATTATGAGGTTTTATGTTTGGAAGTCAGATTCAATCAGCCGAAGGGCAGGTAGCTTTTCATTTGCCGACAGGAGAAGCGGGTGCCTGCACATCTGGTCCAAGTACGCAAGGATTATCTGTTAATCCTGCGGTGGAAAGTGTAGCGCAAAGTCAACTATCACAAGGTACTACCTCAAATTCATCTCCTCCTCCAGCACCAAATCAAAAACCAACAGAAATCCTTCCTAATCTTAAATGGGATAAAGTACCTCTCAGTATTTTTGAACTTCTTTCAAATAAAGAAACTCTTGTTTTTTCTACAACTTCGAAAATCGTAAATAGTATGTTCTATCGTTTTAAAAGAACAAGCAAAAAGGCATCTTTTGCAACTCCGAAAATGAGTGACGAGCGCTTAAGAAATGTTGTAACATATTGTCCGCAATTACGAGTTTTAAAATTATTCGGTTTTAATGGGGGATCAGAAGGAATATCAGATCAAGGGCTACAAGTTCTTACTACTTTGAACAATTTGCAAACCTTAGTATTACGAGGAAGTAATTATCACGGGGAATTTGCTTTTCTCACCCATTTGAAACTGCTTGATTTATCCCTATCAAAGATAACAACAAGCAATATAGATTTCTTATCTGCTCTTTCAACTTTACGTTCATTAGATTTACACTCGATTTCAATATTTGCAAAAGACTCTCCTGGTGAAAACCTGCGCGAAAGGCACTTAACACGTCTGGCTGCATTGACACAATTGGAAGATTTGACTTTGGAAGAAATAAGAAACACAACTTTCCTTAGTACATTGACAAACTTGCATAGCTTTACTTTGAATAATAGTTTCATGACAGATGATGGCTTAATGTCCTTGTCCGCTTTCAAAAAATTAGAGATATTAACCCTAAATTGGACTTTTAGTAAATCTGACAGAGGTTTAATATACTTAACTGTTCTTTCAAAGTTGCATACCCTTAGACTGCTTGGCTCTAACATAACAGGCACAGGTTTATCACATTTAACTGCTCTTTCAGGATTGCACACTTTGAACGTATCATACTCTAAAATAACTGCCCCTGGTTTCATCAGTTTGGCTGCTCTTACAAGTTTAACTAAGTTAGAAATGGAGTCTGCAATAAAAAATGAACATGACTTAGCATCCTTAAAACCTCTTACAAAACTAAAATTATTAAACTTATCGCATACTTGTATAACCGGTGTTGGTTTACAAAATTTAGCTTCCTTTACAGAATTGGAGGAATTAAATTTAAATGGTTGTATAGATATTGCAGATGGAGCCCTACATTGTTTTACCTCTCTTCCCGCATTGGCAAAGTTAGATCTTCGGTTTACTGCAGTTACCATATCGGGTTTAGATGAGTTCAAACGCAAGGGCCTTCTTAAAGGGGTGCAGGTACTTATGGAGAATCGAAGCTTGATTCCTATAGTATGGCAATGGTAATCATTGTGGCTAGACTGTTTCAGCCTGGTACCTTAGTACCGTTCAAACGGAAAAACCCAGGGTTTTGGCGCCCTGGCTACCTTCAGAAGTAGGGCGGGACGACCTGGCTACCTTCAGAAGCAGGGCGGGACGCCCTGGTTACCTTGGGGCATGGCTTTGGCGCCCTGACAGGGGTAAAAAAGACAATCGTTGGACAGTAGCTGACATTGACGCCTTATACTATGCACCGAAGAGGGCTCGAACCTCTAACCACCCGGTTCGAAGCCGGGTACTCTATCCGATTGAGCTATCGGTGCGTTTTAACAATCAATGTCAGCACTATAGCAGATCTCAAGGTTGCGTTGCAACAGAAATTGCTTTTTTGTCTTTGAGTTGACGGCGAAAGGGCTTGTGGGGGGAGTTTTCATGATAGGCCCTTACGCGCGGAGCTGATCTGCAGTCATCGCAGCAACACCCTTGATATTGAGTAAGACAACTCTTGCAGCATAAAAATAAGTTGTTGCACTCCATATTTGCACAATTGTAGTAGGATTCGTTCGGGGTTTGGCAGTGATGGCAAGCGCCAATAACAGGGGAGTGCCTTGTTTCTGCGATGGGGACTGTAAGGCGGTCGTCGAATACAAAAAGCTTGCCGAGCCAGTGATCATCTCCCTGTTCCAAACCATAACCGATAATGCCGCCATTGAGCTGATAGACCTGATCAAAACCCTTTTGTTTTAAAATCGCAGAATAAAGCTCGCAGCGGATTCCTCCGGTGCAGTACATCATGACAGGTGTTGTTTTTGGATCTTGTTTGTCTTTCAATTCGTCTGCGTAGGCAGCAAACTCCCGGAATGTGTCGCAAGGAGGCAGGTCAGCCCCAACGAATCGTCCAACCTTCCATTCGTATTCATTGCGCACATCTAAAAGGACGCGGTTTGGCATATTCGTAAGCATTTCCTTCCATTGCTTTGGGGTGACATGCTGTCCCATTTGCGATGGGTGATATTCGGCATCGATCGCCACAAGCTGCTTGCGGTATTTTACTGTTTTGCGGGGAAAAACATTTTCAAAATGTCCGTGAATTTTAAAATGGACATTTTTGAATTCCATACGACCGTGCATCCATTCCATGTAGGCTTTTGCATCGTGCACAGTTCCACTCATCTGCCCATTAATACCCCCTTCAGAAATATAAATGCGGCAGGTGATATCGCGGCCCTCGATAAAGTTTTTGTGGGTAATCACTTCCTTGTGGGGGTCTGTAATGGGGGAGAGATCGTAATAGGCTAAAACCCAATGAGTATGGTCTGGATTCATAATTTTTATGTCTATTGTTATTACTTCTTGATGCAACTGCATGAGAACACATTATAGAGGATAAGAGTAGTTTTTGCAAATAGATATTAATAAATTGCATCTAATTATGTCTTAGAGTATACTAAGGGCATGGTTAGTGTAACCACAATAAAAATGAAGAATTGTTTTTCGTGCCCGTGCCCTTGCCCGTGCCCTTGCCCGAATTTATTGATCATTTCCGAATTTTATTTCTATCTTCAAATTTAGAAGATAAAGAAAGCGGAAAAGATAAATATACGGGCATGGGCACGGGCACGGGCAAGGGCACGGGCAGGGGTTGAAAAATCTTATGTGCCTGTTCACTATTTGCCTTGCTAAAATCATCCCTCTTTATATCAATATTCTCCTGGGGTATCTTGGTGGAAAATTATTGAATATCAATCGCGATTCGATTGCCAGGTTGATGTTTTACATGATTAATCCACTGGTGATCTTCAATGGGATCATTCATACGAAATTAGAGTCTGACGTCATTACTTTACCTTTTATTACGTTTTCTATCGGGGTCGTCTTATGCATAAGCTTTTATTGGCTGTCGCGTCGTATCTGGAGCGATTCGACGAGTAATTTAATCGCTTACAGCGCCGGAACCGGAAATGCCGGATATTTTGGGCTGCCCCTGGCTTTGGTCTTTTTTGATGAAGAAGGGGAGGGGATCTACATCATGGCGTTGCTGGGATTGATCTTTTATGAAAACACTGTAGGGATGTATATGTTTTCGTTAAAGAAGCAATCTGTGAAAGAAAGCATCTTGCTGTTTTTGACGCTTCCTTCTCTCTATGCATTGATGGGAGGATTGATCTATAATCTCTTAAGGTTGCCTCCCGATATCTTTAATGAGTTTATGGTCCACATTAAAGGCGCTTATGCTGTGCTTGGAATGATGATCATCGGGCTTGGACTATCGGGATTGTCCAATTTCAAAATAGACTATAAATTTATTGGCGTCACTTTCTTAGCTAAATTTGTCATGTGGCCGCTGATTGCCGTTTCTTTAGTCTTTATCGATAATCACTTTTTTCATCTGTTTACTCATTCTATTTACAACGCCTTATTGCTGATTTCTATGGTGCCCATGGCTGTCAATACAGTGATTCTAGCCTCTTTGATGAATATTCAGCAGGAAAGGCCGGCGGCAGCTGTTCTTTTGGGTACGACACTTGCCATTATTTATGTGCCCTTTATGGCTGAATACTTAATGTTTTGATTGTCTTAGTGAAAGAACCTGTTCAAAATCTTTCTAATTTTTAAATAATCTACCACAGAGCCCACAGAAAACACAGAGGGGTATGTTTTCACTCTGTGTTTTCTGTGGGCTCTGTGGTAGATTTAATAATGAATGTATCTCCGCTAAAGTTTTTAGGCAAAGTAAATTTCGGGGGATTGTCTATTTAAAAGATTTTGAACAGGCTCTAAGAGAAAGATTGAGATCAAGATCAAGACCATGATTAAGATTCTTAATCTCGATCTTGATCATGATCTTAATCATGTGTTTCTTACAATTTTCTGAGCTTTAAGTTCTTAATAGACGCAAGGCATTGAGCCCCACTAAAACGGTGCCCCCCTCGTGCATGACTACAGCAAGCCAAAGGGGAATAACTCCTCCAAGTGCCGGTAAACTGGCGATGATAATGGCAAGGGCGGCAATGGACAGATTCTGCCTAACCACCTGGACAGTGGCCTTGGATTTACCGATCAGCCAGTCGAGCAGTTCGATGTTATCATGTAATAGAACAATGTCAGCAGCGCTGGCTGCCGTTGCACTGCCGATTTTTCCCATGCAGATTCCCACTGTCGCCCGTGCAAGGGACGGTGCATCATTCACACCATCGCCAATCATTGCCAGATCGTGCTTGCCCGATAATTCTACAACGAATTTCAGTTTCTGTTCGGGGTTAAGCTCGGCATAAAAACGGTCTATTCCTAATTCTTCCGCAATCTTGGCTGCACTATTTGTGTGATCGCCGGTCAGCATGACTGTCTTTAACCCCCGTTTCTTTAATGATGCCAACATGTCGGAAATATGCTCCCTTGGAGTATCCCGGAAATGGAAAATGAATGCAGAGGTCCCGATGACGAGCAAGGAGAGCAGTTCCCCCTCTTTTTCAATGCTGAGGGCCCTTTCGTTTAATTTATTTTGAAGACTCTGCGGCAATTTTTCGATCACGTAACTGGCCTTACCCATATAAGCGGAACGGTATTGTCCGGCAATTTTGACAGAGGCTTCGATCCCATATCCAGGGATGGACTTGAAATGCTCGGTGGGATAATGTTCTATTTTATTCTTCTTTTGCTGCTCCGCATATTTAATGATTGCAGCGGCAATGGGGTGGACGGCGTTTTTCTCCAAAGCATACGCGCAAGTTATGGCCTGTTCGATTGAATAAGTCTCTTGGCCGTTCAAAGGTTCAATTTCAGTGCAGGTCAGTTCCCCTGTGGTCAACGTCCCTGTTTTGTCAAATGCGATTGTCTTACAGCGCGCAAGGGCATCCAATGTCACCCCACCTTTAAGGAGGATCCCGCGCGAGGCGCAAACGCTAAGCGCGCTTAAATAGGCGATGGGAATGGCAATGATAAGAGCGCAAGGGGAGGCTGCGATCAAAAATGCGATGGAACGGTAAAAGCTTCCTTCGACACCGACAAAAGGGATTCCCAAAATTAAGGGGAGCGAAAGGGAAAAGAATGCCGCTAAACAAATAATGGAAATAGCATACGTCCGGCTGACAGAATCAAACCAGCGTTGCAGCCTGGGACGGCTATTTTGGGCCTGCACGACCAAATCGATAATTTTCGCCAGGGTTGAATCACTGCTTGTGCGTGTTACTTCAATGGTAAGCGCCCCTTCCAGGTTCATGGCTCCCGCGGCTACCGTGTCGCCAATCGTTTTGGTGATGGGAAAATTTTCCCCCGTCAGATGGACAAGATTCACAGAGGAGGTTCCTTTGATTACTTTGCCGTCTAAAGGAACAACTTCCCCGGCTTTGATTAAAAGGGTCGCTCCAACATCGATTTCTGTGATCATTTTTTGGATGATCATCCCATCCGGCAAGACGATGCATGCTTTGGTGGGAGAGAGTTTGTTAAGGCTGCTTAGAGTGTTTTTTGCCTTGGCAGTCACTGCATCTTCCATAGCGCCGGAAAGGGCAAAAAGAACAAGCAAAAGCCCCCCTTCCATGCTGCTTCCAATTAAAACAGAAAGAAAAGCGGCCAGAGTCATGAGAATGTCGATATTGATCTGGCCGTCGAACAGATCTTCTATCGCTTCGATCAGGGAAGGGATTCCGGCAAGGAAATAGACAATCACCAGCAAAAAGTGACTAATGGGCTCCAAATGCATAAAGAACGAACAGATAAAGGAGACGACTAAAAGAATAGCCGCTGCAATGGAAGCTTTGAGATAAAGGTTAACGCCCCATTTTTGCGAGGTTGCCTGGATAAATGGACTAATGGTTTCATCGAGGCCGAAGGCAAAAAAATCGGTGAACAGTTCAGAAGGATTGCCTTTGGATTTTGGAGTGATAGAGGAATCGGTATACATGCGATCGGGTTAATCTCCCATTATTGAGAGATAAAGTTGAAAGGAGAAATAACTGGCGCTGAAGGCCAAGGCTGTCAGCCCTAAATTCCAAAGAATTGCCGGGATTATTTTATTTTTTGAATAATAGGCCGTTAATCCGGAAGAAACCGTCATGATCAGGGCGCTCCCGATTGCCATTCCCGCATGTTGCCAGATTTTTGTCATCATTAATAAGATAAAGGTCGATAGGATGACACCCGCTGCAGCTCCCAATCCTTGTTTTAAGGGGTGCTGATAGGCTCCAAGTGTCAGCCCAAGTTCTTCTTCCACCATCACTTTAAGCAGCCGGTCATTATCGGCCATGAGCACATCGAGAACCTCTTCTAATAATTTACCCTCAAACCCTTTCGTCTGATAAAGGACGCGCAGCTCATCCCTTTCTTGCTGCCTGTGATGTTCAATTTCATATCTCTCCTGTTCGACGATGCGATGCAAGCGCTCCAGTCTAAACCACCCAAGCCAGGCGCTTCGTCCCGTTTTCCAAAACAACCAGCCAAATGATAAACCCGAGAGGAGTATAAAGATTTGTTCCAAAGTGATTCCGCCTGGCAATTGCGACAACACTGTCCAGAGCAACAAGAGAAAAATTGCCGTTTCCCGTGCCGCATCGGTTGCCGCGGAGAAGTCTCCGGGAGGTTCCGTTCCATGAACTTCCGCTGAGGAAACGAGCCCTTGGGCCTGGGCTTCCACAACATGCCCGATCGCTTCTTTTCCCCGAAAATGTGATGGTGGGTCATTGTCTGGCATTGTAGTTTTTGGATAGTTAACTAATTTTACCCAAAGTAACGCCATATGCGATTTTTATCAAGAGAAAACGGCTATTTTTGTTCTGGTTTGCTGTCTTTGGCTAGAGCAGCCCATAAAAGAATCGGGCCAACAACGTAACCGCAAAATAAGCTTCCTAAATAGAGGGCCATCGCTTCGTCAACGCCTCCTATTGCAATTGCGGACGAGGACGCGCCAATGGGCGCGGCTGCTCCAAAACCTATGACAAAACCTATACCGGCATATTTTAGTGCGTGGAGCAATTCTTTAGGTCCATCATATGCGTAAGCCGCGACGCAGGCCAGGAGAAGTGCCCCTCCTGCTATGGCCCAGCCTACAGGTGTGGTCATAACACCTACAATGGCAGCTCCTGTTAAGGCGCCAAGGGCTATACCGGCCAACAGGCTCAATGCACGAATTCCCACTTTTTTCCAATCTATGTTCGAAGCATTTTTAATCTTTCCAGAAATTTCTTTTGGATCGGTAAGTGAGGGTTCCTCTTCAGCAGTATCCGGCTTTTGTGCTGCATCTGCTGCATGCGTTTGGACTCTAATAGGCTGATCAGGGGAAAGGGGGTTGGATGACATAAACGACTCCTTTTTAAATTCCCTGTAACATCTGTTCTGCATCTTTCTGATACTTTTTTAAGTCGCTTTCCGTCTCTGAGCGATCGATGGCAACCTGGAGGACTTTTTTTGCATCGTTGGCGCGTCCAAGTTTTAAAAGACATTTGGCCGCGTGCAAATAAGGGCTTAAGGTGTCGAATTCAAGCTCTGCGGCGAGAAGGTAGGCATTTGCCGCATCCTTTAATTCGCCTAAACGCTCTTCTGCAGTTCCGAGTGCAGACCAAAAGGCTCCCACTTTGGGATTTAATTGCGTCAGGAACAGGAAAATATTTCCCGCATCTTCATATTTAGCTTGGTTGTATAGTGTAAACCCCAGAGTATAAATCACTTCGAGCTCATGATCTGTGCAATGGATCATCTCTTGCAAAACTTTACCTTTTGCAATTTCGTTGTTCCACGTCTCCTGGTCCTGCCATAAATCGAGTATTTTTTCCCGATGAACACTTTTGGGCCATTTATGATGGTCTACTAAGCACTTAACGGCAGCTTGAAGACGGGTTTGAAAATGCTTTAACGACTGGACCAACTGCTTTTTAAGCCGCTCGGCGTAGTGGGCGTCAGTTTCCAGGGGTGTTTTTGGTCTTTCATCTGTAGCTTGTGCTACTATCGGGTCGATAATATTGCGGATGATTTCGGTATTGTCTATGTGTTTTGGATGTCCATTTTTAGACATACTAAATTGCTCCTTTTTATTTTTATTATATTAATAAAAATAATTTAAATCAAATTAGTGAGCAAGGTAGCCAGGGCGCCAAAGGTAGCCAGGGCGCCAAAGCCCTGGCTACCTTTGGCGCCCTGGGTACCCAAAAGCAGGGCTTTGGCGCCTTGGCTACTTTAAAGCAGGGCTTTGGCGCCCTGGGTACCCAAAAGCAGGGCTTTGGCGCCCTGGCTACCCATCCTCAGTGCTCCTCCCGACTCCCTTTGCGATGAGTGAAATATAACATAAGGCAGCCAGCCAGCAATGAATAGATCCCATAAGTAGTGACACCGCTCATTTTGGTGAGGCCCTCTCCTGCTACTGCTGCGCCAATGCCGCCAGCTTGGATAGCCCCTATTCCAAATCCGACGAGAAAGCCCATCACCGAATATTCAAAAGCATGGAGTAACTCTTCCGGCCCGCCATAAACGAGAGCGCCTATGCAAGCAATACACAAAGCACCGCCGGCGATGCCCCAACCGACGGGCGTGACAAGCGTCCCTGCCACGGCAAGTCCGGTCAACACACCAAGTCCAACTCCGGCAAGAAAGCTCAAAGCCCTGAGCGATACTTTTTTCCAGTCGGTTTCAGGGGCAGATGCCTCTTTAATTTTTGCAGCGATTTTCTTTGGGGGTGTAAGAGAGGTGGTGTCCATGTCATCATCCGTTTTAAGGGAGGATGGGGAAGCCAGGGGTTGTGCTATTGGTATACCATGAGGATGAGACGATGAGCCTGAAGAAGATGCAGGTGTTGCCATACCAATGTTCTCCTTTTGTTGCGCAGGTTTATCTTAATTATAACATAAACAACAATAAGAGATAATTGTAGAGTCTTGCATTACTACGGGTAAATTAGAATGTTAAACGCAAAGGCGCAAACATCGTTTTACCCATAAGTATAGACTTTAATTCAACACAAAGGCACGAAGACACCAAGACACAAAGAGGGAATGGTCTCCAGGTCAAAATTTCTTTGATTCTTTGTGACTTTGTGCCTTTGTGTTGAATTTATTATAGATAACGCTTAAAAGGTTTTTGTTTACTTATGGGTAAAAGTATGTTTGCGCCTCTGCGTTGAAAAATTTTGCTTTCCTATAACATTCTAAGACTTATGCAATTGCCCATGATAGCGGTTAATCGAGCTGATCAGCAGCACTGACCGCGATGCTACCCGCACCTGTAAACACCTTTTCTTTGTCAGGTTCTTTAAGGCCGGTTTCAGTTTCCTTTTTTGCCAGCTTTTTCTCAGAAGGTGGAGGTTGTGGGGCAGCAGGGGTAATTGGCTCCGATTTCTCTGGCAATACTTTTTTTGAAGAGGCTTTCTGAGTCTCTAAGAATTTACGCTTAGCTTCTTTGGCATCTTTTATGGCCTTTTTGGTAGTGGCTGGGTCCTTCAGATTTACTTTCCCAGCATTCAGCGCCTTGATATAAATATCATAAGTTTGTTCATCGGCTAACCCTTCTTTGCAGGCATCATTAAAGATTTTAGAGACGCTGTCATCTTTTGCATCGATCAAGATTTTCAACCAGATATTGTAAGTTTCGGCAGTAGCTATTTTTTCTGCACATGCCAGACTGAAGGTTGATTCTGCAAGGTTGAATCCGATCCCTTTTAGGCGGGACTGCCCATTAATCATAAGGTGATAAATCTTAACGGTAGCAATCTCTTTTTGGCATGCCTGTCCAAAGATCTTTATTGCTTCACTACAATCATCTTTATCAAAAAGAGCTTTAATCCAAATGTGATAGGTTTCTTTATCAGCTAATCCGTTTTTGCAGGCCTCGTCAAAAGTTTTTATTGCCTTTTTCATCTTATTTGCTTTGATTTGAGCTTTCAGTTCCCTGTTACATTCGCTTGTAGTCATTTGGGTGTCTTCAGAACTTGAAGTGAGCGTAGAGTCCGCAGCAGTAGCTGGTGTTCCCGTATTTACTTGTGATCCCTTTAAATTTTTGACAGGCTTATCCGTAGCGCCGTCTGCATCCGATTTCGGCTTTGGTTTTTTCTCTGATAATGCTTTTTGAGCCTCTAAAAAATTTCGCTTAGCTTCTTTGATAGAATTTATGGCTTTTTCGATTTCGTCAGTGGCTTGCTCATCTACTTTCAGATTTGTTTTCGCGTTGCTCAGACTATCGATAACAATATCATATGTTTCTTCATTGGCTAATCCATTTTTACAGGCTGTATTGAAGATTTCCATGAATTCGCGCCCGCTTTCTTTTGCATTGTCTAGAATTTTAAGCCAAATATTGTAAGTGTCAGCAGTGGCTATTCCATCTTCACACGCCTTATTGAAGGTCAATCTTGCAGAGGTCAATCCAATTTTTTCTACACTGGACTGCTCTTTAATCATGAGGTGATAGGTCTCAACAGTAGCTATTCCTTCTTTGCATGCCTGGTTGAATAGCTCTCCTGCTTCTGACATATCATCTGTATCGAATTGGGCCTTGATCAAAATGTGATAGGTCTCAAGATTAACTACCCCTTTTTCGCACGCCTCCTTAAAGGTCCGTTCTGCTTCCCAAACCTCTTTGGCATTGCATTGTGCCTGTATCCAAGTGTTATAAGCGCGAGAATCGGGCGTTCCTACTCCACAGGCGCGTTGAAAAGTTTCGTTCGCTTTTCCAAGTATTTTCATTTGCTCTAAATGCTTTTTTTTGGCTTGCTGGACTTGTGCTATTTCGTCAGTCCTTTTTACTTTGCCTAATGCTTCCAGATAAACATCGTAAGTGGTAGCATAAGTCAAACCTTTTTTGCAGGCTTCCTTGAAGACCAGTTTTGCTTCGGGCATATTGTTTGCATCACATAGAGCTTTCAGCATGATGGTATACGTTTCATAATTAGCTAATCTTTTTTCGCAGGCTTCTTTGAAGGTTGTTTTTGCATCGAACAACTTCAAAGAATTGCCTTTGGCAGCATCGCAAAGGGCCTTAATCCAGATTTTATAGGTCACGTAACCGGCAAATCCTTTTTCACAGGATTCCTTGAAGGTTCTTTTTGCACCGAACAAGTTCAATGAATCGCCTTTAGCTGCATCGCATTGCGCTTCAATCCAAATATCATAGGTTCTGCTATCGGCTAATCCTTTTTCGCAAGCTTTCTCAAAAGTCCCTTTTGCTTCGAATAATTTCGATGGATCGCCTTGAGCGGTATCGCATTGTGCTTTGATCCAAATATGATAGGTTCTGTTATTGGCTAATTTTTTTTCACAGGCATCTTCAAAAGTCCTTCTTGCATCGAACAATTTTAATAAATCGCCTTGAGCGGCATCGCATTGTGCTTCAAGCCAAATATTATAGGTTTGGCTCTTGGCTAATCCTTTATTGCAGGCTTCATCAAAAGTTTTTTTTGCAGCGAGCAATTTCAGTAAATTGCCCTCAGCTGCCTCGCATTGTGCTTTAATTTTGGCATTAAATTGTTTTGTTGTGGTCAATTTTTCTGTAGATTCTTTGTTCTTTTTAGGTTCTATGTCAAAGGGATATTTGGTAGGGATTGTAAAGGTTGGGTTTTTTGGGGTTTGTGATGTAGGTAGCCTTTGAAGGAGGGCATCGAGATCATTGGCTGGAGTTTTAGGAGTTTGTGAATCGCTTTGTTTTGTTGTTGGGGATGTCGTTTCCGTTGCATCTACTTTTGTTGTGTCTGGATTGGATACGAGTTTGGAATTGTCTCCGGTGGTTTTTTGCGGCGGATTTTTTTTATGTTTTCCTGAAAAATTATCGTAACATTTTTTTTGAAATTCAGACTCCAGTATTAAATATAGCCCCCAGGAGTCCTTGAAAATCATCACCACGCAGCCGGTTAATGCTTCCACGTCTCTAACGCATTTGAATAGAGGTTTGATCAGATCTGTACGGGAACATTTTCCAAAAATCGCACCGATTGCGCGGAAAACAAACTGGGCTGTATGACAGACAAGACGGGCTATGGACCAAACGGCTCCAAACGGAGCTCCAATTTTTCGGGTGCACCATTTACCGGCAAATTCATTAGGTGCACGGGATTTGTCTAAGCTATAGGCGGCGGAAAATTGTTTATAAGTAGCCTTGCCATTGTGGAAAAGTAGCTTATCTTCGCTAGATTTCAATATGTTATTTGCATCGCCTAATGCGGCATCATAGTAAGTCATAAATTGCCCCAAATGGTTGTATATGTCCACGATTTGCGAGTTTCTGTCGCCGCATCCGCGGCTGTTCCCCAGAGTATCTGTACCCCAGGCTAACGCCTGGGGCTACATGCTTTGGCCGTTACACGGCCAGGCTCTGGTTTTGCTTTAAGCCGCAAAGCGGCAACAGCGTGTAGCCCCAGGCGTCAGCCTGGGGTACAGATACTCTAGAGAACAGCCGCGGATGCGGCGGCAAAAACTTGCAAATCAAGTCAGATTTATTGGAAATTATATAATAAAAACGGTAATAAAGCTAGCAGTTTTATCAGGCCACAGGCCATTAAAACGATTTATTGAATTTTTCTCAACATAGAGGGCTCTAAGCCAATCCTGATCTCGATCTTGATCATGATCTTAATCAAGCTTTTCACACATTTCTCTCTAGCTGGCTTTTATCAATCTAATCAACATCGAATCAATCTGATGCAGTTGTAATTTGCCCCTATTCACTTTTTCTCCAGCAACCTTCTTCTTCTTGGCCACAAGAACATTCAGGCAGACAGGGACAGGGCACTGGATAAAAATTGAAGAAAAGCTAGATTAAGATCATGATCAAGATCGAGATTAAGATCAAGATTTGCTTAGAGTTTTCTTGGGTGAGAGAAATTAAAAAAATCGTTTTAATGCCCGGTCACTTGGCTGTTTTATAGAACTTTAAACCGCTGAAGATTTCGCTTGTTTATCGAAAAATTGTTTTAAAGGACTATGTTTATAGCTTTCCAATTTTTGAGGGGATTGATTGCGCAAGACGACTTTTTCAAAAAACGTTTGCATATCGGGCTGACCTGTCGCTTTTTTTTGCAATTCGGGAAGCTCTTCCCATTCTTTGAAAAATTGCATGAGCCCTTCCCACTCTTTTGGGGAATATCCATCCGATTCTCCATTCATAAACCTAGCCTCAGCCGCTACTTTATAGATATCCTTTGCAACGGCATTTTTTAATACTTTTTTGAAGTCCCAGATCAGCTCTAGCGGTCCTGAAGGTCTGTAAGCGAAATGAACAAACTTCCTCATTCTAATGTCGTAAGAACAGAGGTGATAGTTTTCTTGATCATAGTTTAAATGCTTAAGCCCAAAACCATAGTCATAGCAGACATCTTCGATAGCATCTCCGAAGACAAATTGCATAGGATCTTTTTCATTTTTAGGGACCAAAGCGTGAATGACACGCACCTTTGGCATGCTGCGGTCAAATGGTTCTCGTTTAAAGAGGGGATCTTTTCTCTCTACCGGCAAAAAATTCTCCGTAAAAGTAATTCGCGGATCAAAGGAAGGGTGCAGCCATTCAGAAGCGGAATATTTTTTTAAATCTTTCGCAACCCATGGTGGGTATAAAGGGACCTCTCCCAGTGTGCGCGATTCCAGTTCTGCCTCTACCTCTCTTTCGATTTCCACATTGACCTCAACTTCGGCCTCCTGTTCTACTTCAAATTCTTCTTCGACTTCCAATCCAAGAGCGGCATCGTCTATGCCAGATACAAATTCAGGCATCTTTTTCACGGTTTTTTCAGACCATTGCAACGCTTCCAATTTTGGTACTGATAAGTGTAACGATGCCGCAACATCCAGCCAGTGTTGTTTTTTTTGTTGCAACACTTGGGCGGGCGTACTGTCCAATTTTCGAACAGATTTATTTTGGTTGTAGTAGGAACCAGGGGTTTGATAGTCATTAGCCGGTTTTTGAATAAAAACATCCTGGCAACGCCCGAACAATTTTAGGGCTTCAGTCAGATCTTCTGTTTGTATCAGTTGTTCGTAAGCCTGTTGCCTGACCAAGTGGGGAATTTGCTGCATTTTGGAACGGAAAAGGCCGGTAGAGTCGTTGATCCCGCTATTGCGGGCGCAATGGACCAAAACATCTCCCGTAGCTGCCAGTTCGCGATTTTCAACAGAGCGGGCGAGGCGGATTTTTTGCCCCTTTACACGCATGCGGCCATCGTTTTGGACAAGATCTTCCACTGTCTTTAACCGGTCGATGGTAAGCAGCCCTTCCGCTTGGGGGTCTAATTCCACATCCAGACCACGGCATTTGGCTTTTGGAAAATAAAATCCCTTTTTGGAAAGAGGGGATTCAATGGCCCCTACATGGGTAACTTGTGTCTGATGATAGCCGACATGATCGAGCCCGCTTTGCGAACTTTTAAATTTTTCGGCAACTTCTTTTGGGGAATGGGAGCGATAAATTCCCCCTCCGTCTATGAGGGCATGGAATGTGCCCCCTTCGAGAACATCGAACGGTTTTTCCGGATCATACTCGAGCGGCTGTTTCGTTCCGGTGCGTTCGACAAGCCGGTACAACATTTCCCCCATCATTGCGTTGGGAGGAGTTGTTTCCCTGTTTTCTTCTGTCCCTTGCAATGGAGAGGGGAGTTCATCAACACATCCAAGTGTTGCAGATAATCCACATACATTTTTTGACATACTTGCAGAATTGTGAGGGTTCATTGAGATCACTTCTCCGCTGACGGAGATCGCTTTCATTTTACCCATGAGGAAGTTCTTTACATCAGGCCAATTCCCGTTTAGCTTAAGTCGTAATTTTTCCAAATGCTCCTCATCCATCCTTTCTTTGGGAAGCGTTTCTCCGGGGAAGATCTCCTGGAATTGTTTTTGGATATTATCCGGATCGGTCCCTTTGATTTTTGCATTTGTCAGTTCATCCTGCAGATCGTTCACCCATTGCTTAATTTCTGAAAATGATACGCCATTGGCGATATAGTCTTGAATCGTTTGATTGATCTCTTCCAGAGGGTGTCCTGGTTTTGCATTTTCGTGAGGTTCTCCTTCATGGCAGGGAATCGTTCGTGTTCCTTCGCTATTCCGCATATAGTCAAGCCCGCTTGCTTTTTTAAGGGTTAAGGGGAGAAAAATGGTGAGCTGATCTTTATATAAAGCATAGAGGTCCTGTTTTTCTACCGGATATCCCGACAGATCGACATTTTTCTTACCTAAAAAATAGTCTAAAAGATCTTTGTTATCGCCGGCCAATTTTTTTGCTAAATCCTGGATAACCAACTCTTTTGTCTCATTTGAAACTTCTCTTTGCTGATCTGAGCTAAGCTTTAACCTGGGATCTGCCTTTAGTTGTTCATATAGATCTAAAGAGGCTTCATATAAAAACGGAGGCACTTTAACAGGTTGGCCAAGAGGGATTTGGAGCTGGTTGCACGAACGATTGGGGACATCAAATTCATCCATGCAGGTCTCTTCCCGCGCCTTTAGCAATACCAGAATTTTTCTCAAATAAGTCCAATGCTCCTTTTCGATATCGGGGATGGGCAACCCTTGGGTCTGCCTTGCGAGAAACTCTCTATTGAGTTTGATAAATTTTTCTTGTAAAAGGGGAATCGATTTATAGTCTGTCAATAAACAACCGCAATTTACCGTAGTTTCCATCAATTCGCGATAGATTTTTTTAAACACGGAAAGTTGCACCATTCCCTCTTTTCTTTTTTCCGATATGCATAGCGGAGTTTTTAAAGTAAACTCCAGAGTGTAAATTTTTTTATCAAAGGCATCACCCAAGTGCTTTTTAAATAATCCCTTAGATTGTTCCAATAATGTGGGCAGCAATCGAAATGTCACAAGATTTGTTCCCTTTGCCTGAAGAAGACCTCGTAATACGGACAAAACGGTCGTTTTACCAGATCCGGTGACTGCCTGAAAATTACCGCTTGGCCGGTTTAACATGTCGGAGACAAGCTCTATTTGGTTTTTTAGCTGCAGTTGCCTAAAAATTTGTTGGGAGAAGCATTCGTAGACGAGAAGATTGGGATGTTTTTCAGGAGAATAAAATCTTTTGGTGGCCAGCGTCTGGTATAAAAGGTTGGTTTTAATAGAACGTTCTGTCTCATTTAGAGAAGGATTTGCAAGCTCATTCAAAATTTTTTCGCTATTTCGTAAGAGGAGATTTTGCGATTCTTTTTCATAATACTGAGTGAGCAGGAGTGTAAATTCTTCCATATTCAGATTAGGAGGCAGATCATTTTTAAGAGAGGAGAGGTTGTTTTGCATGAAGGCAATCGATATTTCCCGGAAAGAGGCAACCCTTTGCATCCCCCCCTGAATGGCTAATGCTATAGTGAGGTCTTTGCCGCCGGCAAGGAGATGATCGATCGTTTTTTTGACTTCTTGGGCTTCTTTTTTTGTTTTTGCCCTTACTTGCGAAAGTTGTTTTTTTAAGTGATCTTTTTCAGTCAGAGTATACTGCTTTTGTCCGGCGCTTTGATTGCGGTAGGCGGTCATGTCGAGCTTCAACTGTTCGACCGCCATGGTTTCGCAAGAGGAGACATTTTTAGGTTCGGGCAAAGTGACTTGAGGCAATTCCACAGATGTTGAAGTAAAATATTTATATAGTTCTGTATCGGAAAACAAAATAGGAGAACCGCTCTTTTCGATCGTAATTGCCCCCTTTTCCAACGACGGTGCAGCTGCGAGGGTAGTTTCTAATGTCTCTTCCGGGATCATTTCCGTCCCGTACACTCCGCTCAATTTATTTTCTTTGATCCGCTCTTCATGGGGGACAGAAGGAAGCTGACTAAAATCAATCACTCCCTTATCTGCAGTAAAGGGAGGGGCAGGTGTGCCCGGTTGTACAAAGAGGATGCGCACATCCTGTTCATAAAATTCGGGATCGGTCTTTTTGATGATTTTTGCCAGTTTTTCCAGCTGCGGTTGAGCTAAAAGTAAACGTTGATCGAGTTTTCTTCCCTGTTTTAAATAGAGGGCAAAATGTTTTTGAATGAATTGATCCAAATCAAAGGAGACGGTTTGGTATTGTTTTCTTTTGCCCATCAGCTGTTTTAGCTCCAGGATGAGCTGTAATTTTATCGATGCCAGATCCCCGTCTTCATTTTTTGTCGTTTCCAAAAAACGGTACAGTTTGCTTAAATGTTCTTTCGTCAGCTCTTTTTGGGTGATTTTCAGCTGCCGTAAACCCGACAATTTTTGGTTGGCCGATCGCGACTGGGTGACCAAGGCGAGCAGATCCTCAATGCGGCTTTTATCCTCGACAGGGACCAGTTCTTCCGTATAGGGGTTAATATGGAAAATGTGGGGTGGCAAAGGTCCTTTTTTTTCCACTTTCAATTGATTAGTCAGACCCTTGAAACCAGAAGGGATAAATTCTTCGAGATCGGGCAATTTCCCTGTGAGCCATGATTTTAGTGCAAGCCAGCCATTTCGCAAAAGAACATGCTTTTGCTGTTTAATACCCTGTGATGCTTCGGTTGGGGAATCGGGAACGATCACTTTAGGGAGTTTTGCCGGATCGGCATGCCGCAAAAGTAACGCATTGGGCACATTACCGTACATACGGTCCAAATCGACAAAGTATCCTTCGTATTTAGGATCGCTGAGATATAATTTATTGTCCTTAGAATGAAATTTCAACCCGTAACGGACCAATTCCACCTGTTTCAATTTGCCCTTTTGAGAAAAGAGGACGATATTTTCCCCATTTTCAAACCGGCTAAGGCGTTTTAGTGTCTGGTCTTCTACTGAATCTAATGTTTGTATATCATATGGGACAGATTCGTTCTGCCCTCGGCAATCGATCACTTTTAACGGTTTTAGTTGCACTTTAAAACGCAAAGCCCCTGACGGTTCTAACACTAAGCCAGTATGGGGATCTTTATGATCAAAAAAGAGCGCATTGCCTGCAAGGGCCATTATAGGATGTTTTTGATAGGTTTTTGTAAATTCCCGAAATAAAGCTTTCCATTTAAAATCTTTATTCTTGGAGTGAACGATTTTATCGATATCGGAGGTGCTTTCTTTAAGGATAGGCATGACTTGCAGCTGTTTTGTTTCCCCCCTGGAAGAAAACGTTTTATAGAACCTGGCAGGTCCCTTCTCTACTTCTATTCTCCCTCGTTCTCCCGACTTGTCAGAGACAAGGTAGACAGTGACGTTATCTTTGACATTTTTGCGGATCAGAAGGGAATCTTTATCGATATCGGCAAAGGCAGCGCTATATGCCGGTTGAGAGGCAATCTCATGCGGCAAAACAGCGATGGAATCACCGGAGGAACGGTCCATAATTGTTCCGTTTAGGCAATTGACCTCATACTGATCATTTTTAAAAATGGGAAAGGTGCCTGTCCAGGGAGAAAAATCTAGTGTCAAATTTTGATCCTTGCACAAAGAATCGAGCAATGGCGACATCTCTTCCATTTTTACATCTTTGAACGAATGGGCCATCACATGATAGCGTCTATCGAGCAAGTCGCTTTCATTTGGATCGACTGCTTGAGCCTCCTTAGGCAGTTTTTGCAGGCGAAAATAGAGCCTGGTAATTTCGGTAAGGTCGTTGCCTTTTATTTTTAAGAGTAAATAGTCATGAAGGGCGGGATAAGCGTATTGAGCGAGCTTCGGATCTTTTACAATAGTAAGTGCCGGGTGAGAGTCCTCTAAAGTAGCGGCAAGGGATTTGGCTTCAGGAAGTTCCTGGTTGATAGCACAAGCCTTTCTCGAAATCGAAAGGAGAAAAAGGAGCTGATCGTAGTAAAGGCTGTCTGTCTTTGCAAGTTCGCGATACTTATCTATCTCTTTATGCAATGTGGAGTAAAAGACTTGTCGGTATGGTTCATTCCTCGAATAAAAATTGCTACCCCTGTAATCGAATAAAACAATTTCCAAAAAATTGCGTATATCCGCATGTTTTAATAGATGGGGATGAGTTTTGATAAATCCCAGTACTTCCATTTGGGGATCCTGACTCCTTAATGTTAGAAGAAGGTCGGTCATTTCCTCTTTTTTTAATGTAAGGCTGCTTTTTTTCAACCCTTCCATATCGAGATGTTGCGAGCTTTCTAAAATTTCGGCCATTTGCTGTTCAAATACAAGCTGAGGGTTATCATGGGCGGCTTCCGGAAATTTTAACGATTCCGGGCGGCTGAATTCTTCCTGCATTCGCTGCAGTTTGGCATCGGAGATTCCTCCAATTTTCATCTGGATAGTTTCACCTGCCGGACCTTGTGTAGACTGATAGCTTCTTGCTTTGCCGGAATCGATGAGATCTCTCCCCACATGTTTTGCAAAGGGCTTCAGTTCCATATGGATTAGTGCTGACAAAAGAAGGGGGTTCTCAATTTTCTTAGACCATTTCTGCATTGCCTGAGGAGTGAAGGCATCTGTTAATAATTTTTTTGTATTAGTAAACTTAAAAAACCTTTCGGTCGAAGCGCCAAAGAAATTTAAAAACAATTTGGTCAGTTCACAGTAGAGTTCCTTGCTTTCTTCTCCATGGTCGCACGGTTCTGATGGAGAGCCATCTTCCAGGTGATTTCTTAGAAAATTCCTTAAGGCAGCATTTTCTTCATCGACTAAATAACAAGATTTTTGTATAGGCTTATGACCGCGATTTGTGCTTAAAGCTAAATGAGAAAAAGTCTCTTCTATACTTGTCCAATTTCCCTCTCCTATAGTAATGGTGCCCATTTTTAATAAATTTATTCTTTTGAGGATATACAGATCGGCTGTTTGACAGGAACAGAGCCACTTGGAAAATTTTACCAGCTGACATAGGGCTATCGCTTGATTAGGAAGAGAAACCCCCTCCTTCCTGGTATTGAGCATGATCTTTCCTATGTCGAGCAAGTAGCGTTGTACTGTGAACTTCTCTTTGGCCGAGAGTTTGTAATGCCAGGAATTTTCGCCGATATCCTGCAGATTTAGATGCTGGATGATTTCCATGCTAAGTGCCATACAATCCGTTTTACTTCCCTCCTGTTCGCTAACTTTTAAGTTTTCCATCTTTTTGCTGAGAATATCCATGACCAGTTTCGTGTCGGTCCCTTTCATTGCTTCCCTTTCAGCATCGGTAAATAAATGGGTGACAGTAACCGGCAACGACTTTGGTTCCGCAGGGGGACGAACCTCTTCGCTCTTCGGGGGAGCTTTTACTTGTATACTCTCGAGCGTGACCGGAGGTTGGATTGTGATCGGTACCAATTGTTGCTTTAATGGAGGGATTTTACATTTATCTACTTTCCTGTTACGGGAATTTTTTTTTGCGTTTTCCAGACAATCGGTAATCACTTGCAATTCTTTTTGGATATCACTCAAATCGCTTAGCTCGAGATATCCCTTAGCGTGCAGCAGGCTTGCTTCCTGTGCGACTTCCCGAACGAGACGGGTGATATGGATACTGTAACGGGGATCTTTTTCGAGCAGAAATTTTGTCTGTTTAAAAAGAGAAAACAACGTGAAAACCCGCATTTTAAAATCGAGCTGCTTCCTTAGCCCTTTTGTGTCCGTAATCGACTTATCTACATTCTTTAGTTCGCTTAAGGCTAAATGCAGTGCTTTTTGCGGCTGATTTGATACGGTGACCCAAAGATCTTCTCTTTCTGACAGATCTTCTCGATATTCTGCAGGAATTTCATCGAGCTGCTGTTTAATTTGTGCTATGCTTTCGAGTTTTCCGGTTAATGGATCAATAAAAAGAGAGGGGAGCAACTTGTCAGTAAAGTGTTCGGCAGGAATATTTTTAAACGCTATTTGCGATAGAATTTTTTCTTTTCCGGCTATTTTTCTCGTAGGAACTCGAGAAAATTGTTTCATGGTTTCATCGCAGCCGATGATTTTTAGCGTATATCCTTCCTCTGTTCTTTGAAGAATATAGTATACCTTAGCATAATCCTGCATCGTGCAAGGAAGCAGCATCGTTTGATTGGTTTTTAAGTTTATAATTTGATTGGTAAGTTTCGCTTTTATCTGGTCTGTTTTTTTTATCTGCTTTTCGGTATCGATATATCGTCCACTTTCGTGAATTTGATGGACAAGGGTATTATATTGTTTTAATGCCGGACTCCAATACCCTTCCTTACTCAGTACGTTTTTTACAACCTCAGAGATTCCTTTCTTTTGTATTCCCGGGAGATCTAAATCAGCCTGAAATGACCGTTTATCTTGCGGCAATTTTGGGGAGACAAAGGAGGGTAATAGATGCAAGCACAAGCGATGGACTTTTCCCGGAATGGAATAGGGATCTTGCATTGAAGTGGGACGAACCTGCCTGACCGAAGCAAATTTTTTGAAAAAAGAGACTTTAGAGGGAGAGGATTCTGGGTATTGGGAAAATGCAGGACGTCCAAATAGTATATGCATAATTAACTTTTTTATTTAAATTAAAATATAAAACTAAAAAAGTTGTTAGTTTATTTTTATTATAATATTAATTTATTTATTAAACAATAAATGTAGTCAGACCGTTGCGGCCTGCTCTATTCAGAACCAAAGAGTTTTATTTTTTACAGAATTAAGGGGATATCGGAAATTTCTTATTTTCATTATTGCGTAAGGGCCGTAATCTTAGACTCCGCGCCTTCGCGTCTCCGCGCCTCTGCGTTGTATTTTGTCTCTAAGCCAGACATGATGTATAAGGTTAATTCTTAGAGGATTTTAAACGCGAAGGCGCAGAGACGCGGAGACACAGAGGATTAAGGATGTTTTTTGAGATTTTGCGCAAAATGCTCTAAATCAACAGGCATATCTGCCGTCACTTCCAGGAGTTTGCCCGTAACAGGATGGGTAAATTTGAGCTTATGTGCATGCAAAAGCTGACGATGTACGCCATATTTCGTGTTTTTGCCCGGTACCCCATAAATAGGATCGCCTAGAATTGGCGTCCCCCTATGTTGCATATGGACCCGTATTTGATGCGTACGGCCCGTTTCGATGACAAGATTGACCAAACTTAAACACCCATCAAAGCCCAAAGTAGTGAAGTGGGTAATGGCATCTCGTCCATTATCAGTGCAAATGGCCATTTTTTGACGGTTATTGGGATCTCTGCCAATCGGTTCTTCTATTGTCCCTTTTTTTCCCGGATTGCCAACACAGACCGCTACATACTCTTTATGAATTTGCCTCGAAGCAAACATCTCTATTATCTGTTGTTGGACAGCCAGTGTTTTCGCCCCGATAAGAAGTCCGGTTGTTTCCTTATCCAGGCGATGCACGATACCGGGACGCACTGTCTCTTTTGCTGTCTGCATTGTATTTGCGGAAGAAAACTCGTTACACCGGTAAAGCAGTGCATTGACGAATGTTCCGGTCCAATGGCCAATGCTGGGATGAACGACCATACCGGCAGGTTTATCGATAATGATAAGAGCATCATCTTCATATATGACTTTAAGAGGAATATCTTCCGGCTTGATCTCTGTCGAAGGAAGAGGGATATAATCGACGGTCACACAATCATTCAATTTTGTCATGTATCGCTTTTTTACCGGCAATTCATTGACAAAAACTCTGGTTTCCTCGATAAGATATTGAAAATAAGTACGGGAGCCGACTTCGCAAAGACGTAAAGACAAAAGCTTATCCAGCCTCTGATCTGTTTCTTCTGCAGTTATAATAAAAGAATCTCTGTTCAATGTTCATACTCTTCGCGAATTTCTTTTAATTTATCCTGATCTTGTTTCATTTTATTGCAGATATTTGTACCAATACCTTCCAGTATTGCCTTATAGATCTTGGGAGATTTCGATTTTAGATCCCCCATGCTCGTAATTACACTGCTGTTATTCAGTTGGGCAGCAGCAGCCGCATTACCTGTTGCGCCTGCGGCGCCGGTTGTTCCAGCAGCCGTTGTACCGGTCGTGCCGGTAGCCCCAGCTGGACTTGCAGCAGTAGCTGGATCAGTCATAAATACCTCCGTTAGAGTCTTTTGGGACTAACCTCTACTCATATTATGGCATGATTGGCGATTAAAATGCAAGTATTCTTAATACATCCCCTTATAGGAATAGCGGGGATGCACTTGCTGTCCGTTCACTGCGTTCCAATAGGTGGTGAATGTCGAGTGATCGGGATTGATGACCGTAATGCTATACACCGGCAAATAGACATCGGATGAATTGCGAACGGTAAATTCCTCGCCGAAAGCTGCCTTTGCGTTCTTGATGATCTGATTTGCAGAATATTTCGGAGATAAGCGATCGGTTTTATCGAATGGTTTTTTTACGAGCAAATTCGAAACTTTTGTTTCTGGTGAACTTGGGATTTTAGGGTCCTGGAAATGGAGCTGAATCTCATTGCCTTTTTGGACGATCAGCTGCTTGGAAAGGGCACTATTTATCCATTGGGAAAGCGTTTCCTTCTCGACATGGAGATTCTGCTGCAACTGATCAAGAGAGGCTGTCTTTTGCTTAAGGGCTTGCATCAAAAGGAAGTCATAGCGGGTAGCGCCGGCATTTAATGCATCTTCAAATCCGTGTGATTTATCCCAGGAGTCCGTATTGGATACAAGCTCGCCATCGATCATGCTCCATAAACTATATCCTTCGCGAGGTTTTTTATCGTTCAGATATTTTATTTCTAACAACAAATAGGGGTGATATTTCACTTCCGGCTTTAAAAATTTATGCTGTTCGTCTGCGATCAGTTCCTTCTTGTGCAGCTCCATGATCTCATCTGGAGTATATCGTGGCTTTACTGCGATGATCTCCCCATTTTCGACATATTGTTGTACAATATTCGAGACATGACGGGAATGGTTTTGCCAAACCCAGACAGCCCCGACTAAGCAGGCAATTAGAAATAGAGTAATAATCTTCTTTCGCATAGGTAATTAATCCTATTCTTTCATCGATAATAAAAATTCAGCGTTGCTGCTCGTCTTTTTCAGACGGCCAAGAATGAGATTCAAGGCGTCTGCAGCGGAAAGATCGGCAATTGCCTGCCTGAGGAGGTGAAGTTTGTCCAGTTCATTTGGATGATAGAGCAATTCTTCTTTACGGGTGCCGCTTTTGATAATGTCAATAGCAGGGAAAATCCGTTTTTCTGCAAGCCTTCGGTCCAATACCAGTTCCATATTGCCGGTTCCTTTGAATTCCTCAAAGATCACCTCGTCCATACGCGATCCTGTATCGATCAATGCTGTAGCAATGATCGTCAACGAGCCGCCTTGTTCAATATTGCGCGCAGCGCCAAAGAAACGCTTTGGCTTGTGCAACGCGTTGGCGTCTACACCGCCGGTAAGAATTTTTCCGGAATGGGGTTGGACAGTATTATAGGCTCTTGCCAGTCTCGTAATCGAATCGAGAAGAATGACGACGTCATGGCCATGTTCGACCAGCCTTCTTGATTTTTCGATGACCATCTCGGCAACCTGGACGTGTCTTTCCGGGGGTTCATCGAATGTCGATGCAATCACCTCGCCATCGACAATCCGTTGCATATCGGTGACTTCTTCGGGGCGCTCGTCAATGAGAAGGACGATTAACACAATTTCGGGGTTATTTGTGGAAATGGCATTGGCAATATTTTGCAAAATGATGGTCTTTCCGGTTCGGGGAGGAGCTACAATGAGGCCGCGCTGCCCCTTTCCAATGGGTGCGGCCATATCCAGCACCCTCGTGGATAATTTGTCTTTTGTCGTCTCCATGACAATGCGTTCATTGGGATAGAGGGGAGTGAGGTTTTCAAATAAAATCCTCTCCCTTGCCTTTTCCGGAGGTGTTCCATTGATTGTGTCGACTTTTAGCAGGGCAAAATATTTTTCCTTTTCCTTTGGCGAACGGATCGTACCGCAGATCGTATCTCCCTTTTTTAAATCGAACCTGCGTATTTGCGCAGGCGAAACGTAAATATCTTCCGCAGAAGAAAGATAGTTATAATATGGGGAGCGTAAAAACCCGAACCCGTCGGGCAGAATTTCTAGGACCCCTTCGCCATAGAGGACTTCGTTTGGTTTTTCTGAGATCGCCCGGACAATATCAAAGACCATTTGAGATTTTGTCAATGATCCCAAATGTTTAAGACCGATCGATTTGCCGAATGCATTGAGCTGATTGATATCCATTCGCTGGATTTCGGCAATTTTAATGATTTCAGTTGGCTGATGCCCTTGATGTGACATTGCGGTCTGCTCGCTCGTAACGGTAGGGTTTTCTTGTGACATGGGTTCTGGTGAATGATTATCTTGATTCATTGAAGAATCATCTCCTGGTTAGCGTTGTAAAATACAAAATAGTTTTTCCGTAGCGATACGCAAGTGTTGCATATCGCTTAAATTTTCAATGCAATAGGTGGCCCTTGCAGCTTTTGTTTTCACATCCAGCTGTCTTTGCATTCTTTGCGTATACTCATCTTCGGATGGGTCATCAGTTCTCGATTGCATCCATCGCTTTTTGCAGCAGTTCTCTTCGGCGATGACGGCAATGCTTACATCAAAGGCATCTTGTGCATTGATTTCGAACAATAAGGGGATCTCAGCAACAAATAATTTGATGTTTGGATTATCTTTGATGTGTTGATATCTTTTTTCTATTTCATCCAGAACTATTGGATGGATTAATTTTTCTAAAGAATCCAGTCTTTCTTTATCTTTGAAAACCTTAAGTGCAACTATTTTTCGATCAATTTTTCCATTACTGACAATGTCTTGGCCCAATAATAAAATGACTTTTTGTCCAAGAACTGTATGTGGGGTCAATAAATCATGGACAATTTCATCGGCACTGACGACATAGGCTCCCATATCGCGCATGAAACGGCATACGGTAGATTTTCCGCAAGCGAGCCCGCCTGTAATGGCAACCTTCTTTAACTTTAACATTCTTTCCAATTTTTTCCAACGCTAATATCAACAATTAAAGGAACTCTCAGTGCAAAGACATTTTCCATGACGGTTTTGACAAGCGCACTAAAGATGGCAATTTCATCGTCCGGGACTTCAAAGATCAGTTCGTCGTGTATTTGTAAAACCGGGTATCCCTTTAATTCAGGTTTATCTTTCAGCGCCTGATCGATTTGGAGCATGGCGATTTTGATCAGATCAGCGGCTGTGCCTTGCAATGGGGTGTTAACGGCAAGTCTTTCCGCCTGGGCCCGCAGACGTTCATTCGGGCTATTGATTTCGGGAATCAGACGCTCGCGTCCGGTAATTGTCGTCGTATATCCGGACTGCCGGGCCTTGACTTTACACTCTTCGATAAAGCCCTTGATTTTTGGATATCTCTTAAAATAGGTATCGATAAATGCGGCAGCAGTCTTGACGTTGGTGCGAAGCTCTTTTGCTAATCCAAAGGCCTGCTGTCCATAAATGATCCCAAAATTGACCGCTTTTGCATTGCTGCGCATCTCCTTTGTGACTTCCCGTAAAGGAATTCCCAATAATGCTGCCGCAGTATAGGCATGAATGTCTTCATGAAGATTGAACGCATTTGTCAGCGTCTCATCTTCGCTAAAATGGGCAAGCAGACGCAATTCAATTTGAGAATAGTCAGCAGAGAGATAGCTCCATCCGCTATTTTGAGGCCGGAAAGCCTGGCGGATTTTTAACCCTTCAGAACTTCTGATGGGGATATTTTGCAGATTGGGATTTTGGCACGAGAGCCGGCCCGTTGCCGCAACAGACTGGTTGAAAGTGCAATGGATCCGTCCGCTATTTGGATCAATGCTAAGGGGCAGATTATCGATATAAGTAGAGCGTAATTTTTCAAGCGTTCGATACTGGAGCAGTTTTTCCGCAATGGGGTGATCGGCTTTTAACACCTCGAGGATCTCAGCGTTTGTCGAAAATCCCGTAGCTGTCTTTTTGGGTAAGCGTATTTGCAGCTTGTCTTGCAGGATATGAGATAATTGCTTCGGAGAATTAAGATTGAATGTCTCTCCCGCCAATTCATAAATATCTTTTTGTACTTCTTCAATTTGATGTTGTATTGATACCGAAAGTTGTTTTAAATGATCGACATCGACAAAAATCCCCTTTTGTTCCATCTTCGCAAGGACGCGCAGCAAGGGTAATTCGAGCTCATACATTAACTTTTCAAACTTTCTCTCCCGAATTTCCTTTTCAAGGCATTTTTTTAACTCCAAATGCGCCTTTAGTCCTGTAGTTTGGCCTGACAAATAGGTTTCACATAGATCTTCAAGAGTATGGTTGCGATGATGAGAGTTGAGAAGGTAAGAGGCCAAAAGAAGGTCAAAAGAGATCGAGGCAATTTCAATGCCATATTTGTACAGGAGGTGCAAACTCGGTTTGACATCATAACCGAAAAATGAAAGGTTTTTATTCCCGAATAAAGGTTTTAATGAAGCGATCAGTTTTTCCGTTTCGATTTTCTGATCAAATGGAATGGTCCAGGAGCGATATTTTTCCGGTTGCAGGGGCTCTTCGACTGCGAGTTCTATTGTCAGAACTTCCTCACTACTGCTCTGTGCAAGGGTAGCTTTGTGTGCGGTAACTGAAAAACAGATTTCTTTGCAGTTATGTAAATCTCTGATAAGAGTCTCTAATTTTCCCTCATCATCGACTATAGTGGCCGCAGATTCTTCTGGCAATGGAGTTTGAGGTGGGGCATCCTTTTCTAACTCTTTGAGCAGGGAACGAAAATCAAATCGGGAATAAAATGCCTTAAGTTCCGGCGACGGGTGAAAATGAAATTGATAAAAGTTTTGGTCCTTCGGGATCTCAACAGCTAAATCGAGCTGCACAAGGCGTCTGCTGATCAATGCCATATCGATATTTTGCATAATACAGCTGCGTTTTTTCTCTCCAGCGATCGCTTCCGGATGGGCAATGAGCGCGTCAAGCGAACCAAACTGGTTCAACAGGGCGGCTGCTGTTTTTGGGCCGATCCCGGACAAACCGGGAATGTTGTCAGAACTGTCTCCGATCATCGAAAACAGATCGACAATTTGTGCCGGGGCAACTCCATATAACTGCTGGACCTCTGAGGGTCCCACCACGAGATTTTCTTTGCGTGTGTTAAGGAGAAAAACGCGATCGCTCACCATCTGGCACATGTCTTTGTCTGATGTGCAAAGATATACCGTACTGTTCGCACAGCCCCAGGATGCAATAGTACCCATCGTATCATCGGCTTCCACATCGGGGATATTCAGAAAAGGTAAACCTGCCAGTGAGCAAAATTCTCTTGCCCAATCGATCTGATAACCCAAATCAGGGGGTGTGCTTGAGCGATGCGCTTTATATGCCGGATAGATTTCTTCCCGTTTTTTTGCATTATTCGGGCCGTCAAATATGGCAACAACGTGGGTGGGATGAAAATCTTTAACCAGTTTCAGTACCGAACGGATAAATCCATATAAAGCATTGGTCGATTTGCCTTCATGGTTTGTCATATTGCGGATAGCAAAATAGGAGCTGTATAAATAGCCCGATGCATCGATTATATAGAGTTTTTCCATGTCTTTTAGTAATCTTTAGCGATAAAGGTAAAGAACTTGTGGGTGCGAGCCAAAGCGCATTTCCAACGGGATATCCACCTGATGGGTGATTTTTCCCTGAAGCAAAGGATTGCTTGTTTTAAATAATTCCGACAGCCAATTGGTGCTTTCCATCCTGACGACTTGCACTTGATCGTCTTCTTCGCCAATTGCGGCAGTCAGCTGTTTAAGAGTTTCTTGTCTGGAGACTCCAGATTCGTCGATATACCCATATTCTTTGGCCAGGGTCGCCGGATAGACATTGGCTCCATAGACATCAATTAATTTTTGTTTGGACAAGTTTGGCCGGTTTTGTGTGACAATATTGACAAAGAGCTGGTAAAAATAATCGATGGCGTCTTTAATATTGTCCTCTTCCCCCTTGACCCATGGTCTTAACGGATTGAGATTGTCCTTCCCTTTTCCTTCATATAATGTCAAAGACTGCACCCCAATTTTGTCCATTAACTGGGAAAAATTTAGGGCGCTGGACATGATCACTCCCACACTTCCAATCAGACTTGCCTCTGTTGAATAGATTTTATCGGCAGCTGATGCAATGTAGACTCCACCAGATGCGCAATAGCCATCGATAAAGGCATAAACAGGGGTATTGTGTGTTTCTTTATAAGCTTTTATTGCGCGATAGATCGCATCGGCATCTGATGATGTCCCTCCAGGAGTATCTATATCGAGCAAGATCGCTTTGACGCGGTCCCCGGTAAAATCGCCTTCCCGGGATTCAATGAGCTGCTGCGCAATTTTTTCCTGTGTCAGCCCGTCGAGGCCAATCACCCCTTTAATATCGATTGTCAGGATGACAGGGCTTGAGCTGCTTAAAATTTTTCTGACGCCATTTCCATTAGGCAATATCTCCGGAGAGTATTTATAGGAAATCTGCGGACTTGTGTCTGATGAGCCCGAAGCTGCGCCTATGGCAATGATGAGGACAAACATGCCTAATAAAATGCCCATAACGGCTGCAAAACAAACAAAAAATGACCGGACCGTTGCTGAAAAAATAGAGTTTGACATAAATAACCTTTAAGAGGGTTTTATCATTAGACTTCGATGGTACTATTGGCCTTAAACTTAAGACTTCTAAGCTCGAGGTTGATTGTAAATCTTGCCGGCAATTTTATCAATCACTTCTTTTTTGAATCACGTTCGGTATAAGGTAGCCCATTTTATTACCCATAGGTATAGAGTTTAATTCAACACAAAGGCACGAAGGGACCAAGACACTAAGGGGAAAGGGTTTGAAGGCAAAATTTCTTTGTTTCTTTGAGACTTCGTGCCTTTGTGTTGAATTAATTATAGATAACGTTTAAAAGGTTTTTTCTTATGGATAATAGCTGAGGCAGCCTGGGCATTGGCGCCCAATGTCGTTAAGTTAAAATAATTTGTTATAAATAAATACGACGTATTAGCTCCTATCGCCGCATCCGCGGCTGTCTTATTGTTATTCGTACCC
>Ga0207128_1006_pt1 | contig 88171 bp, 65 predicted proteins | sample Alteio_BWMinHeat_18_FD_153522 | JGI IMG/M metagenome (GOLD analysis project Ga0207128, IMG submission 153522) | Enriched cells from forest soil in Barre Woods Harvard Forest LTER site, Petersham, Massachusetts, United States -... | ecosystem: Environmental > Terrestrial > Soil > Temperate forest >... | reverse complement strand
AATCATAAACCAATTTTTAACTGATAAAGAGCGATATTTTTGCTTTGCTCGACTTTCCCATGGACATGGAAAATTATCAAAAGATTATCTGAGAAAATTGACAACAGTAAGACTGTGTTCAATGCCTACCATGTCCAGTGCCTCATTAGAAAAAATTGTTACTCTATCGCCGAATTTAGTTAAGTTAAATCTTACTGGTAGAGTTGCACTTCGAAGTATACAGTCCTTAAGTGGGGTGAAGCATTATCTACAAGATTTAAATTTATCGGAATTTCATTATTTACTGTTAAATCTTACCGGTAGCGTTGCACTTCGAGATATACAGTCCTCAAGTGGGGTGAAGCATTGTCTACAAGATTTAAATTTATCGGGTTGTAATCAATTGGTCGATCTTGGACATACTTTAACTCATTTGACAGTTTTGCGAAGGTTAGATGTTAGCAAATGTTTCGCAGGCGGTGAAGATGAAGCAGTAGCTCGTACTGCATTCTTTTTAACCCATCTCACCCACCTACCTAATCTTTGCGAGTTGAAAATCACTTTTTTTCCGACTATTATGAGAAATATGAATTTTCCCAATTTGCTTTGTCTGGAGTTAGACATTCAAACCCGAAATCCTACATGGTTTCATCACCTACAGTATCCAAAACTTCCTCGTTTTGAAAAATTAGAAATACTTAAAATAAATGGTATCCCTTCGAATATTGAAATTTTGTTTTCCCAAAATTTCCAGTTTTTTTCATTATTTCCCAAACTAAAAGAATTGAATGTGACCCTGGAGAATCATGATTATCCCCCTCATGTCACAGTTCAAAACGAACAACTATATGAATTATTGATTCCTGGGAGACTGGAAGTGATGAGATTACTATATCCGGATCTAAATATCCTTTTAACCGAGACCAAAAGTAAGGTGCCGGATACTGCATTCTCTCAGGTAAAAGAGACTTAAAGTAAGGTAGCCAAGGCGCAAAAGGCTTGTCTAAGTTGGTGCCAAGGAGATGGTTTGAACGACTAAGCAAGGCTTTTACGTCTTGGCTACCTTTCTTTGAAACACGTTTGGTGTATAATTTTTTAAAAAAGTATTAATTGATAAATTGCGATAACAAGTAATTAAATAAATGATAAAACAAATAAAATATTTACAAATATATGTGATATATAGTATAATCGTCTTTTATAAATGATAGTTTTATTATTTTTTCACATAAGAGGATAATCATGACGTCACCTACAAAAGGTACAGAAGGTAGATCACAAGTTCAACCGCAGGTTACAACGCCTGAGTCGCAAACAGTTGTCATTCATGCAGGAAGAGAATATACATATGAACCAAATTTCTTTGATATCGATTGTGAGCTGATCAAATCCCTCTTTTGTTCTTTTTGGGGGATGATGAGGACGCCATCTGAACGAGGACAAGATAGTTCGCAAGTTCAACGGCCTGTTACAATGCCCGAACCGCAAACAGTTGTCATTCATGAAATGAATGCAGATACACATGCTTCATGTGATTCAGGCGCCGAACCAAAGAGGCAGACAAACGAAAGCGAAGGGAGAATGGTTGCCGATAAACCTTCTCAAGTTCCAGACAGAAAATATACACCAGGATTTGTGGCGATACCTGCAACAAATGTCGAAATCATAAACCAATTTTTAACTGATAAAGAGCGATATTTTTGCTTTGCTCGACTTTCCCATGGACATGGAAAATTATCAAAAGATTATCTGAGAAAATTGACAACAGTAAGACTGTGTTCAATGCCTACCATGTCCAGTGCCTCATTAGAAAAAATTGTTACTCTATCGCCGAATTTAGTTAAGTTAAATCTTGCCGACAGCACTTCACTTCAAACAATATCATGCTTAAGTGGGGTACGGCATTCTCTACAAGATTTAAACTTATCGGGTTGTACGGGTTTATACACTTTCAATATTAGAGATACTCTACAGCAATTAACAGAATTGAGAAAATTAGATATCAGAAATATCGCTTGGTCGCCGGTGTACCAAACTAAGAAATTTTTATCCCGTCTTACTGCCTTGCCTAAACTTTACGAGTTAAAAATCGACTATTATCCATGTAGTATAGATTATATGAACTTTCCCAATTTGTTATGTTTGGAGTTGAACATTATAGCCAGATTTGATGATGAACTATGCCAGCAATATTCAGAATTTCCTTCTCTTAAAAAATTAGAAATACTCAGAATGAAAGGTACCGCCTTGGCTATTAAGATTCTTTTGGAATCAAGATACGGATTTTTATCATTATTTCCCGCACTAAAAGAATTGGATTTAACCAGAGAGACGAAGAATCATTGTCTTGCTTGTGAATCATGTACTCATGATTGTGAATCATGTATTCGTGAGAGAGAAATATTCGCTCATCGTATTGAATTAGATCATCTTAAAAGATTGGAAGAGATAAAAAAACAAAAGCCGCATCTACAAATTACCACAACGCTGGTGCCGGCTACTATTTTCCAGATTTGACAACACAAGCATTAGCATTTTTTGAGACAAAGCTTAAGATAGTTTTTTAACCAACAAAATATCTCATGCGCGACGAAACCGTTCGTGCCTATATGTAATCAAGCTAACCACCTTTTTCAACGAACGGAAAAACCTGTCTATTGCGTTATATAACGAAAAGAAAAAGCGTTATATGGAAGGGGCCAAAGCCCTGCTTAAAGGTGTCGCTTTGGGCTGCTTTAAGCAGGGCGAGGACGCCCTGGCTACCATAAAGCCAAGCCGAGACGGCCGAGCTACCTTCCATACTTCTCTTTTACACCTCAGCAACCTCCCTACCCCTAAATATTTAATTGATGTTAAATCCAGCCCTGCCATAGAATGAGAACTTTCGCTTTTCTGCAAAATTTCTATAGGGATAGCAGATAAGTTTTTGACTTTACATGTTTTAAAGGAAAGAGGGGAACTATGTTTGCAGGTGTGAGAGGACAATTATCTGGTGATTTTTCGCGGTTTGACAAACAAATCCTTAAAGATTGCAAGTATATTGTGCAGTCGGGATTGAAGAAGGGGACAAGAACGAAAACGGTCATGGCGGGTTTACGGATTTTAACGTTTGGGGTAGTGGCAGGGTCGTTCCTTGCCGGTATTTCGGCAGTTGTTTCCGGTTCGATCGTTACCGGTGTGCTTCCCAGTATGATCAGCATGTTTGTTTTCCGCGATATTTTCTTCCTCAATGCAAATGTGGAAGCGAATGTAATCGATGACAATGCGTTTGCTCCTTTACAGAATGTGGTTGCAGAGGGTGTGTCGCTTTCTGAATTGGGAAAGGATGGAGTGAAAAAAATGGGAGAGAAACTTGGCGAAAAAGTCAATGAATTCGTAGATAAAGCCAAGATTGTAAAGGACAATGTCCTTGCACACGCAGCAGGCAAATCCCTTAAGCAGCGCATTATTGCTGAAGCGTACGAAAGCAAAACCGTTCTTTACTGCGAACGGGTGCACCAAAACCTGCTCTTTGCTCCATTATGGAATAAAGGGGCTCAATTGATGATCCCAATGATTATCCGCAGAATCTATCCTCGTCCTGGAGGGGCACCAGCTCTTCCAGTGCAGAGTTAATGAAAAAATCACTTGCAATTATCTAGATAGAACTTTTAGAATAAAGGCTTGCATTTCAATTCCTATTAAATGCAAGTATCAATCAATTAAACATCGAGGTTTTAACTATGTCAGTAGCGACTAAGCCAGCTGAGTTCGGTCCGATGAGATCGTTCTTTTGGCCCGTGCATAACTATGAGCTTAAAAAGCTTCTTCCTATGCTTATTATGTTTTTATGTATTTCTTTTAACTACACAATTTTGCGGGATACTAAGGATACCCTTATCGTCACTTCATCCGGGGCTGAGGCAATTCCATTTTTAAAGTTCTGGGGGGTGTTGCCATCGGCAGTTATCTTCATGGTTATTTACGCAAAATTAAGCAACATATTAAGTAAAGAGAATCTCTTTTATGTTACGTTAATTCCCTTTCTGATTTATTTTGGATTGTTTGCCCTTGCGATTTACCCAAACCGCGAACTCCTGCATCCGGAAGCCTCTGCTGATTGGATTCAGTCATTTCTTCCTGAGGGGATGGCCGGACTTGTTGCCTGTTACCGTAACTGGACCTACTCCCTTTTTTACATTCTTGCTGAGTTATGGGGAAGCGCCGTTCTGTCCCTGATGTTTTGGGGATTTGCCAACGAAATTTCCAGAGTTACCGAAGCGAAGCGTTTTTATACTCTGCTCGGTCTTGGCGCTAACATTGCTTTAATGATTTCCGGACCCGCAATCGTCTATTTTTCCGATATCCGAAAACATTTGCCGCCTGATGTCGATGCCTGGCAGGTGTCTTTGAATTACCTAATGGGAATGGTCGTCATCGCAGGTCTTTGTGTGATCTCTCTTTATTGGTGGATGAACCGTGCGGTTCTTACAGATCCCCGTTTCTATGATCCAAAAGAAGAAAAGAAAGCGAAGAAAGCAGGAACAAAAATGGGTGTGCTTGAAAGCTTTGCTTACCTGGCAAAATCAAAATATATTCTTTGCATTGCGCTCATCGTGATCGCCTATGGCGTATCGATCAACCTCGTTGAAGTGACCTGGAAAGGACAACTTCACTTGCAATATCCAAATCCCAACGACTACAGCACATTTATGGGTAACTTCTCTTTCTGGACAGGGGTTGTGACTGTATGCATGATGTTTATCGGCGGATGGATGATCCGTACATTCGGCTGGCGTTTTGCAGCCCTTGCAACGCCAATCGTCTTATTTATCACTGGAGCCGGTTTCTTTGGCTTCGTCATTTTCAGAGGATCGCTTGAAGGGTTTATTGCCACATTAGGATCAACGCCGTTGATGCTTGCTGTGATTTTTGGGATGGCTCAAAACATCATGAGCAAATCGACGAAATATTCGTTGTTTGATCCAACGAAAGAGATGTCTTATATCCCATTAGACCAGGAACAAAAAGTGAAAGGTAAAGCGGCTATAGACGTCGTTGGCGCAAGACTTGGTAAGTCTGGCGGATCGATCATTCAGCAAGGTCTGCTGATTTGGCTAGGCTCTTTAGCTGCGATGACGCCTTATATCGCAGGTGTGCTTGCCCTGATCATATTCATTTGGATTTTAGCTGTGAGAGCGCTATCAAAGCAATTTACAGCGTTGACTTCCTCACCGGAAGCTCAGAAAGAACCAGTCACAAAGGCAGCTTAATTTGCCGCCTGGGGCGTTTGCCCCAGGCTTTTACAAACTTTAGGCCTTTGGCCTAAAGTTTGGTTCTTTAGGTCAGCGCTCTAGATATTTGATTAGAAATTACTTGGTGTGATGCTCACAACGGTGATGATGTTAGGCCCAATTCCAGGATTGGCAGCAACGTTAAGCACGACGGCATAGTGGAAGCCTTTTACACCTGCATGAAGATCGCGGTGATTTTTGTGCTTTTTGTGGTGACGGTCGTGACATCCACAGTCGCAATCGTCCGGATGGTTGCTTGTCCCTACATCGCGAGTGACAATGTCGTAGTCTACATTCCCGAGAACATCGAGTTCGCGTGTCACTCTTTCAATGTCTACAATAAATTGAGTAGACGGGATCACGTTTTCAAAGCTTGGATTTGTCCCAAGTGCTGTCAGGATAGCCTCATATTCCAGTATACTTTCTGTAAGAGCTGAAGTTGCCGCATAGGTAAAAGGTGTCATTGCCAAACAGGCAAGCAGGCTAATTGCAAATTTTTTCATATTGTTATCCTTTGTATATGTTGATGAAGACAGGTTCTAAATTCAAAAACTACTTATGAATTTTTCCTGTTTTAAGTTCATACATTTAGAATTTTTTATTGTCAAATTCCACTAAATATATTTTACGCAAAGGCGCAAACATACTTTTACCTACATCTTTCTCTTGACAATTGAGTGTGAAGTTAGCTTGCTTACCAGCAAGAAGTCTTCTCTTTTTGTAGCCCGTAGCAAGCAAAGCGCAGCTACGGGTGAGTCATGTCATTTAGGCAAACTGCGGCAGCAGTTCATCTTTTTGCTTGGTTAAAAAGAAGAACTGCTGCCGCAGTTTAAATTGTTCTCATATGTACCCGTAGCTGCGCTTTGCTTGCTACGGGCTACAAAAAGAGAAAACTTGCTCGTATAACAAGCTCACTTCGCACGTAATTGTCAAGAAAAAGATATGCGTAAAATCCACCTCCTAAATATAGTTCAGCATTTTTGAAGGGACATCGGTAATGATCCCATCGACGCCGGCCTTTTGAAGAGAAGAGGCTACATTGCAGTCATTGACGGTAAAAGCCCAAAGACAAACCCCATGGCTCCTCAATTTTTCGACAACAGGCCGGTTAATCAATGGATGCCACATTGCAATCATGTCAACCCTCATTGAGAGAAATTCATCTATGAACTTCTCTTCTTCGACAATGCCAATGGTTTGTATCGGTGCTTTACATTGATTTTTTCTTTGCGCTACTTCCCTTACTATCTCTAAAGAGAAGCTCCCCATGATGATTTTTTTAGGAATTTTTACGCTTTTTATCAAAATTTCCATGACAGCTTGTACAATCTCTGAATCAGCTTGCGGACACTTCTTTATCTCGATCATGATCCCCGATTCTATCCAGTCGCGTTGGAAGATCTCCTCTAATGTTGGAATCCGTTCTTTAATCACTCTGCCATTAAAAATCTTTTCAATTTCGTATTGCCGAAGGCTTAAGGCCGTCAATTCGTGCACGGCAATCCCTTCGGCCGACGGATCGTGAATGATGACAGGAACTCCATCTTTAGTTAGTCTGACATCAATTTCAACATAGTCGGCATTTTGCTCAATGGCAAGACCAATTGACTTGAGCGAATTTTCTGGCGCCTCGGCTGAAGCCCCGCGATGTGCAATCACTTTCATTTTAAGTTTTTGTCTTTAAATTTTTATCCCAATAACTTATGCTTAAACTTCATTCATTTAAGAGGGTCGTATGAAAAAAATTTTGGAATTCATTATAGCCTATTTCTTTAAACTTTCTCTTTTATTTCGTTACCGGATTAAGGTCAAGGGGCTCGAAAAATTAAATAAACAAAATTTGAAGAATTCCGGGGGTGTGATTTTCATGCCCAACCATCCTACTTATTATATTGATCCCATCATTGCCACTCTTTCCGTATGGCCAAAGTTCTTCATTAGACCGATGATTGTCGAGTACATGTACTATTTGCCATTTATTCATGGATTGATGAAGTTTATGGGCGCATTGCCAATTCCAAATTTTTCCAGTTCAAGCAACAGCGTAAAAAAAAAGAAAAATGAAAAAGTTTTTCAGGCCGTTGTAAGCGGACTTAAAAACGGAGAAAATTTTTTGATTTATCCTGCTGGAAAAGTCAAGTTTACCGCTTTCGAAGCGATCGGCGGCTCTTCCGCCATCCACCGGATTTTAGCTGAGGCGCCAGAAGCTAATGTGGTTTTAGTGCGGATAAAAGGATTATGGGGCAGCAGTTTTTCCAGGGCGGTTATCGATAAAGCCCCCGAACTTTCCAAAGTATTCATTGAATCATTAAAAATTATTTTGAAAAACCTGATTTTTTTTACCCCCCGGAGAGAAGTCATTGTTGAACTGGAGCCGGCCGGTCCAGATTTTCCGAAAAATGCCTCCCGCCTGGAGCTCAATAAATATCTGGAAGAATGGTATAACCGGCCGGACGGACTGATAAAACAAAGAACGGAATACCCCGGCGATTCTCTTATGCTTGTGTCTTATAGTATGTGGATGGAAAAATACAAACCGATCCGCGATTTCAATGTGACCACAAATGAAGAGATCTCCATTATCGGCATCCCTCAGAAGGTTAAAGATCAGGTCATCCGTAAATTAGCAGAACTTCGGGAATGCGACCCTTCAATGATTAAGCCCCAAATGCATTTGGCAGCAGATTTAGGGTTGGATTCGCTCGACACTGCCGATTTGGTTGCTTTTTTACACGATCAGTTCGATGTAAAAGGGGTTGCTGCAAGTGAATTGACAACCGTGCATAAATTGATGGCAATTGCCTCTACCCAAATCGTGTGCCGGCAGGAAACCGAAGATGAGGTGGGTCACTCTCTTAAATGGAACCAAGCCAGGGAGAAGCACCGCATTGAAGTGGCTGCAGGACAAACAATTATCGAATCCTTTTTAACCAATTGCGCAACCCTCAAAAGCCAAATCGCCTGCGCCGACGGGCGGGTGGGGATCCAGACATACAATGACATGAAACTGCGTGCAATCTTACTGGCGGAACGGTTGCGTCATTTCCCGGGAAAATATATTGGGATTATGCTGCCGGCAAGCGTGGCCGCAAGTTTGCTGGAATTTGCTGTGCAGTTAGCCGGAAAAATTCCTTTGATGGTGAATTGGACTGTAGGCCCGCGCCACCTCGATTCCGTAGTCAAGCTATCCAATGTCGAAGTAGTGATTACTTCATGGGCCTTCATCGATCGCCTCTCCAATGTGGATCTGAATGGAATAGAGGATATGCTGGTGATGATTGAAGATTTGGTCAGAGAAATTTCAATCATCGATAAATTAAGAGCCTGGTACCGTTCTAAATTAAGTACCCATGCCATTATGAAAATCTTCGGGGCAGATAAGATCACAAAGGATGACCCGGCAGTATTATTATTTACCAGTGGTACCGAAAGTATGCCAAAGGGGGTTTTGCTCTCCCATCACAATATTTTATCCAACTTGCGGGCGGCGGCTACAGCTTTGCCTATCTATTCGACAGATGTCATATTTGGCATTTTGCCTCCATTTCACTCTTTTGGGTTTACGGTGAGCGGACTGTTTGGTTTCATTACCGGTGTACGGATTTTCTTTTTTCCCGATCCTACCGATGGAAGCCGCCTGGCAAAAAAATTTGAAGAGTGGGGGATCACCATCATGTGCGGGGCCCCGACTTTTACCAAGGGAATGTTAAAGGCAGCAACGAAAGAGCAGCTAAAAACACTGCGCCTTTGTGTCTCCGGAGCAGAGAAGGCTCCTCCGGAATTGTTTAAAATGCTTGAAGATTGCGGAAAAGCAGGGTGTCTTACCGAAGGGTATGGAATTACTGAGTGTTCACCTGTTTTGACCATCAATTTGCCAGGGGGTCCTCCAAAAGGAGTTGGCGTCCCCTTGCCTGGCGTTGAGCTATGCATCGTCCATCCGGAAACGGAAAAACCTTTACAGACAGGAGAACAGGGATTAATTCTTGCAAGAGGGCCCAATATTTTCAAAGGATATTTAAATCCTGGCCTTTCCTCTCCCTTTACAACAATTAATGGCGTCACCTGGTACAAGACCGGAGACTTAGGTTTCCTCGATAAGCAGGGAGTGTTGACGATATCTGGAAGGATGAAGCGTTTTATCAAAATTGGCGGAGAGATGATCAGCTTAGCTTCTTTGGAGGAAGGGTTGCTGCAGATTGGTTTGGCAAAAGGGTGGCCCATTTCTCAGGAGGGTCCTACATTTGCCGTCTGCGCCAAGGAGTTGCCCGATGGAAAATCTAAAATATTCTTGTTCAGTACATTTGATTTACCCGTTGACGAAGTAAATAGCGCGTTAAAGGAAGCCGGATTTAGTAATCTTGTGAAAGTCGCAAGTGTGACAAGGCTGAAAGAACTTCCCGTTATGGGAACGGGAAAAGTCAATTACAGACAGCTTCAGGAAACTTGTGTTGAAAAGGCTCCTTCAGAAACTGCAGCGATGAGTAGTGTATGACAAAGGAAAATAGTACAGAGCTGTACCTTTACAATACGGAATCGCGACGTAAAGAACTCTTAGTTCCGTTAAATGAAAAACATGTCACCATGTATACATGCGGCCCGACCGTTTATTATTATGCCCATATCGGCAACTTTAGAACGTACGTATTTGAAGATTTGCTCAGGAGGACCATTCAATTTTTCGGCATGAAGATCACCCAGGTGATGAATCTCACCGATATCGATGACAAGACATTGAAAGGCGCCATTGCCAAAGGGGTCTCTCTTCTCGAATTTACAAAACCTTATAAGGAAGCGTTTTTTGCAGACCTTAAAAAATTAAATATTCAGGAAGCGGAATATTATCCTGCGGCAACAGATTTTATCGGGGATATGTTCCCTATTATTGAAGATTTGTTAAAGAAGGGGATTGCCTACAAAAGTGCAGACGGTTCCATTTATTATGCCATCCGTAAATTTAAACGGTATGGCTGTTTATCTCATCTTCATCTCGATGAACTTCAGGTTGGCGGATCAAATAGAGTGGAAGCTGACGAATACGATAAAGAAAACGCTGCCGATTTTGTCTTATGGAAATCTTACGATCCGAAACGGGATGGCAATATTTATTGGGACAGTCCATTTGGGCCGGGTCGTCCGGGGTGGCATTTGGAATGCTCGACAATGGCGATGAAAATTCTGGGGGACACGCTCGACATCCATGTTGGCGGTGTCGATAATATGTTTCCTCATCATGAAAATGAGATCGCCCAATCGGAAGGATATTCCGGGAAAACGTTTGTAAAGCTTTGGATGCATTCCGAACATTTGCTCGTCGACAATAAAAAAATGTCTAAAAGTTTGGGTAATTTTTATATATTGCGCGATCTTTTGGACAAAGGGTATAGCGGCCTTGAAGTGCGATATATGTTATTGCAAACCCATTACCGAACACAGTTGAATTTCACCCTTGCGGGATTGCAGGCAGCAAAGAATTCGTTGCAGAGGCTGCAAGACTTTATTTACCGGCTGATCCATATCGGGGATACACAAACGCATGGCCAGATTGGGGCGAGTCTCCAAAGAACGGAAGAGGAGTTTCGCAAAAGTCTTGCCGATGACTTAAACATTTCCTCTGCTTTGGCAGCTGTGTTTGAACTCGTCCGTGAAGGAAATATGCTATGCGATCAAATGAAATTGGGAAAAGCTGAGGCTGATCTGGTTTTAAAGTCATTAAGAGATTTTAATGCTGTTTTAGGCGTCCTTACCTTTGATGAACCACTTTCGGAAATTCCTAAAGAATTACTCGATGCACTGGCTCTGCGAAATGAAGCGCGCAAGCAAAAAAATTGGGCATTATCAGATCAATTAAGGGATCTGATAGCAAGCCGTGGGTATATGATCGAAGACACCTCTGATGGCGCCCGTTTGAAAAAAAATGAGCGGTCATGACACATAGACATTATACAAAAGATGAAGCTTTTGTGCTCGCTATTTATGAAATGGCTAATTCGACCGGCGATCCGGAAAATCCGGTAGATCGCTATACAGCTGGCGATCTTGCACACCTGCACCCCAAAGCTGTCGATGCCATAGGAAAGCTTCTCCTTCGATCAAATTTCATAAAAAAAGAGGATGAGCGTTTAATTTATTTAACTCCTCGCGGTCTTGAGCTTGTTGAGAGGTTGCGATTGGAGTGAGCGTAAGGACTTTAGGGGCGTTAAGGGTGAGGGTTTTCGTGCCTGAATCCCGAACCGAAAATGGACTTCATGGACGACATGAGACAATTGCAAAAGTCTTAGATTATTCAGGGCTAGCAGAATATTCAACGCAAAGGCGCAGAGGCGCAAAGACGCGAAGATAAAAACAGGCTCAAGAATTGGCTTCTAACGTATCTTAAGTTAAGCCGCTACTTAAAAGGCGATTTCAGAGCGCCTTAAATCTCTTTAGCTCGCCTTTCAAGTAGCGGCTTAAAGCGTCTCACTTTTATCGGGTTACCCGATAAAAGTGAATGGGTCAAATCAGGCTATAAATTTCCTTATATACAGTCTTTATCGTTTTTATCGTTATATCGTTAACATCGTTGATCATGTCTGTGACGTATCCTTGAAAGCTGTTTATTATCTTTGCGTCTTTGCGCCTTTCCCGTTGAATTATTATCGGTTGCTCTTTATTCAAAGACTTTTGCAATTGTCTCATATTGTCTATTTTGGCTTAAGGCAAGGAAACGGGCTATCTCGAAAGACCAAAGATGTTCTGGGAAGGCCCGGGACTTTGGGCCTGGTACTCAGGAGGGGGCATTGCGCCTTGTTTGATGCTTTCCGTCCAGATGGCAGCCTTGCGCAACAAAGAAGGGATTTTTGCGGCAACAACACTTGCCTTGATTGCATTCGAACTGAACTTTTCAAATAAAATTAAGTGATTTTTTTTCGTGCTATAGGCTAAAATTCCACTTAAGGGTAAGGGGCCGTTATTTGTCTTCAACGCCTCTTTAAATAGATCGGTGCGATACCTTCCAAGGGGAACTTCCCCGAGGTCGACCGCGAGGATCAGGCTTTCCCCTTTACTATCCATCTCCAGTTGCAGCCGTATGCCGTTTTTCATCCGGATGAGACAGGAATCATTGGAGTCAGGATGTAAATTTGCAATATTCAACGTTTTACCCAACTCTTCTAAAAATTGACCAAAAGCTCCGGCTACCATTGTTTAGCCCTCCTCTTCTTTAGCGAGTAAATCTTCCAACTGATCCTCCAACTCCTCCAGAGCTTCAAGGATCAGTTCATAGACAGCGTCCCGTCTATTAAAGGTTGTTTTGGGATCTTCACCGGTCGAGCGTTGAAATAGTCTTGGCGAGATTTGCCGGATCGCATCGCGCATTTGATTTAAAACAATAATTTGAATTTTCAGGTCCTGGATTTGGCTTGGATTATTGTTGCCCATAATGTTCTTTATTTTATTTTTTTACATTGCTTACAAGATTTAAGGTCACTTGCTTGTTCATGTCGATAATGGTTTGCACCGTGTGATGGGGATTTAGGGCGACATTGAGAATATTTTTTGCGATTTGCTTAGAAACTTCAGGTTTTATCTTCGTATTAAATCCGGTATGCTTTAACTGCCTTTCCAAAGAGGGGATGTTTTTTTTAAGAAGCATCGATACAGCCCGATAACTTTGAACCATAAGGATCAGACGGCTGCGGATGTCGGCCCATTCGACGTGGTCCATTTCGACATTTTTTAATAAATGCTCTCCTGCTTTGATCTCTTCATTATGCTCTTTCTCAAATTGTTTTTGGACAAGCTCGATTTGCATTTGTTTAATGGGGTTATTATCGATGTTGCCCCCTGTGCAAAATGACTTGAGATGCAAAAAGATGGCTTCCATAGCGTTTAAGGATTTTATCCCTAACTTATCAATGGCCTGCTTGTCTTTTGTTTCTATCCAAAAGCAAGGAATTCCTGGCGCATTTACCTTTGTCACAAATTTAAGATTGCTTAATTTGAGTTGCTTATCAGACGCTTCTGTTAACAGATGGTCTTTAATAATTTTGCCGCGAACGAGCGGCCGGTCATTCAGCCGGATGAGGTATTCATAGGGAGCTATATGGGCCGGCTCTGCCACAATCACTATACGGGGACATGGAATATCGAGTTCGGCAAACAAACTCTGACACATCGTCGAGATCATTTGGTCTACTTCAAGATTTTCGCTTAGATCTTTTTGCATATCGTTTGCAATATCGGGATCAAATTCTATCATCAGATTGAAGTTATCCATGGGGTGATCAGCAACGACTGCAAGCAGCATTTCATTTTGCAGATAATAATTGTTGGGAAATTCGTTTTTTGATTTTTCTAAAACTTCTTTTCCCGATGTATTGGGAGCTTTTTTCAGATCTTTGACGAGCCCCGGGATTTTTTCTTTTTGGGCCAATTTTTCCCGGAATTGGCTTAATTTGTTTCCGGCCTCGCTCAGAATAAGCATGGTTGGATCTTTATCGGGGTATTTTTTTTCGAGGATTTCGATTTGTGCAATCATGTTTTCGATGTCTTGCGAGGCATTTTTCGCAAAATCATCAAATAGTTTTTCCTTGCCTTCAGGAGAATCGATGGTAAGTTCTTCGCCGCCAGCCTTTGTGACACCTTTGGCTTTGGCAGCTCCGGGGGCTTGCTTTTCGCCGATTTTTGTTTCGGCTTCAGGCTCTCCATGTTTTTGGTCTTTTAGCTGTTCCCCTTCCTGATCAGATTCTCCTACCGCCTCAATAGCTTCCGTACCAAGCTCTTGCTTTTGCACTTCTTTTTTTGATTGCGTTCTTTCGGCTAAATTGGCCCGTTTTTGCAAAGCAACCGGGTTAACAGCTTCTTCCTGATCATTTTGTATCCCCTTTTGGCTCGATTCCTGCTCAGCGCTCATTTCCTGGATATTTTCTTCCAGAGTGCTTGCCGCAGCTATTTTAGAGGGATCGTAAATAGGTGCATTGCTTTGAATCGTCATAGCTTTAGCTTCCCTTTAAGTTAACTAAGCTGGACTCTCCCTAAGGGTTGAATGCGGATTTCCGGAACGATTTCCTGATAGGAGAGTACAGAAATATTTGTAAATTCCATCTCGATCAATTTGCGGACAAACCGCCTGACGTCGATCGCGGTTAAAAGGACAGGGGGTTGACCACCGCGAGGGGGGGAGGCGACAGTATCTCGTACGCTTTGTAAAATCAATTGGACGGTATCGGGGTCTAATGCAAGGTAGGAACCGGCAGAGGTTTGTTTAATGGCGCCGCGGACCATATCTTCGATCTCCGGATCGAGAATATAGACGGAAATGACCGATTGTCCCTGGGAATACTTATAGCTGATATAGCGTTTTAATGAAGAGCGGATGTATTCTGTGAGGAGTACAGTGTCTTTTTCTGTCTGCGCCCATTCGCTAAGAGATTCTAAAATGGTCCGCAAATCTTTAATGGAAACTTGTTCCTGGATCAGGCGTTTGAATATATCGGTCATCTTTTGCAGAGGAATGAGGCGCGTCACTTCTTTGACAAGGTCCGGAAACGATTTTTCGACAAATTCGATCATGGACTTGACTTCCTGGATGCCGACGAACTCGTTGGCATAGTGTCTGAAGAAGTAGGAAAGGTGCAAAATCATGACCTCTAAAGTATTCCAAGATTTAATTCCCGCTTTATCGAGGATTTCTTTGTTCTTGGACTCCACCCAAACGGAAGGCATCCCCAGGGAATTTTTATAGGTAGTATAGGTTAAGTTATAGCGCTTAAGATTTTCTTCTGTCTCATTCGTCAATACATGGTTCTCCAACACCTTTCCCCGCACAATAGGCACTTCATTAAGGAGGATGGAATATTCATCGGGGTCTAAGATAGGGGAGTCGGTACGGACATGCACTCCCGGATAACGAACACCAAGGTCGGCATAGAGGGCCTGGCGCATTCGTGGAATCATTTGATCGATGAAGCTTTGCCCTTTAGGGGCTTTTTGAATTTCTGCTGTAATCCCTTTTCCACATTCGATGATGACCGGCAATGTCAACGCATAGCTATCGATTCCCCCTCCGGAAATGACTTTATGTCCCTTGACAGAGGTTTCTGTTGCGCCTCCGCCTGCGGTTCCGGCAGGACTCATCATTCCTGTTGCAGCATTACTTTTTGCAAGCTCTATCTGTTGCTGTTCACTCGACCATAGACCATAACCAACGAGACCAAATGCTGCTGCGAGGATCATAAACGGCGCTTTTGGAAATCCAGGTATAATTGCCATACCCATTAGAAACCCTGCGGCAAGCATTAACGCTTTTGGTTGTTTTAAGACCTGGGTTGAAATTTCACTCCCTAAGTTGGAGATTTCCTTTTCGGAAGAGACTCTGGTAGTCACAATACCTGCAGTAATGGCAATGAGCAGAGCCGGGATTTGCGAGACGAGTCCATCGCCGATTGAGAGCAGGGAATATGTCGTTACCGCCTCCATTCCCGTCATGTCGTGCATGCTCACCCCAATAATGATACCCCCAATGACGTTGATCATGGTGATGACAATGCCGGCAATCGCATCCCCTTTAACGAATTTCATCGCACCGTCCATGGCTCCGTATAGCTGGCTCTCTTTTTGGATCATCAGACGTTTTTCTCTGGCTTGATTGGAGTCGAGAATACCGGCGCGCATATCGGCGTCTATGCTCATTTGCTTACCGGGCATCGCATCGAGAGTAAAGCGGGCGGCAACTTCGGCGACCCGTTCGGCGCCCTTTGTAATCACAATGAATTGAACGAGGGTGATGATCAGGAATATAACGGCTCCTACAACGAAATTCCCTCCGACGACCCACGCACCGAATTGAAAGATAATTTCCCCCGCATTGGCGTGCAGTAAAATCTGACGGGTAGAGGCAATGTTCAACCCAAGCCGGTACAGCGTGGTAATCAAAAGCAGCGAAGGGAAAATCGATAGTTGGACAGCGCTTGGGATATAGAGGGCAACCATTAAAAGAGCTACCGAAACAGAGAGGTTTGTGGCAATCAGGTAGTCGATCACATGGGGATTGATCGGCGCGATGATCATGCCTAAAATACCGATGATAATGGCGGCTAAGGCCAAGTCGCTGAAACGCGATATTCTTTGGACAGAGGCTTCCCCTCCAAGTCTTGCTGTAATGCCGTCTAAAATCGTTCGAATGAAATTCATGTGATAATTTTATTTAAATAAAAGTTCGGGATCTTTATAGCCCTAATTTTATCCTAATATTATTTTATTTGCAAACGTTAGGGGGGAGGGACCACGTAAGTTCACATACGCTTGCTAATGATACGAAAAAGTACGCGAAGGGCGACTTTTTATAAAGCAACCAGGTTGTCTCGACTTAAGGTTCGTCTTTATCTTTTATTTTTAACTCGTTAACTTTCAAGGTAATAGAGAACAAACTTTCAATTTTTTCTCGCTCTGCTTTTTTTAAATTAGGGGCTCTTGAAGAATGATCTCCTACTCTGATCTGCGAAGGCAAAACTCTCTCATCCCTTACCGTAATCTCCTTCTTTATCCAAAACTCATTCAGTTCATCATCACTAACACCTACAAATCTAAAAGGATTACCTACACCCTCCAGTGAATATTTAGGACTGTCTGGCTCCGAAGAAGGCTCATCCCATTCAGACGAACTAGTTTCTCCTTCTGGTTCCAAATAACCGGGAGGGAAACGACACCCTACGCCTTCAAGAGGCCTTGCTGGTTCTAAGGATAACACTCCAAAATAAGATAGAGGAGGATTGTTTGGGTCGCAGTTCATAAAAAACTCCTTTTGATTAATTAAAAAATATCATCATTAATAAAAAATAATGCCATTGCAAAAAATATAACAAACTAATATTTTTTGTGCAATATACACAAGATAATTTAAGTTTTGGGCAAACTGGATAGGAATGGGACCTGTTGCATAATTCGAGTATGAGTATAAAACCTTAGCGATCAATTATTTACCGCAGAGATCGCAGAGGAAGACAAAAAATGATTGCATCCTTCACGGCATATCCAGAGCAATGGGGCACTTTTTATTCCCTCTCTGCGTACTCTGCGATCTCTGCGGTTAAATTATTAATAATCAACTATATAATACTAAATATAATTATGCAACAAGGCCAGTCAAACTTCCTTACTGGAATCTAAATCAGGTTTGCCGGCGGCCAGGCAGCGCCGCCTAAAGACTAGCGGCGAAGATAAAAACCAACTTTCGAACCCTCTCGTATAAATCCTTGTACAACATCTGTTCATTATGCTAAAAATAAATTTATCTTAAAGGCAATGACACTTTTGCTGTCTTGTCTCTGACGGTCGAAAATTTAAAAAATGTAAGAAATGCACAGAAAATATTTATTTCCACTACTTGCTTTATTAGGGGCCATTTTTGGCCTTCTCACTGTCCGCTGGACTCAAAAAGAAATGCCAAAACCACCGATTCTTTTTCCTCCGGCCAGTTCCCCCTATCCCAATGCCATCGCCGGAGCCGGGATCATTGAAGCTTCTTCCCTAAACATTTCGATCGGCTGCCCCTTTATTGAGATCATCGAAAAAATTTATGTCGTTGAAGGAGATTTTGTCGAGAAGGGCGCAACCTTGTTTCAACTCGATTTGCGAAATTTTGAAGCCATACGCGAGGCTGCAAAAGCCGAGCTCGAAGTGGCTTTGGTCAATTTGGAAAACCAAAAGAAGCAATTTTCATTCTATGAACGGTTAAAAGATCCAAAAGCGGCAAGTGAGCAGGCCTATCAACAAACCTATTTTGCTAAGATGACGGCGCAAGAAAATGTCAGGGTTGCAGAGGCCTCTTTAAGGGAAGCCGAAGTCAATATTGAGCGCGCTTGCATTCGAGCGCCTGTTACAGGCGAGATTCTACAGGTCAATATCCATATAGGTGAGGTATCTTCAAATATTTCTACCGGATTTCAATCGATTCCCTTGATCCTCATGGGAACTGTCAATCCCTTGCAGGTGAGAATAGACATCGATGAGGACGATGCCTGGAGGTATGAGCCGAAAGCAGAGGCTATGGCTTTTGTCAGAGGGAATAGAAATATTGCGTTTCCACTAAAATATTTCAGGACCGAACCCTATATTATTCCCAAAAGCTCGTTTACTGGCGCTACAACAGAACGTGTCGATACCAGGGTTCTTCAGGTGCTTTATCAGTTTGAAAGAAACGACCTGCCCGTTTATGCCGGACAAATTTTAGATATCTTTATCAAATCAAAATCCATAGAAGAGCTGCTAAAATGAGGCGATGGCTATGGATCATGTTCCCTATCCTCTGCGTCGGATGCAGGGTGGGTCCCAATTATCGCCCTCCGGAAGTGGAGGTACCGTCAGAATTTACTGAAGATGTGCCGGAGAGGACTTTCGATGTAGGGGATGACGATCTTGCCGGATGGTGGTCGAGATTCAACGACCCATTTTTAGATCATTTACTGGATTTAGGGTTGGAGCAGAATTTTGATTACCTGATCGCGATGGAACGAGTTTTGCAGGCAAGAGCGCAGTTTAGAGTGACTTTTGCCATGCGTCTGCCCGATTTTGAAGCTGCTGGAACAGCTTCCCGTTTTCGCACAAGCAGGTCATTTGCAAGCGCAAATGCCGGGTCAGCAGCAGCCTCCTCCAGTTCTTCCTCTACAGCTGCCGCAGCAGCAGCCGCAGGGACAGTAGTTCCCCAAATCCAGGATTTTTTTCAATTAGGGCTCGATGCCATATGGGAACTCGATCTGTTCGGAAAATTCCGCCGCTCTGCGGACGCAGCTAATGATTTGTGGGAAGCTTCTCTTGCTGATATGAGGGGGGTTAAGATCTCGATGATCAGCGAAATTGCCAACACTTACGCACTGATTTGTGCCTATCAAGGCAGGGAAGAGATTGAAATAGAGACAATTGCCATAGACGAAGAGTTGCTTGCACTTGCACGCACGAGGCTCGATTCGGGCTTAAATAATGAGCAGGAGGTAAATGCAATTATTGCCATCCTGGAAAATGAACGGGCAAATCTGGAATTTGTACAGGAGGGTTTAAAAAACGCGATCTATTCGCTTGCAATATTACTTGGCGAGCTTCCCGAAATGGTCATTTGCGAATTTCAGACAAAAAGGGCAATCCCCGATGCCCATGGTCAGGTTCCTATTTCTGTTCCCTCCGAGCTATTGCGAAGGCGCCCTGATGTTCGGAGCGCTGAGAGACAACTGGCTTCCGCTACTGAACAAATCGGGGTTGCCGTTGCTGATTTATTTCCAAGCGTTTCCCTTTCCGGATCGAGCAGTTCCTTTGCCGCAAACCCCCTTCAAGGGGCAAACGTCGGTGTTTCAAGCGACGATATAGCCAAATTGTTTCGCCCGGCAAGCATTGTCTGGGGGATTGGTGTTTTTGCTACGGCGCCAGTTTTTGACTTTGGAAAAAGAAAAGCTGCTGTCGACCTGCAAATCAGCGTACGGAACCAGACATACTATTCCTATCAGAAGGTTGTGATTAGTGCATTTCAGGAAACGGAACAGGCATTGCAAAGCTACTTTCATGAGGAAATGCGCGGGCAAAGCTTAAAAATTCAGGCTGAAATCAATGCAAAGACGTTTCAGTTGGTAACCGATCTGTTTCAGGCTGGGCTTGCCGATTATTCCCAGGTGATCAATGCGCAAAGCAACTGGTTGAATTCCCTCGATCTGTTAATAGGCAGTCAACAAGCTCTTACCCAGGATTTAATTGCCGTCTATAAGGCTATTGGGGGCGACTGGTAATGCTTGTTTATGCATTAAAAATGTTGATCGGGGATAAGGTAAAGTATATTGGAATTGTCCTTGGGCTTTGCTTTGCCTCATTTATCATTACCCAGCAAGCCGCCATTTTGGTCGGTATTGTCAATCGCACCTACGGGCTCATTACCGACACCTCTCAGCCGAATATCTGGGTGATGGATCCGACTGTGCAGTACATCGACGACATCAAACCTTTAAAAGATACCGATCTTTATCGCGTGCGAAGTGTGGAGGGAGTGGACTGGGCTGTTCCCTTCTATAAAGGGCTCATCCAGGCAAGGTTGACAAATGGAATATTTCAGACATGCGTTTTGCTGGGGATTGATGACGCCACATTGATTGGAGGGCCGCCGGTCATGCTGGAAGGCAATTTAATCGATTTGCGGATGGACTCTGCTATCATCGTCAATAAGGTGGGGGCAGAAGGGAAACTCGCCGAATATAAGGATGGCGTCTCAGTCCCTTTAAAAGTTGGCGATCTCATGGAGCTGAATGACAACCGGTCCTATGTATGCGGGATTTGCGAGGCTTCGCGCACATTCCAGTCGCAGCCTGTGGTCTATACGACGTATGGCAGAGCGACAACTTTTGCCCCTTTTCAAAGAAAACTTTTATCGTTTATCCTGGCCCATTCGGTCCCGGGAACAGCCCCCGAAGAGGTATGCCAAAGAATCACCCAACATACCGGGTTTGCAGCGTACACCCCAAAACAGTTGAAGTGGCTTACGATCATGTATTATATGAAATACACAGGGATTTTTGTTAATTTTGGTGTGGCGATTATCCTGGGATTTATCATCGGCACTGCGATTGCCGGTCAAACTCTTTATAATTTTACCGTCGACAATCTTCCCCACTTTGCCGTGTTTAAAGCGATGGGAGCAGATAATACGCTGCTCGTAAAAATCGTTTTGCTGCAGGCTCTTTTTGTGAGCGTTATCGGCTGGGGGATAGGGATGGGGGCAGCTTGTCTATTTGGATATATAACGCAAGGAACTGAACTTTCGTTTAGCCTTCCTTTAAGTCTTTATTTTTTAAGTGCCGGTTCGATATTATGCATTAGTCTATTTTCAGCAGCGATATGCATGCGAAAAATTATTACGTTAGACCCGGCAATTGTATTTAAAAGTTAGTGAATATGAATGATCAGCCAGTTGTGATATGCAAAGGGATAGCCAAGAGCTTTGGGGAGGCAAGCCGCAGGGTCGAAGCGTTAAAGGGAATTGACTTGTCAGTGAACCGGAGGGAAGTCCGCATGCTGATGGGGCCTTCCGGCTCCGGAAAAACAACCCTAATTTCGATTATCGCCGGAATCCTGACGCAAAGCAGCGGTACATGCCTTGTCAATGGAATCGATCTCAACCATCTTCCCGACAAGGAAAAAACTCATTATCGCGGTAAAAATATTGGCTTTGTATTTCAGATGTTTAATCTCATCCCGACGCTAACTTGCGAGGAAAATATTTCCATACCCCTTGTGATTTTGGGGCATCCCAAGCTAAAGGCCATTGAAAAGGCAAAGTCGCTGCTGGAAGAATTTAAAATGGGAGATAAAATCGGCGCGTATCCTCCGGAATTATCCGGTGGACAGCAGCAGAGGGTAGCGATTGCAAGGGCAATGGTCCATACGCCATCGCTCATTGTATGCGATGAGCCGACAAGTTTTTTGGACCACCATAGCGGACAAATGATTATGGAATTGTTAAAAAACATGGTCGAAAAACATGGGATTACGCTAATCGTCATCACTCATGATTCCCGCATTGTACAGTTTGCAGACCACATCGATCACATCGAAGACGGGAGAATTGTTCAAGAGAAAGGGTAGTTAGGGTACGTGAAGCCCTGGTACTTCATTCTACTAACCCATAGCTCATAGAATAAACGCAGAGGCGCGGAGGCGCAAAGACACGGAGACGAAAGAAAATTTAAAAACTTCTTTGGGAAGAAGATAAGAGGTTAGGCGAGATATCAAAAAAATAAGGTAAGGTTAATTTACTATTATTTTCTGTTATTTATGTTTTCCTCCGCGTCTTTGCGTTTATTCTATGAGTTATGGGTAAATAGCATGGGCTATCCTAAGCAGGGCTATGACGCCCTGGTTACGCAATAATTCTTGCTTTTAAATAAACTATTTGTTAGGATCTTCATTAAAATTAATTAATTTTAATATAAAATGGATGGTTTATTATGCAATTAAAAGCGTTAGAAATATTAGGCTGTGTTGCCGGGTTCATTCCTGGAGTAAGCACAGTGACGGGTGTGATTAAAGCGTATGTTTATTATAAGCGGTCAAAAAGCAAAAAGGCCGATAAAGAAAAAGTGGAGGTTACAGCTCAAAAAGTCGCTGGCAAACCGATTTCGGATTCGAGAATTCAACACTTAAGCCGGCGCGAAAAAGCAATCTCGGGACGTTTGATGACAATTTCCCTCCTGGAAATGCTGCCATTCGCCAACATTGTTGCGGCTTTATCTGAGGTGACATTGTTGGATGAACTTAACGATGCAAGAGCATTTAAACAAAGCACGGAAAGGCAAATACAAAAATTGCATCATTATTATGGCGTTACTCCCATTCAGGATAAAGAGAAAGAGGCATTCATGAATAAGGTATTGTTCTTGCTTCATAATATCCAAACGCCTGGCAATCTGCCATCGGTGAGACAAATGTTCTCAAAGAATGGTTACGATAGACTGGAAATTAACAACATAAAAAGAAAACTGTATTCGATGTGCTACTCTGCTGCGATGAAGGGGCCCATCACAAAACAACCAGGCGAACTTCTTACAGAGATGATTAAGGTGTGGGTAGGCCAAAAATACCCGATTATCGAATGGGTAGAGACACAACTGAATAAAATCATCAGTCAAAATGCCGGTTTGCTGACAGGGAACGAGTGGGTAATCGAGCATTATCGCAGAGAACTCAATGCCTATCAGGATGTGGTGGCATTATTGCTTGAGAAGAGCGAATCACTGTAAGCTAAAGACGTAAGGGAATATGTGCAAAGATTGTCAATGGGCACCGCAACTGAATAAAAAATGGAACGCCATGCTCCATTCTCCTGATATTGGCGGCACCTACCGCGTGCTTTTAGAAAAGCAGAAAATCGAAGGAATAGCCAAATTTTCGGCCATAGGTTGGGAGCACTTTCATTTAACGAAAGGGGCTTCAACAAGTATCGACCTTGCCGATATCACCCACTGGATGGAAATCGCAATTTAACGGGAAAGTCTTGATTTAATATTTAGAAAGATTTTTGACGGGCTCTTAGAACGTCTAACCGCTATCCTTAGCAAACACTCTCATTGCCTATTAGCAAACACCTTCATTGCCTATTAACAAACACCTTCATTGCCTCTAGTATGTAATCAACAAGTTTAGGGTTTAGCCTATCTAATGGTTGCCGAAACTTGGGATAGGTTATATGAGTAATGGTCACGTCTATATATAATCTCTTTGACATGGGGGAATTTTGTTGAGCGAGTTCGAAGTGTTCTATGATAATTGTTTGCACTTCACTGCATGCAGGATCCAATTTCCTCTGGATGCAATCGGCAAGCTCCTTAAAAACATAATCAGGCTGAACTATCTCTTGTATTTCATTATAAACAGCTGGAAGGTTGCCTGGAACCTGCACCTCAGGGAGAAGAGCAGCGTCAGATTTGAATTTTTGATTATTATAGTAAAGGGTTAAAGAGGAATTCCCAGGTCTCATATTTGGAAAAATGTCCTTACATAAGGCAGCAATTCCCAATGCCGAAACGGAAGTAGAAGGCTTGGAGGGTAAAAGCACCTTTACAGAAATGGAGGTTATTTTATTTAATTCTTCGGTAACCTCTGCCGGGTAATAATAAACAAACTGTAGTTCATTTAAGTCTTTTCCATTTTTTGCTTGAAAGGGAACATCAGAAAAATCTTCATCTTCAAAAGCAAGCTTACTTACTCTAAATTTTAAAAAGTATTTAACAGCATTACAAATGAATCCCCACCCTTTTGCGTACTCAGTCATTTCATGTTTTCCAAGATTAAACTGTGCAGTACGAACATCATAACGAAATTCTGTTCCGGTAAAAACCGGAGTCGCAGAAGTGGATGTAGATCCCAAGGATGAAGATCTTAATCTCCGGGGAGTCTTCGGGGAAATTTGATGCCTTGAAAAAAAAGAGGGACTGTCGAGGAACGGGGGAGTCTTCGGGGATAAGCTTGGAGACTTTGAGGATAAGCTTGGAGTCTTCGGGGATAAGTTTGGAGTCTTCGGGGATAGGTTTGGAGTCTTCGGGGATAAGTTTGGAGACTTAGGGGATAAGTTTGGAGTCTTCGGGGATAAGTTTGGAGACTTAGGGGAGGATGTCTGGGGCGTTGGTGATAAGGGGGGAGGAGGTGGCGGAGAGTGCTTGGGGGAGGAGGTTTGGATCTGTAGTAATAAGGGGAGAGGAGTCGCCTGAAAGGACTTGGGGGAGGATGTAGTGCGCTGTAGTAATAAGGGAGGAAGGGGAGTGACCGTGGTGGTGGATGAAAAGAGTTTAGGGGAGGATTTCGGTGAATATTTCGGGGAGGATTTCGGTGAATGTGTCGGGGAGGAGGATTTCGCCGAATAACTATGCCTTGGGGAATACCTAGTCTTGGAGGTAGGTGATAGATTTATAGGTCTTGGAGGAGGGGTTTTTGGCCTGGAGGCTCTTACGGGTGATAGATTTGTACGCCTTGAGGGAGGGGTTTTTGGCCTGTCTCTTTCGGGCCCTGGAAAAGGAGGGCGCGTGGGAGATACAAAATTTTGATCATCTTCTCCAGTTTCATGTGATTCATCTGGCCGTGCAGGGGGTCTCCGTAGTTTAAAAGTGGGAGATAAAAAAAATTGATCCCCTTCCTCACCTGTTGTTGGCTCTTCTGTTTGTTCGGGTTCCCGTCTATTATGTATAGGGAGCTCCTCTACTTTATACGTAAAGGTGGTATGATGCACTGGATTCATGAAAACAACGTCCTGTAGTCGATTAAACAACAAACTGTTATAAATCTATCAATTCTCTTAATTTAGGAAAAGTTTAAAGTTTTAAGATGCAGGCGACTCATTGTTGAATTTCTCTCAACCAATAAAACTCTAATCAAATCTTGATCTTAATCTTGATCATGATCTTAATCTTGCTTTTCTTCAATTTTTCCCAGTGCAAGGACTCATGTCTCAATGACGCCCTACTCCTTCATTATCTTAATTTTATAAGCAATTGCAAAAATATATAATAAAATATATAAAAAATAATTGCATTAAAAATAATTATAATGTATAATTTAGTACATTAAATATATTAAATAACAAGAGGTTAATAATGCAATTAAAAAAAATGGAAATATTAGGGTGTGTTGCCGGATTTATTCCAGGACTTAGTACAATAACTGGCGTCATTAAAGCTTATATTTATTATAAACGCGTAAAACCAGCTCAGCCAAAACGTGCAGAGGTGGATGCAACAGCCAACAAGGTGTCTGCCGCTAAAGCCGTTTCTGATTCAAAGATCCAACGTTTAAAAGAAGAGGAGCGAGATAATAATGCCATGCTATGGCTGGCATCTGTGTTCGAGATTATTCCTGTTGTAAACATGTTTGCTGCTATTTTTGAAACAGAGCTATTATCCGATCTTAAAAAGACCAGAGAACTGCGTGCACATCCGGAAAAGCACAGCGCCAAATTAAAGTCCGATTATCGCATTGCAAGCATTGAAGATCCGCAAACTGCTGCCTTTATGAACAAAGTACTATTCCAGATTCATAATTTAAAGCTTCCTCATAATCTTCCATCTAGAGATAAATATCATCGTTATTTAACGCTAAAGCGTGGTGGTATAGAGCTTGTTCAGCATAAACATCCTCTTTATGATTTTCCCGTTAAACAGAAATTGTATTCTTTATGTTATGAAAAGTTAGATCAAGAGCCAAACGCGAAGGAAAGGCCATCCATTGAACTTGTGAAGATGGGACTTGACGTAATCATCCAAGACAAGGAAAAAGAAATTGCCGATTTGCAGAAATTTTATAAGGACCGGGTTGTTAATAGCGTGGGCCCAGGCCTTGTGAGCGATAATTGGTATTGGTATGCAGAAAAATGGCAACTTGAATTTAACGCCCATAATGATACTTTGAATGCGATGAAAGCGTTAGTTAAAACTCTATGAACTTGATGATGAATTACCCTTATTTAATCTTTTTATTAATTGCTTTGAGGTTCTCCTGAAGAGTACCATTATGCGGGTAGCTTTTGAGGAGCTGTTCAGTGAGAAGTTTCGCCCGTTTCCAATCCTGTTTGACATAGGCTTTTTGAGCCAGATAGGACTTAGCTTCCGAAGAGTAAGGTTCTATCCCCAAATAAATTTCATCGGCAATTTTTTCTTCTCCTTCCTGGTAAAAGGCGCGTGCAAGAAGTTCCCTTGCCTGAACATTGTTGGTGAGAGTGCTTTGAGTCAAGATCGCTTCTTTTGCCGATTCCGTATCGTTTTGTGCAAGAAAAAGAGGGACGATTAAAAGAGTGGCTTGCACTCCTTGATCTGTTTGATCCTGATAGATTTCCTTCAGCGCCTGAAAAGCTACGTGCGGTTGGTCGTCTTTAAGTGCTTGTCTACCGGCTAAAAGCAATATCTCTGGCGAAGTAAATGGTTTGTCTTGCTCTCGCTTAACCGTAGATGCGCCCATGAGCTGACACTTTGCAAAACGGCAATACAGATCGGATAAAGCTTCTTTAAAGTATGGAGCATTTTGACATTTCTCTATTGCAGACAGATACTCCTCTGCTGCCAAATGGGGGAGGTTTGCAGTTTCTAGCATGCTGGCGCGATATAAATGGATATCGGGATTTGTCTGGTCATTTTCGGCAGCTTCTGACAAATAGTCCCAGGCTTTTTGCGGTTCGTTTTGCAGGTGCAAAGCGGCAAGTTTGACCAGACGATCGGTTTCACAGCTCCCTTTACATTTTAGGTCTGTTAGTAGTTTAACGGCATCTTCAGATTTTCCCATAAGGACAGCTTTGTCGGCATCCAGAAAGGCCCAGGCAGCAGGATTGGCTGATGAATTTCTCCATTCCGAACGAAGTTTGTCGTAAGCCTCATAATCCTGAGACAATAGTTCCGATTTTGCCAAATCTATCGCGTAGGCCTCTGAAAGGGCATCTTCGACATCCTGAGGAGCTTGGATTTCAGGTAGTGGCGGTTTTTTTGTTTCGTTACTGTAACCCTTGGCAATGGTCAGCGGCATTGCCGCAAGCAGAATGAAAAGGGGAATTTGCTTTAAATATAATCTTGTCATTTTACCCATATAAAAACCTTTTAAGTGTAAGAATACCGAAGTTCCTATTTTATGTGATATCGCAAATTTATACAAACAAAAGGATGGTAGCCACAGGCGACTAATCATTAGAACAAATATTTTAAACACAGAGGCACAGAGAACACAGAGACAAGTTATTACACATCTTTTTTTCGTGGAAGCAAAAAAGAAAATCTCTGTGTCCTCTGTGTCTCTGTGTTTCAATAAATTGTTTTAATGATCAGTCGCCTGATGGTAACCAGGCGCAATCGCTCTGTTACTTTCGAGAACGCCCTGGCTACCTAAAATAAGCCTTTAGGATGAGGCGCCAACGCAGTTCGGTTTGTGCAGATGTTTCAGCATACGCTCTTATCTCGGCAATGTCCATGTCGGCGATCGAACAGATCTCTTTATCCGTAAGGCGATAGATGACCGATTCGGCCTTTAGACTATCATTCAGGCAACCATTTAATTGCTTTAAAGCTCGTTTAAAAATGCGATGTCTGTGCTGCAGACGCAATAAGGCATATCCTATAAATCCAACAGGAATAGCCTTCAAAAGGAAAAATTTTGTGTAAATATTTATTTCTCCTGAAGCTATTAAGTATAGATCGCCCACACATATGCCCATTAAGAGCATAATGAAAAATAAACTTTCAGCAGATGACTGGATGATCGGACCTAACCATGACCGAAAAGAAGAAAATGAGGTGCGGTAAGCCAAAATTTCTTCAAATTGCGGTTCTTGAAACATCATGCGGCCTGTGTGTGCAAATTCGTGGAGCAACAGCTCGTCGCGGTTGTAGATCCCTAAATAGATGGGTGATTTTAGAAACTGTTCCCGCAGTTGGACGATAGTAGCGGTCGGCGAGAGGTTTGTTTGTTGAAAAATCCAGGCTGAGGCGCCATGCCAAAATTTCAACTGATCATTGCTAAAAAAAATGGGGGTCCATCCGGGAAAAAAATCATACTTTGCCTTCAGCATTCCATTAACAGTTTGGTACATGGATGCAGTTTCTTGCGGTTGGATTCCGAACTCGGAGGAAGGGTGATCAAGGGCTTTTTTTAAGTTGAGACACCATTCGGCCCGTTTCATAAAGTCTGCAGCAGATTCGCCTGGGCCGGGAATTAGTCCTTTAGCATTGAGGTCTAATAGAGTTTGGTCCGAAATTGTGTCTGTATCATCCATTTGTTCGGCTCAAGAATTGACTGATCAGGCTTAAAGAGGCGATCGCTGCCGTTTCAGTTCGTAAAATGTTTGCATTTAATTTGACACCGGTCAAACCATGAGTTTGAAGTGCATGGTGCTCTTCGTCGGTAAAGCCGCTTTCAGGGCCGACACAAAAGAATACCCCAATACCCGGTGCCGATTGTTGCAGCTCATCTATAAACCAGGGGGCATTGGGGGAAATATCGCCAAAATAAGCGTTCATTTCAATGGAGGGCCAATCTTTGACCGGGCCCATGATAGAGAGTTTTGGCAAGCGGAGTCTACCGCATTGTTTCATCGCATTAATTAAAATCGTGCGCATCCTCTGCATTTGGTTTTCTGAAAAAACTTTCCGGTCGCTAAGTTTTGCAGGAAAAAGCCAAATTTCGCTCATCCCAAGTTCTGTCCCTTTTTCTAAAATCAACTCTAAATGGTTCATTCTTGGTATGCCTTGAGCGAGAATAAGCACAGGGGAAGCTGTTTTTTGTTCTGTAATTTCTGAAAATTGCAAAACAGCTTGTTTTTTTTCGATCTGCTCGATTTTAGCCTTTGCCAAGACCCCAAGTCCATTGACAATTTCAACAGATTCGCCTGCACGCGCCCTGCACACATGAACTAAATGATGGAACTCTTCTCCGTCAAGAGTAATTGTTTGACCTTGTACAATTGGGTTTGGATAAAAGTATCGTTCTGCTGGCATTTTATTAAGAGCCTGTTCAAAATCTTTCTAGCTTAATAGGCAATCACGTGAATCTGGTTGTTGTCGATTGTGCTTTTTAAATGAAGTTTTTTCATATCTGCAAGATATAAGGTAAGGTGGTTCATATAGGTTCGGAAACGTTTGCGCAGCATCTCCTCTCTTTTTTTCGGGAGCATTGTCTGGATACCCTTATAAGAAGGGGAATTTGCAATGGCTGAGGCAATATAAAGATCTTCGAGATAACCGGTATTGATGAATTGAAGACTCCAGGACAAAACCTGACGTTTGGCTTTGGGAGCGGCGATGATCACGATTTGCATTGATTTATGAACAATTGCGTTAAACAAGCGGCTTACCGATTTGGTATATAGAGGTTTGGTCAGAAATATAACCCCATATTTTTTTTCAAAATCGGGGCCCGGCGCAAGTGTCAATACTTCCGGGTTTAATGTCTCTAAGTCGTCTGGAGGGTAATAGACTGTTACAGGGATATTGCTTGCCAGAGGCAAGAATTCCTGACGAAGAAAGTCGATGGTCAAATTTTGGGCTTCCGGGTCATTTAATTCCTGATAATCATTTCCAAAGCATTGAATGATAACCCTCTTCCATTTTTTAGGGATGGGAAAACTGATCTCTTCATTACCGCTTTGGCTCTTGAATGCATCGAGATCGCTTTTAGATATGTCGTTTAAATTAAATGCGATCTCCAGTCCTCTTTCTTTTAATATACTCAATTCTTCTTCGGGGCCGCTAACTGTTTGGATAAGATGCTGCGGCCAAATATCGAGGTATTCATACCCTTGCGGAGGGGTTCCTGTCGGTTGGAGAATAGTCACAGGGATACGCGCAGTCATTAAACGGCTGAACTTAACGAAATAATCGACATCTGCAACCTGGGCAATGTGCTGCAGAAGATCGATAGAGGGGTTAAGGCTGACCAGGTTTTTTTTCGATATTCGTGCGCTCCAATCGTCTGATTGAGCGAGCGATGCGTCTAAAAGAACTTCCAGGTCGCTCGATTCGAGATTGTCGATCACTTCTTTGCTGCCGGTCAGCGTTAAGGTGATCCTGCGGTTCAACATTCCATTGGACATAAGCCCGCTGATTGTTTTGTCAGAAGGGAGGTTAATAATGCGTACAGAAATATTGGGGATCGTTCTTGTTTCATTGATGGAGTTGTTAATGAACAGCCAAATGACAATTGCCGTAAAAAGGGCTAACAGTTTTCGTTGCCAGTTATGGGTAAAAAGATTGATGATCGATTTCATTTCAGTGGTTCCGTATCCATTTTTTTATTTGTCCCACAATGTCGAACTGTGATTCGGTATTGATCTGGGGTGGGGTGAAGACGCTGCGAACTACACCTTTGAACCTGTCGACTTTCACCCCTCTTGTCATGATCCCTTCCCTTGCAATCGAAACCTTACCGGTTTCTTCGGAAACTACGATGACTAAGGCATCGGTGATTTGGCTGATCCCTAGCCCGGCCCTGTGGCGTGTACCCATTGATTTGGAGAGCTGCGAGCTATCGTCGGCGAGAGGTAAAATGGTGGCTGCAGAGAGAATTTTCGTATCGCGAATAATGACGGCGCCATCATGCAAAGGCGTTGTCGTAATAAAAATCGATTCTAACAATTCCGGGGAAAACTGTGAATTTAGCAAAACGGCTTTATTAGCGAACTCATCGAGGGAATCTTGGTTTTCCAAAACAATGAGCGCTCCCACTCGTTTATCTGCCATCTTATAAATGGATTGGGAAATGGAGTCTAAGAATTTGTCGAATTCAGTAGCTTCGCGGTATTTTTTACTTTTGAAGTTCAGGCGGGAAAGGGCCAAGCGCAGTTCGGGTTGAAAGATAATAAGCAAAGCAATGACAGCGACATTGACAAAATAAAGCATGAGTTTTTGCAATACCGGTAAATAAAACCATCTTGAAAATGTATATAAAATTAAAAATGTAAATAACCCAAAAACAAGGTCCATTGCTCTTGTATTCCAGAAAAACAACAGGAGATAGTAGATGAGGACCGCTATGATGGCAATCTCTAGTCCGGGGACCATGAGCTGGAAGAATTTCATATTCTTTGTTTAGTTATTAAAGTTACTGAAATACACGCTTTTTTGACAAATCTTTGCAACCACCGTATTTTCTATTGATTGTACATAAATAGCAAGATTTTTTTGCAACTGTTCATAAAGTTGATGACCAGGGCGAGGACCCCCTGGCTACTTTCTTTGTCTGAATCTTATGAGCAGTTGCTATTTTTTCTTAAAGAAGGGTATTGTTTTTTTTGCCAGATTTTTATAAGATCTCATCCATGACAATAAGCCAAGATCAAAAACATTCTCCCATGATGGACCAATGGCACACATGCAAGGCTAAAGCTGGTGACGCTCTCTTGTTTTTTCGTATGGGCGACTTTTATGAGGCGTTTTATGAAGATGCAGTCACCATGTCGCGGGAACTCGAATTGACGCTCACCAAACGGCAAGAAATCCCCATGTGCGGCGTCCCCCATCACACGAGTGAATCTTATATCGACCGCCTGATTGCCAAGGGATACCGCGTAGCCATCGCGGAACAGATGGAAGATCCCCGCTTGTCTAAAGGCCTTGTCAAAAGGGATGTGACGCGCATTGTCACTCCGGGATCGATCGTTCTGTCGAGTTTACTTTCTGAAACAGCAAATAATTTTATTGCCGCAATTTCACGGGTGGGAGATCTCTTTGGTTTTGCAGTCCTTGACCTGACAACGGCTGAATTTTATGTGATGGAGCTCAATAACGAAAATGCACTGCTCGACGAAGTTTTCCGGTTGAGGCCGGCAGAGTTGGTCGCGTCCCAAAAAGTCCAGGAAAGGCATAAAGGCCTGTTCGAGAATATTCGCAAAAACGCGAGGCTGATGGTCAGCACACACGATGACTGGCGTTTCGACCATCAGCCCGCTCACGATTTCCTTTTGCATCATTTTAAAGTAAAGTCTTTAGATGGCTTTGGTTTACGGGGGATGACTCAAGGGATCAATGCTTCGGGTGCGCTCCTTAGTTATCTGCAAGATATTTTGAATATTTCCATCGGTCATATTACGGAATTGCGAGTTCACTTAAACCATCAGTATATGGCTATCGATCAATCGACAAGTCGCCATTTGGAATTGATCGAGCCGATGAATGGGGGGGGCGAAGCGCCATACCTTACTGCATGTTTTGGACCAAACCCACACCCCGATGGGGGGGCGTCTTTTAAAACAGTGGATTTTGCAACCCTTATTGAATGTTGATGCCATACGATTACGACAAGAGGCTGTCTTAGCTTTTCATGAAAATCCAAGGTTGCAGGATTCCATTTCCGGTTTACTCAAGGCAGTTAGAGACTTAGAGCGGCTGATGATGAGGATCTCTTCGGGGTATGCATCTCCTCGCGATTTAATTGCTTTAAAAAATTCTATAACTTGTTTACCAGAGCTTAAAGCGCATTTGTCCCAAGTCGGCGTAAACTCGGCTCTATTGACTAAAGAAGAAAAGGCAATAGAAATGTTGCCCGAATTGGTCCAATCCATTGAATCTGCTGTCGTAGAAGATCCTCCACTTCGCCTTGGCGATGGAAAAATATTTAAAAGCGGATATTTTCCGGAGCTCGATTCTCTTCGCGAACTTGGAAAAAACAATCAGACATGGGTTTCGAACTATCAAAATGAATTAAGGGAAACTACTGGCATTAAAACCTTAAAAATCGGCTTTAACAGGATGTTTGGGTTTTACATCGAGGTTAGCAAAGCTAAAGGTGATCAAATGCCGGATACCTTTCAAAGGCGACAGACGCTGGTCAATGCCGAAAGGTTTGTGACAGTTGAACTTAAAAATTATGAAAAGTTGATTTTGCATTCGGAAGAGAGAATCGTTGCTATAGAAAATGAATTGTTTGCCAAACTGCTGGAAGAATTGAATAAATATAGCGTGCAAATCCGTAATAATGCAAAGGCTATTGCCAGCATTGACTGTCTTTTGAGCCTTTCCAAAGTGGCCCGTGAATACAAGTATGTCAGACCCCTCGTCGATGAGGGTACGACACTTCAGATCTCAGAAGGACGCCATCCGGTCATTGAGGCGTCTCACTCTTCTTCCGGCTCTTTGGAGCGATTTATTCCAAATGACACGAGCCTGAACGATGATTTATCGCAGATGCTGTTGATCACGGGTCCTAATATGGCAGGAAAGTCTACTTATATCCGTCAAGTTGCCTTACTTGTCATTATGGCCCAAATGGGTTCTTTCATCCCGGCCTGCAGCGCCAGGATTGGAATTGTCGATAAATTATTTTCCCGCATAGGAGCTAGTGACGATCTGTCGAGAGGTCAATCGACATTTATGGTGGAGATGATAGAAACTGCCAATATCTTAAATAATGCCACATCCCGTTCCTTAGTGATTCTGGACGAAATCGGACGGGGGACCAGTACCTATGATGGAATTGCCATTGCCTGGTCAGTTGCGGAGTACTTGCTCACAACTGAGGGTAGACAGGCAAAGACATTATTTGCCACTCATTATTGGGAATTGACAAAATTGGAAGAAAAGGTGCCGGGCGCGGTCAATTATCATGTTGCTGTGCATGAAGCCGGCGGCGAGGTGGTCTTTTTGCGCAAGATTGTTCGCGGCAGTACGGATAAGAGTTATGGGATTCATGTAGCCAGTCTCGCAGGTTTGCCTGGTGAGGTAATTGGCAGGGCTCAGGAAATATTGGCACATCTCGAGGAAAATGCCAATCGCAAAGCCGCATTTGAACCAGTGTCTGCAAAAATAACCCCTGCTAAACAGAAAAAGAAAACACTAGTGTCTTCTTTACAAATGACATTTTAACATTCGAATTTGATTGAGGAAATATGAAATTGAATAAAGGGTTGCTTGTTTGTCTTTTACTCCTCTCTTTCTTTGCGAGCAGGATAGAAGGCGGATTTACAATGCATAATGGGCGTATAGTCGATGTTTGCGAAGTCCCCACCATGTCGGTCGAAGAACATTTTGCCGCCGGCGCAAAGGCCCTTGAAGCCGGGGACTGGAATGAGTCTGTTTTTCACTTTAAAATCATTACATTTAACTTTCCCGATACACCATACGGGCAGGAAGCCTATTACTACTTAGGGATTTCTTACTACTATCTTGAAGAGTATGACTTTGCGAATACAGCCTTTTCAGATTATCTGCAAGGACAGACAAATGTAAATTACTTTCAGGAAGCAATATTATATAAATTTGCGATTGCCGGACATTTGGCAGGAGGGGCAAAACGGCGTTTCTTTTCTACAAAACATCTGCCTAAACTGGCTTGCGGAAAAAAGTTGGCAGTGGAAATATATGACGAGCTGATTGCTACGGTTCCCTGTCATGACATTGCGGCAGAGTCGCTGATTGCCAAAGGCTGTTTATTATGGGAAGGCAGAGAATACCGTCCCGCTGTCGAATCTTTCCAGATGGTCATACGCCGGTTTCCCCAGCATGAATTATCTCCTGACTGCTATGTTTATATTTCAAAATTGTATCTCGAACAAAGTTACTATGAATTTCAAAACCCCGATATTTTAGCGTTTGCATTGATCAATTTAGGCAGGTTTACACGCGATTATCCAAGAGAAGAGCGTTTGTACGAAGTTAAAGCTGATGTCGAAGCAATAGAAGAAATTTATGCCGCGGGTTTCTATAATACCGGGCTATTTTATGAAAGAGTGCGTAAACCAAGAGCTGCGATGATCTATTATCAAGAGGCGATTTTCCAATTCCCCGATACTTGCATTGCAGAAAAATGTATGGAAAGACTAAATTATCTCGACCCCAATTTTATTCTTCCGGGTGTATCTGAAGTGATGGAAGAAAGCATGGGAGAAGAGGCAATTGAAGGATCTTGTATTCCGCTAGAATTTGAAGAATAATTTTCGTGCCCCTGCCCGTGCCCGTGAGCGTGCCCGTGCCCGTGCCCGTATTATTTATCTTTTCCGAATTCGTTTATCCTTATATCATTAAAGGGGAGATAATTAAATCGGAAAAGATCAAAATAAGCGGGCAGGGGCACGGGCACGCTCACGGGCACGTAGACTAAATCGGAAAAGATCAAAATAAGCGGGCAGGGGCACGGGCACGCTCAGGGCACGTAGACTAAATCGGAAAAGATCAAAATAAGCGGGCAGGGGCACGGGCACGTAGACCGGTTCGTTTTAAAGGAAATCCTGATGAAAATAATGTCGAAATCCCTGTCCTTTAACAAGTACATTTTATTTTGTTTTTCTTGCGTCTTTGTTACAGCATGCGGATACAGGTGCGGATCAGAGAGTTGTTCCGGTTTTGAAGATCAGGGGGTTGAGGAACGACCCACGATTGAAATCCCTTACGTTAAAGGAGATCTGGATGGCAGCCTCACAGGAGCCATCATCAAATATGTCACGAGGTCTGGAGCTTACGAATATAGGTCTAACACTGCTTCGTATGTATTGAATGTATGCAACCTTGAAATTGATGAGACCGATATTGGGTTTAGGTACGACAGAAAGAAGCATGGAAAATTAACGCGCGATACAATACCAATTGAAGAAAGAATAACGGCAACAGCGGAAGTATCAGTTGTGCAAACAGCTTCGGGAGTGGTAATTTTGGGTCCTGAAATAATTACAGTAAGTGTTGATTATGATCATGACTATTACTTTAGCCGGGACAAGGTAAATGTCTTTTCCTTAGGTCAACTGACCGACCTCGAAGAGGCGTATGATGCGGTGCAGGTCCCTTTACATAATGAACTTGCCAAAGCAATTGCCGAGTTTTTGTCGTCGGGAATGTAAGGATTTCGTGCTTCTGCAAGCATATATTCATCTTTTCCGATTACGTGCCCCTGCCCGTGCCCGTGCCCGTGCCCGTATTAATTTATCTTTTCCGAATTCTTTTATCCTCAAATTACAAGGGGGAATAAATTCGGAAATGAGCAATAAATACGGGCAGGGGCACGGGCACGGGCAGGGGCACGTTTTTTGAATTCGGAAAAGATGAATTTACTCGGGCACGGGCACGGGCACGGGCATGAATTCGGAAAAGATCAAAATACGAGAGCACGAAATCCTTTATTTTCCCCCATCGCAATCAACAGCCTCCAACAAAATGGCCGAATGGGGCTCCAGAACATAGTCTGGCTTATCGATGATACATGGATTTCCTTCATCATAGTAATCTGATGGGGGAAGATTGGCTGTGTTAACGACAAAACGCCATTGCCTTGGCTCGGAAGGCTTTGGAAGAGTGACCCTGACGCTGTTGTTCTGGGCATTAAATGCAGCATAGAGATCGCGATGCTGTGAGGGGTCTTTCAAAGTATAAGCGATAAAGGGGTGTTGATGGTCCCAATCTGCTTTAAAGGGTTCAGAGCCATGCCAATCGACATCGTTCGCTGTCAGAAATGATGTTCGCTGCAACAGATGGTTTTTTTTGCGAAAATGGATCATGGCACGGTAGAACCGGTAAAAGGACCGATTGTCCGAAAGTTTATCCCATAAAAACCAGTTTAATGAACTGTCATGGCACCACGTATTATTGTTCCCACCCTTACTGTGCCCATATTCATCCCCCATATGAAGCATAGGGATGCCTTGAGAGATCATTAGTGCCAAATGAAAATTGCGCATTTGACGCTGACGCAGCAGGTTAATGTGTTCATGACTGGTTTTTCCCTCTACCCCACAATTCCAGCTTTCGTTGTCATTTGTCCCGTCATGATTATGCTCTCCATTGTCCATATTGTGCTTTTTATTATAAGAAACGAGATCGTTCAGTGTAAAACCATCATGAGCGGTGACAAAGTTGATGCTGGTAAAAGGAGCCCTTGGGCTATACAGATCTTCCGATCCGGATAATCTCATGGCAAATTCGCCGCGCACACCCGGCTGGCCTTTAATAAATTTGCGGACGCAGTCGCGATATTTCCCATTCCATTCGTGCCATCTGAGGGTCTGCGGAGCGAATGAACCGACCTGATACAGCCCCGCTGCATCCCAGGGTTCAGAAATCAGAAGGGTGTTTCTTAGGATCGGATCATGGGTGATTGCTTCGATCAGGGGAGCTGAATTTAAGGGCTCTCCTTTACACCCTCTGGTCAGGGCGGAAGCGAGATCAAACCTGAACCCATCCACGTGCATTTCCGTCACCCAGTAGCGCAAGGATTGGATAATGAGTTCTTGCGTGATTGGGTGGTTGGCATTGAATGTATTGCCGCATCCTGAAAAATTAAAGTAGTTTCCATGTTTGTCAAGCATGTAGTAATCGCTATTGTCAAAACCTTTATAGGAAAACAGCGGCCCCCGTTTATCCCCTTCAGCGGTATGGTTAAAAACAATATCTAAAATCACTTTGATATTTTGTTTATGAAGGGCTTTGACCATGGCTTTAAATTCACTAATGGCGCTTCCCGGCTGTAATGATGATGCGTACCTGGCCATCGGTGCAAAGAAGTTCACCGTTGAGTATCCCCAATAATTATATAATTGGTTTTTTATGTGGGGATGCATTTGATGGAATTCCATTTCGTTAAATTCCTGGACCGGCAGCAATTCCACGGCATTGATCCCTAAATCGGTCAAGTGGGGGATTTTTTCGATTAGTCCCAAATATGTTCCAGGATCAGACGCTCTGCCCGATGGGTGCTGAGTAAATCCTCTTACATGCATCTCATAAATAATCAACTGTTCGACGGGGATGTGAGGGGGCTTGTCGTCTTCCCAATCAAACGGCTGGACCGGACCTGTCACGCCAAGAGGTAGATAATTGGGGTTTGTTCCCCAAAGATAGCCTGTGTAGACCTCTTTTGCATAGGAGTCCAAAAGGTACTCTTGTTTGAGCTGGAGTTTTGGGGTGACCAGATAAGCATAAAGAAGATCTCTTTGACAATTTTCAATCGCTATGTGCCATACGTCTCCCGTTTTATTTTCCTCAGGCGAAAGAACAATTTCATCGACAAGTGTGCCATGAGATGTGGTAAATAAGCACAAAGACACTTTGGTTGCTTGAGGAGACACCAAAGAAAAATTGGTGAGATTTGGCTGATAGGAAACGCCAAAGGGATAGGGTGCCCCTTTTTGCGTTTTAAAAGCTCTAGACTGGTTATTGGTATTCATCATGTTTGCATTGTGGAATATCAAAATAATTTATGAATAGAAAAATCGCAAGGGCAGAGGTTATACTATATTTATTTTTTTTATAATTAGAATGTTTTTCTCCTTGATTTAAAAGAGTGTTCAGGTTTATAATTTATTCTATGAATTATATTAATAAAATATAAAAAGGAGCGTTAAAGGCATGGATGTACCTAAAGGCATGGATGTACCACAATTACAACATCAATCATATGGACTTACATTTCCGGGACCTGAAAAGCAAATGTCTGCAGCAGACTGCGATCGGGCCATTGAGGTTTTCACAAAGTGTAAAGAAATGGCAACAAGCTTTCTTCCAAAAACTAAAAACGGATCAGAGCAACAAAGTGTGGTCTCCAGAGGGATTTCTGTTCTCTCTGCAGGAAGCGGCAATTCACAAGCTTGCATGTCCCCCTTGGCAGCGCCTGCATCTGTTCCTAAGTGCCATTCTCCCCGGTCTGCCTACACCGATAATTCCAGACAATATACTGACAATTCCGTAAAAATCGATAAGTCCAGAAGTACAAATGTTAATATAGGCAACAAAACAACCACAACAACGGTTAACAACAATAACATCACACACAACCATATTGTGCAGCCACAAGGCACTGCAAGCAATTCCAAGGCTGACGAAGAAAAGAAAAAGAAAGAAGAGGGGATGAGCAATCTTGTTCGCGTTGTGCTTGTCGTTGTAGCAGCTGCAGGAGCAGGTATCTTCGCTTTCTTTCTTGGGAAAAACGATGGAAAGGCAGTGCATTTGAAAGAATTGCACAGCTTTTTTAAAAATCGCGGCAATGTTCCCATGCCTGATTTGCCTCCTCGGGAAAAAGAAGAACATATGGCAAACGTCAAATCTGTTTTGGATAAATCAGAAAAGATCGTGAAAAAGCAATTAAAGAATAATAGAAAATGGCAGATTGCTTTAACAGTTATGCTGGCGGCAACTGCCCTGGTTGTCGTGGGAGCCGTATTAAATATTTTTCCTCTGGTAGCGGCAGGAGCTATTTTATTGTTTGCCGGTGGAATAGCGACCATTTATTTTGCGGCCAAAAAATCTGAGGTGCAAAAAAATGATAAAGTTACGCTAAAAGCTATTGAAGAGGAAGCGTCAAAACTGATTGAGTATATGGAGGCTTTCAAAAAGCGTTTACAACCCCAGATCGTCCAACCGTCTCTTGGCGATATGCCAGGGCACCCGCCATTCACAGATGAGAGGCTGCAATCCTCAGAACATCCACCATTCCGTGCAAGTCCGCAGAATCCTGCCTATATCCCTGCACCATCGGCACCTCCTCTTCAACCAACCCCGCAGCCCGCTAAAGTGGTTAATCCACCACCTAGCTATGAACAAGCTATGGCGCAGTCTTCCAAAGAGCCTATGGGTTAGGGTTAAAATAAAGTCTGAGAAAGCTTGCCCATGCCCATGCCCGTGCCCGTGCCCGTGCCCGTGCCCGTGCCCGTGCCCGAGTAAATTCATCTTTTCCAAATTCGTTTATCCTTATATCGTTATAAGGAAGATAATTAAATCGGAAAAGATCAAAATACCCGGGCACGGGCACGGGCAGGGGCACGTTTTTTGAAATCGGAAAAGATGAATTTACTCGGGCACGGGCAGGGGCACAAAAATAGCAGGCAGAATCTCGATCCCCTTGACTTCTCATCTCTCTTTATGTATATAAAGGAAACATAAAGGTTGACCACCGTTTTTCCGTTTTAGAGGACAAAAAAGCCATGCATATCGTACATATCGCGTCCGAATTAGCTCCGCTCGCAAAGGTAGGTGGATTGGCTGATGTTCTTCTCGGCTTATCGCGGGAACAATCATGGAAGGGCCATGATGTCGATATTATTATCCCCAAGTATGATTGCGTCAATACAAGCGAGATACGCGACTTTGTCGTCGACTACATGGACTTGCCTTCATTTTATAATGGTGAATGGGTAAACAATACCGTTTGGATCGGCTGGGTAGAAAATTTAAAGGTCTATTTTATCGAACCCCATCATCCTCGTCATTTTTTTAAGAGAGGGTGTTTTTATGGATGTGAAGATGACATTGAAAGGTATCTGTATTTTTCCAGGGCCGCAATCGAATTTCTTTATAAAAAACAAATTAGTGCCGATATCATTCACATTCACGATTGGCAAAGCGCAGCCGTAGCGCCGCTTTATTACGAAATGTACCGTTCGCTTGGATTCAATAAAGCAAAGATCGTCTTTACGATCCATAATATTGAGTATCAGGGTAAATGTACGAAAGGGGACCTGAATAAAATCGGATTAAATGGCAAAGAACTTGACACTCCGGACAAATTACAAGACCTTTTGGATCCCTCTTTAGTCAACCTGTTAAAGGGCGGGATTGTGTATGCAGATTTTGTGACCACCGTTTCTCCAAATTATGCCAAAGAAGTAAAAACTGTTGAGGGGGGGAGGGGTCTGGACTCAGTCATTAGAAAATACGAAAAGAAATTTCAGGGTATTCTCAACGGGATCGATTATTCCTATTGGAATCCTGAGCTGGACCGCTATCTTCCCTCTCATTATTCCGCACGGGAAACTCCGGTCAATAAAAAAGATCGCAATACTCTCGATCAAAAAGCATATATCAAACGCTATTTGCGGGATTTCCTTGCCTTGTCTGAAGAATATAAACCCCTTGTTGGCTGTGTTTCGCGACTGGTTCCACAAAAAGGTGTTGAATTAATCAAACATGCATTAAAATACACGTTAGAACATAATGGTCAATTTGTTCTATTGGGAAGCAGCCCAATTGCTGATATCAGCACTGAATTTCATGCATTAAAGGCCCATTATGCCGATCATTCAGATGTTGGGTTTATTTTGAGCCATCATGAAGATTTGGCCCATCAAATTTTTGCAGCTTCCGATATGTTGATCGTTCCTTCAATATTTGAACCTTGCGGCCTGACCCAAATGATTGCTTTAAAGTACGGGGCCATTCCCATTGTTCGTAAGACAGGCGGTCTTGCCGATACCATTTTTGATGTCGATAATTCCGGTAAACCATTTGAACAGACAAATGGGTATGTATTTGAAAATCCCGATAACGAGGGGCTTGAATCAGCTCTCAACAGAGCATTTGCCTGTTGGTTTAAAGAACCGGATAAATGGAGAAAACTTGTGATCAATGGAATGAATATCGATTTTAGCTGGAATCATCCGGCTGATATTTACCTCAAAATCTACCATCAACTGCAACAGGCACCAAAATCTTAAGGTAAACTCCCGTGACTATAGCTAATTACTTTACGTTTGTCCGCATTTTTATCAGCCCGGTTTTTTTACTGGTTTATCTGGAACATGATCTATTCCGGATCAGTCCCGTTGCCCTGCCCTATGTTTTATTGATCCTGCTTGGTATTTCTGAGTTATCCGATGCTTTCGATGGTTATTTGGCCAGAAAATATGATCAGGTCACTGATTTGGGAAAAGTGCTCGATCCCATGGCCGACAGCATTTCCCGCATTTCCGTATTTTTGACATTTACGCAAGAACCGGTGAACATCCCCATGTTTCTGATCTTCATTTTCTTATATCGCGATTCCGTGGTGAGCACCCTTCGTACAGTCTGTGCTCTTAAAGGTTTTGTTTTGGCTGCAAGAATGTCGGGAAAAATTAAAGCGGTCATTCAGGCTGTTGCCGCATTTCTTGTCTTGCTATTGATGATCCCTCATTCCTTAAATCTTTTGTCTACAGAACATTTACACATTTTAGGGACATTGATCGTCTCTGCGGCAGCTTGTTATACCGTTTATTCCGGAATAGAGTACATTTATGGAAACCGCGGTTACATCAACCACTTGCTTCGTACCAAGAAACACCTGATCTCTGAGGGTGAGTAAAACTAAAAACGTGCCCGTGAGCGTGCCCGTGCCCGTGCCCGCGTAAATTCATCTTTTCCGATTTCAAAAAACGTGCCCGTGAGCGTGCCCGTGCCCGTGCCCGTGTAAATTCATCTTTTCCGATTTCAAAAAACGTGCCCGTGAGCGTGCCCGTGCCCGTGCCCGAGTAAATTCATCTTTTCCGAATTCGTTTATCCTTATACCGATATAAGGAAGATAATTAAATAGGAAAAGATCCAAATACTCGGGCACGGGCAGGGGCACGTTTTTTGAAATCGGAAAAGATGAATTTACGCGGGCACGGGCACGGGCACGCTCACGGGCACGTTTTTTGAAATCGGAAAAGATGAATTTACGCGGGCACGGGCACGGGCAGGGGCACGTTTTTTGAAATCGGAAAAGATGAATTTACTCGGGCACGGGCACGGGCAAGGGCAAGGGCACGTTTTTTGAAATCGGAAAAGATGAATTTACGCGGGCAAGGGCACGGGCACGCTCACGGGCACGTTTTTTGAAATCGGAAAAGATGAATTTACTCGGGCACGGGCACGCTCACGGGCACGATTTTTGAAGATACCCTTGCAAATCACTTTCCGACAGCCAAAGATCATTTGTATTTGAGGCATAAGCAAAATTCTCGGAGAGTTCTTTTCCGGTTCTTCCATCCAGAAATGCCTTTAGCAAATGGGGATTGTGGGTCACAGTCTCCGGAATGATCATAAAGTGGTCGGGATATTCTAAAGTATGTCTTGCATCCTCGGAACCGATCAATAGTTCATGTAATTTTTCCCCTTCGCGAATTCCGGTACAGATTAAGGGTAATCCTGGTGCAATGGCCCCGGCAAGATCTTTGATATACATGCTTGGGATTTTTGGAACAAAAATTTCTCCTCCACGCATGCGGGTAAAGCATTTGATGACAAAATCGACAGAGCCTTCAAGAGTAATCCAAAATCTGGTCATTCTCGTATCAGTAATGGGGATGGAAGCTGCTCCCGATTGGACAAGCTGTTGCCATAATGGGATCACACTGCCTCGGCTGGCCAGCACATTGCCGTAACGAACAATGGAGAATTGAGGAAACCCTTTATTGCCTACGTATGCATTGCCTGCGATAAACAACCTGTCGGAGCACAACTTTGTCGCCCCATATAAATTAATGGGGTTGACCGATTTATCGGTAGATAAGGCAATGACGCGCTCTACATTGCAATCAATTGCCTGATCGATGACGTTCATGGCCCCAAGGACGTTGGTTTTAATGAACTCAGACGGATTGTATTCAGCCGCGGGAACTTGTTTAAGGGCGGCCGCATGGATGACAATGTGGACCTGGTTAAATGCTCTGCTAAGACGATTGGCATCGCGAACGTCCCCTAGGAAATAACGGATTTTCGGATGATTAAAAATCGGATCAGATTGTTTCATCTCCCACTGCTTCCATTCATCGCGGCTGAAAATGATTACCTTCAGGCATTGGCTCTGAGATAAAAGTCTTTTGGCTAATGCCCTGCCAAAACTTCCGGTTCCTCCCGTAATGAGGACCGTTTTATCTTTAAACATAGAAAGAGATGGTTCGTTCATAAGGTCATCGTAACATAAGGTTGATTTCCATTCAAATTGTAGAATTGGTTAACTTGCCCCTGCCCCTGCCCCTGCCCCTGCCCGTGCCCGTGCCCGTGCCCGTGCCCGAGTATCTTGATCTTTTCCGATTTAATTATCTTCCTTATAACGATATAAGGATAAACGAATTCGGAAAAGATGAATTTATTCGGGCACGGGCACGGGCAGGGGCACGGGCACGTTTTTTGAAATCGGAAAAGATGAATTTATTCGGGCACGGGCACGGGCAGGGGCACGGGCACGGGCAGGGGCAAGGAAGTGAATTACGCAAGAGGTCTATTGTTTTTAGCTTTACAAATATTGATTTTTCTGCTGTTCTATCAGCAAGAGTACAGGACCCTGATAAAAAGATGGAAAGAAAAGCTCATGGTAAAACAGTATGACGAAAGCAGCGTCCAGACATTAGACGCTCTAAGCCACATTCGATTGCGTTCGGGAATGTATATTGGCCGCCTTGGCGACGGGTCGCACCCCGATGATGGAATTTATGTCATGCTGAAAGAGGTGATGGACAATAGCATTGACGAATTTATCATGAGGCATGGAAAAAAAATCAGCATCCATGTCGATGATGACACAGGACTTGTGCGCATTCGGGATTTTGGCCGGGGAATTCCTCTTGGAAAAGTTGTTGAATGTGTCAGCCAGATCAATACAGGTGCAAAATATAATGACGATGTGTTTCAGTTTTCCGTCGGACTAAACGGCGTCGGTACAAAGGCCGTCAATGCACTTTCCAGTCATTTTCTTGTTCGCAGCTTCCGCGATGGCGATTATGTCGAGGCTATATTTTCAAGAGGAACTCTCCTGGAAAATAATTCCGGAAAATCAAAGGAGGAAAATGGCACCTATGTCGAATTCATCCCGGACAGCGAAGTTTTTAAAAAGTACCGGTTTGAAATCGCCTATATTCTGAAAAAAATGTGGCATTATGCCTATTTGAACACCGGACTGACCATTTATTTTAATGAAGAGGTAATAGAATCAAAAAATGGCCTGTTGGATTTATTGAATGCCGAAGTGCCCGAAAGCGACCGGTTGTACGACCCGCTCCATTATAAGGGACAATATATGGAGTTTGCCTTTTTACATACCCAAGGCTATGGGGAGAATTATTTCTCTTTTGTAAACGGTCAGCATACTTCTGACGGGGGTACCCATTTGTCGGCGTTTCGCGAAGGATTGCTTAAAGGGGTCAATGAGTATTCCAAAAAAAATTTTCAGGGTGTCGATGTTCGCGAGGGGATAGTCGGAACGATCTGTGTCAAGGTCAAAGATCCGATTTTTGAATCGCAGACAAAAAATAAATTAAGCAATACGGAACTTCGTGCGCCTGTCGTCCAGGAGGTCAAAGATGCCGTTTGCGACCTGTTTTATAAACATCCTGCAACGGCAAGCGCGATCATCGACCGGACAATTTTCAATGAAAAATTGCGCAAAGAGCTTGCAAATGTCAAAAAAGAGGCGAAAGAAAAGCAAAAGAAAATTTCATTTAAAATCCCTAAATTGAGAGACTGTAAATATCATTGGAACGATTCCTCCGGAAAAGGGGAAGAAACCATGATTTTTCTTACAGAAGGCGATTCTGCCAGCGCATCGATTGTGGCGTCCAGGGACCCGACTGTCCAGGCTGTTTTTTCATTGCGAGGCAAACCTTTAAACGTGTTTGGGTTAAAGCAAGACCAACTCTACAAAAACGAAGAGATGTTCAATTTAATGAACGCGCTAAATATTGAAGAGGGGGTGGAAAATTTGCGTTATCACAAGGTGATTTTAGCCACAGACGCCGATGTCGACGGAATGCATATTCGCAATTTGCTTTTGACATTCTTTTTGACCTATTTTGATGCGTTGGTTGTCAATCAGCACCTCCACATTCTCGAAACGCCCCTGTTTAAGGTCAGAAACAAAGAAAAGACCCTTTATTGCTATTCCGAAGAGGAGCGCGACGAGGCGGTTAAGCTGTTGAAGAAGAATATTGAGGTCACAAGATTTAAAGGTCTTGGAGAAATTTCCCCTTCTGAATTTAAACAGTTCATTGCTAAAGATATGCGTCTGATCCGTGTAGGGATCCATCATTTCTCTGACATCAAACAGACTTTGGAATTTTACATGGGTAAAAATACAGTAGAGCGCAAATCGTTTATCATGGAAAATCTCATCAACGATAATCTTAGTTATCAAAAAGCATTGACAGTAACAGCAGAGGAATGACTATGGAAAAGGATCAGACTCAAGATCCAAAGCGGCAAAGTGATGTAAAAGCCCTCATGCGCACTCATTATTTGGAGTATGCCTCGTATGTCATTTGCGAAAGGGCCATTCCCAATTTGTATGACGGATTAAAGCCTGTGCAGCGCCGTATTTTATATATTTTGTGGAAAATGCAGGACGATAAGCTGCATAAAGTCGCCAATGTTGCCGGTCAAACAATGGCGTTGCATCCCCATGGCGATGCGCCAATTACGGAAGCAATGATCAATATGGCAAATAAAGGGTATTTGCTCGACACCCAAGGAAATTTCGGAAATATTTATACAGGCGATCCGGCTGCTGCCGGGCGTTATATTGAAACGCGTCTTTCTTTGCTTGCGAAAGAGACGATGTTTAACCCTGAGTTGACGGAATTTATCCCTTCTTATGATGGAAGAACTAAAGAACCTGTTTGTCTGCCTGCTAAAATCCCATTAGTGTTGATGCAGGGAGCCGATGGAATCGCTGTCGGTATGGCAACGCATATCATGCCCCATAATTTTGTCGAGCTTCTTGAAGCGGAGATTGCCCTTCTGGAAGGGAAGGAGCTTCCTTCCATTGTTCCCGACTTTCCTACCGGAGGCATTATGGATGCTTCCGACTATCAAGGTGGTAAGGGCAAGATAAAGCTTAGGGCAAAGATCGAGATCAAGGACGCCAAAACGATCATGATTACGGAGATCTGTCATGGAACGACAACTGAGTCCTTGATTCGTACAATCGATGAAGCAGCAAAGAGGGGCAAAATTAAGATCGAATCGATCAACGATTATACGGCCGAAAAAGTGGAGATCGAAATTAAATTGCCTCGGGGTTGTTACGCAGAGGACTTGATCGATTCGCTTTATGCATACACCGAATGTGAAGTTTCGATCACACCGCAGATGACCGTCATTAAGGATAATCTGCCCTGTGAGCTCGGCATCGCAGAAATTCTGCAATTGCATCTCGATAAATTGCAAGGGTATTTGCGAAAAGAGTTGGAACTCGAACAGGCGAAGTTGAATGAAAAGATTTTCCAAAACACCCTTGAAAGAATTTTTATCGAGAATCGTCTCTATAAAAATATCGAGACGATCAGTTCATACGAAAAGATTCATCAAGTTGTGGCAAAATCACTAGAACCCTTTCATTCTCTTTTAGCCCGTGTCCCTACGCAAGAGGATCGGGAGAAACTCTTAAACATCCCCATCAGGCGCATTTCCCGTTTTGATCTCGATAAAAACCAGGAATCAATCGCAAGCGACAACAAAGAATTATTGACAGTGGCAAAACATTTGGGTCAGATGAAAAAATACGCAGCCCATTATTTGCGCGGGCTGATCACAAGATATGGAAAGGATTACCCTCGTAAAACCGAAGTCAATACGATCGAAAATTTAGACATGCGTGCGATAAATACCCGGCAGATTAAAGTGTTTTTTGATCCTGTCTCCGGTTTTGTCGGCACAAAAGTGACGGGCGGCCGCACGATCGAATGTACGAATTTTGATAAACTGTTGTTACTTTATAAAAATGGTTCGTACATGGTCATCAACGTGCCGGAAAAACAATATATCCAGAAAAATGACAATAAAATTGTGTATGTCGGTGTGGCGGATAAAAAAACTGCGATCAGTGCCATTTTCAGGGACCCTAAAAAAGCCCATTGCTTTATCAAACGCTTTGTCATTAAACAATTTATGCTCGAAAAACTCTACCGCTACTTCGATGAAAAGCTGGAACTTTGCCATTTGACGGACCAGGCAAAACTTTCCTTAGAATTACATTTTATCCCCAAGATCGGACAAAGGGTGGCCAAATCAACGATCAATATCGAAGACTATTTGGTCAAAGGAGTTTCCTCCAAGGGGGTAACTCTTTCGCGTAAAGGAGTGAAGAAGGTTACAGCTTTAGCTCAGGATAAACCCTAAAAATAAACCCTGATGAACGAAGAAGAGATAAAATCGGCAAAACTCTATGCATTGCGCCGCCTAAACTCTCAAGCAATGCTTTCTAAAAACCTGGCAGATGCTCTCGTGGATCGCGGGTATTGCCCCGAAACAGTCGATTTTGTGATCGGGGAATTGACGCGTCTTCAATATCTCAATGACGATGAGTGGATGGAAAGTTACCTGCGCGTTCAAATGGCCCGCAAAGTCGGCCCCCATTTAATTAGGGGGAAACTGGCAGAGAAAGGAATTTCTAATGAGAAAATCTCTGCTCTTCTCGAGGGGCTTGAGGAAGAAAAGCAAAAAGAGACGATCCTTGCCTTGCTGTCTTCCAAATATCAAAAGCGAAATGTAAACGATTACAAGGAAAGACAAAAGGTGATTGCCAGTCTAGCGAGGCGAGGGTTTGATTTATCACTGATTTTAAGCTGCTTGCGAGATAGATAGATTCCCATAACTCCAAAAAGATTTAATGCAAAGACGCGAACATAGTTTTACCCACAAGTAAACAAAAACCTTTCTAAGCGTTATCTATAATAAATTCAACACAAAGGCACGAAGTCCCAAAGAAACAAAGAAATTTTGCCTTCAGGCTCTTTTCTCTTAGTGTCTTGGTGTCTTCGTGCCTTTGTGTTGAATTTTTTAAAAGGGGTCTATTCAATCCGGTGCTTCAAACTTGCGAAGTTTCTCCGCTTGTTCTAAGAGTGTGGCACGTAATTGTTCATCGTTAATATAGATTGCTAACCGACTGTTATCGGCAATCATTCTTATGATTAATAGAAGATTTTCCTCATCATCAAAATACTTTTTGTCTAAAGATTGCAAGGTAACGGGTTGTGCGAGACACTCGAGATAAAGGCGATAATCAGCAGGGACGTGCTCGAATGCATTTGGATCTTGGTCGAGGGCTATTTTAACGAGTTTTTCGAAATGAGGGTCTGAGCGTTTAATAAATTTGATCGCAAACGGGTGTTTTTTGATCGTAGCTTCTGCGATTTCATTAAAATTCTTCCACACTTTGCCGGAATCATCCTTTTTCGAACTTTTATCTGCTTCTCTATCATACCAACCTGCATCGACCCAATTGATGGCTTTCGGATCCTGATCGATGGCTTGTTCAACAAGAGGCCGGTAATTTTTTTTTAGTTGTTCGAAATTAGCTTTAAGCTTTTCATTACTTTGACCGCTATCGCTTAAGTCTTTTAATATATTTGCAAAATCGAATGGTCGAATAAACTGAAGAGCATCGGGGTTTTGTCTGATAGCGGCTTTAGCGACTTTTATATAATCTTCACAGGAGAGACTCACTCTTTCCAGTTCTAAGCCATCACGCGTCACGGCTGCAAGAGCAACCTCTTTATCGTCATGAATGCCTTCTGTAATCACCACATCCTTAAGAGAGATGGATCCTTTTAAGACTTGTTCGCGCAAAATATCCTTTTGTTTAGTACTTTCTTCTTTTATTAGGCTTCCTAAAGTCCCAAGTGTAGTTGCACTGACATGCGATACGGCTCGAATATCATTTTTGATGGCAGCAGATGCAATTTTTTTATATCCTTTATGAGTGGGTTTGATCTCTTTAAGGAGTAATCCATTTTTTTGAACAGCAGCTAAAGCGACATCTTTATCTTGTTTAATTCGTTCAGGAAGGGAAGTAAAATTCTTTGCAATTTTTAAATCGATTTCCTCTTGATTGATCTTTTTGAGTACAGATCTCTTTTGGTGAGAGCGGTATAAGCAAAAGGCTGTATTGACAAACGGAATTAATAAAATTGCACAATCTTTATAAGATTTATCATTGATATGGGTGAAATAACGTTTTGTAATTTTTTCTTCCGAATTGCTTTTTCTTAAATTAGAAATGATTTTTTGCGCGATCACAAGCGCATTGGAAAAGGTGCTTGCTAAGGGCACATAATCTAAAAAAGCATCGGCTTTTACGAGAAACTTGTCAATCTGCATAAGTTTTATGCCCTATTATCCATGTTAGATAACTTTATGTTATTATAAAATGATTTTTTAATCAAATTAATTATTTAACACTCATATTTAGTAATAAGATTAAGGCGAAGTATTACTGCTGTCTAAATTTTTTTGTTTACATGAAATGTTCTAATGCAGATAGTGAGGATACTGTTTGAAAAACCAATAACTGGAGGAGTTTAGTATGAAAAACATATTTTTGATGGCATTACTATCTTTGTCTTTGGCTGCATGTCAGGACCGATCAAAGCCTTCTGTTGAAGAAGAGCAACCAGAAGAAAGTGTCGATCTTTATTCAGTGGATGTCATTCCGATCAGCCAGCTCGAAAATGAAGCAGATCAAATGATCGCCCAAAAAATACAACAGATAATTTCAGAAGATCCTGCACTATCGTCTTTGGCAAAAAATATTAAATTTGCACCTAAAGATGGCGTAGTCACCCTTACAGGAACAGTTCCAAGTGAGAAAGATAAGGAAGTGATTGTAAAGAAAGTGACAAATGTTCCTGGCGTCTTAAAGGTCGATGATCATTTAAAGGTTAAATAAAGACAATAATAAAAAAGGACAATAAAGACAATAAGGATTTCGTCCCCATGCACTTGCCATTGTCCCTTATTGTCGTTTTGTTAGATGGACAATGGCAAGTGCATGGGGACGAAATCCTTATTGTTGTTATACTTCCATTTAAGTTACAATCGTTGGCGTGGAGGTGTAACAAAATGTCAAAACTGAAAATAGTGCGCAAAGATGAATCCTTGGATGAATTTGAACAAACCTGGGACAAAAGGGCTAGTTGCGCAAGAGAAAAATTTCCGCTCAAAGAGCTCTCTAAACTCCCCCGAATGGAAGGAATGACTCCTGATACGGCAAAAAATCTGCGATGGAATTCTTTTAAATGGATCTTTAAAAAAGATGTCGATTACAAAATTATAAAAGGTTTTTTAAAACACCCCTTTCGCTATTCCTGGACCTTATTGTGTTCCCTTCTAAAAAAAAGGCCCTATTTGCGCGAAGGCGATCTTTTTCTTTACGGGATAAAGAATATTCAAGAGTTTACCGGATTACTCGAAAGTCAAAAGACGCTGTTTGTTGTCGGTTTTTCTTATTGCCATAAGCCATTTGAGTGCCCTTCCGGCCGCTTTACCGATGCTTGCATAAACGATCCCGAAAATCTTGTCTGCCAGCAATGCTTTATTGGAAAATGCATGAACATGTTGCCAAAAGAGAATGTGGTGCCGTTATTGATCCCGACAATTCATTATATCGGAGGGAAAATTTTAGATCTGATGCAATTGCATCCCAACCGGCAAATTGTATTTTTGATCACCGCTTGCGAGATGTCGCTAAATATGTTTGCCGACCTGGGAAATATGGCGAAAATCAAAGGGATAGGGGTTCGCTTAGACGGCCGCATTTGCAATACCATGAAAGCTTTTGCCCTTTCTGAAGAAGGGATTAAGCCAGGATTGACTGTTGTTTTGGATGAGACTAAGAGGCAATTTTTAGAGTTTATCCGCCATAGACGGCAGTTTTCAATCTAAAATCGTGTGTTTTTTCTTGCAAACATTTTCCAGAAGTTGATAAGATGCTATTTATTCGACACGCGAAAGTGGCGGAATTGGTATACGCGCTACCTTGAGGTGGTAGTGAGGTTTCCTCATGGGGGTTCAACTCCCCCCTTTCGCAAATCCCTTCTCTCAGAACCTCGAAAAGATTAAACACAAAGGCACAAAGACACAAAGTCGCAAAGACGGCTGAAGATAAGGCTTAAATAGCGATGAAAATGTTAACTTAGCGTCCTTTAGCTCTTTGTGTTGAATTTTTTTTATTCCAGTGAGCTTATTGGGGAAACTCGCATATTGCATTAAAAATTTACTCTTATTATGAGTGTTTATTATGGACTTAAGCGCATTTAGCACCTCGACTGCATTTAATACTAAATCTTTATTTGAAGTGATGCGCGTTTCTTATCAGGCGGCAATTTATAAGGACGTAGTCCACATCGTTATGAAAAAAGAGGGAATCTTTTGCGATGCATTCTTTTTCCCTTATGGCGTAGCCATTTTTTGGGGGATTGCAAAAGATTTGGGAGTAAAAATTTTAAGAGAGGATATTGCGGTATTTGCCGAAGCGCCCATCGAAGAGCTGGAGATCGATGAACTGACGTTTACCTATGGGGATACGGCTAAAATTTTTGAGGATGAGATCATTTTACCAAATCGCGATACTGTCACGATGCTTGCCATATCTCATGGGATTGCGCAATCTGTCAAATTAGGTACATTTGAAACGGCTCTAAAGAAAAGCTTTCATTTGACAAGGTCAATTCCTGAAGATCTTGCGAGACAGGGGAGAATTTCCCTTTCACGGCGTGAAATTCGCAAAAAAATGGGGCAGCTGTTTATTGAGAGAAATTACATCAATCTTCATTTAGAAGTTCTTGACACTCCCGATTTTTTTTGGGAATACCCGGAATTAGAGCCGCTTTATATGATGACGGCAAATTATTTTGATGTGCGTCGAAGGGTAGAAGTGCTTAATCAACGCCTCGACGTGATCCATGGCCTGTTTGAAATGTTGGGGACGGAGCTTAATCATTCCCACTCAAGCAGGCTCGAATGGACAATTATCCTGCTCATTGTCATCGAAGTGGTGCTGACAGTTGTTCGTGATTTTATACCAAAATGATGAAATTTTTTTTTATCCGGCTGATCCGGGTTTATCAGTTGTGCATCTCCCCCTTTGTCGGTAATGTCTGCCGTTTTTATCCCACCTGTTCCTGCTATGCCATAGAGGCGATTTCCGTGCATGGAATTTTTAAGGGGATTTTCCTTGCAACAAAACGCATTTTGCGGTGTCAGCCCTTTTGCGAAGGGGGTCTTGATCCCGTCCCTCCAAAAACTAATATTCAACACAAAGACACAAAGACACAAAGACACTAAGAATAATTATACACAAACAACTTCAAAAGTTGGGAATTTTGCAAGGAGCCGCCTCGAATTTGAACCAGGCTGTGCCGTTGCCGAAGCAGCTCAACCTGAATAGGTTGAGCGATGCAGGCAGGTTTCAAATTCGTCGGCTGGCGACGATGCAAAAAACCAACTCTTGAAGTTGTTTGTGTATATATACCCAACATAAAAAGGGTGGTGCTTTAATGACAATAAATGGCATCAATAGATTTCTTTGTGACTTAGTGTCTTCGTGTCTTTGTGTTTAATTTATAAAAGAGAACTCTTAGTCGCAAGCCTCTTTGCAAAGAGGAGCTTCCTCTTCAGGGGAGACGGCTGCCTCTTCCTGGGCTTTAGCGGCGGAGAAGTTTAAGATAAGCTCTCTAATCACCTGCGGCTCTTCTGCCCGGCTGATCGCATCGCGAAATGCCCTTGTCCCTGCCGCCTTTTTAAAATACCAGCAACCCACCCTTCGCATATCGATGGCAACTCTCTTAGGAGGGTGATAGTCCATGGCATGAAGAAAATGTTCAAAAAGTTCCTGGCGGCAGCTTTCAAATGTTCTACCTTCCGGATTTTCTTCGCATAGATAGCGGATGATCTCTTCGACAATCCAGGGGTGCCCCATTGTTCCCCGCGCAACCAAAACGGCGTCGCATCCTGTGTAATCGAACATGGCTTTAGCGGAAGGGCCATCTGTCACATCGCCGTTTCCTATTACAATGATTCGATCGGCGACATCGACACAATCTTTGATGTAGTCCCAATTGGCAGGGCCGGCATATCCCTGTTTACGTGTGCGGCCGTGGATGCAGATAGCTGTTGCCCCTGCCTGCTCTGCAATTTGCGTGATAAGCGGTGCGTTGATCTCAGTCTCATCCCATCCTGCTCTGATTTTTAATGTCACGGGAATTTTTACTGCTGCCACCATGTTGGTAATCAGCTCGCCGATCAATTGCGGATTTTTTAAAAGTCCAGAACCGCTTCCATCTTTTGTCACCTTATCGACAGGGCACCCGCAATTGAGGTCGACTGTATCGAATCCAAGGGATTCTATGATACGCGCTGACGGGCCTGCCAGGCTAACTTTGCTGCCGCATAGCTGCCCGGAGATGGGATGCATCGAATGGTCAAAATCGAGCATATGAAATGTGCCGGGATCGTTGCGCATGAGCGCGTCCATTTTGACCATCTCGCAACACATGAGTCCCGGACGGTACTTGGCTGACATTTTGCGGAACGGGTAGTCGGAACAGCCGGCCAGAGGTGCATAAAAAATATTGCTGGGAAGGGTGCATTTACCAAATGGGAAAGGTCTTTTCAGATGCGTCATAGCAGCACCGAAACTAAAAGGACCTTGATCACTTTTTCAAAAATATTTAACACGAAAAAAGCGACAATGGGGCTTAAGTCGAGGATTCCCAGAGGGGGGATAACTTTACGGAAAAGATTAAGATAGGGGTCGACATAAAAAGCGATGAATTGCATAAATTTCGTATTTTGCAGCTCAGGCACCCAGGATCCTAAGATCCGGATAAACATCATCACTGTGTAAATCAGAAAAAGCTTATCTATAATATAAAAAATCATCATGCATCCAGTGTATCGTAATTGATAATTTTAGACAACAAAATGGAGGACAAAATGGGGGATATGAGACAATTGCAAAAGTCCAGTTGGATGCTTTTCGGCAAGCAAGATTAAGATCATGATCAAGATCGAGATTAGGAATGTTCTTAATCTCGATCTTGATCATGATCTTAATCTTGCTTGCCAGAGAGATCTTATTAAATTACCTTCTTGTCACCTTTGCAATTGTCTCATTTCGTCCATGGCCGTTTGTCCATGTCGTCCATTGTCGATAAAATATAATTTCGTTTTATTATTTTTTAAATTATTTAGTTGTTATAGGTTGCATAGTTAAGTCTCTTGTAGTACAATAATGTTATAAAAAGATCATAAAATAGGTATTCATTATGGATCCAATGATTCCTTCCGGTCCTTCAGTAAGTTCGCAACCACCTGTTGCATCAACGGGTGCAGCCCCCCAGCCTAATGTGGTTGTGAGCCAGGCACTTGAAGCGCTTATCCCAGCGGAAGCTGAAGGCGCCTCTCCTTCAGTTCCTATACAGCAAAAGACGGTTGTGCCCCTCCCTTCTGTAAAAAAAAGGGCTAAAGCTGAAGTTCCTCCCGGAATTCCCAATGTGTCAGACAGCGATCCCAATAATCCCAATGTAAAAGGCAACAATTGCTATGCCAATGCTCTTCATCAGGCGTTACTTGGAGTTCCCGGATTTTTAGAAGGGTTGGACAAGGAACTCGTAAAAGAGGAGCATGAAACAGAATTGGCATTTGAAAAGCGAAAAATATTTCAAAAGTCATTGAGCTGTTTGTTTAAAATGCTAAAAAATCCTTATACTGATCCTGAGGTTTTAAAACAGGCTGCCAAGTTCGTCAATACGGCCCTTTTCCAATTAGGTAAATCACAAGTTTTTTCCGACCGGACGGTTTTAGAAAACACCGATCTTTCGCTTTTAAGTCAACGCACACTCGAAGATGCGGACCATGTAATTAAAGATGCGACAGTCCAAAACACTGCGGTACGCCGCAACCAAAATGACCCCAGTGAATATCTCTTACTTTTATTAGATGGCTTTTTGCAAAAGCATCCGATAAGTATGCAAACAGAGCTGAACATCAGAAATGGCAAGGACCAGGCAGGCCAACCTTGCAAATCTATTGTCAGATCGACCCCTTCCGTTCCAATGGACGGGTTAAAACTTCCCTTTCAAGAGGGAGTAGAGGATATACAAGGGATGCTTGATATCTATTTTAAGTCGGAAAATAGCGAAAAAGATGAATTTATAGATGGCAGCAATGATTTTTCGAGAACTCCAAAACTCGTCAAAATGGAAGGAGACCAACCCTATCCCAAGGTTTTACCTGTACAACTAGTGAGAACGATTGGCGTTGGGCCAATGACCAAGGCTATTGCAAATTTGGAAGCAAAAAAAAGAAAGCTGGAATCTCAATTGACAAAACTTGAAGGCGCAGCAGCTGAACCAGTAAAAAAAGAATTAGAGGCCGTTGAAGTAAATCTGAAAGAGTTAAAGGAAAAAATGCCTCGCTATCGCTTTGAGATGCTGGAAGAGATTGCGAAGCATGCCGAATTGGTGAATATGAAAAAGGCAGACGAAGAAATCCCTCCATTAAAAAATGAGTGTCGCGATTTTCTGACAAAATTAGTGGCTGAAGGCTACGATGAAGAAATTGCCAGTATCAGAGCTTCTAAAGATATGAATTCGAATGAGATAGCTTTTTTTGTTGCAGAAAAGAACAAGGAAAAACAAGAAGCGACCACAGAGCAAATTTTTAATCATTTAGGAAAATACTCTTCCGTTTTGGATAAAGCCCGTGTGAAAGCTTTTTCAGATGAAGCTTTAGAAAATACCAAGAAAAATGCAAGCAAAGTAAAATTTCCAAAAGATCTCTCTCTGGATTTAAATCGCGCCTACGGTCAACCACCCGGGAAGGATCCTGCGTTAATTTACCGTTTGAAATCATTTGTTGTACACATTGGCGATGATTTGAATAGCGGGCATTACGTCAGTTACCGGTTGGAGGCTGACGGGTCGTGGTACGAATTTAATGATGATCAAACCAGGAAAGTCCCGCCAGAAGAATTGCCGGGTTTGCTTGAACAAAGCTATTGTTTATTCTACGAGCAAAGCGTTCCGCAGCCAAAAGCTCCTCCAAAGCCGGATGTTCCAGTAACGCCTGTTAAACCAAAGACACAAAGCGAAGAGGGAATCGAAGAACTTTCGAGGTCTGTCAAGGCTGCACTCGCAAAACCGATAGGCCTTTCTGCCAGGGTGTGGGCAAAAATAAGGACTTTATTTAAAAAAAATACGTGGATTTCACGCAGTCAGGCGGCAAGTGCGATCAAAGCAGAAGTTATAAAGATCAGTGCCAGGGCTGCCACCTCTTTAACATCTGCAGACCGAAAAGCTCTTGAGGATCTTGCCGATGAAGTGAATAAAGTATACGGTAATTTAAAAGGAATATTTGCATCTAAAAAGACATTGCAAGTGGTAGGGGAAATAGAAAAACAGGTCAAGTACATCAGAAGCGGTGAGGCATCTAAAGCGGCCCGTGCTGCCGGTGAAGAAGCTGTAAAACGGGCAGCGGAAGAAGCGGCAGCGAGTCAAAAACAACAAACCGAAGAGCAGCAAAAGTTAGCAGAGCAAGTAGCGGAAAAGACAACTGCCGAGCTGGAAAGTCTCATTCAGGAAGTCGACAAGGGGCTAGCTGGTTTGCAAGCCGAAGATGTGGCAGGGAAGGAACTGTTCCGACAAGAAGCTGATGAAATACTTTTGCAGAAGCAAATGCAGGAAATAGAGGCTATTGAGGCTGCTTTTGCTGAAGCAGAAGCTGCGGAGACTCAAGGGAAAGTCGAAGAAGCTGCGGGTGTGATTGTGCCGGATGTGCCAGACTCTTCTAAATGACAAGAATTAAACTACCACAGAGCCCACAGAAAACACAGAGTGAAAATACCCCCTCTGTGTTTTCTGTGGGCTCTGTGGTAGTTACCTTTTTTATGGCACAGGAAGTTATAACGATTTTTTGAATTTCTCTCAACCAAGAAAACTCTAAGCAAATCTTAATCTCGATCTTGATCTTGATCTTAATCTTGCTTTTCTTCAATTTTTCTGTGTGCGAGGTCTCATGTCTCACGTTTTGATCTTAATTTCGATCATGATCAAGATCGAGATCAGGATTGGCCAAGATCAAGATCAGGATTGGGTTAGGGTTTTCTTGGTTAAGAGAAATTCAAAAATTCGTTCTAATTTCCTGTTTCCAGTTCCTTATTGTCGTTTGTCTTGCGAATAATTTACCCATTCTGTACACTCATAGCAACTAAAAATTAAGCCCGAATGGTAAAAAATCATGCCTGTCAGACACTATTTTTCTCTTATCAGAAGTCAACCTGGAATTTTACACGCTATTTTTGCAATGATGGCAGCTGTAGCCGTTTCAAACTATTTGGTGCAATATCAGATCAATGACTGGTTGACCTGGGGGGCGTTTCCCTATCCTGTCTGTTTTTTGATCACTGAACTGACCAATCGTAATTTTGGTACTCAAGCTGCAAAAACTGTTGTTTATTTTGGATTTGTCTTGGGGGTGATTGTTTCTTCGTTCCTGAACATTCCAAAAATCGCATTGGCTTCGGGAACTGCATTTTTGGTTGCTCAATTATTCGATATTGCGATATTTAATCGGTATAAATATGCGGCATGGTGGTTAGGACCAATGGCCGCATCATCAGCTGCATCCGTTATTGACACGATTGTCTTTACAACCATCGCGTTTTGGGGAGAGGGAATGTTGATTCTCACGTTTGCCATCGGAGATTTTTCAATAAAAATGCTCATCGATGTCCTGATGTTGGTGCCCTTTAGGTTATATACGGTTCGAAAAGTTATTAATAGCAGGATATAAAAGGAAAAATCATGAAAGATATAAAAAAAGTGAATCAATGGGGCTTTACCTTGGCATTAAGCGCCATCTTAGTCGTCTTAAGCACGCTTACTTCTTGCTATCGCATGCCGACAAATGATGACTATTCATTGATCCCGGCTACAAACAACCCCGATTTTACCGGAAAAAGAAATCAGGGTGGAATGCCGTCAGTGCCTTATTGATAGAGGAAATATGGGATCTTCTCGAGCTATTTTTTACGATACAGAAACAACGGGGCTGCAAGCTGAAAAAGAAAGGGTGATCGAACTTGCAGCTTATGATCCATTGCATGACCGGTCCTTTGTCGCTTTGATTAACCCCGGGAAACCAATTCCAGCAGAAGCGACAGCAGTCCATCACATTTCAGACGAAATGGTCGCAGATAGCCCGCCATTTTCAGAGGTAGCTGAGAAGTTTTGCGCATTTTGCGAAGGGGATGTCATTTTAGTGGCGCATAACAATGATGCGTTTGATATTCATTTTATGAAGGCAGAATTTTCCAGAGCGGGCCTTACAATGCCTCCATGGAGATTCATGGACAGTTTAAAATGGGCCAGGCGCTATCGTCCTGACTTGCCGCGGCATACCTTGCAGTCTTTGCGCGAAATTTATGGGATTGCGTCTAATAATGCTCACCGGGCATTAGATGATGTTGTTGTGCTGCATCAGGTTTTTAAAATCATGACTGATGATCTGCCGGTTGAAACCATTTATGCGTTAATGAATGTTCCGGCAGAAATTCATCATATGCCTTTTGGTAAGTTTCAGGGAACATTATTGAAAGATCTTCCCAAAGATTATATTTCATGGATGAAAGCTTCCGGTGTATTTCTTAAACCTGAAAATCAGGATTTAAAAAGGGCGTTGGATAAAATCTGTGCTGTATAAAGGATCTCATGAAAAAGCGCTATCACCGGTTATCTTCTCAGGAAGAACACATTATTTGCCATAAAGGGACCGAGAGGCCATTTTCCGGTGAATATGATGTGCAGGCTGCCGCGGGAGTATACACGTGCCGCCGTTGCGATGCTCCGTTATACCTGTCTTCGGCAAAGTTTGATTCGGGGTGCGGATGGCCGAGCTTCGATGAGGAGATCCCTGGGGCAATCCTTCGTCATATCGATGAGGATGGCCGCCGCGTGGAAATTCTTTGCCGCCATTGCGGAGCGCACTTAGGTCATGTGTTTGAGGGGGAATTTCTCACACAAAAAAACGTGAGGCATTGCGTCAATTCTATGTCGCTCCGATTCATTCCCGCTTTCACCGGTAACGGCGGGGAACGAATTTTTTTTGCCGGAGGCTGTTTTTGGGGCCTTGAACATTTGCTTAAAAAGCAACCCGGAGTTCAGCTCACCCTTTGCGGCTATATGGGAGGCGATGTTGTCAATCCTGCGTATGAAGAGGTATGCCAGGGCGATACCGGCCATGCAGAAGCTGTTGAAGTCATTTTTGATCCGGCTGTCACCGACATCGAAAAATTAATTACCTATTTTTTTGAAATTCACGATCCAACTCAAGGGAATGCCCAGGGACCGGACAAGGGTCCCCAGTACCGGTCTGCTATTTTTTACTTGTCCGAGAAACAAAAAGCAATTGCGCAGCGTTTGATCGACACTCTTCGTGAGCGAGGGTTTGATGTTACGACTGAACTTAAACCCGCAATGCCTTTTTATGTCGCTGAAGAGTATCATCAGCATTATTACGATAAAACAGGGCACCATCCGTATTGTCATTCCTACGTTAAACGTTTCTCTTAAGAGGTATCCTTGCACGTGCCTTCTTTAATTTAACACAAAGGCACAAAGTCACCAAGACACTAAGAGAAAAGGTGTTGAGGGCAGAATTTCTTTGTTTCTTTGAGTCTTCGTGTCTTTGTGTTGAATTTATTAGAGCCAACGCTTATACCGAACGTGATTCAAAAATGGGTTTTTGACGGCATCGGCTTTGCATCAAAATTTTTGTCTTCACTCGTGCCTTGGCCATAGGCAATGGTCCCTCGCTCCAGACGGAAAATTTTGAGCAGCCTCCTTGTCAAAATCCCAACTTTTGAACCACCTTCGGTATAAATAAGTTCTTGTTTACTAATGGGCACTGTCGCGAAACTTTTAGAAGAGGGATAGATGAACAAAGCATTAACCGGTGAATATTGGCAATCGGACAGATCTGAAATAATGCTCAATCCGGCAATGCCCCTTGAGGAACGAACGAGGCTGATGCAAAATTTCACGCAGGATACCGGGCTGCAGGGGCATGTTTGGATTGCCACATCCGGTTCTTCCGGAGTTGTGAAATGGGTTGCCCTTGGCAAAAAGGCACTATTATCCTCTGCCGCGGCGGTGAATCGTCACTTAAAGGCGTCTTCAAAAGATATTTGGCTCAATGCGTTGCCGCTGTTTCACGTGGGGGGCTTAAGTATTTATGCCAGGAGCTTCTTAAGTGGATCAAAAGTGGTTTCCCTAGAAGGAATGCGATGGGATGCTCAACTATTTATTGATTATCTCATCTCTCATCACATCACTTTGACCTCTTTGGTTCCGGCACAGGTATTCGATTTGGTCTTGCACAACCAATCGCCTCCATCCTGTTTACGAGCTGTCGTCGTGGGGGGAGGTTTTTTGACCCATTCCCTTTATTTCAAAGCCATTGAGCTTGGATGGCCTTTGCTGCCAAGCTATGGGCTTACCGAATGCGCATCGCAAGTGGCAACCGCCTCTTTGGATTCTTTACATACAAAAAAATTTCCCCGTCTGATCCCTTTGGATCATGTGGAATTAAAAGCCGTTTCCGGGTGTTTATCAATTAAGAGTCCTGCCTTGTTGACAACCTATCTTGTCGATGGCCAAATGATCGATCCAAAAGACAACGGATGGTTTCAAACCGAAGACATGGTGAACGAACAAGATCTGGATAGGAGAGCTTTAAGCGAAGTGAAAAGAAATATCCACTTTGTCAAAGTCGGGGGCGAGAGTGTCGATTGCGTGCGTTTAGATGAGATTTTGCAAAAGGCAGCGTTGTCTCTTAAAATTAATGCCGATGCTGCGATCTTTGCATACCCTCACGAACGTTTAGGTCATGTGATCCATTTGGCAGTCGCCGGCGAAGAAACGAGCATTGGCGGGCAAATTAAGGAATTGGTTGATCAGTTCGCCAAAGAGGTTCTCCCTTTTGAAAAAATCCGGCAGGTCCATTTTATCAAAGAAATTCCCCGGGAATCGATAAAGGTAAATCGTAAAAGGGTTTTGGAGATAGTTTTAGAAGGTAGGCATGGCGTCTAAGCCCTGTGGTTACCAGGGGACAGGAAATTAGAACGAATTTTTGCATCTTTCTCAACCAAGAGTGCTCTAAGCCAATCCTGATCCTGATCTCGATCTTGATCTTAATCCTGATCTTGCTTTTCTTCAATGCGAAATGTGTGAAGAGCTAGATTAAGATCAAGATTAAGATCAAGATTAAGATCAAGATCGAGATTAAGATCAAGATCAAGATCAAGATTAAGATCAAGATCGAGATTAAGATCAAGATTTGTTTAGAGTTTTCCTGGTTGAGAGAAATTCAAAAGTTCGTTCTAATTTCCCTGATCTGGTTACATTCTTCTCTGGATTGTATTATCCGGTTGTGCTATCATGCTTTCATTATGAAACCGCAAGATTTAGTTCCACCCCATTCCCGGGATGACAGACGCGTATGTGTACACGATCGCATATGGTATGTTCCGATGCAATTTTCACAAAACACAAGAGAGCCGCTCTTCCTCTTTCCCGGATGGGACCATCCCGATTTCTTTGGCAATAATAACCCTGTGAATATCGAATACTGCAGCGGCAATGGAGCCTGGATCGCTGAGAGGGCAGTGCGCTATCCCCATATCAATTGGATTGCTGTGGAAAGGAAATTTGACCGTGTGCGCAAACTGTGGTCTAAAGTACATAATCTGAAGGTATCGAACCTGCTTGTCTTATGCGGAGAAGCCTATCATGCTACGGAGAAATTTTTCCCAACCGGGACGATTGATGAAGTGTTCATTAATTTTCCGGACCCCTGGCCAAAGAGGCGGCATACACAAAATCGCTTAATCCAATTACCTTTCCTGAATCAGTTGGGACGAGTATTAAAAGATAATGGAAAGGTCACTGTCGTCACCGATGATGAGCCCCATTCGCAGTGGTTGATCGGTCTGATGAAGGAAAATGGAAACTTCGCTTCTACATATCCGGACCCCTTTTATACGACAGATTGTAAGACTTACGGCACTTCCTATTTCGAAGATTTGTGGCGATCACAGGGAAAAACGATCTATTATCACGAATTTATACGGCATGGCCACCCATGAGTTTTGAAGAAGAGGAAGCGAACATCCTGGAAAATCACTTCTTTACCATTTACGATGCTATGGCTTGCGATGAAACTGTCCCCCATGGATTTAATGGGGTAAAAATTTTTTTAGACGGCACGGTAAAGGGAGATCTTTCCTGGAAAAAAGAACTCGAAGCTGCAACGCGATATGCGGCCCTTGGGTTGTATTTGTTTTGGGAAATAGATCTTGGGTTGTTTGACCGCTTGCCGTTTGGCTTAAGCAACCAATCCCAGTTCTTGTCTCTTTGCTTATCATTAGAACATTTTCAAAAGACATTATGGGATAAATTTTCATCACAAACAATTGGTCTTTGCCTATATCGCGGCAAAGCCGATTTTCGCTCTTTACTTAACTTAAGTGATCGCACAAAAGTAGAAATGGAGGGAAAAGAGCATCCTGAACTTAAGGCTTGCGATATTGCAGCTGACTATCTTCATTTATTGGCCAACCATCTTCCTCCTTCTTTGAACTGTTTCGTTTTATTGGACACAGGAATGATACAAAGCCCTTGCAGGATAGCGCATATGCTTGCAAAATCCCGTTTTCCTAACGTCCGCATTGGAGTGAGAAATGGGAGAGGTCTTGGCGGCGAGCTGTCGTGGGATGATGAGCCGCTAAAGTATGGGGTGATCACACGTCAATTGCCACCGCTTGACAAAGGCCTTCCTGTGCGCATTGGAGTCGCATTGCCAGATTCTGCAGAAAATACGCAAAAGTATGACAGGCTGTTCTTTCATTTAATGGGAGCAAAGGTCCCATTTAAAGTGATCCCGGAGTCCCTTTTGAATGTCGAGTGGGATGGTCTTGACGAGATTATCGTCTCAAATGATCATATAAGTCCTCAAACGAAACGTATGCTGGACGGATTCAAAGCCGCCGGGGGAACTGTTTCGGACTACTTTTAAGTTAGGTAGCCCCAGAGCGGCAAAAGGTAGCCAGGGCGCGAAAGCCCTGCCCCCAAGGTAGCCAGGGCGCGAAAGCCCTGCCCCCAAGGTAGCCAGGGCGCGAAAGCCCTGCCCCCAAGGTAGCCAGGGCGCGAAAGCCCTGCTAATTGTCAGCCAAGAGATATTCAGCGTTAATGCACCCTGGCGAGGCTGTGAAAAATGAACGACTTGCGAGTGTCTGTCGCCGCTTCCGCGGCTGGTCATTTTTCGTATTCATACCCCAGGCTAACGCCTGGGGCTACATGCTTTGGCCGTTTCACGGCCATGCTTGCGGTATTGGGATTAAGCCGCGGAGCGGCAGCAGCATGTAGCCCCAGGCGTTAGCCTGGGGTATCAACGCCAAAAGTAAAAGCCGCGGAAGCGGCGACAGACCCCTGTTGATCGTTCATTTTTCACAGCCTCGGCAGGGCGAGGACGCCCTGGCTACCATGAAGCAGGGCGAGGACGCCCTGGCTACCATGAAGCAGGGCTTTCGCGCCCTGGCTACCTTTGTTGTAACAAGTTTTATTGTTTTTATATCTTATTAAAAATTAATTAAAAAAATTGACTTTATATTTTGATTTATGATACTATTATCGACGAATGTTAAAATTGTAAACATATTTAATTAATTATTATAAGGTGGTATTATGAATATAAATGGAATTATTGAAAACAAACAATTGAAGTTGTCCTTTAAGCCTGAAAATCCTCCAGTAAATGTAGACATTTACAAGAACCGTATTGTTGGCTGCTTTATGAATATTTTGGGAAAAGCAGTTAAATTGAATGTAACTACAGCAAGCAACGTCAACAAAACTTTCTATGTAAAGAAGGATAAATTACGCGTTATCGCTATTAAAACCCTAGTTGCAGATCCGGCGAATGTCGACAAAATTGTAAAGAAACTCGACAAGATCATTTTCAAAATTCTGCTTCTTTTATCAAAAGAACAGGGCCAAGGTAAACGGTCTAATCCGATATTCCCATCCATCAATTTTGCCGCCTTGAATGAACAAATGAAAAGGTGGATTCATCAAATAGAGGAAGGGGCAACGAATCCAAAGCTCGAAACTGAAGCAACGCAAACAGAAGTGCAGACTCTTAAAGAAGAGTTAGAAAAAGTAAAAAAAGAGGCGCAAGCAGCTAAAGAATCAGCAGAAAAAGCTAAAGAATCTACCGATGCAGAAATTCTCAAATTAAAGGCCGGCTTGATCAGTGCCAAAGTTGGAGCCAAAACACTTAAAGTTAAACCAGCTTCAGGGACTTTAGTTGCTGCCCATGCTAAAGACCTTGATGATAAGATTACTGCTCTTCCGGCAATTACGGAAACTCCTGCAAAACCTGTAACCAAACCTGGTACATTAACTAAAATGTTGACTAAATTGCATATTGGCAGTGGTGAAAAGGCAACACCAGATTCAACAACAAGCCCTGATAAAACTGTATCGCCACCTGTTCCCAAAGTTGATATAAAAGCGCTCAGAGAAGGATTTAATAAGGGAGATTTTTTTAAGAAAAAATCTCAAAAAATTCTGACTGCTGAAGGCATAGGAAGTAAAGACGGTAAAGTAGCTGAAGAAGTGGCAAGAAAAGCGGATGAGGAGAGTGGCCATGTTGGAGCCGAGCCTTACTTTAAGGCAATTAGTCGATCTATCGTATCTAAGTGGCACATGTGGGGTCATAAATCAGTAGATGAAAAAGCTTTAAAGCTCTGGAAAAACCCATCAAAATCGGGCGCACAACCAAACACCATCGAACAACCGTTGACTCCAGAGGAAATTGAGAAAAACGAAGCTCTTGTTAAGAAAACGGAAGAACTTGCAGCACAAGGAGACCCTCAGGAACAGTGTGTTCTTGCACTGATGTATAAAAAAGGGGTTGGAAAGAATAAAGACATTTCAAAGGCAGTTGAGTTATATAAGAAGGCTGCAGAGCAAGGACATCCTAGCGCTGCCTATAAAATTGCACGATGGTATAAAACAGGTAAAAGACTAGAGAAGAATCCAGAAGAAGCCTTTAGATTCTATAAAATCGCAGCCGATAAAGAGCATGTATCTGCTCAATATATGGTGGGCGAATGCTTTGAAAAAGGCAGGGGAGTAAAACAGGATATAGAAGAAGCTAAGAAATATTATTCCATGGCTATAATAGAAGACGATTCAGATGCTGCTTTCAGAGCCAGTTATTTATCTTTTAAAGACTCTGTTGATGCAGGAGAGTTAAAAGACTATGCAGTAATATGTGAAGGGACTGTGAACGATGAAGATGTATTGGATGATAATCGCAGAGAAGCCTACCACGAACTGCTGCGTATACGTTCCAGTTTACCTGATGATTCGGGGATCGATTGGGATGCAATAACAAAGACATACAACGACGATTTAGCAGCCGATGATGAAACAGCGCAAAAACAACCTGTGGAAACAATGCCATTAAGGGAATTCACCTGTTAATGCGCTCTGTTGCATAAATCACATAGCAATACCCCAAACAACTCTATAAGTTTGTTTGGGGGGTACATGTTCACGGGTCTATTCACTATAAGTCAGGCCTTCAGCCTGAATGATTTATGTTATCTACCTAGGGCGTTGCCCTAGGCTTTTATATTTCAGGGCGTTGCCCTGAGAGCATGTTTTCAAGTCAGCGACCTGGTATATGCAAGCCTATGGGTTGCCCCAGGTAGATAGCGAGTATGTTTTCAGGGCAACGCCTTGGTGCGAGCATGTTTTCAGGGCAACGCCCTGGTATATGAAAGCCTAGGGCAACGCCCCAATGTCATTAAGTTAAATTAATTTATTATAAATACGATGTGCTAGCTCCTGTCGCCGCATCCGCGGCTGTTCCTTTTGGCATCCATACCCCAGGCTGACGCCTGGGGCTACATGCTGTTGCCGCTTCGCGGCTTAAAGCTAAAACCACGAGAATGGCCGTGAAACGGCCAAGGCATGTAGCCCCAGGCGTGAGCCTGGGGTACGAATAACAATAAGACAGCCGCGGATGCGGCGATAGGAGCTAATACGTCGTATTTATTTATAACAAATTATTTTAACTTAACGACATTGGGGCAACGCCCTAGGTGGGTAACGTAAATCATTCAGGCTGAAGGCCTGATTTATAACGATGCTACCACATGAACATTTACAGTCAATTAATCAATCAATCCCTTTCTTACTCCCTTTATCAATCCCTTCTGGCAAGGCCTAAGCCCCGGCTCTTTTCAAAGGCATAGTAAAATAACACAATAGAACTTCCCAGGTACAAGAGATTCAGGACAAAGCTGAGAGCAAGATAAGTGTAGGGCATATGATGCCCGTTTAAGATGCTTCTCATTCCTTCAAAAATGTATGTCGTCGGCAGAGCCCAGGAAATGATTTGGGCCCATTCAGGCAACACTGCGACCGGATAAAACACGGCGCTGAACGGCGCAAAGATAAAGGGGATCATCCATGCGATCATCTCAATCTGATGCCCCCAATAGATGATCAGCGCTGAGGCATAAAAGCCCAAAGTCCATCCAAACATTAAGAGCAAGGCTGCAAAGGGCAAAAACATCCATCCTAAGGTAAAAATATTGAGCGAATAAAGAAGATAGACGATCAGGGCGCCAAATCCAAGTGTGATCAGCAATTTACAAAGGCAAAGGAGCAAAGTCCCGCATATCCATTCCGAAATTTTTAAGGGGGTGGAGAATAAATTGACTAAATTTCGGTGCCAAAATTCCTGGAGCAGGTTAACGGAAATATCGATAGAGCCGCGCCAGGCTACCTGCCAGAAAATGAGGGCCGTCATCATGATCAGGGGTAGGTTTTGTATCTGATCCGGACTTTGTGTCTGCACCCATATCGATGTAAGGCCCCAAAGGAGAATATCGATAAGGGGCCAATAAAACAGGTCCGAAAGCTGGTTTGGATTGCCTTTGAGCAATACATAGTAATATCTGAAAAAAACGCCTTTAATCCGGTGTAAACTCATCATTTGTCTTAAGTCCTTGCTATCTGGAGAAAAAAATCTTCCAGCGATGGTTCTTCTATCCTAATATTTGCGTAAATCACTTCCTGTTTACTTAACTCGTTGAGAAATGCGGGGATTTTTTCTTCTGAAATGACAATTTCAATGGTCTTATGATCGATTTTGCAAGGGAATTGGCGGCTCATTGCAGCCTGAATGACTCTTTCAAGCCCTGTGGTAACGACAATGGTAATTCGAAAATTGGATACGCTTTTTGCCAATTTTTCCGGGGTATCGTCGGCAATGATTTTTCCGTTTTTGAGAAAAATGGCCCGGTCGCAAATCTCCATGACTTCCTGCATTTTGTGTGAGCAGAAGAGGATAGACATCCCTTCCTTATCCCTCTGTTCTAATAGAAAGCTGCAAATATCGCGTGCGATGTCGGGATCGAGCGATGCTGTAGGTTCATCGAGAAGGACGAGTTTTGGTTGAATAAAGAACGCCTTGACGAGCATCAAACGGGTGATCTGTCCGGCTGATAATTCGCCTGTTCGTTTGTGCTTTTTGTTGTAGATCCCAAAACGCTCTAAAAGGGGGTCGAATCTCTTTGCGCTTTCTTTTCTGTTCATGCCGTACAGACATCCGAAAACTTCGAGGTTTTCCGCTATCGTTAAAATCGATGGGAGGCTTGTATAGGTGCTTGCAAAGGAAATGTGTTGTAAAATATCGGTGCGGTGCAAAGAAAAATCCTGGTCGAAGTACAAAATGGAACCGGATGATAGGGTCAGAGTACCGAGAAGCATCTGGATTGTGGTTGTTTTTCCCGAACCGTTGGGGCCAAGCAGGCCCAAAATCTCTCCTTTATTTAAGGAAAATGAGATGCCATCGACAGCTGCGCAAGGGGGATTTCCAGGATAAATTTTTTTTAAATTTTTAACGTCGAGAACAGCAGGCATAACGTATCCTCAATTCAGGTGATTGTGCTAGGGTATTTGTTGGACAGCCGTTCCCTGAAAATAGGAGATTTGCTATTATTGTGCAACAGAAAAAAGGGTAACCAACATGAACACATCCGCACAAGTTCCTATATGGAAACAGATTTTGAGAAAAAACTTCCTCGATCTCGATCAATTGGCCTGTTTTTTGCAGTTATCCTCTGCACAAGTCAAAAAATTATTCGCGCGTCCCCGCTTTATATTAAATCTTCCTCTAAGGCTTGCCGAGAAAATCGAAAAGGGAAACCTTCAAGACCCGATATTTCGGCAGTTTGTTCCGCTCTCAGAAGAAGGGATATCGGCAAATGGCTTTTTAACGGACCCGGTTGGCGATATTTTATGCCGGTCAGAAAAAAAACTCCTTAGAAAATATCAGGGAAGGGTATTATTGGTAACAACCGGCGCCTGTGCGATGCATTGCCGCTATTGTTTCAGGCAGAATTTTGATTATGAGGTCGTTAAGGGATTTGAGTCCGAACTTAAAAATATTGCCGATGACCCGTCTATTAACGAAGTCATTTTAAGCGGGGGAGACCCCCTTTCTCTCGATGATTCTACTTTGGGAGATCTGTTGAAGAAACTGGCAAATATTCCCCACGTGCGTAAAATTCGTTTCCATACGAGGTTTCCGGTAGGGATACCGGAGCGCATTAACGAATCTTTCTTAAATCTTTTGAAAAGCATACGCTTACAGTTTTGGTTTATCGTACACGTCAATCATCCAAGAGAACTCGACGAAAGTGTTCTTTTGGCGCTCAAATCGGTCCAAATGCTGGGGATTCCTGTCCTGAATCAATCTGTTTTGCTAAAAGGGGTCAATGACCATCCTGACGTATTAATCGAGCTCTCTTCCCGCCTTGTCGATCACGGGATCATTCCCTATTATTTGCATCAGTTAGACCGGGTTAGCGGCTCTGCCCATTTTGAGGTGTCTAAACAGAAGGGCAAAAGGCTGATGAAGATCCTTACGGAGAAGCTTCCGGGCTATGCCGTTCCCAAGTACGTCTGCGAGATCAGCGGCATGCCCTCTAAGACGGCTATTGTTTAATAACGTGCCCGTGCCCGTGCAAATCTTGATCTTGATCTTGATCATGATCTTAATCTAGTATTGTTTAATAACGTTCCCGTGCCGGTGCAAATCTTGATCTCGATCTTGATCATGATCTTAATCTAGTTCTTCACACATTTCGCTCTCTAGTTGGCTCTTATCAATCCAATCAACTCGAGAACGAATGAGACATGAGACCTCGCACTAGAGAAAAATTGAACAAGAGCAAGATTAAGATCATGATCAAGATCGAGATCAAGATTTGCACCGGCACGGGCACGGGCACGTTTTTATGTGTTAAAAGCAGGGCTGTCCATGGCAATCCCCATCGAGTGGATGCCATTATCTACATAGATGGTTGTTGCGGTGATGGCCGAGGCAAGTCCGCTCGACAAAAATGCGGCCACCGATCCAATTTCCTCTGCTTCGAGCCCTTTAGACAGCGGGGCATTGGCCGTTGAGTAATCGATCATTCGTTCGATAAATCCTATCGCCTTTGCAGCGCGGCTTTTCAAGCCGCCGGCAGAGATCGCATTGACCCGGATGCCCCACTTGCGCCCGGCTTCCCAGGCAAGAACTCGGGTGTCGCTCTCCAGTGCAGCTTTGGCCGAACTCATTCCTCCGCCATAGCCGGGAATGATTTTCTCAGATGCCATATAGGTAAGGGATAGCGCAGAGCCGCCTTTGTTCATGATAGGCCCTAAGTGGGCAAGCAGGCTGACGAATGAATAGGCAGAAGCGCTTATTGCGGCCAGGTATCCATTACGCGATGTTTCCAATAGGGGCTTTTGGACTTCCGGGCCATTGGCCAAAGAGTGAATGAAGATATCGATGTTTTGATAATCTTTGGCAATTGCAGAAGCTACTTCTGCGATCGTATACCCTTCGGCATCCTTGTACCGTTTATTTTCCCTGATATCGGCAGGGACATCTTCCGGCTTGTCGAATGCGGCATCGAGCGGGTAGATTTTGGCAATTTGCATCAAGGAGCCATCGGATAATTTTCTGGACTCGTCGAATTTGCCGCTTTCCAGTCCCATGGTAAAAATTTTCATCATTGGGGTCCAGGTTCCTACGAGGATAGTGGCGCCGGCCTCTGCCAATGCTTTTGCGATAGCCCATCCGTACCCCTGATCGTCGCCGACACCGGCGATAAATGCTTTCTTTCCTTTTAAATCGATTTTTAACATGGGTTTTTCCTTACATATATTTGAGTATGTCATTCATTTTAATTTGCCGTCATTTATTATGCAACCGCAGAAAGCAGGAGGTAGGGAAACTAGAACGAATTTTTGAATTTTTCTCAACCAAGAGGGATCTAAGCTAATCCTGATCTCGATCTTGATCATGATCTTAATCTAGCTTGGCTCTAAGCCCAATCCTGATCTCGATCTTGATCATGATCTTAATCTAGCTCTTCACACATTTCGCTCAGAGTTGGCTCTTATCAATCCAATCAACATCGAAACAATCTGATATAGTTGTAATTTGCCCTTTTTTACTTTTTCTCCATCAATCTTCTTCTTGGCCACAAGGACATCTAGGCAAGCAGCGCACTCGAGCGCTGACCCGCGTGCACTATCAAAATATCGGCAACGATCAGCAGATGTATGTTTTCCATTCCCTTCAGCAATATTCAAAGGAATTGAAGTGCTGGCACGGTCTAGTTGATTATGGACAGAAAGGTTTTCTGGGAAGGTTTCCAGTAGTTCGTTCACCCATGTGATGAAACGAATGGATTCTTGATAGACATTAAGCGTTTCGTGACCGAATTGAGACATGAGACCTCGCACTAGAGAAAAATTGAAGAAAAGCAAGATTAAGATCATGATCAAGATCGAGATTAAGATCAAGATTTACTTAGAGTTTTCTTGCTTGAGAAAAATTCAAAAATTCGTTCTAGTTTCCTATGCATTGGCATTGACGCCCTGGCTACCCTTGCAAATAAATCATTAATCTGTTATGTGTTAACTGACTTTAAATTAAACACTACCAACATATAAAATACCTATGACATTTAATTCTTCTTCAGTTAGTTCTTGTTTAGCAAATCCTCAAAACCACTTTTCAATTGATTTATGTGGTCCCTTTGTTTCTTTTGGAGGAAAGGACGGTCATGATGAATCGAAAACGGAGGGAGTTACCACCCGCGTATCACAAAGGGTTATGTCGTCACCCGTTTTCTGCAGACTGGGCAACAATGTGCAGATTGGCCGAACAATGAGTCTTTCATTTAAATCTAACGTATGTACAATCAGGGAGGGAGACTGCGGTGTCAGAGGGGTTGCGTTGATAGACAAGGAGTTTGACCGCCTGACAACAAATTTGCTTTCTTTGGTCTTTGCTCCGGATTTAGACAGGATTGTCATCAACCGTCTTTCTCAAACACATATTGATACGAGACTTATTCAGGGCAAGCACCTTCACGTCATCGACCGTTATTTCGACGATGAGATCTGCTCATCGATGAGGGAAATTGCCCGGACTACTCTTTTTGATAGAAGTATTTTTGCTTCCAGCGAAGCTCGGGAAATGGGGGAAATGCCTGCACAGGCAATGAGTATGCATAAGGAGTGGCAATCTTGTATCGACCCCTGTAAAGCCTTTGAGCAGATCTACCGGTTATTTGGTTTTGTAAGCCAGCAGCTTGAATCGCAGTTGAGTATGCTGCCCTGGCGGCTTTGTACGGATCGAAAAATAACTTCTGCCTTTGCAACGAATCGTCTAGAGGGCTGTTCAAGCTTAAGCATGGAAGCCGGGAAACATAAGGATTACGACACGTCGGCTCTCCCTTTTGCGATCCCTGTTTTATATGAAGATTCAAACACGTACTACAGAGCGGGGTTTACGAACGGGGAATGCGGGAGGCCTTTACTCATTTCTGCAATGCTTTATGTGACTGCACCCAATTTTGATTCCTCTACTTATGGACTCGGAACAGTATTTTGCACTAAGGACCGTAAAATTGTAAAAAGAGTGGAAAGTCACCATATGCGGCTTGTCTTATTCGAAGGGGATATTGTACACAGCATTGAAGAGTCTACTATACCGCCCGGCACGCAAACCTGGCGCATCTCCTATGTATTCAAACTGATTATCAATCCCAAATCCCCTCATTTATCATTGAGGGAAAAGTTGTACTCGCTGTTGCACCCCGGGAATGAACATTAGAGGCAAAAGGACAATAAGGACATTAAAGACACCAATTAAGGACATCTCAAGAAACATTATTGCTATCCTTATTGTCCTTAATTGGTGTCCTTATTGTCCTTTTTCTTTTCTCTTCCTTTTTTATTCAAATTAATGTAATATATCGTAGTACATTAATTTATTGACAAATTATAATCAATTAAACTTAAAAAATTACTTAATCATTATATCTGATTAATTTTTTAATTTAAGTTTATTGATGTTTATTTGTCTGTGTGATAGATTAATAAATATAGAGCATAATTTGTTTAATAGATAGAAAGAATTTTAATTTAAATTAAAAATAGGTGTTTATATGAATATTGGGAAAAATCAACCGGATCAACCGAACATAACACGAGGTTCCGGTCCGAATATGATGGAAGGAGTAGAGCCTTCATCGAAAGACACGCCACTTTCTGTGTTTAAACGGATTGTCTTTGACAGGGAAGAAGCGGGAAGTGAAAAACCTGACGTCTTTTCCTTGATGTCAGAAACCGATATTCAGAAAAATTCATTGTTAACTCAAAGCACCGTAGAGGGCGCATCGGTATTAGTGGACGCTGCAAAAGATAAAGCCGGTAAACCCCAGTTATCCATGATGGTGCAACTAGGAGCAAGTATCTTAGGCGGCGGTATGATCACGGGCGGATCAAAGGGTAAAGCCTTAGATGGAACCCCTCCAAGCGCCAATTTCAAGATCTGGAAATGGCTGGTAAAAGATTACCAGTCCTCAAAGGTAGCCGCTAAAGACAAATTAACACCAGATGTAGTCAGCGGTATGGACCAATTGTCCATTTATTCCGAATCGATAGACAAGATCGATCCGAACGGCCCTAAAGACATAGTCAATCAAGAATTACGCACGCAAGCTCTTGGAAATGCCGGAAAGGTCCGCGACCTTAAAGTAGGGCACAGTCACGTATTTTACGGAGGATATGTAACAGCTGGAGCCGGAGGGCATGCCGAAATTTACGAAATAAAAAAAATAAGCGACAGGCCGCCTAAATACGATATCTTTCTCTACACTTCAACCGGTCACGAATTAATCAGCGCCTTTCAGGTTGGCGCCACCAAACAGCGTCAGGTGCCGGTTGCCCATTATGCCAATGTGGATGAAAGCGAACTGTTCACTGTTTCAAACACTGGCACGATACAACCAAAATTTATTCAGGCAGTCATGGAATTGAAAATTTTGGGCAATCGTCGTGGAGGAGGTGTAAAAGTTGCAGAAGAGACCGGCATGAAAGTTTTTGATGATATTGAAAAACACCGAGTCCCTGTCGATCCATCTGCGTTCGGTCTTATTACCGGACAAAGAGGCGGGACTTGCGTCCCTTCTGTTACCAAGGTCTATCTACGCTGCCATTCCCCTTCGGAAAAGGCATATAAGACAATGATGTTCCATGCGAAATTGCGATTTCTAGTTGTCCTTTTCGATGCCGGAAAGGCCTATTTAAAAGATGAAACTGAGGACAGTGAAAAATTGCGACGCCTTTTGATCAAAACATCCAAAAATCTTCTTAGACGCATCGGCAAAGCAATTGATGACGGCATTATCGATCAGGAGCTTGCTCTCCAGGCCAGGGCAACGGCCCATGATGTTCTGCAGCAGGTATCAGAGGCGGAAACAGCCATTGACAAGATTTACAAGGACTTTTCGGAAAAAAATTCCGATATCTCGCAAATCAGCCCGGCACCTCAAATAGAAAAGCGTGCGCTCATTCCGCATGCTACAGCTCCTTATGAGGAACATGTTACATTGAAACAGTTGCCTGTGATCGATTTGTCTCATGAAATATATGTTACACTTCCTTCCGGTGAACTTACTCCAGAAGAAAATGCCGCAGCGTTACAGCTTCGTACAGCTGAAATGAACGCAGCTCATCCGGGTAAGCTTACTCAAAAAGAAATCGCCGCAGCGTTACAACGTCGCCTTGAACTTACCGAGGAAGAAAATGCTGCAGCATTAGGGCGTCGTACAGCCGCAATGAATGCAGCTCATCCGGGTGCACTTACTGGGGATGAAATTGCCGCAGCGTTACAGCGTCGCCGTGCAGATAAAATAAACGCAAGTTTAGGATACCATGTTCAGAGGTTAAGAAAGATCAATGAACAGAATTTTGGTTATGATTCTTCTTCACTTGCAGAAAAAGCAAAAGTGATGGCCAATGAAATTCACTGGATCATCGACCAATTGCCTATTGATCAGTTGCCCGGTACCGGCAATTTTTTAGAAGGGTTTACTGCAGATCAATTAACGGTTTTTTATAGCCATTTAAACACAATATTAAGAGGTTTGTATCCTTCATGCTATCGCACAAGCTTAACCTCGAGACATTACGCAACCACCCTTTCTTTAATGGTGTTGTGCCATGCCGTCTATTGTAGACTCGATTCTCTCAAGGCCTCCAACGGCGACCCCTTAAGTAACTATAGAATTCCTAACTTGTGGTTAGAATTGACCAAAATGGATACCTTGCAATTCTTTGACGCCAAAGAATTTGCCCGGATTCAAAATTGCACCTCATATCTCAAGAACTTCAATAAAGGTAAAGGCAAAGACAAAGAAATATTTTCTACCGAAGGAAACTGTGATATCGATGCGGATATAATCAAGGAGGATCAGGGCACCACAGAGTTTTGGACAAATCGTTTAAATAACGATCCAGCTTTCAAGAAAGCTGTCTTGCAGGTGGCCGATTCCCGAGATGTCTCTGTGTTGAATAAACTTACAGAGGCTGAGATAGAGGCAGATTATAAGGCTCAAGAAGGTCGCCTTGCCGACTGGCACAAAAAATATGCAGAACTTTGCAGCGAGAACCGAAAGTGGACAGCGAAAGATCATCCATATCTCCTTAAAGACGAAACCCAATCTGAATATGAGAATCGCATAAAAACGATGATGCCACATTATGGCTTTAATTCCAAACCAGTCCCTACGCGCAAAGTCAATCCATCAGATACTTCGCGCTGTCTCGCTCTTTTGCAATGCAGTCGAAGACATGGTCATGAGAAGTTTATGTATGATAATGGATATGGTCATGTTTATGAATTAAGGAAGAATCTTCAGGACGTAGCAAGGTTAATGTATGGTGAAGCCAGGCAATACAATGCATACATTACCCATACGATCGAACGACCAAGTCCAATCACTTCCGAACTGGAATTAGTTGCCAGCGAGAAAGAAAACCTACAAGGCTTACGCTTAATAAGCTGTCAGGATCGGGAGACTCTCAAATTCAATCCAATCGCTGCCGCATCCCCTAATGATTTCATTATTCAAAAGCCTCAGTTTGCAAAGAGAGAACGGGGCTCTGTCGCACGGGCAGAGGCCGATATACTCGATGCAGCAGTGAAAGATCAGCCGCTGCTCACTAGGTTGTATCGTACCCTTGCTCAATGGGAATTGACCCCGATGCAGATTTTATATGAGCTTAATGAAGAGAGGGAGGCTTTAAAAGAACCTGATTTTCAACAGCTTGTCATCCGCTTTTTGTTCCGGTCCCCATTAACGGCTGATGGTATGAAGCTAGGCGCGGGAGAAATGATCGTGGAAAACGATGCCTTTTTTGAACAGGCCAAAGAGTTTATCAGGAAAGGATTAGCCGAAGGGAGCGAAGTGAATGGAGGAACCGAGTCTTCCCCTTTTTACCTTGAACTGAGCTATTATTTATCGAAGTATTTAAAAGATGCTGCCGAAGAGCTGGTGAAGGGGGGAAAAGGAGAGCAGGCAGCTGCTCTTACAGAAAAAGCTAAAGCACTGGACAGAACGACTGATCTAAAAGATTTGCTGTCGCAAAAGATCACTGAAGACAGAGACAGAAAATTAAATGCTTTCCGCTTGCATAAAGTGCTTTCCTGTTCCCTGAAACCAAAGTTAACTAAAGAAGATTATGCCGATATATTATTCAACTGGATCGCCTATCAATCGAATAAACCTGAAGTAACGGGTTCCGCTATTTCTGTTCCTGAAAAACATGCCGCCGATTTTATGCTTACGGTGGTTGGAGGATTAAAAGAAGAGTTAAGATGGGATGAAGAGGGCAATGGGTTAAATGCTGACAAATTTGCCGAAGAATTAAATTCGCTTGGGAATGAAGTTTTTGCTCGCTTAGAAAAAGGGGGAAGCGAAGCTGGTGAGTGGAATTTTACCCAATATGGCGAACCTTTTTTAAGCAGAGGAAGTTGGGCTTTTAATTTAACCACCGGGGAAACATTTAAAGATGGAGTATTGAATACAGGCAAAGTCGATTTGACCAACTGGCGTCAAGATCCCGAATTCCAACGCCTTCTTGGAGGCGATCCCGGAGTGGCATATAGTCAGGTGGGCAATAGTTCACACATTTTATGCCATTCAAAAAAGGGGAATTTTCGGCTAAAAATTGGTGGTGGATATCGGTATAATATTTACAAAGAAATCGATGGGGTTTTGTGCAAAAATTGTGAAAAGGATGATGAGTCCTTTAACGACATCCCTAATTGTTTGCGTGCGGATCACAGCATATGGATGACTCCCCGCCTTATGACAATTGGCGGTGTGAATAATATTAAAGGTGTCATCACTGATCTCATGACTCAAGAGACAAGGGCCTATTTACTCAATGATGGAACTATTGTCAAGGCAGGAAATGGTGGAGTTCTCTTAAATTATCTGCAGACCGGGGATGGATCAGCGGCTGCCATCAGGGGCTTTAGCGCTTTTGATGCTCCAAAAAATATACTTACCGAAAGCAAACCTGGAGCCGGAGATGGCACACTGGAAAAAATACGGTTCCCCCGTTACCTGTCATCAGATAACAACGAGCTTAGCTTTCACCGGACGGACAAAGGTCAGATTGTCTGGTCGGAAAACCCCGAATTTGCCATCCTGGATTCAATGAACCCTCATTTTCTCGGAACTGTCAATAATTATCTTTTCCTCCAATCGACAAAGAAGAACACCCAGGGAATGCTGCTAGTCCCTTTTCAGCAGATAGGTGTCGCGGGAGCTCCCATTGCGGAAGGAAAGTTAGCTATTAATAATACACGGCAGATCGTTACTTCCGGGCAGGAAAAGCCAAACGAATTATTGGGGAATCAACGCTATTTTGTCTTAGAGGTCGCAGACGGGAAAATCAATCCTGTGGGTGTCGAAGCGAAGTTGTTCTTAAGCTATATCTATCTGTCGCAAAAATGGTATGAGAAGGCAAGTGATCTTCTTCATAGTCTGCAAGAGATCGACAAGGTCTCTCCAACCGGGATGAGAATTTTAGAAATGATCTCACAGCTTCCTCTTGGAGAAGATGATCCCAATGCCCATATGGTACAGATGCATGCTATGGCGCTGCATATGTCGAGAAGAGATGCCAGTGCAAAAGAGCCGGTCAAAAAGTATTTTGACGAAAAACAGGTTGGCCAGATTGGCGATCTTGCCAGGATGATAGAAAAAGCGGCTTTGTGTCTGCAGTCCAGCGGGAATTTATCTGCAAAATGCCGGATCTCAAGAGAACTTGAGGTCTATTTATTGAGTCGTCTATTAAGCGAATCAGCTGATCCTGTGAGACAGAAGTTAATTCATGAAGAGATTGCGAGAAATGAGCTCCAAGTGTCTTTAGAGGCAGCCCGTATGGCATTTAAAGCGAGGTCCGGAGATCTAAAGAGCGAAAAGGTCGAAACAATTGTTCTTGCCGGCCGCGACAAGCAAAAAATGCGAGGCTATGCCGGATCTTTATCGCTGTCTGTTATGCGAACGCTTCCGGAATTACGGTTAAGTACATTCGAAAACTGGAAAATGTTCAAAATCGGCTCACAACTTTATCATACTATTCAGGAATGTAATGCTTCAAAAGAAATACCAAAACCAACTCCTTCAATGGAAAATTGCTATGAATCCTACAAGCAACAAATGACGAAATGGTATGAAGGTGATGTGGCAAGGTATTATCAAGAAATTACTAATACATCGAATTCCTTTTGGGCATACAGTGCAAATTATTGGAGCCTGACAGACCTGCCTTACTTAGGACCGGTCGATGAAAGCCAGTTAAGAAGCCCTGACACCTCATTTTTTACTGAAGTCTATGCTCTTGCAAAAAATGGAACTAAAGAGCAGAGGGACGATATGCTGTATCGCTTGCTCATGTGGCGTAAATGTTCCGATATCAAAGAAAGCACCCCGAAATTCGATGCATTAATTATGATCCTGCACAAACCCGAATCTTTCCCTAAATTGCCGGCTAACCTGTCGTCAAACAGCAACACAGATGTGGAAGCCAGGTATAAAGCATTGTATGATATACAAAAAGTCCTCGATGATCCTGTTAGCAAGGCAGAAGTAGTGAAGTTAATTTCGGGCACACCTCTAAAGGCTCCGGACAAGATCTCTCCGGTGACTACCCAAAAAGATGTCCCTTTCCCCGTGCGCCCGCAACTTCGCCTGGAACCGCAGGAGGTGCCTTTAGCTGACGTCTCACCAGAAAAAGTTTCCGGACAATTTAACCTTGCAGCCTTAGATCCAGCGCTAAAGGAAGATAGGTGGGATGTTTTGTCGGGATGGAAAAGAGATTTCTTAAAAAAAGACCCGCATCAGCCGGACTTGCCGGATGTTGCTTTTCCCGCTACCCCTGATAAGATATTGAAAGACTATGAAGCAAATTACACAGAGTCTTTGCAAGAGGATTTGAAGAAATTAAAAGATGACTATGATACGGGGATGGCGGGTAACCTTAAAAAGGAATTGCTTACCATTTCAACAGACAAGCAAGATCCAAAGTACAACCAGACTGAACTCAAAAAGTTGGCAGGAGAAAAACTCAGTCAGATCAAAACACAAAAAAAGAAATTAAAAAAAGAAATATTGAAAGATGCCAACGAGTTTAAGGGGGATGCCCTGAAAAGGGAATCGTGGCTTGCCAAACATGGGGGGCGCGCGACATCGCATGTGTCGATTGATGACTGTGTGAACTGTCTGCTGTCGGGAGACTTGCGCACATTCCAGCAAAAAAATGAAGGCTTGCGGGAAGAAGACGCAAAAGCCCTTACGCAAAAGACCCTGGAATTAATGGATCTTAAGTCCTATCAGGGCCAGCTGGAGAGAACGATCAAATTATTGGAGCAAATAGCCTCAATAGATGAAAAGGATCCGGATGGTAAAGATGCAGGCCAGGTGTCGACAAGACGGAATTTATGCCAGATGCTAGAAACGGAACTGGATGGCAAGTACCATTTTGACCAGTTTGACTCCTACGAAGAAAAAATAGCCTTCCGCGTCTTTGCGGGACAGGCAAAGATTCTTCCCTTTGCAAAACAAACGGCCTTGATCAAACAGATGATGGCCGAAAAGGGGGGCAGGTTGCAGGATATTGTGATCCAGCTGATCATGGGGGGAGGTAAGACTTCGGTGATCGCGACTATCCTCCTGTACATGACATCTAAGAGAGAAGGAAGTATGGGGTGCTTCATTGTTCCCGCTTCCCTGTTCGATGTCGTCAAGGCAAATTTAGGCGCATCGTTAAGGGCGGCCTTTGGCAAACAGTTGCTTGCCCTCGATTTAACGCGCGAATCATTCACGGCACACCAGCTCGCGGCTACGTTGAAGGCAATGAAGAAAGCTCAGGAAGAAAAGCTGCCCTATCTGATCAGCGCATCGACATTGCAAGGTCTAAATCTGGAGTTTTTGAGCCTCTCCACAGCGCTGGAAGAAGAGTTAAAGACAAGTGCAGTTGTACTCGACGCTTCCGGCAAACGGCAGCTCAATGACAATTGCAATAAGATCATTGAAAAAATGGAGCTGATCAGTGATATAATAGCCATTCCTAAATTGGGGCTGCTCGATGAGGTCGATATCACGTTAGACAGTAAATTTGAAGTGAATTATGTCGAAGGGAACAATTGCACTGTCGATCCGCTCAGCAACGAGATGCTTCAAAACGTTTTCACTCACCTGACCAGTAACCAACTGACGGTCGAGATACCGACTGAGGCCGGGCCAAAGAAAGTGACTCTCAATGATTATCTTCAGTTGCGCAAAAACAAACAATCGTCTGTACCGGAAGAGGACTATAAGAGATTTGTTGTTCCTGTCGTTGCGGAAGCTATATGGAACGACGAGTTCTCTTTAGTGTTTAGAAACTATCTGGGCCCAAGCTACAAAGATGCCTTTGTCCGCATGGTTTCCGGAAAAATCCCGGCTGTGATGCAAGATTTGCTCGATGAGAACGAGAAGGCCGAAAAGGGCGAGAAGAACGAGAAGGGGGAGACGGTCGGGAGTAAATCGGTTTCAGAATATATGTCCGCATTTCAAGAAGAATATAAGACCAAATTTCAAAAAGAAATTTATACTCAGGAACAAGCCGATGAGGATTATGCCCTTTTGAAGAAATTAAAGGAAATGTATGTGAAGGGAGAAGGGGAAAAGGAGGCGTCGAAGCTCATTGCAAGAACCAAGCACTTTTTGATTGAATTGCTCCCTACGACACTGAGCAAAGAAGCGAACCGCAATTACGGCCTTGCCACACGCAATGGCGTTAAAAAGATTGTCCCCTATGTCGGGAACAAAACTCCTGCGACAACAGATTTTGGTTATCACTGGGAAGCTGCCTGCTATTATTATCAATATGGTCTTGCATTTCCTCCGGAAGCAGAAGCTATTAAAGAAATTGCGGAAACGACCAGGACTACCATTGAGTACTACGTCAAGGAAAGAGGGGAAGCTCGTGAGAAGACACCGGAATATAAAGAGTTTACAGCATTGTATGGCGTCGGTCTTTATGAAATCGATCAACCAGGGATGATGGAAAGAGCAATTAAGAATGCTTTTGCTTCTCCGGAAAGAATGCTGGAGATGCAGTACCGAACGATTCTGGCCCATGTGAAATATGCAAATAAACGACTGACAAGCAATGGCTGCGATCTAACCGCACTTCTCGAGACAAGACAGGCGATGTCGGGAACGCCATGGAATGCCCAAGGGTATGCGAAAGAATTGGCAGACCACATCGTAAGAGATAAGGGAACGGAAGGGAGTATCCTCCATGTTCTTGCTGCCCGGGCAACAGATGATAAAATCCTCCAGGCTAATTTTTCTACGGACAAAAAGGGCGAACAGGCCACGGTCACAAGCTTTCTGGATCAGATCTATACACAGTACAAAAAACAGCCGGGACGTTTTAAAAGAATGCGCGCTTTGATCGATGCCGCGGGTCTTTTCAAGAACTTCGGCTCTCACCAAGATGTGGCCAAGGGGTGGTTGGACTTCCTGAGCGCAAAGCAGGATGAAGAATCGGCAAAAATAGAAGAAGAGCTTTCAAAAATCGATGATGCTGATCCAGAGAAAAAAGCGAAAGCATTGGAAAAAGCGAGAGCATTAAAAGAAAGTCAAAGAACAGTCGATCCAAACATTAAGGCTGTATTGTTCTTCCATAAAGCACCAGGGCAGGAGACTCCAAACACACTCTATGCCTGGAAGAAGGGAGAGTCCCAGCCGATCTATGTTGGAGGTACATCGAAAGAAATTTTGGCAACGAAAGGGTTGAAACCGGAAGATTATGTGATGTACTACGATGAGAACCATAAAACCGGAGTCGATGTTCTCTTAAGTCCCGACTGCGTTGGGGTGCAAACAATGAGCCATCAGCCGACACGGGACGTACTTCAGGCGATCATGCGGCTAAGACAGTATTTCCGCGAGCAGGATATCGATTTTGTGGTCGACGAAGAATTGCGCAGCTCTTTAGTCAATCAGGGACAAAAGATTTCCGATTTAATTTTAAATGCGGCAAAAGTGGAATCGATACGCAAAACGGATGCCATGGTGTCCCACTTTACTCAACAGGTTAAAGAAGCAGTGTCGAGATCTCATGCGGTTAAGATGATCAGGGAAGCATTTGCAAGTGCAAGAAAAAACAAAGACTATTCCTCTTTTGCGCAAACTTCAGAAATCGTACAACCCTTTTATGTCACGACCCTGGAAGATGATGCGTATGCATTAGGCGGCCGGTTAAAAAGGGAAGTGGCAACAGAAGCTGTACTCAGAGGTAAGATAAAATCAGAATCTGACGCCTTTAAAGAAGCTCTTGGAAAACTAAAACCCGTTCTCGGTGCGGTGAAGTGCGAGGAAATGAGCAAGGGGGTAGATACATCCATAAAAACAATTGATGATTGGGTTCAGAACGCAAAAGATAAACAATTGCTGCCCAAGACAACGCTGTCGCCAAGCGCGCAATTAGGGTTTGAGCAGGAAGTTGCCGTTGAGGTGCACCAGGAAAAGGAACAGATGAAAGAAAGACATGTCGATCAGGAAATCGAACAGGAGTTAGAGAGATATCAAAATATACAGGTATCCAAAGAAAAGCGGCATGAATATGAAATGGATAAGGCAGAGTTTGAAAAATTGCTCAACGGCTTTAAGACAGACCCAAATAATCAGAAAAAAATACCAGGCCAGCGTTATTCCATGCACACGCTTAACGATCAATTGGGCAGATACAAATATGACCACCCCTATTCCGGATTATTTAGTTCCGAAATATATGGGACCGACAACTATTTCCACGCTCATGCCAATAAAGCGCTCCCTGTATTTCATAAGATGCAGCGTCCACCCAAGCAGATCCTTGCGATCAAGACAAACAATCCAAATGCGGCTGAGGCATTCCGGTTCCTGTTGCTTTCAGAACATGAAGCTAGGGATGTTAAAAAGCATATGGAAGCTCATATAAAGGAGAGAGAGAGAGAACTTACACATGCCAAAGAGAAAAATCTTAAAGTCGAAGAGACTGATCTTCTCGACAACGTGTGGCTGATTCATCCCGATGGAGAAGATTTCGTTCTCGATCATGGGCGAAGCGACGAAAATCCACATAAATTTATCAAGAACATCGACGAGTTAGGCGGCGAGGGAATTGCCGGAATGCTCACGCAAATCAATGCGTTTGCAGGAAACATGAGCTACATCAACCGCGAGCAAAACGAGGAGAGCGTTGAACAATGGCTGACGGATCCTGAAAAAGGGAAGCTCAGGCAGCGTTTCTTAGAGCTTAAAGCCTGCTGCTTCACCGATCAGAAGGATCTGTTAGCTTCTTCCATTGTTCTTGCTAAGATCGAAGGACAAGATGTTGCCCACATCAGTAAAAAAGGATACATCAGCAAGGCAAGAATGAAGCTGGAGATGTCTCAGACCGGTAAATACACTCCTGAACCTCTAAATAACGAACCAGAGCAGATTAAAACGACCAAACTTTTGACAGACAGGAAGAAGCTTATCGAGCTCAATATCAATTGGGTAAAATATCTTGGAATTGATTATGACCTGAGAAAGGAAGATCCTACAAAGGCAGCTGTGGAAAAATTGCAGGCAAAAAATCCTGCTAAATATGGAGACAACCTGGAAGCCGACACTCCAGCTATTAGAAAAGCGTTCCAAGAGGTCACACGTAACCATTTTAAAAACATGAGACCATTTCAGGTTGGTCATGTGACGCCTCAGCAGCTCAAATGGCTGCCGGTATCGAAAGTCGCTTACCTAAAACAGGCCGGTCAAATTTGTACTGTAGGTGCCGATGGCACAAAGACCTATTTGCTGAATAAAACGGATTATGACAACGCAGAAAAAAATGAGGATAAAAATTGGGTTAAGCTTATGCTGGATAAGTTTATGGAGCTTCCCACCCATCCGGCAGCTCCCGCGCTTGTGCCCGGCATAGATCCTGCAATGTATAAAGCGTTTACAAAGAGCTGGCAAATTGAGGCTGTGCCGGATGAGTCATTAATTAAGATCGATGAAAATTGCGGGAACTTGTTAACGGAAAATCAGATCATCTATCTGATAAAAAAAGAATTGCCTAAAGATGCAAATCTTCAATTCTTCGACAAATTGTTCCCGAAGATTTCCCAATCCATATTGACGAAACTGGCAACCAATCCCGAATGTCGTGAGAATTTGCAACGGTATGTTGCGAATATGAAAGAAGATAGTGCAAGAATTCAAAATTGCAGTAATGCGCTCGTTCAATTTTTACGGGAAAAGCAGCTTCTTTCGATCAAGATTGGCCAAGTGGTCTACCTGGTTAAAGGGCAGTTTGTCCCCCTGTATACATTAAAACTGGATAAAAATTATGCTAATCAAGAGCCAAACTGGACTGCTATTCAGGCCAAGATCACTCCCGTTCAAATTAAAACCTTTGATACGACTGAACTGATCAACCTGTTAACAGGTAAGCAGATTAAAGAATCGCTTGAGAAAAACCAGGTTCCGCTCCTTGACAAAGACCATGTTAAAGATTGCCCTGATAAGCATGTACCGGAGTTATCGAAGGATCAGTTTGAGTACGTTGAGTTAACGCAAATCCCTTATATTGGCCCAAATCAGGTTAAATATCTTAAATTTATTCCTGAGAAACAGGAGAACCAAATTGCACGTTGCCCAAACAAGTACGTTAATTTGTTGGATAAGGATCAGTTTGAGCATGTTACGTTAGCGCAAATCCCGCATATTGGTGAAAATCAGGTTAAATATCTCAGAGATGAGCCGAAAAATCAAATTGAATGTTGTCCGGATCCTCTTATCAAATTATTGACTCAGGAACAGTTTAAGCATATCAAAGTAGAGCAGATAAAGCATATCGTGTCAAAACAGGTGCCATGGCTCAAAAATGATCACGTGAAACATTGCCCTGCTAAATTGGTTTGCGAACTTAGCGTTCCTCAGCTGCAACATATTATACCGGATCAGGTAAAACACATTGGTTCGGATCAGGTGCAACATATTAAGAACACCCATGTGCCCCATGTGATCAATGATCTGGTCGGCGAATTATCGAATGATCAGATGAAATATATTGCAGAAAGCCAGGTGGGTTCCATCACAAAAGAACAAGTTCCCTATGTGCCAAATGAGCTTGTGAATTCAGTTCCGCTCGATATGCTTCATCTGCTTACCAAAGAACAGATGAAAAATCTGACGAACAAAACCATTGATGCCTATGGTTTTGAACGCTTTAACAAGCTGATCGATACTAATGCTTTGTGGGGCAGGATTACACCTCTTACACCTAAAGCTGTTTCTAAATTAAATATAGACAAGGTAAAAAATATCCGGTTTGACGTGTATTGTAAACTGGAAAAGCCGCAAACAATCAAAAGTATCTCCCGAAGGAGTTTCGTCCACCTGACGAAAAACCAATTGGCCTACCGTAAGAGAGATGCTGTGATCTATACCTTAGGGGTGTTTACGTTGGGGCTGATCACTACCGTTGCTGCCATCTTTGCCTATATGGCCATCTATCCATTTGGATGCCTGGTCACCCGCAGCAGCTGGAAGAATTTCAGAGTGAAAGTCAACCCTGAAATAAAACGTATCCCCCATTATTTCAGGTCATACCTGCCCGGCCTGATAAAGAAAGTGCCGAAGGCTGAGAAGTCCGATTCTTCCGGTGAGACGAAAAAGGGGAAAGGCGATACCGATGTCTGATGCCGCCTTAGGGTAAGCTTAAGTCTGCTTCTCTTTTTGTAGCGCCCAAGCGGTTTACCGCTGATATCTGAAAAGTAACATTGTCTCGATTCAAAAAAAGGACGATCCTCCATAATAGATTTTAGCAAAAAACACTAAAGGAGGTCGTCCATGTCTAATGATAATAATTCAAATCACTTTAAAAAAACACAACAACATAAAAACAAACTTGGATATATTGACCCAACTGTTGCTGGCATTGATATAGGAGATAAGTTAATCCATGTGTCCATCCCTGATGGTAAAAATGGCTCTTCCGTACAGGAATTTGGCACAACAACCCCGGAGCTCCATCAAATAGTTAAAGCTCTTAAGCAGGCTAAAGTAGAAACTGGCGTTATGGAAGCTACAGGTGTATATTGGATTCCGTTGTACGAAATTATGGAGAAATCGGGCTTAACGCCCGTTCTGGTGGATGCTAAAAATGTTAAAAATCCTCCTGGAAGAAAAAGTGATGTAACCGATGCTCAATGGATCCAAACATTATATTCTTCTGGTCTTTTAAGACCTGCATACCGCCCACCACGAGATCGATTGAAATTACGAGCTTATGTAAGACAACGTATGGGTGTGATTAAGACAAAACAATATGCTCTTTTGCACATGGAAAAGGCCCTACAATTAATGAATATTAAATTGAGTACTGCTACCAGCGACATCGCTGGAGTTACTGGATTAAACATTATACGTGCGATAGCAAATGGAGAGAAAGATCCGCACAAATTATCTGCGTTGCGAAGCAAGCTTTGTAGAAAGGAAGAGCATGTGTTTGTAGCTGCTCTAACAGGAAACTATCAAGAGGAGCATGTTTTTGCACTCAAACAAGCACTTGCTCTATATGATTTTTCACATAAGCAACTTGAAGAATGTGATGAATGCATTAAGAAGGAGCTTGAAAACATTCCCGATGTAGTACATACACCTCCTCCAAAAAACCATAAGGACAAAATAAAGGATCCTAGGTTTTCTAAATTAAAAAAGCCTAAGAAAAATGAATTTTCATTTGATGTTAGAGCTACCCTCTGGAAAAAAACAGGAATAGATTTGACCGCTCTGGCAGGCGTGGCAGAGACTACAGCATTGGTTATCTATGCAGAACTAGGCGGGATTGATGTAAGCGCTTGGAATAGTGAGAAAGCTTTTTCTTCATGGTTAAAATTATCTCCTGGCAATAATATTTCAGGTGGTAAACAACGTAAAAGTAAACGGCAAAAGCCAAGCGCCAATTATATTTCACAAGCCTTGAGAATGTCTGCTGTAGCTGCTAAAAAATCAGATACTTCCTTAGGGGCGCACATCAGGCGTGCGTGTGGCCGAGCAGACAATCCCAGGGGGATAAAGGCCGGAGCACATAAACTGGCCATCTTAGTATATCAAATGTGTAAGAATGGGTGGCTTTATCATGAAAAAGGCGCTGAATACAATGAGAAAATACACGCAGAAAAGGCGTTAAAAGGGTTGCATAAAAAAGCTAAATTATTGGGGTATGCACTTGTTTTGGAAGCAGTATAAACAAAGATAAGGTAAACGAAAAAATTAAGATAAGTAGAATAGCTTAAATCAAAAATTCATGGAAAAAATTGACCCATCGAGCACTGGTGCTAAATGCCCGTTTTGTAGCTTGGTCGGAAAGAATCGCGATAATATCATTGGGAAGCCTAGCTATCCCGTTCGGAAGATCGCCTGGCACAATATTCTTTCCTCCT
>Ga0207128_1007_pt1 | contig 89429 bp, 74 predicted proteins | sample Alteio_BWMinHeat_18_FD_153522 | JGI IMG/M metagenome (GOLD analysis project Ga0207128, IMG submission 153522) | Enriched cells from forest soil in Barre Woods Harvard Forest LTER site, Petersham, Massachusetts, United States -... | ecosystem: Environmental > Terrestrial > Soil > Temperate forest >... | reverse complement strand
CAGCAATAAATAACCAAAATAAATCCACTCCCCTCCCTTGCCAAAACCGTAGCTGTGTAAACCGGTCCCGAGAACATAGTTGACGCCGTACCAGGTGAAGCTGATTGTCATTAACCCGGCAACTGCCCCCACAGCGAGGCCAAAATCGCGGATGTACCGGAATGTATAGGAATGGATGATCAACAGATAGACGCACGAGGAAATAAAGGCCCACGATTCTTTTGGATCCCAATCCCAAAAACGCCCCCAGCTCTCTGCTGCCCAAATTCCCCCTAAGATCGTTCCGGGGATGAGCAATCCTGTACCGACATAAATCGTGTAAAGAATCCCGCGTGCAAGCTGACGGGTATGTCCATTTTCTTGTCTGTAATAAAAGAGGGAGAGCAAAAATAGGTGGCCAAGAATTCCCGAAACGATAAAAGCCCCATAGCTGCCAACAACCATAAGAACATGGACGATCAGCCAATATTGCGAATCCAAAACCGCTTGTACGTTTTCCAACTGTGCATCTGCAGCGGTCAATTTGAGCAGGATCAGCAAGGCAACAGAACCGGCTGCTGCCATGAGCAACACAAAACGCATTTGGCTTTTGAAATAAAAGATAAATCCAATTGCCATGCCGGCCCACGGTACATAGATCATTGTCTCAAACATATTGGAAACAGGGGGTCTATGCAGGATATAGCACCGGATCGCTAAAACGAGCGAATGGACTAAAAAAGCAGCAATCAGGAGGCTTAAGGATAGATTATTCAAACGATGCTTTTTTTTCAGCAGCGAGCTCTTTGGCCAGGCTTCGCAAATGAGTGCCAGCAAATATAAGACTATAGCAATTTCTATGAGAGGAATGGTATAGTAGAGCTGCTCAAGCTTTAACGTTGTGAAACCAGGGTAAAACAAGCTCTTGTTGGCGGCAATTTGATACGGTTGTCCAATAAGCTCAGCGTAAGCCTCGTGAAATTCTTCAGAAAACCGTTTTGCCATTTGTTCGATGCTGGCCGGTTCATATGGCTTATGTAAAACGGCATGTTCTAAATTTAAATAAGCGGCTCGTATATTTTCAAAAGCATGATCGGAAAACGAGGTAAAATTTTCTGTCGGCGTCATTATCTTTAGCGCATGCAATGATACCCATTCCCCCTTTACCATCTTCAAGGGAAGCATTTTTAAAGTGGTCCCGGATTGCCTTAATTGCGTCAGTAAGGGAAGATCTGCAGCTTCGCTTGAACTTTCAGACGGGCCGTAGGAACTATAGACCCGCATCTCCTGAAGCAGGCGCACTATTTCATCGACAAGGTTTTTATTGGGGTGCTGCAATGAAATAACAGATTGCCTTCCATCCGGATCAACAACAAGACCAGGTAGCAGAAACTTCCATGGCATTTGTTTTGGAGTTTCAGCAATGACAAGAGCGTTTTTTTCGAGCTTGAGTATAAGGCCGGGGATCAAATTTTTTAATTCGATTTTTTCGCGGGAGGTGCGGTTGGAAGGAGCGTGATATTCCTGAATAAATGTAAAAAGAAGAAGCTTTCTCAAGAGTGCAACCTGAGTTTCCTTAGACTCATAAATGGCTTTGTTGAGATCGCTAAAACTAAACCGGTCTTGAGCAGCAGGCAAATGCAATAATGACTTGATTTCAGCATAATGGACCCAAAAAAGCGGGGCCAGGTCAAAGGGGTGATGCCCTAAAAAATGAATCCTCCACAGCAAATCCAATGCAGAGTTATTTTCGGCATTAAATGGGGCAAGGTCATCCGTTTTTAGCGAATCTTTATGATAGACCTGGTATAGCCAGCTTTTCGAGACAACTTCCACAGGGCGGAACCTGCCTTGATAGGCAGCGGGAAGTTCCGCTGTCGATGCAAATGGAGAAATTTCCTGGGAAAAGAGGGGGAGGGGGCCAATTCCCGTGAAAATATGAAAAAGTAGATAAAGCCAAACCAGTAAATACATGGTTGCTACTATATCTATTTATTTATTAAAAAAGAAATCCAAAGTAAAACAGGGGGATGGTTTCCTTGCCGGGATGAAGAATGTCATCTTTGACGAGAAAGGCAGGGAGATCTGTATTCTGGAGCTGTTTGCCAGTTTTATTTTTCCCTCCAATTTCAAAGAGATGTTTATCTACCCTAAAATCCCCTTGTTTCGAATAGAAAACCTGATGTTGAGCATCCCGCAATGCTTGTATGAAATACAGCTCTCTCAGGTTTCCCTGGTTAAGAGGTGTCCCTGAAAAACTGTTTAGGGTATGAAGCAGAGTCGTGTTGTGGATAAAAATTTTTTGCGGCTTTCGTAGCTGCCGGCTACCTCCTTCGTAAGGGTAAATCAGCGTGATGAGTCCAACCCGATCAAGAATATGCAAATAGTGGTCGACAGTTTGATGTGCCACACCGATATTTCGGGCAATATTGTTGGTATTTGCCTCGCCTGGGGGGATGGAAGCCAAGTATCCAAGTAATTTTTTAAAGAGATGGAGGTTGGCAGTTTTGAGGTCGAAACAATTTGGTATATCTTCAAAAATGATTTTAGAGACAATTTGCATAATCCTTTCGTAATAGGTCGGTGGATCTTCAAAGATAAAAGGATAGTAACCGACCTCAAGATAGGTTCTAAAAAGACTTAAGATCCTGTCGGTTAGACCGAGGCTGGAAAATCTGGTTGGGTTTTCAAGCAGTTCATTGAAAGGGATAACAGAATGGATGGTTTTTTCTGAAAATAGGAGATACTCCCGAAAGGACATCCCGGGGAGACGGTAGGTATTCACCCGGCGTGACAAATCATGGCTGCCCTGAAGTAATTCCAGCATCGAGCTTCCAGAAAATACCACCCTGACATCGGGATAGCTATCATAGATATTTTTAAGTTCCTGGCTCCAATTTTTGTATTGATGGATCTCGTCGATAAAAAAATTGCGATATCCCTCCAATTTGTAGAGTTCATCTACAAATTCGAGAAGTGTTGATGTGTGAAAATAGACTGAATCTGCCGAGAAATAAAATGTTTTACCCTCTTTGTAAAGATGTTCTTTTATGTATTGGAGCATCAATGTCGTTTTGCCTACGCCGCGAGGACCAATAAGGCAAGTCAGCCGCTTAAGGGTAAATTCAGCAAAAAGCGCCCGTTTTGTCGTCAAATCAACGAGGTTGATCAGTCGTTCAAAAGATTCTTTGATAAGGTCTATCATTTAAGTACACTCCAATATTTTCACCAGTTTCTTTAAGTGTACTTAAAATGTGGATTATGAGCAATTGCATAAGGAGCATAGCAACTGTACCCTGAGAAAAAACCTAAGCAAGTCTTGATCTTGATCTTGATCATGATCTTAATCTTGTTTTTTAGGTGACGAGCTAGATTAAGATCATGATCAAGATCGAGATCAGGATTGGCTTAAGAGCCCCTCGTGGTTGAGAAAAATTCAAAAATTTCCAACTCTTGAAGTTGTTTGTGTATGCATGTTCACGGGTTGGTAGCAAATCGCTGAGCGATTTTCTTAACCACCCGTGGTTATGCCTTAGAGTGACTTACGCTGATCTGGACTTAAATTCTTCATTAACTCTTTGTCTTCAGAAATAAAAGGGAGAATAACAGGTAGATGCTTCACGGGTACATATTGGATCTGTCTTCCTTTTAACATTTCTTTAAGTAGAGCAGTACTCCCGACTCCTCTTGCCCAATCAACCTTATCATAATTAAGCTGTTTGATTTGGTCTAATGAAAGATGAATAGTGGATTGGTTGAATAATTCTCTATTTAGTGCATGTTCTATTTGCTGAACCGTTAAAAAGTAACCGGTTGCATCTCTTGGCCAGTCCTTCATCGTAAACCCTTGTGGAAATGGCTGGGTTTGAAAATCGATCGATTTGGCTTGCGCTTCGTTCAAATTTTTTAGTAACTCGTGAGAAACAAGATGGAGTATAATTTTCAAATGTTTTTCATGTACATTTTGTATTGTCTTCGGTCCATACAGCATCGCTGAAATTACAGGACTGCCTCCAGCCTTTTCCCAATCAACCTTAGCAAAATCAAGGTTTTTGATAAGTTCGGATGGGATACGGCCCGCGGTAGATTCATTGAATAATGATTTATTTAGCGCATCCTGTAGTTGTTGAGCATTTAAAATATAGTGTCCGTATTTATCCTTTGGCCAGCTTTCCATCGTAAACTCTGAAGGAAATAGTTGGGTTTGAAAATTAACCGATTTAATCTTTTGTTCCGAAATAAGCGGGAGTTGTTTAGGATTTTCAGCACATAACCGGAAAAAACATGCTTCAAACTGGGGAGAGGGCAAGTTATTGATTTTTGCTTTAGTGTCATACAAAAAAAGAAATTGCTCTTTGCTTAAGGCTTTGATATTCAGCGTGGTTTTCTGCTGTGGCGTTAAAAGTTTAATAAAGTTCACGGGCAATTGAGCGATAATGGGATCGAGTGCCTCAGCAGGAAGGGAACGAACTTGCTGGAGGGTAAGAGCATTAAGCGCAGCTACATCCAATGGTGTAGATCGAGGGATTGGTTTAGGAGATGCCATCTCTGATAAACGCTTGACAATAATCTCTGCTTGTCTTGGGGTATTAGCTTCTTCAAGATTTTCAAGAACTATCCCGGAAATTTCATCATCAGTGGACAAAAGAAATTTCAGAGCAGATTCATCCCAAGGATCTTCGAGATCCTGGATTGTCAAATTCTCTGCCAGAAGATCGGGGTGATGCGCTGTAATGCGGAGCTGAAAGTTAAATGACTCATTAAGTAATGTAATTCTGTTGTCAATGCGCTGCTCGAGAGCTTTAAATTTATCAAGATCGTACGGGAGTTGCATTCCTGTTAGATTTACGATACTACCTGCACTCAAGGGACCTGTTAATGGTCGACCACGCCATGTGAGTAAAGTCTGACGCATCACATCTCTCTGACAATCTTCACGGCCAAAAGCATTTTCCTTTGTCAAGAATCCCGCTGGCTTATTGAGACTGGGATCTTTTGGTTTTAGCGTAAGTATAGGGGAAAAACCCGAGAGGCCGGCAGGGAGTGTACTCAAGAGAATTGGTGCAGACTCTCTTCCCTCGCCTAATAGTTCTTGTCGTAGGTAGATTGTTTCCTCAATTGGAGAAACAGGTTCGGGTTCATTCGCAAATGGCTTGAAGGTTGCGCCAGCCACGGTAACAGTTTTTGTTGCCCCAGTTTGTGGAATGACTGTTGGGGGATTCATTTTTAATGGATCCTCCATTGGTCCTTCTGGTTCCGCTCCATCTGGACTTAAAGGCACGCTAAAAGGTGATGGCTTAAGTACTTGTTGAATTGCAGGTTCCTCTGTGGAGGCACTGAACTGTTTGTTGATACTGTCCGATTTTGGGGTAAGGGAGGTAGCGGAGGGGGCTTTGCCATCACTGTTCAACACCTTAATTCTTTTAGTGGACAGGCCGGTTTTAGCCTCTGCTTTCCAGGTTTTTAATTGGGATGCGCGGCCGAGTCTAAAAATTGTCGCCAGGCCTACAGCGAAATATCTACTTAATTTCCATAACCAACCATGTTTTTCTTGCGATGAGTAAACACTAAATGTTCTTCCCTTGTATTGCCCTTCATTAATAGGGGTTTGCGAGCTGCTTTCTAAGTTCCAATTTCCCGAGGGCAGGGTGGCGTAAAAATCCGTTTTTGTATGCATATGCTTTTTTCCTCACTGTATTTCTACTACTAATAATATCAATAATTATTAAAATTATGCAACTAATATTATTTAAAAACAAACAAAAAACAGAGTGCCTGTTTATTTCATATATTTAGATAAAAAATTTAGTGTACAAAAAAAATTTTTTCTCATAATTTAAATCTTAAATAAGTATGCGACTAAAGGAGAGACAATGTTATTCGACTTAGAGATGATGGAAAAATACTATGCAGGAATTTCTTCCAGGATTCAAAAAATACGAAAGCAGGTTGTAAAACCTCTCACCTTAACAGAAAAAATTTTATTTGCCCACATGTCTCTGGAAAAAGGGGTACCTGTACGGGGGCAAACCTATGTAGATTTTAATCCCGACCGCGTCGCAATGCAGGATGCCACAGCGCAAATGGCCCTGCTGCAGTTTGCCTCATCCGGCTGCAACCGGACAAATGTTCCCACAACAGTGCATTGCGATCATTTAATTCAGGCAGACGTTGGAGCAAAGGAAGATTTGGCTCACGCGCAGCAAAACAGCCACGAAGTATTTGATTTTCTCCAGAGCATTTCAGCCAAATATGGCATTGGCTTTTGGAAACCGGGTGCAGGCATCATCCATCAGGTTCTATTGGAGAACTATGCATTTCCCGGTGGAATGATGATCGGGACCGATTCCCACACTCCTAATGCCGGGGGATTAGGGATGTTGGCTATAGGGGTTGGAGGGGCCGATGCTGTCGATGTCATGGCAGGCATGCCTTGGGAATTGAAATTCCCCAAAATTATCGGGGTCAAATTGACGGGAAAATTAAGCGGCTGGACATCGGCAAAGGATGTGATTTTAAAACTGGCCGGTATATTGACTGTCAAGGGGGGAACCGGGTTCATCATCGAATATTTTGGCGAAGGGACAAAATCAATCTCATGTACAGGCAAGGGGACAATATGCAACATGGGTGCAGAAATCGGGGCCACCACTTCGGTCTTCCCATACGATTCGCGCATGGCTGATTATCTCAATGCTACGGGCAGGCAGAAAATAGCTGCATTGGCAAATGGGGCCGACTCCCATTTACGGGCGGACGACGATGTGGAATCAAATCCTGCAAGTTATTATGATAAGGTCATAGAAATCGATCTGTCCAGTTTAGAGCCGCACATCAATGGGCCTTATTCGCCTGACCGTTCATGGAAGCTTTCTGAATTTGCAAAAGCTGTTGAAGAGCATAATTACCCGCAAAAATTATCTGTTGCGTTGATCGGTTCATGTACCAATTCGAGTTATGAAGATATCGAGAGGGCAGCAAGCATCGGGAAGCAGGCGATAAAGCACTCTTTAAAAGCAAAATGTGCATTGACAATTACGCCGGGATCAGAACAGATCCATGCAACAATTGAAAGGGATGGGCAGTTGCAAGTGTTAGAGGAGATTGGGGGGCTTGTTTTAGCGAATGCATGCGGCCCTTGCATCGGGCAATGGGCGCGCCATGATGTGGCATTTGGAGAAAAAAATTCTATCCTGACTTCATATAACCGAAATTTTTCAGGCCGCAATGATGCCAATCCGGGGACCCATTCGTTTGTTGCCAGTCCCGAAATTGTCGTTGCGTTTTCATTGGCGGGAAGCCTTACGTTTAATCCCATGCAAGATACATTAACGAATGACTATGGGGAAATTGTTAAGCTGACGCCGCCGCATGGGGAAGAATTGCCAAAAAATGGGTTTATTCAAGGAAATATTGGCTATGTAGAACCGGCTGAAGATGGCTCTACAGTTTCCATTGCCATAGATCCAAATAGTAAAAGACTTCAACTGTTAAAAGCTTTTTGCCCATGGGAAAATAAGGACTTGTTGGATTTGCGGTTGTTGGCAAAAATTGAGGGCAAATGTACAACAGACCATATTTCTCCTGCCGGCAAATGGCTGCAATTTCGCGGGCATCTCGATCATATTTCCGATAATATGTTTTCGGGAGCTGTCAATGCCTTTCGCGAGATGATCGGAAGCGGTCTGAATCAAATAACAGGGGAAATCGAGCCATTTTCTAAAATAGCCAGAAGCTATAAACAAAACAAAATCGGCTGGATTGTCGTGGGCGATGAAAATTATGGGGAAGGGTCATCCAGAGAGCATGCAGCCATGGAACCCCGTTTTCTTGGCGGACGGGCCATTATTGTGAAAAGCTTTGCGCGAATTCACGAAACAAATTTAAAAAAGCAGGGAATGCTTGCCCTGACATTTGCCGACCCTCATGATTATCAAAAAATCCTCGAAGATGATATGCTGTCTATTATAGGTCTGGAGGCCTTTCGTCCTGGGGCTGCCCTTTTGTTGAAAATAAGGCACAAAAATGGATCAGAAGAAACGATTCAGCTGCATCATACCTACAATGAAGCGCAGATCGGGTGGTTTAAAGCAGGCAGCGCCCTTAATGCCATGACAGCAAAACTATAGGCATTTACCTCTTTCATGAATAAACATTATAGCGATTATTTTTGGAAAAATGGAAAGCCCTACGGGCGGGAAATGGTAGGCGAAGGCTTTGCTATGTCATATAAAATCATAGCCGACCCCTATTATAAAAGGATTTCCATCGAAAAATACAATTGCGGTGTTTTTGTCAAAATCATTTATGATTCATATCTCTTTGACTTCCGTAAATTAAAACTCGAAGAGCAGGCTGTCTGGCAAAAACGGGCAGTAGAGGAAACGGATGAAGTCATGGAATGCCATATTCGCGATCAGGACGACAGGCTTATTCTCATTGAAAAATATCGTTTTCAAGATCAGATATGCCGCGAATGCGCAACCTATTCGCCTCATGGACTATTGCTGACGGTACAAAAAATTTTATACAGCCAACTTGGGGATAGCTTTAATGGAGTTGTCCTTTTTGATCCGGAAGAAAGAATGATCATGTGCAAGCTGTACAACACCCACAAGGACCCATTCTCGTTTGCTGAATTGCTCGAGGAGTATCGCGATATGAGCGATAAGCCCGCATTTCTTATCGGCGTCAAAGAATTCTAATAGAAGCAATTCCCCGCAACTGCTCATATTATGCATAAGTAAGCAAAAACCTTTTAAGCGTTATCTATAATAAATTCAACACAAAGGCACGAAGTCTCAAAGAAACAAAGAAATTTTGCCTTCAGCCCCTTTCCTCTCAGTGTCTTGGTGACTTTGTGCCTTTGTGTTTAATTAAAGTCTATTGCATCGCTTGCCATTTGCAAGGAGGAGAAATATTTACGAGCGATCTGTTGCAGAGCGACATCGAAATCAAGGCTTAAACCAATTGCCATTAAAATTAAGAGCACACCGAATGTTTTTCTTAATTTTTCGGCATGTCTTGCCACGGAAGGGATTTTTGTAAGCAGGGTATTGCTTCCCAAGCTAAGGAGTAGCAGAGGAATTGCGCTCCCTATGCTGTACACTGACAAAAGTATAACGACTTGCAGGTTGATTTCTTTAGTCGCAACAAGGGACATGATCACTGCTAAAATAGAACCTGTACTTGGCGTCCAAATAAGGCCAAGGAATGAACCAAGTAACAACCCTTGAATAAACCCTGAGCTTGTTCTTCCTGTGCGGGCTTGAATATTCGATCTCATCTTAGCGATGAATGCCGTTTTTTGCGCAATGTTTCCCAATCGGGGAAAAAGCAGAATTAAACCAAATAAAGCGATAATAAAGATGGCAATATTGCGTAAGACATGAACTGAAAACCCAAATGAATGGACCAGATAAGTCAATAATAAAGTAAAAATCGTAAAACTGACTGTTAATCCGATAATCACTCCCAGAGGGCGATAACGGTGTCTTTTTGTTCCGGTTGATAAAATTGCTGGAAGAACAGGAAGGACAAAAGGAGATAAGACCGTTGCAATACCGGCTAAAAAAGCAAAAAGATAGTAAAGAAGCATTTGTTATCTATCGCATCCTTCAAGGTTCATCCCCGAAAGTAAAAGCATACATAGAAACACCTTCCGGAGTCACTAATGAAATTTTATACCGCCCATAATCTTTTTGAAGATCGATCACATCGTACTTCCGGGGTTCATTGACTAAAATGCGGCCTTGATCATCCATATCAGCCGTGTAGTACTTTGAAGGGAGGGGGGCGTCGTTTAATAAAACAGTAACCGCCTGCGGCGTTGTAGAATCCATTACCAGATAAACACGGGTGGCAATAAAATTTAAATCTAAAGAACTTGCCGGATCTTTCGATGTGATTTTTTCCTTACCGACAAGCCAGTTCCCTCTTAAGCCCACCCGGTCCTCCTGAAGAGGGGGTTGATAATGATAGAGGGCAGTTTTCCCCGGAGAAATGACCATTTCAGGCTGATAGCGATCAGCCCGAAATGTTCCTAAATAGGTTTCAGGAGTTATCTTGCGCATTTGGGTTGGTTTTTCCTGCCCGGCAGATGGAGGTAGCCTTAAAAGATTGCGTATGGCATTTTCTGTTTCCATGTAATTGCCTTCGCCGAAATGGACCTCTCTAATGATCCCTTCCTGATCGATCAGATAGTGGGCCGGCCAATAATTGTTATCAAAAGCCAACCAAGTTTTATATTCGTTGTCTAAGGCAACCGGATAAAGGATGTGAAAACGTTCCGTGGCGCTTTTTACGTTGTTGCGGTTTTTTTCAAATTCAAATTCGGGAGTATGAATACCGATGATGACCAGTCCATGGTCCTTATATTTGTCATACCAGCTTGTCAAATAGGGCAAAGTGCGGATGCAGTTAATACAACTATACGTCCAAAAATCAATCAAAACAACTTTGCCTTTCAGCTGGTCGATTGTTAATGGGGGACTGTTCAACCAGGCATCTATTCCGGCAATTTGGGGAGCCTTCACAATTTTAGGCAGTTCTTTTCCTTGAATTTTCAAATTTGTATTGCTTTGATCAAAAAGAGAAGATGACGGTCTTAACTGATTCAGTTGTTCTTGCACAGTTGCATTGTTGTCAATTTGCAACGAAGGAAAATATTTTAGGGTCATTTGCTGTAAAGCTGACTCCAAATTAAAGCTTAAAGCAATTGCCGTTAAAATCATGAGCACACCGAAGCCTTTTCTGATTGTTTCGGTGTGTCTGGAGAGGGAAGGGATTTTCGTTAAGGCGATATTTCCCCCATAAGCAATAACGAGCAAGGGAATGGCAGTACCCAGACTGTACATCGACAAGAGCATGATGACTTGGAACGTGATTTTTTGCGTGGCAATAAGTGTCGTGATCGCAGCTAAAATGGGCCCGGCACATGGCGTCCATATAAGGCCAAGGGCACACCCAAGTAATAATCCGCTAATAAAACCACTGCCCGTTTCAGCAGATCGCGCCTGTATTTTCGATCCTAAGTTGCTGATGGACGCCGTCGCTTTGGCAAAGCTGTCACCCAAAGAGGGAAAGAGCAGATATACGCCAAATAAAGCAATAATAATAATGGCAATATTGCGCAAGAGATCCGCTGAAATTCCAAATGCATGGACTAAAAAAGTCAAAGACAAAGTAAAAAAAATAAAACTGAGCGTTAATCCTATGATCACCCCAAGAGGCCGGTAGCGGCCTTGTCCTGCTCCAGCGGATAAAATTGCCGGTAGCACAGGAAGGACACAAGGGGAAAAGACTGTTGCAATACCTGCCAAAAAGGCAAATAGATATAAAAAAGTCATTTTATTTTTTGTTTGTTATTTAGTAACTCTTTTTTATAAAAAATTGCCTTATAAATCAAACACATTTTTAATATTGAAACACGTTGGGTATATACCGAACGTGATTCAAAAATTGGTTTTTGACGGCGTCGGCTTTGCATCAAAATTTTTGTCTTCACTCGTGCCTTGGCCATTGGCAATGGTCACTCGTTCCAGACGAAAAATTTTGAGCAGCCTCCTTGTCAAAATCCCAACTTTTGAACCACCTTCGGTATAAATTCGGCAGTAAAAACCACTCAGGTCAACCCTCAGCCTGCTTCGGCCTTTTTTTTGTCATCGCGTGAGTTGCAATAGCGATGCGTTTATGTTGTCTTACCTTAATTGTCTTTTGTGGCCCTTCTAGCACATCCTCTCCCTTTTCATATAAAACATCCGGGCAGAAATCAACTTCATTTGGCCAACTGATTGTTGTATCGTCTACTGCAAAGCTCTTAAAATATTTGATGTCTAATAACGGAATAAAAAGATTTTTTGCCCCTTTCAAAAACGGTTTAAAATCGACAATCTTGGTAACACCATCACTGAAAAGCAACTTTATTTTGTATTCTTTAACATACTCAGCTTTTTTGACTCTCATAGCTACACCAATGGTTTTATTTTATTAAATTTCATTTCTTTTAAAAGTTCCCAGTTTTTCTTTAGATCATCTCTACGTAATTCAGCCCATTCAACAACCAATCCGCTAACTCTAGGGGGAAGTTTACCTTTGATCACTTCTATAGTATCAATGGAGAAGGCAGCTTCATATTCCCCATACAAAACGTGAAAATGAGGTGGATGATGATCATCGAAATACATTTTTATCACAATTCCTAAGAATCGGCTAATCTCTGGCATTTTCCATATTCCTTAATTATAGCATATAAAGTGTTTTTAAAGAATTTTACCTCTTGCGTCTGTTTGTGCAATGAATCTGGATTATTGCTCACGAAGAGTTTGAATATTGCATAAATCTATTGCATAATCGATTTCATTAGCAATAGGTTTGTGCAACACATCAATAGGTTATGTTCGAGTTTCAATCGTTTTTTTCATTGGCTTGCCATACGGAACAATACAAAGCGCACAGCAAGTGCAGGTGAATTCGATCATCGCGTGAATTCATTGCTCCTTATCAAGATAAATTTTTTAAGAAATTCTTGTCTATATTGCATTCCAATGCTAAAATCAAAATACTTTTTTAATATAGAAACGAAAGAATCTCGTTATGTATAGACTTTTCTTAATTATAGTATTGTTATTCACTGCTTCTCATAGCATCGCAGAACTTCCATTGGAAGATATCTTAAGCTCTCCTTCAGAACAAATCGGAACATTTGGCAATGCTCATGATTTTCTGAATCCATTCGATATAGGCCTTGTTGCATAATTCGAGTATGAGTATAAAACGTTAACAATCAATTAGTTACCGCAGAGAGCGCAGAGTACGCAGAGGAAGACAAAAAATGAGTGCATCCTTCACGGCATATCCAGAGCAATGGGGCAATTTTTATTCCCCCTCTGCGTACTCTGCGCTCTCTGCGGTTAAATTATTAATAATCAACTAGATAATACTAAATATAATTATGCAACAAGGCTTTCGAGATATACATTTTACGGACCATAGAGAATCTCTTATACACGCGAATCCTAATGAGCACCTTTGTGAATCCAACCAAACTGGAGGAACTCCAGAGAGAGGAGATCCAAAACCACTAGAAAATTGGAAATACTAATGTTTAAACCAAAATATCGAATCTTGCTTACCAGCAAATATTTTTTAGAAGATCGGTTTGTCTGCCTTGGAACTCAATTAATTTCGATTATTAAATCTATTGAGAGCTATTTGGCACCACACCTATGGTATGGAGCTGATGTTCAAGCTGTTGGAAAAGGCGCAAGCAAACACGGCCTTAATAGTATTCAATTAAGTAGAATTGGCTCCGATCTGCAGTTTATCGAGTATTGCTCTGAGATTGAGCAATTCATATGGGGAGTATTTTTATGTATTGATCAGAATTTTTCATCTCAGAATATTCAACATATTGAATTAGAAACGGAAGATGAACGTTTCCGTTCCATAAATGCAGAAGGAATTTTACTCGAAATTAGAGCTTTTGATACGACTTATTTTGAGATATATACCGACAAGATAGAATTGATTACGAAGATTAGTGAGATTTATAATAATGTTGAAATCCAAAATATCGAATCTTAAAATTTATTGGTTAGGTACTAGTACGTGTCAAGGCCCTCGCAGGCATGTACACAACGACAAGCAGGGCGATCGCGCCCTGACTACCTTCTTTGCTCAATTTTTATGAGCAGTTGCATCGACATTCTGATCTTGAACTAAGGCAAACGAAATTTTGCAAGAACTCATTCTTTATGCTATACTTTTACCAGCAGATAAAACTTTAAGGTGAATCATTATGTCTAAGAAAAAACTGCTTCTTTCCCAGCCGCGCGGGTTTTGCGCAGGAGTGGAGAGGGCGATAGAGACCGTAGAAAAGGCCTTGCACATATGGGGGGCCCCCATTTATGTAAAGCATGAGATTGTACACAACCGCTATGTCGTCGATGGATTGCGTGCCAAGGGTGCGATTTTCATCGAAGATCTCGATGCCGTGCCGGTTGGAGCGCGGGTGATCTATTCCGCCCATGGCGTATCTCCCGCAGTGCGCGAACAGGCAAAACAAAGGCAGTTAATTGAGATTGATGCCACATGCGGACTTGTCACGCGCGTCCATTCTGCAGTCAAGCGTTTTGCAAATCAGGGGCACAAAATTATTTTGATCGGTCACAAAAACCATGTCGAAACCATCGGAACGGCAGGTGAAGCCCCGGAGGTCACGACGATTGTCGAATCTGTGGAAGATGTAAAAAAATTGACCCATAAAAATGAGGAAAAACTATTCTATATCACACAAACGACATTGAGCCTGGATGATGTGAAAGAGATTACCGATGCTTTAATCGAAAAATACCCTTCCATAGAAACACTTCCCAGCTCCTCCATCTGCTATGCGACAACGAACCGTCAAATGGCTTTGAGGGAAATCATCGAACAGACCGATTTAGTTCTTGTAGTCGGGGATCCGAAAAGTTCTAACTCAAACCGGTTAAAGGAAGTGGCCTCTACCCGGGGAGTACTCTCGTATCTGATCAACGATGAAACGGAAATTCAGCCGCAATGGGTGGCAAATGCCAAAACGATAGGGCTGACAGCCGGGGCGTCAACACCTGAGCCTATTGTGCAGCGCTGTATTCAGCGTTTGATCGAACTTGGAGTATCAGAGGTAGAGAATGTTGTTTTTACTGAAGAAAATGTTGTATTTCAATTGCCCAAAACAATAATAAATGCTACGCTTCCGGGAAATACCAAAACGAATTAAAAAATTGATTTTTGACCACGTTGGCAGCAGCTGTTTTTGAGACTTGCCTCCATTGCTCAACTTATTCAAGTTGAGCTGCTTCGGCAACGGTAATACCTAGTTCAAATTCAGGGCGCCTCCTTGTCAAATTCCCAATTTTTCAATGCATTTCGGTATAACCGACATTTGAGGGATTATGAAAATTTTTTTTATTTCTGCCATTATTTGTTTTTTTAATCTTTTGACCCTTCAAAGAGGTCTTTATGCATGGGATGTAGAGTTTTCATCGGCATTGGTTTCTAATGATTGGCCTTCTCCAAATAATTGGGAACTCGATTTAGGTTATAGAAGTGATAAATTGGAATGGAGCACCGGGATAAAGGACTTAGTAAATATCACAAAAGAGGTTCAATGGCAAAAACTCCGTATCGCTCAAATTGGCGGAGTGATCAATTATGTCTCTCCAAGAAATTATGCCATCAAAATAGCTGCCGACTATGGTCACATTTATGATGGAGAAAGTAAGGAAGCTGATTTTGCTGAAAATGATAAGACCGACCTTGTTTCGCTTACCAAAACCAAAGCCGGGCGCGGCTTTGTCTATGACCTTTCCGGTGCGGTAGGATATCGTTTAACATCGACCGGAGGCAGGTGTACCTTCACTCCGCTTATCGGAGGCTCCGTCCACGAACAGGATCTGCGCATGTTCAACGGACGTCAAGTATGCCAGGCCGACGTTTTGGGGGTTTTCATCGACAAGGTAAGACCTATCCATGGGTTAAATAATTCCTATAAAGCATTCTGGTATGGTCCCTGGATCGGCTTAGATTTTAATGTAAAGGTCGAATACTGTGCCTATATTTTTGGCGGATTTGAGTGGCACCTGGCAAGTTATAGAGGAAATGGCCACTGGAACTTAAGTGTTGATTCTCCCAAATTTAGTCAAAAGGCTTATGGGCATGGTTATATAGCTATCTTAGGTGGCAATTGGGAAATTTGGAAAAACATTTCCATCGGGATTGTAGGACATTATCGCCGCTTTCAGACACACCATGGAAGGCAGTCAAGAAGAGTATTTACTGACACTTGCGCAATCTATATCTCGACTCGCTTCAATCAGGTAAAGTGGGCCTCTTACGATGTTTCGGCGACTTTAGGATGGCGCTTCTAGGGGGTATTCGTGCCTCTTTTGCCTGATTTCTTAAAACGCTTTCACAGCCAAATCAGACAAGAAGATTGTCAACTTTCAGGAAATGCAATAGTCTTTTCAAGAGAGACATATCAGGTCCTCGTCACCGATCCGAAAACAAAGGAAGAAATATGGGTTTTTCTACAACTTGATTCCGACGGCAGGTTAAAAGACACATTTTGTTCTTGTGATGCAGGGGACAATAAAAAAGGGTGCATCCATCAGGCTATTGCCTATCTGTCGATATATGGTAATCATTCTCAAGCGTTGCATCTTCGCTTCCATCGTTCCTTGTGGCACAAACTATGTTTTTCATTCGCTTCAGAAATGGACGATTTATTGAATACTCAATTCCATTGCGAGGGAAAAAAAGAATATTCTTGGCTGGACAAAGGAAATCTTCATTTTTCCATGACGCTTAAAACACCGGACAGTCAAGAGAAATTAAAAAAAATATTATTTGAAAGAGAAGAGGCTACGGAAGAAACTTCCCTGAAATTTTCTAATCTGTCGGATAAGGAATTATCGATGTGGGAAAGGGGCGAGCCCTCTCTGCGGTTGTCCTATGAGCTGTCGGTCTGGAGTGATTTGGCTAAGTACCTGCTCTCTTTGCAGGAATTAAAATTGCCTTATACCATTAAGTTTACGGAGATAAACCATAAATTGCCGTCAGAGCTATCGGTCGATTTTCCCGAAATTGCATTACGCTGGACGCTTTGTGAAAAAATCTTAACGGCAATCATTCCCTCCCTGTCCACTGTTCACTCTCCATTACGGGTATATTATCAATCGAAAAAAGGGGTCGAAAAAATTACTTATGATGCAGAGCACCGGAGGTTTGTTCCCATTTTTCACCAGGAGACGAAAGAGGTTAAGGGAATGCCGGTCGGTCATTGGACTTATGTTCCAGGGGTCGGTTTTTATTCTGAAAAACATCATGACAAATTGGCTGAAATCGATCTTAATGATGTTGCTGAAAGCTTAAAGAATCATGAAACGATTAAAACGCTTTTGACCGGAACCGAGATACATGATACTCCGGTTACCCTCTCATACCATCTTTTTTTTGATAAAGAGATAAATCTTCATATTGAAGGTTATCTAATGATTCCAGGGGACGTTGATCAGGTGTTTGGTTCATGGGTGTATCATCAAAAATTGGGTTTTTATCAGGTCAAGGAGCTATACTTTGATTCTGTCAATACCATCATACCGGCTTTGAAGCTTTCTGACTTCATCACACGCCATCGCGCATGGTTGAACATGCAGGAGGGGTTTAATGTTCATATCAGGCCGGTCGAAGCAGACCTTGTCTACACGTTAAGTCAGGCGGGAGAGATCTCCTTTTCACGTCAATTGCCCTTTGACGAAAGGGCAAAAAGCCTTGAATTTGATGACTGGGTTTATGTTGAAGGGGATGGCTTTTTTTCTAAAACCCTCATGCAGACCAATTTACCATTAAATCCAGGCGAGAAAATCCCTGAGGCGGAGATTCCTGACTTTATCCGTAAAAATAAAGAGGAATTGCAACTCGTCGATCATTTTTTTAGTAAAATTTGTCCTTTTGCTCAATCAAGCGTTAGCATTGTGGTCTTAGAACCTCAAAAAATTCAAATCATACCGCATTATCAACTGGTACCCGAATATCAGAATAAGGTTTACCGTTTTTTTGGCGATTTTGTTTATGTGGAATCGGAAGGGTTCCATGAACTGCCTTCCTCTCTTCGTTTGCCTGAACGTTTTTCCCATGAGGTGACGATAGAAGGTAAAGATGTCTCTGCATTTATTCAAAATGATTTACATGCACTATTGCCAAAACTTAAAGAGATAGATCCGCGCTTAAAGAAGATCAGCGGGCATCTCGTGGTACAAGACATTGCTTACGGCTCGCGGGGGGAAACTAAAGACTATACATTGGATTTGGATTACAAGACTGATCTTGGATCTTTATCGATTGCAGCCCTTTGGAGGGCATATAAAGCAGGGGAACGTTATTTTTGCAGCGGGGCAGGCTTAATCGATTTTGAAGAGAAACAATTTGCATGGCTGCATGCCATACATAAAAAGCAGATCGATTTGCAAAAAGATACCATCACATTGTCGAGTATAGAGATATTGAGGCTGAACGCCTCAAATGAAATCGAGGTTCCATTATGTAAAAATCCGGCTCAGGAAAAAGCCTGGAAATTATTTCATGAACTGATCGAATTAAAAACGCCGGAAGATCCGGATATTTCCGGTTTGCAAAGCCATTTGCGTCCATACCAGGAAGCGGGAGTCAAATGGTTATGGTTTTTATATAACCATGGGTTATCCGGACTTTTATGTGATGACATGGGGCTCGGAAAGACACATCAGGCCATGGCGTTGCTTCAATCAAGTATCAATAAGCGTAAGAAAATCCAGGATGCACAAAAAAAACATTTTTTAGTCGTCTGCCCAACCTCTGTCATTTACCATTGGCAAGAAAAATTAAGAGAATTTCTCCCAACCTTGCGTGTATGGACCTTTTATGGAAGTAATCGCAGTTTAGACCAATTTTATGAGAAAAACGATCTTTTGCTGACTTCTTATGGGATATGGCGCAAAGAGGCGCATCTGTTAAGCCAATACCAATTCGATATCGCTATATTTGATGAATTGCAAATTGCCAAAAATCAATCCAGCCGTATCTATAAAACTTTATTAAACGCAAAAGCAAATATGCGTTTAGGGATGACGGGAACTCCCATTGAAAATTACTTGCGCGAACTTAAAAGCCTGTTTGATCTGATATTGCCCACCTATTTCCCGCACGATCAGGATTTTCGTAAATTTTTTATCCATCCTATTGAAAAAGAAGGTAATCGCGAACGAAAGGCACTGTTGTCGCAATTGATCAAACCCTTTGTGCTTAGGCGTAAAAAAGAAGATGTCTTACTCGATTTACCGGAAAAAACGGAAGAAATTGCTCATTGCGAGCTTTCTGTCGATCAGCGCGTGCTGTATGAAAATCTTTTATCATCTTCTAAGGATCGGCTTTTAAAAGAGTTACAGGACAATTCCAATCCCGTGCCTTACATCCATGTATTTGCTTTACTTGCCCATTTAAAGCAAATTTGCGACCATCCGGCAGTTTATCTCAAGCTTCCGGAGAAATATAAGGAATTTTCATCAGGAAAATGGGACTTGTTTATTGAACTTTTGGAAGAATCAAGAGAGAGCGGTCAGAAAGTTGTCGTCTTTTCACAGTATCTGGCAATGCTGGACATTATCGAAAGTTATTTAAGGGAAAAGAAGATCGGTTATGCCACGATCCGCGGAGCGACAATAGACCGCAAGGGCGCTCTTGAAAAGTTTAATAAAGACCCGGCTTGCGAAGTGTTCGTCGCCTCATTGCAGGCTGCAGGGCTTGGGATCGACTTGACCGCAGCTTCGGTCGTCATTCATATGGACCGCTGGTGGAATGCCGCCCGGGAGGACCAGGCAACCGGGCGTGTCCATAGAATTGGGCAAACAAGAGGTGTGATGGTATTTAAACTGATGACAAAAGGGACTTTAGAGGAAAATATCGACGTAATTATTGCAAAAAAGAGGCGTCTAATGGAAGATATCATTGGCGTGGACGACTCCCAAGTTCTCAAGCAGTTTTCCCGCGATGAGATCATTGCTCTTTTGCAAATGAAATAAATGCTGTAAAATTCTTTTATGTCCGGACGAAAAGGGAAGATTTTTTACAAATTCCAGATCATGCCATTCAAATGGGTAAGGCGAAGATGACTTAAGGGACAGATGATTCTCCTGCACGTGAAAAAGATGAGGGTAAAGCTCTGCCCGGTATTTAGTAAAGGAATGTTTGACTTGGGGGAAAGCACAATTCCATGCGATTTGATCCCCGAAATGGGAGATTAACTTATGAGTCAATTGTTCGACACTGACTTTTGGAGAATTAAGTTCAAAATAGGGAAATTCGTAAAGATCTGCCATGATAGTGCCCTTATTCCCTTTGGTAAGGCATATTTTACGGTCTTTAACTAGAATGGCAACGGCCCGGTAGAGTTGAATTGCAACGGCCTTCTGAGGCTTTATGGGCAATTGATCGGCAATCCCCCGTAAATGGGCTTTGCAGCTTAAGTTTAATGGGCATTGCATGCATTTGGGTTTACGTCCACAGATCGTTGCGCCAAGTTCGATCAAAGCTTCGCTGATAATCCATGGTTCTTTATGGGGCAGCAGATCTTGCGTCATGGAACGGATCTGTTTTATGGTCTTTGTCTTGGAGATATCCTCTTCAATGGCATTGTAGCGGGATAAAACGCGAAGGACATTGCCATCAACAGCCGGTATTCGTTGATGAAAAGCAAAATTCAATATCGCCCCTATTGTATAGGGTCCAAGGCCTTTAATTTTACTTAACCCCTCCTCTGAATCGGGAAATTTTCCGTTGAGCTCGGCCGCAATATATTTGGCACCGGCATGAAGTTGACGCGCTCTTGAATAATAACCCAGCCCCTCCCAGGCTTTCAATACTTCGTTTAAGGATGCATCTGCTAATTGTTGGACCGTCGGAAATTGTTCCATCCATCTTTGAAAATAGGAGATGACAACAGCAACCCTTGTCTGTTGCAGCATGATTTCGGAAACCCAGATGGCATAAGGGTCATTCGTTTGCCGCCAGGGAAGCTCGCGCCTCTCGGCTAAAAACCAGTCCTTTAATTCAAGCAGATCGCGTGTTTTCATAAGGAAATGATACGCATTTTTGATATAAAGATAAAGATTAACGCGATGGGCGAGTTTTAAAACACAGAGGCAAGAGAGATACACAGAGAGAACTTTCTTTACTGCTGAATGCAAAAAAGAAAAGCACTTGTTTTTATCGCATCGCGAAAAATAGTTTCTTAAAGCCAAGACAACCTTATTAACTTTTTCTCTGTGTATCTCTGTGCCTCTGTGTTTAATTTTTTTAGGGAAACTCGCACCCCAAGTTATTTATAGACACCGCGAAGCAGTTGGGTAACTGGCTACTTTGTAAAAACTTGCCCATCGCGTGGATTATTGAACCGGAATCCAACGGTTACGTGCCCCTCTCATTTTGCCCTTCCGTTCGCTTGTTAATTTATCTGCTGAAGGCTTAAGTTGTGCCGGTTTAGCCGGAGCATGTTTATTGACATATTCGTTCAGTGCCTTATAAGCTTTGCCATAATCCTTGACTACATCGTGAGATAAACGATCATTTTGAGAAAAAAATTTTTCGACATTAATATTGATCTTGGCCCCTTTTTCCCTTAAAGAATTGATTTCAAAATCGAGATCGCGACTCAATTGAGCAATTTTATTGAAAATAGATTTGACATCATTCCCTTTACCCAATTCTTTTTTTTGAATTTCAGCATTTGCTTCCGATCTTTTTTTAAAAAATTTCGAAACGGGTTCCATCGGTGTTGATTTTTTTACCGGTCCTGCCGATGGATTCTGTGGAGCGGGGGATTTATTTGCAGCCATAATTCACCTTTAATTTAAGTTGACGTCCTGCTCTATAATTAATTATAAACAAAATATTTTATTTTTATCAAATATAAGTTTTAAAACAAAAACAAAAAGACAATAGGGACGCCAATTAAGGACACTAACGATTAGTTCTTAATTTCGTTAGTGTCCTTAATTGGCGTCCCTATTGTCCTTATTGTCTTTATTGTCCTTATTCTTAGCGCGTTATATTTTACTACGATTACCTTGTTTAAAAGGCATAAATAGCTTCCAATTCAAATTTCGAATAGGTGTGCCTGCCGCCAATTTTTGGATCGGCAGCTTTTGAATACTCCACGATCGTGTCGAGTGTGATATCATCGGTAAAGCCATACAGGCCCTCCACTCTCCATCCTTTGAAGTTGGTCTCTCCCCGTCTGGAACAGCTTGTCACGCTTTCATCCAGGACGTTGCCCCGGCAAATACCACTGCAGTCTTGCTCGGGCATTGCGTATGCTTCTACATATTGGTATTGGACCTCTAAGGCCCAATCGCCTTCTTTGCGCACTTTACCGATGAGCATACCGACATACCAACCAAGATTTTGCAATGTTTTTCGGTCACATGTCCCGGGTGCTCCCGGGATGATCATTCTGGGAGCTGCATGGTTGATCAGGAATGCACCATAGAATTTGACCGGTTTTGAAAGACAGGCAAAGGTGTCCGGGGGTAAATTATAGATCAATGTGAACTGAGAGTTAATACTTCTGAAGGCTATAGGATTGCGCTGAAAGCAGCGGTTTCTTCCATGTTTTTCCCAGTCGATGATCGAATAGATGAAATCAAAATTGGAATGGGCAATGCTTAAGAAACCCAATTCCACTATCCAGGCAAAATGGTTGACCCGTTCGTCCACCAGGAATCCGGCCGTGTGGATATACCAGTCAAAGTAGGGAGTAACCGTATCATATTTGAAAAGCAGACCATCAAACCTGCTTAAAAATTGGATGTTGGATGTAAATACGTTATACAAATTACCGCGGCGTCCAAGTTCCACATCGAATCTCGAATCATCATCGAGATAGAAGTTATAACCAAAGTAGGCTTTTTTTAAGTGCAGGTCGTTATCGCGGCCGCTTCCATGGTATCCGTCAGGGTCGCCGAAGCATACTTTGGACCTCTTAAGACAGCAGTCTTTACAGTTAGGTTCCAAGTCATTTTGGTTCGCAGGGAAGCATGGGTGGTCATTATCATCGACCCCTGCCGGGTTGTCATACCGGACATGGGCAACAGCCCAGGAGCGTTCGTAGATGCAATTGAAATAGAGGTTGCATTCGATATCAAAATCATTTCGGGAAATGGGAAGGCCTTTTGCATTGACAGAACCGCGGCCGCGCATCTTTTTACCGCAGCATGTTTCATTCAAATGACGCCATTCTGTACGAACATCGCCGCTAATGACAAGATTTGATTTTCTTTCGATCAAATCCTTTATCCGTCTCGATTTTAAAAAATCTCGTAAAGCATCAAAGTCCCGTTCGTTTAATTCTTCGTGGAAATTGGAATTTCCATCCTGTTCATCGGCAAATGCTTGACTGGTCATCAGGTAGCTAGCTGTTATTGCCAAAAACAGCATATGCTTCAAAAGTTTCATCGTATTTCTCCATGATTTTACAGATTACTTGTACTCAATATCGGCAAGGAAAGGAGGTGGAAATTGTATAAACAGTTATGAAACAATTGTTTATATCAAGATATACCCATGGCAATTATATAGTTCAAATGGTTTGAAAATATAGATTTCGCTGTTCTATTCCTTAAGGTTGAAATGAAATACATAGAAGGATTTAACTCATTTATGAATTATTGTCAAATGAATAATCCTAAGAAGAGGGGAGTCAAATAATCTTCCGGCATTCTGATCTAAAAATCAGAATGCCGGATACTCATGGGTTTAATATGGAGAGACGTAGTAATAATTGTTAGAGTAACCATCTGAAGGATAATAATAGTTTGGGTAGTAATTATCATAGTTGTAATAGGGGCCAATTCCAACGCCGCCATACCAGCCATCCCATCCACCATCCCATCCGCCACCCCAGCCATGGCCATGCCATCCATCACCATGCCATCCATGGCCTCCCCAATCTCCATGGCCTCCCCAGCCTCCGCCACCATGACCTCCCCAGCCTCCGCCACCATGGCCTCCCCAGCCTCCGCCGCCGCCATGGCCTCCGCCACCGCCATGGCCGCCGCCTCTGGCAATGAGCTCATCATCCGGTTTATCTTGCTGAACCTGGTTATATTGCTGAACCTGCTTAGTTTGCTGCATTTGTGCATCATCAGCAACAACTGGAGTGCAGAGAATAAAAGCGGTGAAAGAAGTAAAAGCACCTACGCATAGATAACGATTAAAAATAGACATAATCCCTCCATATATTTATAGACCGTGTATTTAGGATTAAAAAATAATTTTAATTATTTGTCTATCTGTAATCGTCTTCTCTTTCGGATAACAGATCGACAATTTCAGACGAAGTGGTTTGAATTTCGAGAACAAAGCCTTCGATACGGCTGATGATATAGTTATAAGCGATTATCGATGGAATGGCAACGCTTAGGCCGGCTGCGGTGGTGATGAGGGCATATTCCATCGCTTCTCCAATTCTGGATGCTGAAATGTCGACAAGGCCGCTGATGCGCATTTCTGAAAAAGCCTGAATAAATCCAAGTACTGTTCCCAACAGGCCAATTAAAGGGGCAATGTAGGCGATAATTGACAAAATTTTAGCGTTCTTTTCCAGTTTTGCGATTTCGATCAGACCGGCTGTCTCCATAGCACTTTCAATTTTTTCTTTAATCCGGTTATGTTTAAGGAGTCCCGCTTTGATAATGTTGGCGATGGTTCCACCCGTTGTTTCACAGATGCCTATTGCTTCAACAAGGTTGCCCTCTTTAATACTTTTTCTTATATTAACAATAAATGAATTTGTATCGATTTCTGATTTTTTTAATTGGATTAACCGTTCGATAAAGATGGCAAAACTTAAAATAGAGCAAATTCCAATAATGATCAGGATAATGTTCCAATTGGAATCAGTGAAAATGTTGGCTAATGTTAAATGATCAGAAAGAAAAATAGTCATGCTCCTTCTCCAGTTGTTGTTTTGCTTTTATTGCCCATTCCCCCTTTTTTTGCGCAAGGGATTCGAGTTGTTTGCGGGCCAATTCGGGACGATGATCAAGAGTGTAAAGATTGGCTCGCATAAACATAGCTTTCAGGCGTAAGTGAGAGATTGTCTCATCGTTGACCACCTTCGATAATGTCAAAATGGCTAAATCATACTGCATTAAACCACTATAGCAAAGACTGATCTGAATCCATAGATCCAATTTCTGATCTGTCGAAAGAAGGTCTTTCCCGGTCGTGTCAGCTAATTGGAACAATTCCAACGACTTTGCGAAATCTTTTTGCTTGAGGGCAATGAGGCCCTTTTCGAACAGGCTTAAGGAAAGATAATAGGAACGGGTGGCTGTATACTTTGCGATCATTTGAGATAGTATCTGATCTGCAGCAGGATCATTTCCTTGAGCTAAATAGCTTTTGGCAAGTTCATACAGACTTTCCTGATAAATTAACGGGTAAGGGGATTCTTGCCACAGCACAGCAGTATATTTATTTGCCGGGTCCTGAAAATCGTCGACGATTTTCTTAAATACTTCCGTTGCATAGTTTAAATAAATTTGCCGTTTGGCCCCTTGCGATTCATTGGCAATGGTCAAATTTGCCTTGGCCCTCTCCAGGGTACTGCGATAACGGACAGATATATAGTAATTGAACAGCGACGATGAAATTTTTGTTCCCTCCTTTGCATAGAGATCAAAAAGTGTTTCTGCTTCCTGAAAATAATCGATGGCTAAGGTGAGGTTTTTTTTGCTGATCCATTTTCCTGTTGGAGACTTGCGATTGAGCCTGCTGTTAAGTCCAGCCAAGAAATTAGCTTCAATTAAGAAGGGTGTTGCGGGAAAATGAGAAGAAAAATGTTGTAAATGCCGGATGGCTTGTTTATCCCCCTGAAGATATTCCTGGTAGGAATAATAAAGAAAATAACTTTCCGGGGCAAATGGAGATTGAGGATATGATTCAAAAATCTGCGAGAGATACTTTTTCCTCAAAGCAGGGTCTTCATCCAGGTATGCCGAACTTTTGGCCGCAAAAAATAAGCTTTCGGCGCATAATGGGGAATCGGGAAAGCTGTCAGTTAATTGTAAATATACCGATTTGGCGGCTGAATAGTTTTTGGCAAGGTAATGGCTGTCCGCTAAGCATTTGAGGGCGACGGGCCCAAATTGTTGTTTCATTGCTGCAGCTGCCTGCAACGAGCGTGCAGCAATGTCAGGCAAACCTTGTTTTAAAGAAAAAAAACCGTGAAGGTATAAAATTTCATCCTGATCCTTTGTTGCTTCCCAGAAGCTTGAATCCATGAGCTTCTCTAAAATATGCATTCCATTCAAGTTTTGGCTGTTTTGGTGAGCCGCCATTGCCTGGTATTTCAGGGCTTGTGCAGCCATTGCTTTATCTGAAAAGCCAAGAAGAGATAATCCCTTTTCAAATGAGTCGATAGCCTTTAACAGCATCTTTTCCGCTTCTTCGTATTTGTTATGGCTTTTTAGTAAAATCCCTTCTTCCATATCATTAAGAGCATAATAATACCAGGCAGATCCGCTGTCCGGATCCATCTCTATCAATTTGGAGTAAAGAGAATTTCGCGCTGAATAAGTGGGGGAAGCCTTGATCTGAAGCAGTAAAGCTGCTTTTTGTCCGTTCTTTGTTGTAAATTGATGGGAAGAAAGGAGCTTTTCGGCATTAAGGTGATCCCCGGAGAGATAATAGGCTTCTCCAAGCCCTAAGAACCCTCTTTCTTCGGGAAAATTTTTCAAAAATTCATGGAACGCCGACGTAGCCTTTTCATAATCGCCCGAATAAAGATAAGACATTCCGAGCTGATACAAACAATCTGAATACCATAGAGCGGTATCTTGTGACCGGTCTGCAGCCTGCAAGAGGGAGGGAATGGCTTTTTCATATTCACGTAAAAGAAAATGCGCATCGCCGGTTAAAAATGCAATCTCAAATTTGGTTGAGTCATTATCAGAAACCTTTACGTCGTGAGAATTCAGAAGCTGGATCGCTTCTTGCGCCCTGTCTGTCTGCAAATAGATACGGGCAAAATAGATGGCGACTAATGTCTGCAGGTTTGTTTTAGGGTGATTAATTTGCTTAAGTTCGTTGAGAGACTTTGCATATTCTTTTTCTGAAAAATAAATTAAAGCAATTTCAAAATGGGCCTCGTTAGTATAGGATGGATCTTTTGAAGATAAATAATTCTGAAATGCTTTGAGCGCTTGCGTATGTTTATGTAATCTGGAATAGGCCAATCCCGCAAAGTACGTTAATGCCGGATCATTTTGAGGGTGGGTAAATTCTTTGAGAAGATCGTTCATTTTTTGATATTGATGCGTGATGGTATACAACTGGCTTAATTGAAGCAAGGCATTGGATGATGGACTTAAGTCTTGTTCATTGGACCTTAACATCTTTAGATAAGCAGCTTCCGCTTTTTCATATAATCCTGCATTAAACAGTTCTTCAGCCGAAGCCTCGTGCATTTCAGAATACAGGAAAGCCGCACCGGAAAAGAAATGAAAGATTGCATAAATAAATAGCAGACTTTTTGCAAAACTTGGGGCTATTAAAAATTGCAAATCTATCTCCTAATCTATAAGAAATTCAACACAAAGACACGAAGTCTCAAAGAAACAAAGAAATTTTGTCTCAGATCCTTTCCTCTTGGTGTCTTGGTGACTTTGTGCCTTTGTGTTAAATTAAAATCTATACTTATGGGTAATGACATGCAGGCACGGGCACGAAATTAGTTCTTTAAGGGCAAGTATTCCTGAATCCCCCTGGCAATACCTAAGGCTAAACTTTTTTGATAGCTTGGTGTTTTTATTTTTTCAAATTCCGAAACATTGGTCATAAACCCGCCTTCAATTAATATTGCCGGCATATCCGTATTGCGGATCACGGCCAGGTGATTTCCATTTTTAATTCCCCGTGATTTTGCGTTTGTAAAATGAATGACATTGTCGAGTACAGATTGGGCAAGTTGTTTTGATTTTGAGGAACGGGATTTATTATTCTTGTTATCGTGATAGTAAAAGATCTCAATTCCATCAGCAGAAACATTAGGAGCTGAGTTATAATGGATGCTGACAAAAACTGCCGCTCTTTTTTCATTAGCTAAAGAAGAGCGATCTTCTAAAGAGGGGAATGAATCATCTTTCCTTGTCATGATGACACGGTACCCAAATTGCGTCAGATATTGATTTAACAGTTTGGAGGTCGACAGATTCAAGTATTTCTCATGGAATGCGCCTTCTGAATGTCCATTGTCCTCCTTTCCATGTCCAGGATCAATCACAATAATGGGACCGGAATTTATAGGGGGAATATAGGGTACTTGTACCGCTTTAGGTGGAAAGTTATTCTGTACTGGAGGTAGAAACGAAGTGACCGGGCTTTTTTTTATATAGGGCCTGGCACTTAAATCAGCCGGACTTGAGGAAGAGCAACCCATCGTTGTCACGAGAAAAAGAAAAAAAAGACTAATCATGCTAGATTTCATTGTCTCGCGACCTTTTTTTCACAAATTTCGGTTGCGACCAGACGATCATCAAAACTGATTGTTTTGTATCCAAAAATTTGATGGGTTTCATGCCCCTTGCCTGCAATTAAAATGGTATCTTCCGCTGTAGCCATGTCAATGGCAATTTCAATGGCCCGGTATCTGTCCAATTCCTGGATATGTTGATGGGGATTTTTAAATCCGGCTGCGACTTGGGCAGCGATGGAAAGGGGATGTTCATCGCGTGGATTATCCGAAGTAATGATCACAATATCGGCATGGCTTTCTGCAATTTGCGCCATTTTAGGGCGCTTGCTTGCATCCCGGTTGCCGCCGCATCCAAACACGCAGATCAACCGTCCTGTTTTAAATTCATTTAAACATTCTAATACGTTTAGTAAGGCATCGTCAGTATGGGCAAAATCGACATAAATTTTTAAACCTAAGGCATTGGGTACAAACTCAAGCCGGCCATTAATGGGGGGCATCTTCTGCAGGACCTCTGCAATGTCGTTGAGCGTAAACCCGCGCGTCAGCGCAACTGCCATGGCGGCAAGACAATTATAAACATTAAACCTGCCGGCTAATGGAAACTGATACGTTTTTGTCGATTTTCGATAACGAACAGAAATTTCAGAGCCGTTGCTTCTTAATTTTACGTTTGAGACAAACAGATCAGCACCGGGCTGCATTCCATAAGTTAACGTGTTTCCCGTGCAATTGCCGAGGAGCCTTTCAGACCAGGGAGTGTCCAGATTGATGATCGATGTTTTTGCATAAGAAGAGTTTGGTTTGATTTTGGCAGAATTTAAGTGTTGAAACAGTTTTTGTTTTGCCAAAAAATAATTTTCCATTGTTTGATGATAGTCGAGATGGTCTAATGTCAGGTTGGTAAAGATAGCTGTATCGAAATCGACATAGTCGACCCTGTGTTGGTCCAAAGCGTGCGATGTTACTTCCATAACGGCATGGCGGCATTTTTGCAGGACCATTTCCCTCAACATTTTTTGAGTCGAAGAAACGTCCGGAGTGGTGCGTGTTGCGCGATAACGGTGCGTCCCGATAATGTATTCAATGGTACCGATCAATCCACAAAGACCATCCAGATTGTCCAAAAGGTATTTGACTAAAAAGGCAGTTGTCGTTTTACCGTTAGTGCCTGTGATCCCTACCATAAATAATTCGTCGCTTGGAAATTCATGGTAGGTAGCGGCGATCAGTCCTTCAATAGCGCCCGGGTCCGGATGAAGAATTTGCGTCACATTTTTATTGAGAAGAGGGTCGTAAAGATCGGTTATGACAGCACTGGCCCCTGCGGCAACTGCCTGGGGGATATACAAAGCGCCATCTACGCTTTTTCCTTTTCTTGCAATAAAAAGATTTCCTGGAGCAACCAACTGAGAATTTGCACAAACCCCAGTAATATCAATTTCTTTAGATCCCTTGATCTGCTGAAATGAGATGTCCTTTAAAAGTTTTTTAAGCTTAATAGTCATAAAAACTTAAAACCTAACGCGATGAGCGAGTTTTTGCAAAGTAGCCAGGTCGTCTCGACCTGGTTCAAGGTCGAGACGACCTTGTTACATTGGCCATAGTACATAATACATACGAAAAACTCGCCCATCGCGTAACCTATTTTGGATCATCCTGAAGGACTGTATATCCAGGCCGTCCATTAAAATGATACAGGTTCTCGGTATGTGTAAAGTCAATATTGTGCTTCTCAAGTTGTTGCAATAAATGAACGATTTGCAGGTGTGTTGCAGGGCTTTCTTTATCAGATCCCATAAACCGGCAGCGCCAACTGTCAGAACATGTTGTCTCTTTCATCTTCGATGGCCATACTCTGACGCCCCGATTGCTAATTGCCGTTAACAATAGATCAGATCCGCTGATCTTTGCCAATCGGTCATGCAAACAATCGACGGGACCTGCAGATTCAATGAATATGTCGACGCCGGCAAGTTCCTTTTTTTCCTGAGAATATGTGCTTTCATCTGCATGTTTTACATGATTTTGTACATAGGAAACGACCCCTAATTTTTTGGGGTTTTCTCCCAATCGTTCAATCACGCCTGCTGTAAATTCTTTGGTGCCTACTTTTTTAACACTTGCATGCTCTTTATAAATATCGTATGTATGAATGCCGTCTTCAATCGTCTTTAGCCATGCATTATGGATCGTCGCAGCGATTTTAGGAAGACCGATATAGACTAACATCTGTACAGAAGCCAAAAGCAGTCCTGAAGGATTGGCCAGATCTTGTCCTGCCCGGCGGGGGGCCGATCCATGGATTGCCTCAAACATGGCTCCATAAACACCTATGTTGGCTGACCCTGCGAGTCCGACCGACCCGGCTATTTGCGCCGCGACATCGGATAAAATGTCCCCATAAAGGTTAGGCATGACGATGACATCGAACAATTGGGGAGTGTCGGCCAGTTTGGCAGCGCCAATATCGACAATCCAGTGCTCATTTTCGATATCGGGATATTCGAGGGCTATTTCGTCAAATACTTTATGAAAAAGCCCATCCGTAAGTTTTAGAATATTGTCCTTAGTAAAACAGGTGACCTTTTTTCTCTTGTGCGTACGGGCATATTCAAAAGCATAACGAATAATTTTCTCACATCCCGGGCGGGTCATGACCTTTAACGCATGATAAGTATTTTGGCTCTCGCGATATTCAATGCCCATATAAAGGTCTTCTTCATTTTCCCGCACAATAACCACATCCATAGCGGGATGTTTGGTAAAAATAAATGGAAAGTAGGACACGCAAGGGCGTACGTTCGCGTACAGCCCCAAAGTAGTGCGTATCATGACGTTTAAGCTTTTAAATCCTCCCCCCTGGGGAGTAGTAATAGGCGCCTTTAAGAGAGCTTTACCCGACCGGATGATTTCCCAGGTATCTGGGGCGATTCCCGACAGATATCCTTTTACATAGGCTTTTTCGCCAATTTCCACCTTTTTGATGCTCAATGGGGCTTGTGCAGCCTTGAGAATATCCAATGTTGCCTGCATAATCTCCGGACCAATTCCATCGCCTTCAGCAACGACTATGGGAATGAGCTTTGAATGACCTGTCATGGCTTAACCTTGAATTTATACTTCCAAAAGCTCTGCCGCATCTTCACTTTCTGACGGTTGACGAGACTGTTTTGGCAGTTTTTCCTTGCTTTGCAGGATAATCTGCCCTTCAATTTCTTCGAGCAATTTCGAGTTTCTCTTGAGCTCCTCCCGTACAGCCTCCCTGCCTTGGCCTAAGCGTTGATTTTTATAGCTGAACCACGCCCCTTTTTTATCGATGATATTGTACTCTGTTGCGATATCAATGACAGATCCTGTACGCGAAATGCCTTCATTGAATAAAATATCAAATTCCGCAATATGAAAGGGAGGGGCCAGCTTATTTTTAACGACTTTGACTTTGACCCGATTGCCGACATCTGTTGCATCCCCGCTTCCTTTGATCCCGGCAATGCGCCGAATATCAAGACGGATCGAGGAGTAAAATTTTAACGCGCGTCCGCCGGTTGTCGTTTCGGGACTTCCATACATGACGCCAATTTTTTCTCTGATCTGGTTGATAAAGATCGCACAAGTATTGCTTCGCGCTAAAGCAGCGGTCAGTTTGCGCAGTGCCTGCGACATTAAACGGGCCTGAAGTCCGATAAAAGAATCGCCAATTTCCCCTTCCAGTTCCGATTTGGGGACCAACGCTGCAACGGAGTCGATGACGATCACGTCAATGGCATTCGAACGGGCGAGGATCTCTGCGATGTTTAACGCCTCTTCTCCATTGTCCGGCTGCGAGATCAGCAAGTTGTCGATATTTACGCCAATTTTGGTGGCATAGCCTGGATCAAGGGCATGTTCCGCATCGATGTATGCCGCGACCCCTCCATTTTTCTGTGCATTTGCCACTATATGAAGGGCAAGGGTAGATTTTCCCGACGACTCCGGACCGAAAATTTCGATGATCCGGCCTCGCGGCACCCCGCCTATTCCCAGGGCAAGATCAAGAGTCAGCGCCCCTGTCTTGATCACGCTGATCGTATTTTCAGAGGAGTGTTTGCCTAAGGACATGACGGCGCCATCGCCAAATTGTTTCTTAATTTGAGCAAGGGCCTGTTCCAGAGCTTTTTTCTTTTCTGAATCTGGTTGAGACATAAATTGGTTCCTCTTAACTTTGGTTAGTACGTATTCTCATGCAGTATATCGCTTCTGTCTTCATTAATGAAAGTAAAATCTGATGATTTTTTGTATTGCGAAAAATTCGAGCCTTGTTTTACTATGGGACTTCCTATGGCGGTCGTAGCTCAGTTGGTTAGAGCGTTGGATTGTGGTTCCAAATGTCGCGGGTTCGAATCTCGTCGATCGCCCTTTTTCTCTTTAAAACTATATAGATAAACCTTCCGTGACAACACTAGATGCAATCATTTTAGGTATTGTTCAGGGAATTACTGAATTTCTTCCCGTCAGCTCCTCCGGCCATCTTCATCTTTTTGCTTATCTCTTACGTATTGATCGTTACGGCCACAATATGCTGTTTGATCTGACTTGCCATCTTGGTACATTGCTTGCAACCTGCACGTTTTTCTTCCGCCCCATTAAAGAGGTTTTTCAGCAGAATCGGACAAGACTTTATCAATTAGTTCTTGCGATACTTCCCTTATTTCCTTTATTGATGATTATTAAACCCATTAAGGCTGTCTATGCAGATCCGCAATATTTGGGAGTTTTTTTTCTCCTGACTTCCGCGATTTTGTTTGCAGGGGATTTTTTCGCTCGGGAAAAACCGGCAGAGATGGCAGTGAGACACCGTTGGCGGGATGCTCTTATGATTGGCTGCTGCCAGGCTGCGGCTGTTTTTCCTGGAATTTCGCGAAGCGGATCGACGATATCCGGGGCCAGGGTTTTGGGTTGGAATACAAACGATGCATTGACATTTTCTTTTTTACTTTCCATTCCGACGATTTTGGGTGGAGTCGTTTTAGAATTGTCCGAAGGGTATCGTAACTCTGAAAGAATCATGCAATTGCCCGTCGAATATTATTTTATTGGGTTTTTTATCTCATTTATTATAGGACTTTGCTCATTGAAATTTTTACTGTTTATCGTAAGCCGTTACCGTTTTTCTTGTTTTGCCTGGTATTGTTTATTTTTAGGGATTGCAACAACATATTACTTTTATATATAGTAACGACATACTGCTTTAATGCGATGTGTGAGTTTCTCTAAAAAAATTAAACACAGAGGCACGGAGGCACAGAGAAAACTTTCTTTTTTGCTGATAGCAAAAAAGAAAAGCACTTATTTTTTTCGCATCGCGAAAAAAATAGTTTCTTAAAGGCAAGACAACCTTATTAATTTTTTCTCTGTGCCTCTGTGCCTCTGTGTTTTAAAAACTCGTCCATCGCGTATTTTTATATATGGCTATGTCTAAAAAGAAAAAAAATACTAAAGAACCCATAAAAAAATCGCCGCTTAAAAATAAGCCGCAAGCGGGCTTTAGGGAAGCGTATGGCTTTCTTTTGTTCATGTTAAGCGGCGCCCTCGTTTTAAGTCTGGTCAGTTTTTCTCTTCATGGAACGAATATGAAAAACTGGCTTGGCATGATCGGTTATGCTATAGGATGGGGTTCAACAGCTCTTTTTGGTCTTCCTGCTTATCTGATCGCAGTGTTTATCGGATGGATCGGATGGCGGATGATTTTAAAAAAACCGCATGATCATCTGTTTGTTAAAACATTGCAGGTTTGTTTAGGGGTTGTTTCTTTATGTTTTTTATTGTGCGCCCTGGAAGATCGTTACCCTGCAGCCTCGCGTTGGGCCCGGCAAGTGTTTTATCCCGATGCTTCAATAAAAAAAATATATTATCACTTAGGGGGAGCCCCCTGGTTTTATCTTTATCGCGATGTGCCCGCTTTTAACTTATTAAATGTTTTAAATGTGCCCGGAGTTGTTTTATTTTTTTCAACAACCCTGTTGATGAGTTTATTGCTGTTGGCTAAAAGTTCTCCCTTTGCTTTATTTACGAAACCTTTAAGCTGGTACCATAAACTTTTTCCCTCTGCTGTGATTGATGCAGAAGGGCATGTCGAAGCTCCGGTTCCGGTTTTTGCCTCTTCCAATGAAGATAACGAGGGCAAAAAACAGATCGATAGCGACTTTCTTCGTTATGTGAAATTGCGTATGCCGGGAGCCTCTGCTTTAGTAACAGGAAAAATCCAAAGCAATCAGGGGGAAATGCTCGCGATCAGACCAGACCAGAATTTGCAGGCCCGTCCCTCGCTCTCCCGGAAAGAAAATCATGAAGAAAAAATAAAGGGTAATGTACCCCGTGAAGTGAATGAGATAACAGCGCATTTGCCCCCTGATCTTCCCATGAAAATTGCCCCGGATAAAGAACCTTCTAAAGAATCCATTGCGGAACCTGTGAAAGAAAAGGCTAGTTCTCCCAAACAGCGCAAAGAGGCGGCAATTGCCGCGCAAAGAGTTCATAATGGCGATTTTTCCCATTATCGTCTGCCCGGCTTACATTTACTGACCAACGCAAAAAAAACCGACCACTCCTCTTTAAAAAAAGATTTGCGCCGCAAAGCGGAAGTTTTAGAGGAGACGCTTTCCAGTTTTGGGATCGAGGCAAAAGTAGGGGAAATTAATTGCGGGCCGACGATCACATCGTTTGAAGTTCATCCGGCCATTGGCGTCAAAGTGCAAAAAATTAAGGCGTTAGAGAATGACATCGCTTTGAATATGGAAGCGAAGTCCATCCGGATTATTGCTCCTATCCCGGGTAAAGCTGTTGTGGGAATTGAAGTTCCCAATGCCAATCCCGAAGAGGTCGGATTTAAAGAGATGATGAGCGCTTACCAGCAAATGGAGCGCAAATTTCATATCCCGATTTTGCTTGGCAAAGCCGTCAATGGTGAATATGTGATGAGCGATCTGACGAAAATGCCTCATTGTATCATTGCGGGAGCGACCGGATCGGGAAAATCGGTTTGCATCAATACAATTGTCATGTCGATTTTGCTCAATGCAAGCCCGGAAGAGATCAAGCTTGTGATGGTCGATCCAAAAAAAGTGGAGCTGACCCCTTATACAAAATTGCCCCATATGCTGGCTCCTGTGATCACAGAGCCTCAGGGCGCCTGTTCTGCCTTGAACTGGCTCGTGAAAGAGATGGAAAGACGCTATGAGCTTCTCAAACAGACCGGCGTGCGCAATATCGATTCGTTCAATCACCGGAAAATCGATAAGGAGCTTGAAGATGCCCTTCAACAATCATTAGGAAGGGAAATTCCGGCGAGGCTTCCCCTTATAGTAGGCATAATCGACGAACTTGCCGACCTGATGATGGTAGCAAGCAGCGATATAGAAACGCCAATAGCCCGTATTGCCCAAATGGCAAGGGCAGTGGGGATTCATTTGATCTTAGCCACTCAGCGCCCGTCGCGCGAAGTGATCACCGGATTGATCAAGGCAAACTTCCCTACACGCATTTCATTTAAAGTGTCAAGCCGCGTTAACAGTATGATTGTGTTAGATGACACGGGTGCGGAAACGCTGCTTGGAAATGGGGATATGCTATTCTTACCTCCCGGATCTTCCCATCTCATTCGCGCTCAGGGGGCATTTATTCGCGATGAGGACATTAATAGTGTCATTAAGGCGATCTGCGATCAGGCCCCGCCGCGATATCTGATTGAGTCATTTGACCGGATGTCCCAACAGGATGATGGTTTGGAGGAACAAGATGAAGCGGGAGATGCCCTGTATGCAGAAGCCCGCGATATTGTTTTAGGGACAGGCAATGCCTCAACGACATTTTTGCAGAGGAAACTTAAAATTGGTTATGCGAGAGCAGCCAGTTTGATGGATATGCTGGAAGTCAAGGGGGTCGTCGGACCCGCCGAAGGGAGCAAAGCCCGAAAAGTATTGGCAGCAGTGAATGCATTAAAACAAAATCGCGATGATGATTTAAAAGGGGAGGATGATGATGATTAGAGCCTGTTCAAAATCTTCTATTGTGAGATATAAACTACCACAGAGCCCGCAGAGAACACAGAGAGGGGGGCATTATCTTCACTCGTCGAATAAGATCTCTCGTGTCCTCTGTGGGCTCTGTGGTGGTTTAGATTTTAAACAGGCTCTTAGAAGTTTACTTTTGCTTGCATGCTTTTATGCAGCATTGAGCTCTTCTTTGCTTTTTGCGGAAACGAACGATAAGGCAGAAGCGATTTTTAGTCCATATGGGCCTCAGAAAGAAAAAACTGTGACGACAAGCCATACAGCGAATATCGATGGCAAGGCGGTCAGTTACGATGCTACCGTCGGCACGCAAATGTTACGCGATGAGTCGGGAAAAGAAAAGGGACTGATCTTTTATACGGCATATACCAGGACAGATATCAACCAAAGCGATGCTTCTTTGCGCCCTTTGATTTTTTGTTTTAACGGAGGCCCGGGTTCTGCTTCTGTTTGGCTGCATTTGGGCGCATTTGGGCCAAAGCGGGTCAATATCGATGAAGAGGGGCTTCACACCACACTGCCCTTTCACCTGGTCCCCAACCCCTATTCGTTACTGGATATTGCCGACCTTGTATTTATTGATCCGATATCGACAGGGTACAGCCGTGTCATCTGGAATCAGGACCCTAAGCAGTTTTATAATGTCGATACCGATGTCGAAACCGTTGCTGAGTTTATCCGGGTGTACACAACCCGTCAGGAAAAGTGGACGGCGCCAAAATTTGTTGCCGGGGAAAGCTATGGAACGACAAGGGCGGTCGGTCTAGCTTTAGAGCTGCATGACAAACAACATCTGTTTTTGAATGGAGTGATTTTAATCTCGTCCGTGTTAAATCATATGACCCTCAATTTTGGCAATGGCAATGACCTTGTCTATACTCTTTATTTACCGGCCTATACGAAAACCGCCCTGTACTATCATAAGCTTTCTGAAGAGATGCAAAATAATCCCGAAAAAGCATTGAGGGAATCGCGCGAATTTGCCTACGGAGAGTACGCTGAAAGCCTGTTTCTAGGAGACAGGATCGATCCGCAGAAAAGAAAAAAGGTGATAGGGAAATTAGCTGCTTTGACAGGCCTTTCTCCCGACTATATCGAAAAAAGCGATCTGCGTGTCAGCCAGGATCATTTTGCCAAGGAATTGCTTCGTTCACAAAACAGGGTCATAGGCAGGTTCGACAGCCGCTATATGGGAATAGATTCGAATTCCCTTGGGGCTGTGTATGAGTGCGATCCGAGTTTTAATGCCTTCTTAGGTTTATTTACAGCGACCTTTAATGATTATGTGAGGAGGGATCTTGGCTGGAAAACCGATGAGGAATATAAAATTTTGGCCAATGTCACTCCATGGGGGTATAATTCCACGATGGGACAAACCCTCAATGTTTCAGACAAGCTGCAGGAAGTGATGGACCGCAATAACCGGTTGCGCATCTACGTGGCAGGGGGTACCTATGATTTGGCCACTCCCTATTTTGCAACAGAGTACACATTTTCCCACTTGGGGCTTCTTCCCTCCCTAAAGAAGCATATCGAGCTTCATCTTTATGAGGGGGGCCACATGATGTATTTGAATCAAAATTCCATTGCACAGATGAAGTTGGACCTCTCTGCTTTCATCAGGAAGGCGCTTAAAGATCCGAATCCTGCAGAATGAATCCACGGAAAAGATTCGGATCTGTCCATTAGTTAAAAGTTTTGGTAACTTTATCAAAACAGAAAATCCAAGATTTTGATCCTGTCGGTTTGACGCGAAGAATTAAACCCTTGACTTGCGAATATAAATCGTCTTTTCTTGTGGTTTTAACTTTTGGCAGTTGTCATTCCCTTTGCTACGTGGTATAGTGTTGCTCACTGTCATCGAATTAGAGGCAAAACTGAATTTGCGGCAGGTAATGCACAAGTGTAGTAGTACTATTATCGGAGATTTTTATGATTGCATATTTGAATCGTTCTTTTAAATTAGAACGTCTATTTCTAATTTTGTTCTTATGTTTTCAGATTTATTGTTATTCAGTGGAAAACCCCAAAATATTTTTGTATTTGGAAGATGAAGCTGCAATTAACCATGCGAATGCTCTAGAAAATGTCAATGTAGAAGGTGCTCAAATTCGTTACTTTTGGAGAAGTCTAGAACTAGAGCAAGGTAAATATGATTTTAGCAAAATTAAGGCAGACTTAGATTATTTATCCTCACTTCAAAAAAAGCTTTTTATTCAAATACAAGACAGATCCTTTCATCCATATGATATACCAGTACCGGATTATATTTTAAAAGACATCATTTATCAGAATGGCATTGTGATACAGTTTGATTTTCCTGGAGAAAATAGGCAAATTGAATCGGGTTGGGTGACTAAACAATGGATTCCACAAGTTCAGCAACGTTTTCAGGCTTTGTTAGTAGAGTTGGCAAAAAATTTTGATGGCAAAATTTATGGTATCAATCTTCCAGAAACATCAGTCGATTTGGATCCAAAGGACGCAAATCATCAATTCACCAGTGAAAAGTATTTCAATACTATTTTAGAAAATATGGAAGCCTTGAGGAAAGCGTTCAAGAAAAGTCATGTTGTGCAGTATGTAAATTTTATTCCAGGTGAATGGGACAATGATCAAAATTATATGGGTAGAATTTTCGAATATGCAATTCAAAATAATATAGGGCTAGGAAATCCGGATATTGTCCCTTATCGAAGAGGGCAAATGAAAAACAGCTACCCTTTTTTTCATAAATATAAAGGTGACTTGCCATTGATAGCGATTGCTGCTCAGGAAGGTGGTTATACATATGTTAATCCAGATACGAAGGAGTTATTTTCCATGCAGGAGATCGCAGGCTTTGCAAAAAAATATCTAGGGGCACACATTGTGTTTTGGAATATACAAGAACCTCAGTTTACTAACCAAGTATTACCATTGCTTAATACCAATAAGTTATTTGTTGATTAGCAACATAGCTCTTTTGATAGAAGTTACGCTGCACAGAGGTTCACTATAAAATCTCGATAAAATCGTTCGAATCCTTTATTTTTCACAGCCTCGTAAAGGCTGTGAAAAATGAAGGATTCGCGAGTATCTGTCGCCGCTTCCGCGGCTGGTCATTTTTCGTATTCATACCCCAGGCTGACGCCTGGGGCTACGTGCTTTGGCCGTTTCACGGCCATGCTTGCGGTATTGGGTTAAGCCGCGGAGCGGCAGCAGCATGTAGCCCCAGGCGTTAGCCTGGGGTATCAACGTAAAAAGTATAAGCCGCGAAAGCGGCGACAGACCCCTGTTGATCGTTCATTTTTCACAGCCTCGTAAGGACGACATAAATCTCAAAGCAAGGTAAATCAACTGTTAAAAAAGCATCGTTGTATGGTAGGTCGTCTCGATTTAAGTTCAGGCCGACACGTCCTTGTTACCTTAGTCATAAGTATTTAAGTATGTAGGAAATAGGTGTGTTTGTTTTTAATAAAATTTTATTTAATTTCGTTTGTGATACAATCATATTTAAAATGACTTTTATTAATAATCAAATTCACTCGAGAGGTGAGGAATGAAATATTTTAGTGCTTTTATTTTAGCTGTTGCTTTAGTGATAGCCGGGAATATGTCATTTCAATCTTGGACAAATGAAGCACTTCAGGAACAATCCTCTTTGGTGGCGACTCCATCATGGCAGGAGGCGCTAGATTATGCCCAGGAACATTTGCCAAAGACAGGACAATTATTAGTAAAATCAGATGGCTTTGGATATATTAAGGTGGATGACAATTATATCCACGCTCTTTTTCCTATGTTAGGTCTTGAAGAAGAGGGATTTAAAGAGCCTCCATATTTCCGAAGCCGGGAAGCTCCAGGGGCACATATTAGTATATTTTATGAGAATGAACATGTTTTACCTGAGGAAATAGGCCAAAATTTCCATTTTGAGCTCAAGCAAATTGTCATTGTTAAGCCAACTAAGGATACGAGTTATGCAGTTTTACAGGTCGAATCGCCAGAATTAGAACACTTAAGGGAAAAGTATGGGTTAACTCCTAAATTACATGGAAATGAATTTCACATCTCCCTGGCAAAAAAAACGTATCCTAAACAGCACCATGAATTTAATTAAAGTCTCTTAGTCGCGGGATTTGCAATTTTCATACGACTGATTTCTACGAGGGTACGATTCCATTAAAATTCGAAGGTGCATGATCGTTTCAGGGTATTTAAGCCATTCGGCTATGTCGCTAGGAACTCGAATTTGTTTTGTTGCCGGTGCGCTTTTAGATCCTTTCGGTCTTCCTGCCCCTGGACGATATCCACCTTTACCCTTAGTTTCCTTTTCATTGACAGGAGAAACCCTGCCTTCAAGCCGATGCTTAATAAATTCACTTAGGTATTTTGGATAGTTTTCAATGACTTCTTCAGCTGAATCTCCCCCATATTCTACAGGATAATTTTTATGAGAAAATACCCAACAGTCAACGTCCTTTTCAAACCAAGGCTTTATTATCCCAATTTCTGCAAGTGCAATCTCGAGGTGTTCATTTATTTCTTTTTTGGTGGCCATGTTAACCCCCTTTTGTTAAATTCTTTCTCTGCTTTCCTGACGCTCAACGCTGAAATTTCATTAGATTTCGTATTCTTCCCATGTGTGATTTTTATCGAACAACAAAAGTGATTTTTGTCATCATATAAGTTATAATCAATCGAACCTTTTTCTAGCGTCCAACCGGCAGAAGTAATATAGCTAATAAAAACTTTTAAAGGCATGGGCTTGAATGGCATTTCGCATGATCCCTTTAATATTAGGTTATCATAATAGTTACAAAAAATCAATAGAGAATTTCTTAAATGAATTTTTGTAACATTTCAGAAGTTGATAAAGAGACTAAAGAGATGGCAAATTGGTGCAACAAGGTCATTCGGTATAGTTTCTGTGTTTAAAATTATTGATTTAGTGTAAATCAATATTTCTACTAACAATAATTCTGTAAACTATCTTATTGATAAAATCATAAAAGTAGTTGTATAATCAAGAATATACGCTTAACTATATTTTTTAAAGGAGACAACAATGCAACCGCCAGATGCTACGGGTGTCGCACCTTCTCCCGGTGATCGAAGATCCAGCATAAGTTCCTCTAAAGTTCCGGAAGGTTCTCTCGCCTCCAGGGATGCGAAGCCGCTTAAATTAGATAACGCATCAGAACAAGAACTTTCCTCCCAGGTGCAGGGTGATGCCAGCATTAATGAACAGTTACAAGCATGTGCAAAAGAAATAGATGCCATTGCCGCCCAAGCCTTAGCGTTTAAGACAGAAAACTTGCCTTCTGTAACATCCCCGAATCTGTTCATTAAAGGCCCATTATTTGACCAGTTGCAGGGTTTGGATGTGCAGATCATGGTTGCAGAAAATAAATTGGCAGTGGCCCTAACTGAAATTCAAAGACAATCTTCAGCATGGACGCAAGCTGCTCAAGTTGCCGTCAACCAAAATTACTCCCTTGCGGAGGCTAGCCTGAAAGCGCTTAAAAACGCACAACAGGATTTGGTGCCGCAAGATCTACGCTACCGTGATATTGTCAATCATTTTAATGAAGTAACGCAATTGTTAGGGAAGACAAATCGTCAGCAATTAGAGGCATTTTGTACGCTTTTTTTCGGTGAGGGAGGGGCGGGTGCTTTAGATATGATGCATTGTATGATACATAGTGAATTTTCCAGTGAATTGCAGACGGAGGTGCCAAGTGATGTTTTTCAATCGAGAGTACGTTCCCTCTCATTTTCAAGTTTAGATCGCCTTTTAATGTCCTTGATGCCTGTTCCGAATCCTTATGCATTCCGATTTTTGATTCACCGTCCACTTTCGGAAGAATGTCTTAGCAAAAAGCCGGAATTTTCCCCTATTCTGAAAATCCTGGAGGATGTTCGAACAAGAAAGTCCCCTCGGCGGGATGCCTTTTTGAAAGCACGAGCCAATTTATCCAGCACAGCGCAAAGAAGTGGCCAAGCAGAGGTGTGGTGGCTTGGTGCGGAAGGTATGGTAAACAGATGGGCGCGCACTAAGGTGCCCATGACTTCTGCACAAATTGCAAAACTATACAATATAGTGTATGAAGGTCTTAATAGTGATGTTGAGAAGTATCGCATAGCCGGCCAGAATGTAAGAGCAACTCTAGTAGGTAGAGACTACTTACCAGGTGAGTATGTGAAAGATGAAGTCAGAGCATTTACCTATTGGCTTGCAAACAGCCTCGCCGCTTGTGATGAGGAATTCTCAATACCTTTGGTCATTGCAACGGCGGCAAAAGCCTATCAGTGGCTGGTCAGCATTCATCCTTTTAATGATGGTAACGGCCGGACGTCTCGTCTGGTCATGGATTATGTTCTCTTGAGGTATGGATTACCTCCTCCCATGCTATCGGATACGTCAGTGGCAATCTGGACTAATCCAGAAGCTGCTGTCTGGAAGGCTTTACAAAATAATGTAGGTCCTGATCATGCCTTTGAATTGGTATGGGAGGGAGTCACGAACAGTTACCGATTTTTGACAGCTGAGAATGATGACGCTGTTAGAATAAGAACCTGAAGAAAAGGGCATAATTTATGAAAAATGACAGAAATGTTGATGCAAGATGTCTCGAGCTTTTGCGCGAAAGCGATGCGATTGAAAACATCACGAATATAAACTACGAGCTGCCTCGGAATAGACAGTTAAAAAAGGGGCATTATGGAGCTTTTCAAGAGTCTCAAAGGTTAGCAAGGGAATATCAACCGCTTAACCTTGAAGAACTTTGCCGATGGCAAGGGATGATTACTTCCGACCAACTTAAATATGGTCATGAGATTCCCCTTAACGCTGTTGCCCACCTTCGTTCGCCAAACTTGCCGATAAATGTCCGCGTAGGAGAGCATGTGGCGCCAGTCTTCAGCGAGGTGCCTGCCTTGATGGAGACTTTTGTCGCAGATCTCAATCAACAGCTGGCTACGATGAAGTCATCCCCAAATATCGTCGGGATCGTGTCTGTCTTAGGTGATTTTTTTCAACGGTTTGAAGCGATCCATCCCTTTGTTGATGGCAATGGACGCACAGGAAGGTTGCTTCTTAATTATATTGCGACGTGGTGCAAGTGCCCGCTCATTGTGGTGAGGCTCAAGGATCGACCCACTTTCTATCCAGCTCACCGCAGCAAAAAAGCGATGCGCTTATTTATGGGAGAAAAAATTCAGGAAGTAGCTGTGAATCGCGAAGGAGACTTGCTTCCTTTAGTCAAACAATATGAATTTAGCGCCCTCTATCAAGATCCTGCCATTCCGGGCCAGCTTATCATTGAATGGCATGAACTGATTCAGGCAATGGATGCATGGAAAAGCGAAATTCCTAATTAGAGGCACGCAAAAGGAGCCAGACATTTCTGCGGGCTCCTTTTGCGCTTCAGTTTTGATTATTTAGTCAATGGTAATTCCGGCGCTTGCATTTCCAGAAAGAGTAATCCCTGTAAAATCATCGCGAGAAAGCAGGAAAAATACAAACAGCAGTCTGGTTTCAGCAGCTACTGGTATGTTTAATCCTGACAGTATGCCGTGCATGGTAGTGCCGACCGGAACGTTTCCCGTCATCGTCGGAGCTAATACTAAAGTGGTATTTCCAACATATGAGAAAGTATCATTAGGAACTGAAGAGGCATAGATCGAGGTCCAAACGTTGAGGGTATGCGAACCTAATGATAAGGGTGTTGTGGTGCTAAAATAAGCTGTAATGGAAGTGATTGTTCCCGCACGGGGCATAGATAAACTATAGGATACAGACGGCGTCACTATTGAACCAAGGGAACTTCCGGGAGAATAGTCGCCGCTGGTGGAACCTCCAAAACCTAGTAAACCTATTGAAGGCTGGAGGCCTATGTTGTTGAAAGCTAAGTTCAATGGCGTGCCCGATACAAAAGGGATAATCGTTCCATTGCCAGCTGGTCCGGCTGATCCTGTTGGACCTATAGCTCCTGGCGCACCTGCTGGGCCTGTAGCTCCTGGTGCTCCAGGTGCCCCTGCTGGACCTGTAGCCCCTGTTGCTCCTGGTGCACCTGTAGCTCCGGTCGCTCCTGTCTGGCCTTGCGATTTAAATATAACCTCAATAGCCTCTGTAGGGCAAGTAGTCGCGTCAGAGCTGGCAAGACCTATAGCTTTCGCCAGGAGAAAATTGCGCAAGTTGCTATCCGGTGTTAATGAATGCATATCATGACTTGATTCAGGAGATGCATCGGCATGTAGAGATATAGTCATCACAGCTAAAATTGCAGCTAAAAATAGATTTTTTTTCACAGAACCTCCTTGGATAAAGTTGTAAATATTTTTTATCATTCATTTTAGTTTTATAGTCAATATTATTTCAGATTTAGCATGGAAGGAGGTAATTTATTTATGCGTAAATATATGAGCGTAAAGACGCAAAGAAAGAATCTGTTCACATCTTTTTCTTTAGCCAACAGACCGGTAATACCCGATGCTAATACGACTTGGCAATAATGACATCCATGGTCGCTTTAGCACCGGTCAAAATACATTTCCCTTCTGTTCCGCTTTGCTTTAACGGAATGCAGCGGATCGATGCCTTGAGTTCATCGAGCATTTTTTCTGTTTCGATATCGCCGCACCATTTGGCCCGGACAAAGCCACCATGAATTTCTGGTTTTGCCTCATTCTTCGGAGTGAAAAATTGCTTTAGCTCCACAAATGTCGACAGGTCATGATAGATATGCTTATCGCGAAATTGGCTGCTTTGCGCAAAATAATTGCTCTGGATTGATTCGAGGATATTGACAATTTCAGAACTGATTTGATCAAGTCCGATCTTGATTTTATCCTTATGGGGAGCGTCTCTTCTGCTAAGCATCATCACTTTTGCTTTTATATCCCTTGGGCCTACCTCGATGCGCACCGGAACCCCTTTTTTGATCCATTCCCAATTTTTTTCTCCGCCCCGTTTATCCCGTTTATCGATAAATACACAGATCGGTTGATCATAGAAATTTTCTTGTCTGATCCGGTCCGCGATGATTTGCGCATAGGCCAGCACTTCAGTTTCCAGTTCGGGTTTTGGAATGACAGGGATAATCACAACCTGTTTTGGAGCAATTCTTGGAGGCAGCCGCAGTCCGTCATCGTCGCTATGGCACATGATCAGGGCGCCGATCATGCGCGTTGTCACACCCCATGACGTTGTGTAGGCATACTCCATTTCTCCTTGTTTATTGCTGAAGCGTATGTTGGACCCTTTGGCAAAGTTTTGCCCTAAATAATGGGAGGTTCCGGCCTGAAGGGCTTTGCGGTCTTGCATCATCGCTTCCAGGGTGTATGTGCTTACGGCGCCTGGAAATCTCTCTCCCGGCGATTTTTCTCCTAAGATGACAGGGATTGCCAGAACGTTTTCCATGAAATCCCGGTATACTTCGAGCATTTTTAAAGTTTCGTCAATTGCTTCTTTTTCCGTTGCGTGCGCTGTATGCCCCTCCTGCCATAAAAATTCTGTCGTGCGTAAAAAGATCCTTGGGCGCAGTTCCCAACGGACGACATTTGCCCATTGGTTGATGAGAAGAGGCAGGTCTCTGTACGATTCGATCCAGCGGGAAAAAGACTCTCCAATGATCATTTCTGAGGTGGGTCTGACAATAAGAGGTTCTTCCAGTTCACCGGTAGGAATTAATTGTCCATTCTTCTCCTCAAGGCGATGATGGGTAACCACTGCACATTCTTTTGCAAACCCTTCCACATGCGTTGCTTCCTTTTGCAAAAAGCTTAAGGGAATAAACAATGGAAAATAGGCGTTCTGATGCCCGGTATTTTTTATCCGTTCGTCGAGTTGTCTTTGCATCCCTTCCCAGATCCCATACCCCCAAGGTTTAATAACCATGCATCCGCGGACCGGAGAATTTTCTGCCATATCGGCTTGTTTGACTACCTGTTGGAACCATTCCGGAAAGTCTTGCGAGCGCGTTGGTGTGATGGCTGTCTGTTCTTTTTGCAATTCTGGCATAATTTACCTATATTATAGCTTATTTGAAAAACATCATGAATCATTCAGGATAAAGACAATGATGACAAGTTACAAGTAAAAAACAATGATGATTGTGAAAGGGGTGCAAGTAAAAGTGGGGGTAGCCAGGGCGTCCCCGCTCCAGGTACATGACATTAGAACGAATTCCTGAATTTTTTTCAACCAAGATGGCTCTAAGCCAATCCTGATCTCGATCTTGATCATGATCTTAATCTTGCTTTTCGGTGAAGAGCCAGATTAAGATCATGATCAAGATCGAGATTAAGATCAAGATTTGCTTAGACTTTTCCAGGGCGCATGACATTAGAAAAATAATTTAAATTATTTTTCTAATGTCATGCGCCTTGGTCCTCCCGCCCTGCTTTATTTGCGTTGAATGCTTCCATTTGTCACAGTCTTTACCTTCACTGACTTTTGGCATGTCAATACCTCTATTTATTATTTGTTTGTAGTATTATTTGCTATTTACTATTATATACTAATAAGTTGTAGAAAAACAAGAGTAATTTCCGTTACAAATTTCATAACTCATAAAACAAACAGTTAGCAAAGGTGCAATATGAATATAAGCATGATTAGTGCCATTTATGGGCAATTGTATCGGGTTTTTGATTTGGATGCTGTCCAGAATTTGAAAAACCCTCTCTTTGATGTGTTTTTAAGTTACCCAGGATTATCTTTTAAAGAGGCACAAAATGACCAGCTGACCATAGTCCCCTCTGACCGTTGCTATACAAACCTTCAAGATTATAAATTAGAAATTTATAATATGGCAATCATCCTGTTATCGGGATCGATCATTCTTTATAAGCATTACCATTTAAAAAGTTGGAACAAAACCGATTTAACAAGTTCTCAACAAGTTCAAGTACCTCAACTATGTTTGCAATACTTTCCCTCCATTCAAGAGAATACGCCACCATCACCTCCCAGTCTTCCCAGTACGGAAACTGGTTCATCTCATTCCAGAGGCGGTCTGCTTGATGCTACAACCCAAATCTGTTTGCCTGATCCTAAAGAGGACCCTTCAATAATCGTGAACACAACTTCCTGTATAGAAGGTAATGTTGATGTAGAGGAATTTATGGAGTGTTTAAATAAAAGACACCGCAACATGATTCTGTTAGATGTGGACGAAATATTCTCGTTTCTCGGCCGGGGCGGTGTTTTCAATATACTTGACGATTCCAGGCGGGTTAAGGTAGATAAAAACTACCCGGTCATTACCGGCTGCACTTGGGGTTACAATCGATCTCAGGTGGCAGCTGCAGTACTTCGAAAAAAAAATATTAAGGTTTCAGGGATATTGGCGGGAGGTAAAAACGCGATGAATCCCGAAGCTTCAGAACATTCCTGTTCAGATATTTTTGGAGAGAGGGCATCTGAAGGATCTCAAGATAATTTCGAAAAGGCGTTCGGTTTTGCCAAAATGCATCAAGTGGGAGTGGAAGAACTTGGACACTCATTACCCTCTGATGTGACAATAGGGCAAGCTAAGCAATTTTATCAGGAGTATATTAATGCTCTTCGCCCTACCCATTTCATCACCTTTGGACAATGCGGAATTCCCGTATTTAGAAGACTCTTGGAAAGACAAGGCAGACTTGAACGATTTATCGTGACATATTGCCCGTGGGATGATGAAATTGCATTTCCTCCGGGATCGAGTGCGCTTATATCACGTAGCGTTGAGTCCCACGAAGCTTTTGCAAGAAAGCTCGAGAGGCGCTTGGTCATTCAATAAAAAGTTAGGGGATTATTCTATTCCAGGATTGATTGTAGAGTTAATTGGGTATAAGGCAAAATCAATTATGGCTCCGTTCCAATCATGGCGTTAAGAAAGTTATTCACCTGAATAACAGGTTCATTAAACGCTTCCTGAAGCTGTAATGGGGTGGAATAATTTTGCCGTAAAAACTCATACATCAAGGGCTTTAATTCCGTTCTGGCAGTTTCCAACTCCTGGAAAAGTGGATGCTTCTGTAATTCAAATTGTTGCACCTGATATTTTTTTGCTAAACTGAGAATTTCTTTGTACTGTTCTGATCCGAAGACAGGTGAAGCATCATTGTCAAACATAATCAGCTTATCGCGGTGCAGTTCTTCTATGTTGTGGGATGTAATTTCGTCTGTGTCTTGAGTAAGCTGCCTCTTTACGTTTAGAAGATCTGTCTCATCTTTGAAAACAGTTCTGATAAGAATTTCTTTATACGTTTTGCGGCTGGTTCTTAACGGCTCTATAATTTCTGCAGCTTGTGATTCAAGAATTTCGTAATTCGACATCTTACTGACAAGCAATTTCACAAATTCTACATCTCTATGAGGGGAGTTGAAAAGTAGTATGGATGTAAGAATCAGCGATTTTTTATAAGGCATTTCTGGTAAAATAAATTCCTGCTGATTTGACTTTGGTATACATTCAATCGATTCCAAATTAAAGACAAGGAAAACAATAGGGGTGATTAGAAATTTTAATAATTTCATGAATTAACCTAGAAATAATAGTGTTTTTATTAAATTTTAATTAAATAATGATTTAAAATCAAGACGATAAAGACTGATTCTTTAAGGCAAAATCAATCAATACGATATTGGCTTTAGCCACATCCTGCAAGTACTTATATTTTAGCCTGTTCAGTTTAAGCTTTTTTACCATTCGGGCAGATTCTGATTTTTGCCTTAACCGAATTTCCCTGGCATCGGCACTTTGCATGCAGCTATATACATCGTTGAATATGCTTAAGACATATTTGTAGCCGGCCTCTTCGACAAGGTCCATTTCAGCAAGAGCCGCAGATCCTGTGACAGAGCAATCCCCGCTGCCAGCCTTTAATCTGGTCATCATTTCTTTTGCTTCCTGAATCAATAGACTGAGAAGTCCGATACAGTTTTGTAAACTCTTTTTGAGTTCTTTCATGGAGGAAATAATTTTTTTTTTCGTTACTTGCGGCAGCAGGCTGTTTTTGATCTCGTCATGAATGCGGTTTTCCAGTTTGTGTTTTTTTGTTACATATTTATCAATCGCTTGTGTAAAGGGCAGGTTTTCAATTTCGTCAAAACCAATTCCCCCTTCTGTGCAATTGATCATTTTGACATCGGGGTGGTTCTTTGCAAAGTCAGACGTCCATTTAGATTCGGCAATCCATTTCCAGACGGTATATGTGGGCTTGCCATAAATGTCGTTTCTGATCATCGGTTTTTCCGGTTCTTGTGCGATGTCAAATTTTTCTTCTTCAATGACACCCGGGGCATAGAGTTTCATGCCGGTATAGCTTAAGTCAAGGCCTATAAAGATAATTGGATCGCATCCCAGCCGAAAAGCAATCTCTACACATAAATTGACAACATTGTGTCCTTCATCGATAAACTCGCTTTCAAGATGAAATTTGTCTTCAAAAAATTCTGAAGTATTATAGCCTCCCGACCCTGTGATATATAAACGCGGGCCCTTTATCGCTTTAAAAGCTTCGTGAAACATGCGGTTCCGGTAGAAGAAAGGGAGATGTTCCGATCTTGTGCTTTGCAACCTGGTCAGCTGGCATAAATTTGGATCTATCCCGGCCCCGAAATGAGGATCGATTCCGGCTGCCTGTAATGCGTTGAGAGCCGATCCTCCGGCAAAAATGATCGCTTTATCCCGTAAACCCCTAAGCATTTTCAGGTGTTTGGACAAGGAAGGGCCGGCTCCACAAATAATGGCAGGAATCTTTTTAAATTTACCAAACAGGTGATTTCCAAGATAAGAATCGGGGAGATAAAGGATGTTTTGATAAAAATTGCGATAAAAATGGGCCCCAAACTTTAAATACTCCTCCAAGGCTACCGTGGTGATGGATGCATCGTATTTAAGCTTGTGGCTTACAGTGTCAAAAACTTCGGGTTTCATTTTAAGATAAGCCTTTAAGCCGGTAACAACCACGTTTTTCATTTTTAAGTCCCAGGGAAGAGTGGAGAATATCGAGCTTTGTGCCTGGATATCTGAAAAAAACAAAAGTTGCACCTGGCAGTCGCGAAGAATTTTACTGCCCTGTTTCGTTTCCAAAAGTTTTTGGATGACGCCTAAATCGTCCTCCAGGAAAACCAGGCGATGTTTGCGATTTTTTTTTAGCCAGGATCTGGCAGCCTCGTAGTAGTGCCCGCACCCAACTCCATACACACAAAGCAAATGGGTATCGCTTAAAGGTAATTGTGCAAACCAAAGGGCCGCCTCCTTAGCTGCCGACCCGTTTTCATGATAGGTAAGTCCATTTTGGATATTTTCGAGATTCGGTTCATTTTCTTTAGTGGTGGAATGGTGTAAATAACTGCCATCATAGTAGGGAAGCATCCATGCTTGCTTTGGGCAAATTTGCGCCCACCGTTCAATGTTTTTTTGAAACCGCTGAGACATATTTATTTTCCATTAAATAGATGCCAGGCGACCGGCGTTCCTTTTTTCACTGGACAGAGGAGCTGTTTGCCGATCACATTTGGCAGCTCTTTTGGCGCAAGTCCACTGTTTGGTCTAAGAGTCTTGATGTGTCCTTCTTCCACTGCTGTACCAGCCTCAAGATCAGCGATAAAAAACAGGGAGGGGCGGTGTGAAAGGGATGTCTTTTCCGATGGCAAAGGGGTATATCTGATTGTCCCAAGCGATTCCCAAGCTTTTCTTGATTCTTCGACCAAAGAGGTAAATTCATGAGGTTCCAGTGAAAAAGGGCCGTCGACATCTCCATCGGCCCTTGAAAGGGTAAAATGCTTTTCAATAAGGCAAGCGCCTAAAGCAACGCTTGCGATTGGAACTCCGAGGCTTAAGGTATGATCTGATAATCCTATATGAGTATTGAAACTTTCAGCCAGATGGGGAATAGTCCGTAAATGGCAATCAGAAGGGGTCGAAGGATAAGCTAAAGTGCATTTTAAAAGAATCAGATGTTTACAGCCGGCGTTTCTGGCTGTCTCGACAGCAAGAGCGATCTCCTCTAAGGATGCTGCGCCGGTCGATAAGATCAGAGGTTTGCCAGTTGCTGCAGCTTTCCGGATCAATGGTAAGTCAACAATTTCCAATGAGGCAATTTTGTAACAGGGGACGTCAAAGCTTTCCAGAAAATCAACAGCTGTTTCATCGAACGGAGAGCTGAATGCAATGAGGCCCAATTCGCGGCAGCGATCAAAAATGGGCTTATGCCAATCCCAAGGGGTATATGCTTCCTTGTACAAGTCATATAGGGTTTTTCCATACCACAACGAAGAATGGTCGCGAATGACAAAATCACCCTCGTGTATATTTAAAGTGATCGTATCGGGGGTGTAGGTTTGCAGCTTGATGGCTGTGACGCCGCTTTTTTTCGCTGCCTCCACCATTTTTAATGCTCTTTGCAAAGAGGTGTGATGATTGCCGGACAATTCCGCTACAATCATTGGGGGATGGTTTGTCCCGATCGGGCAGTGGCCTATATAAAACTCTGGGGGTTTCATGCTTAACCTTTAATGATACGAATTTTGTCGTTTGGAACATACCCTAATATACCGTCAGATGTAATAATTTTCACCCAGGAGCCATCGTCCACAATGTCGATTACTTCTACCCTGGTTCCTGCAGGAAGCGGCCCATTGCCTGCGTTCGCATATTGAATTCCCGCATCGCGTTTTATATTGGCGGAATGAAGCAATATGGCTTCGACTGGAGAAAAATACTGTGTATAGACAAAGCTTACTAATAAAATGGCGATTAAACAAGAAATAATTTTCAACCCATGTTTTATCTGAGTTAAAGGATGTTTAATCATGAACGCCATTAAAATCAATGCAATCAAAGATAAGGTGAAAAACAGCTGCAAACGTTCAGGCAATGACAGGAAAACAGGGAAGAGTGTTTTAACATTATTTTGCGCTATCCCAAGTTTTTTATCGACAGCGGTCAACGCCTCTTTTATGTCTGCAGACCCTGGCTTGAGAACTTCGGCTTGGGTATAATAAAATTTTGCCTGAGGGTATTCTTGTAATTGAAAATAGGCATTTCCGATGTTTACGAACAGTTTTCCATTTCCATGCGAGGGTAAGCTGGCATCTTCCAGTTGTAAATAGTTTGTTAAAGAACGATTAAAAGCAGTTTGTTTTTCCGCTATTGTTTTAGCTTCTTCTCCAATGCGGTATTCATCCATGGCGATTTTCAGCTGACCCTTATCTTTACTTGCAGGATATGCAAGCAAAAAAATGACGATGGGAATGACCAGGCAACCTGGTATGATCCAAATCAGCGGATATCTTGAAAAAAAGTTTTTTTCCGAATTTGCTAAGGTTTCAGGGACTGCCTGTTTATTAATGTTTTTTAAAAGATTTGCCCCTTCTTTTTCTATCGATGTGTAGTTTGCTTTTGTTTTGTTAGAAAAATGGTGCTCATTTAAGCCTGACAGAAAAGTTTTCACCTGCCCAATAGTGCCCTGGTCTGATAATTCTTCTGTGTCAATTTGTATGTTTTTGATCATATTGGCTTCTAAAAGGGCTGTTTTCAATGCATATGTGATCCCATAAAAATAGGCGCCAGATCCTTTAGGAGACATTAAAGACCGTTTGAATATATTCAGGCTATCTGGCAACGATTGGTTGACCGTTTTACGAAATTGGCTATTCAGGCGTTTCAGGCAATAAATTAAGGTAAGTCCTATCGGCAATATACTCAAAACCCACCAACTGCCGAAATTAAGATTTTTTAGATCAGACTCGTTTAAGACAAAGCTTTCAATATGACTCTTTTCAGCGTTATAATTTTTTTCGGCAGGCTGGGGGGTAACTGTTTGTTTTTGTTCCTGTAGATGTTTTGACGGACGCACTATAATGGGAATAGCCTTGCTTTGCAAGGTAATATATTTTGCCAGATTCGGGTCAAAATAAGAGAATGAAAGGGGGGGGATTTCATGAATATCTATGATCAGCGGCCGTAACGAGACCTTTGCCCGTATCTCATTGCCGTTAAGCGAGAGAATCGGGGGAAGGTCGCCGGTCCGAAAAAAACCGCTGAATCCCGGCTGGCAGCAAATATCTGGCAGGGGAAGCACCCTGAGAGGTTGTTGTCCGGTGATTGTGAGCTCAAGTGAAAATGTATCATCCAGATAGATTTGCGGACTGTTTAATAAAGCAGTTTTAAATTCCAGTCCCGTGCCGATAGCTCCATTAAATGATTTAGGGGTATCCTGGTCGGGAAATGGCAGGACGGTTATGGTCACAACGGGAGCCTTGGAGGTCATTTTTGGCGAGATACGGACGCGCTGCCCTTGCTCATTTTCGCGATAGGCGTATCCTTCTATCATCGAAGGGCCTAATGGATAAACTCCTGGTTTAACCGCCTCGACCATTTGAGAGATCTCTTGAATACTGATGCCATTGACGACATTGTTTTTGATCTCTTTTTCTCCGATTTTGATAAAATCGGCCGGATCTAAAAGAGGCAACTCTTCTTTGTCCAATTGGATGAGACCTGTGTAATAGTAGTTATATTTTAATGTAGTCCTTTGCCCGGGATACAGGACGTTTTTACCGGCGATGGCAGATTCTAATACGAGTTGCGGAGGCGAAGAGGAGGGAGAGGTGCTTTCCTCATCCGCGAATAATGACAGGGCAGACATTGTGAGTAACAAAGGAAAATATACCGAACGCAATTCAAAAATTGGTTTTTGACTGCGTCGGCTTTGCGTCAAAATTTTTGTCTTCACTCGTGCCTTGCCATAGGCAATGGTCACTCGCTCCAGACGAAAAATTTTGAGCAGCCTCCTTGTCAAAATCCCAACTTTTGAACCACCTTCGGTATAGCTGATAAAGTTTAAGGTCATATTTGTTCTTTTTTCCAGATCCTTCCATTGATCATCGTCCGATATTCTTCAGATGCGATAAATTCGGCATGCATTAAGTATTCGCCATCATTTTGCCGTTCATAAATTTCGAGCCCTTCCAGTGCCAGTTCCCCCCGAAATTCCCATGCTATGGTTGAAGAATCTATGACGCCAGTCCCGCTGACGATCCCAATAGGTTCGCTGGAGAGTGTGATAAAAAAAGTTTCGGGAGTGATATTTGAAAAAAGAAAATGGTTGATAGCGTTTTCTTTTCTTCCTTCAAGCTCGATTTCCTGGATGGCACTAATTTCTGCTTCTGAAGTGCGCTCTATTGTCCACTTTGTGCAATATTGTAAATAGGAGGTAGAAGTATTAAGGGTGATAATGCCGTATCCAATCCATATTCCCGGTTGAAAAATAAAGAGATGTTTTTCCATTAAAACATAAACCTCCGGCTATAAATACTTTGTAAAATTCCGAGTGCAATCATAGTCGACAATATCGATGAGCCTCCATAAGTGACTAAAATTAAAGGAACTCCAGTAATCGGTAAGAAGCCGCTCATCATTCCTGTATTGATCAGGACATGCATGGCAAAATAGACGCTTATCCCCGCCGACAACAGCCGCCCGAATTGATTGCTTGCTACTGCCGAGACTTGAAATCCAAGATAAATAAGCGTATAGAAAAGAAATAAAAGAACAAGAAGACCAAGAAGGCCGAACGACTCTCCGAATGCAGCAAATACCGAATCGGTATAAGCCATGGGGAGCCATCCGCCTCCTGTATACTCCGCTGTCCGCCAGCCTTGGCCGGTTAATCCGCCAAGCGAGATTGCACTAATGGCAGCGGTCTGGTGATGAGTATGGGGATTTAGTCGATCAAACTGGTAGTCTTTTAAAAAAAGCGTGGCATAAGGGCGGATATCCTCATGCGAGATGATCCCTAAAAAAATCATCGCGACAACAATAAGGGCAATGCTACCCAGCCATGTCATGATTTTAATCACAATTGGCTTCACCCCTCCAAAATAGAACATGACTAAAGTGATGGGAAATAACACAAGGGCTGTTCCCAGATCGGGTTGTTTTAAAATCAAAAGAAAAGGAACGCCTGAGATCAGTCCTCCGCAGGCGGCCGTTGTCCAGGTGTTTGTTTTCCCTTGTCTTCTTTCTAAAAACCAGCTTAACGTTATAACGACGACAAGCTTTGCATATTCAGAGGGTTGAAAGCTCATGTTTAAAAACGGGATTCGGTACCAACGATGCACACGCTGGATCGAATCTGTGAAGAACAGACCCGTGAGCATCAATAAGATCAATACATAAAAGATCCATGTCCATTCGCGCAATTTATTGTAATCAAATCCCGCGCATAAAAAAAAGACTACAGTTCCAAGTGCAAACCAGCGCAGCTGCTGCTTGACTATGGGGGTAAAAAAAGTTCCTTCAATAGATTCCTGGTTGCTTTCTATACTAAATGCTGATACAATGAGCAAACTAATAAACAGTAATAAAATAATAATAGGAATGAAACGAAAGTCAATGCGTGCAAGATAGCGATAATTCCACATGGGTGAACCCCTGGTCACTTATATTCTATAAGTTTTAAGTCTACCTTATTTTTATCCCTTTGTAAACACGGGAGTTTGGACAAAAATCAATGCGTCTGATACATCATCATTTTGAATGGATTGAATCCACAAATACCTGGGCCAAAGAAAATGCCCATTTACTTCCCCCAGATGCCATGATCATCGTTACTGCAGATGGCCAAACGGCCGGCCGCGGGCAGTTTAAGAGGCCGTGGTCCTCTCCTTTTAAACAAAATATTTACCTATCCTTTTGTTTTTTTGTCGATAAAAACCGCTCCGACCTAGGGAATATCCCTCAGGTGCTTGCCCTTTCAACCATTTCTGTTTTGAATCAGTTAGGGTTTACAGCACGTCTTAAATGGCCAAATGATCTGCTTGTATCGCAAAAGAAAATTGCCGGCATCCTTGCGGAAACAACGATGATTGACGACCAGTTATGTTTTATTTTAGGGATTGGGCTAAATGTCAACATGCCCTTTGATTTGCTTGAAAAGGTTGGTCAGCCTGCAACTTCATTGCTGCATGAAAATCAGTTAATAAAGGGAGAAGAAGTGTCATTGTTTGATCTTCAGCAAATAATGGAGATGCTTCAGGAAGAATTTTTAAAAGATTATGCTGTCTTTAACAAAGAAGGCTTTACTCCCTTCCTGGCAAGGTACCAAACATCTATTTTGGCTATGGACAATAAATAGAAACTTAGGAGGATTTTATGACGATTCCTTTATATCTTCACAACGCCTATCTCAAAGAGGCTGAAGCGACCATTCTCGACGTAATCAAGGAGAATGATAAGAAGTGGCAAATCATTTTAGACCAAACATTTTTTTATCCCCGGGGAGGAGGCCAGTCAACAGATCAGGGAACCATTTTTACAGACAATTGGAAGGGAAAAGTTTCACAAGCATTATTAAAAGAAGATAAAATTGTCCACTATGTCGAAAGCGATCAGCCTCCTTCTGTTGGCACGTTGTTAAAGATGGTTCTTGATTGGGACAGACGTTACCTTCACATGCGATTACATTCTGCTGGGCACGTGGTAGACTTTGCTCTTTACCTCATGGGCTATTCCCCTAAGCTTTTAATGCCCTTGAAGGGCGATCATGGGAAAAAGGCTGTCATTTGCTACCAGGGGACAATAGATAAAGACATTAGAGAAGAACTCGAGAAGAAGGCTAATGACATGGTTGCTCAGGATCTACATTTTTCTTTTCGTTTGACAGGATACGAGGAGCTCAAGAAAGAAACGATCTATCTTCAAGACGGATTACCGAAAAATAAACCTTTAAGATTACTGACATTAAATGGAGTTGGCAGCGTAGCTGATGGGGGAACGCAAGTAAATCAAACATCGGAGATTGGAAAAATTTCTATTCTTCCTGTAGAAAGGAAAGATGGAATGACTTTTATACACTACAGATTGATATAGACTTTGCAGGTGCTATAAAAAATTTAACTATGTGCAGGATGGAATTCAAGTTCTAAGCCGCAAGCTTTGATAGCACTAATAAGCGTCGAAAATCTGGCTTTACCTTTTTGAGAAAGGCTTCGGTAAAAACTTTCCCGGCTCACTTCCATCTTAGAGGAAATTTCTCCCATTCCTCCGTGAGCTTCAACAACATCACGCACTGCCAGCTGGAATATACCCATATTTTTTGTTTCAAAGCTTTCTTCTAAGCACGCATTTAAATAGGCAGATGCATATTCAGCATCCTTTAGTTTTTCTATTAAATGTTCTTTGTAGCTTCTATATCTTTTCATTTTTTACCTCTTTTCATTAAAAGATGGTCTTTCCAATATTCCTGTGACTTGTCGATGTCTCTTTGCTGTCTTCCAAGCTTTCTTCCCATTCGGTATAAGGCTCTTTCCCTGTGTCTGTCCGGTATATTCCAATTTCATAAGGCTTTGTCATGAATTCATCTCCATAACTTAATTGTATCCAAACGGCGACATTTATGCAAAACTTTTAATAAAAATGGCAACTAGGCAAGTTTTACGGACACAAAGTTGGTCAGCAGATAAAATGCATCTTTACGCAAGAAAATTTATATTTTCAAAAAAGGTATCAAAAGAAAGTATATTCATATATACTCAAATTTAGGTATATATAGATATAAATAGGTATAAAATATGGATCCATTCAGTAACCCATTCTCTCCAGGCGCTGGGGCGCCACCACCAGAATTAGTCGGAAGAGGTTCTATTCTCCAAGAAGCGGCCATCCTTCTTGGACGAATAAAACGAAAACGACCCGAAAAAAGCATGCTTCTTACAGGACTACGTGGTGTCGGAAAAACTGTCTTGCTGAATGAAATTGAGCACAAAGCAAGAGAAGAAGGTTATAGAACAATTTTTATCGAAGCTCATGAGGGGAAATCATTGGGCGCATTAATCGCACCACACCTTTGGAAGCTACTTTTTGAATTAGATCGAATGGCGGGCCTTGGCAATAAGGTTAAGCGAGGTTTATCTGTACTACGTAGTTTTATTTCAGCTCTAAAGATTACTGTAAACGATGTGACTATAGGTTTGGATATTGAACCGGAAAGAGGTGCGGCAGACAGTGGGGATTTAGAAATCGATCTGCCGAATCTTTTTGTTGCTTTAGGAGAGGCTGCTGAAGAACGTAAAAATTATATTGCCATTTTTATTGATGAGATTCAGTACTTCAATCAAAAAGAGCTTGGAGCTCTGATTATGGCAATGCATAAAATGCAGCAACGTCAACTCCCCTTGGTTTTGTTAGGTGCAGGCTTGCCCACATTGCTAGGTTTGGCTGGAGATTCAAAGTCATATGCTGAACGGCTTTTTAATTTTCCTGATATTGGGGCATTATCAGAATCGGATGCTGCAAAGGCTTTAAATGATCCGGCTAAAGCAGCAGGGATCATTTTTGAATCTGTCGCTCTAGCTGAAATCTATCGCCTGACAAAAGGTTATCCTTATTTTCTTCAAGAATGGGGTTACCAATCTTGGAATCATGCCTTGAAAAGTCCCATCACTATAGAGTTTGTTCAAAATGCAACACAGACGGTCATTCAACGATTAGATAAAAACTTTTTCCGTGTCCGATTTGATCGTCTTGTTCCAAGTGAAAAAAACTTCTTAAGAGCTATGGCTGAACTTGGTCCAGGCTCACATAGAACTGGGAATATTGCAGATATCTTAAATTCCAAAATTTCTAGTCTTGCCCCTGTGAGAGCTAAATTAATCAAAAAAGGGATGATTTATAGCCCTGCTCATGGCGAACTTGCGTTTACAGTCCCTCTTTTCAATGAATTCATGATTAGGGCTATTCCAAATTTTATCTGAAAAAAACATTACCACAAGGTTTTCATGGTCAATTCTGAAAAACAGACGAATATTTTTAATATCTATTGTGACGAATCTTGTCACTTAGAATGCGATCAACAGAATGCAATGGTTTTAGGAGCATTGTGGAGTAATTATGATATCTCTAGAGCTGTTGCAAAGAGGATCAAAGCCATTAAAATAAAACATGGGCTTTCGCCCTCGTTTGAAATAAAATGGACCAAAATATCGCCTGGTAAAATCGATTTTTATTCTGATATTTTGGATTATTTTTTTGAGGAAAATGAGCTGCATTTCAGAGCTCTTGTTATTAAGGACAAGTCTAAACTACGTCACGAAAGGTTTAAGCAAGATCATGACACTTGGTATTACAAAATGTATTTTGAAATGCTTAAGGTGCTCTTTCATCCTCAGGGACACTATCGCATATATCTCGACATTAAAGATACCCGTTCAGGCGAGAAAGTCCAACAGCTTCACGATGTGTTATGCAACAGCAATTATGACTTTAAACGACAAATTATCGAAAGAGTCCAGACTGTTCGTTCCCATGAAATTGAGCAACTTCAACTTGTTGATTTGCTTATAGGGTGTGTTTTATCAGCCAATAGAAATCATCAAGAAAGTTCAGCTAAACGACAACTCGTTGAAAAAATGAAAAGACTGTCCGGTTATGAACTAACAAAAACAACACTCGTTTGTGAAAAAAAGGTCAATATTTTTTGTTGGTCTGCCAGAGAGGTTTCGGATGTCTGATATGGGTATAACATTGTTGCCGGATCTTCTCTTATTCGAACATTTTAAAGGGAATTGGGAAAATTATCTAATAGCGCTTTATGAGTATTATAATGAAGATTTTGTAGATCACACTCCTTTTTTTGAAGGGGTTCCTATAAGAGTTCGTAGGGATCAAAAATTCAATGGAATGGATCTCACTTTTTGGCATCTTATCTCAGAAGGGAGCGTGGAAGAGGAAAGAATACCTAATATTAGACGATGTGAAAGAATTCGTTGGCCACGAAGACTTATAGAGTGCAAAAACAAGCAGGATGTTAGAGTTTGGCAGAATAAAAGAGCCAAGGGAAATCAGCAGGAGGAACGGGTTATTATTGCTCTCAATGATTTCAGTTATGTTGTGGTTTTGGCTAAAGCCGGAAAAGGATTTAAATTAATTACGGCGTATTGGGTTGAGTCTAAGCATAGACAGAATAAGCTCAGAAAAGAATATGAGGATTATTTAATGGAAAAAAAAGGGGGTTTCGCGTTGTAGACGAACCCCGTACTCCTTCTACACGTGGTAGATGAGCTAATCCTAACGTCATTATAGCATTTCAGTTAATTTTCATCAAGTTTCTTTAAAAAGATGCAGAAAACGATTCAGAAAACAACTCATTTCCCTAAGCTTATATTCTCTTTATGTTCTTTCCACATCTCTTTTGTCATTACGCATCTGAAGCCAAGATGATTGAGACTGGTATCCGGACAAGTCTTCATGCGGGCTGCGATGCGGTAGCCTTTACAATAGCTTTTGTGACATAAAAAAGATCCTCCCCGGTGGACTCTTTTAGAGGCAAATGGTTCATTCGGGTCATAACTTTTCAAAGGACCTATTGGATTGATCGATATTTCTTTTTTTGCCTCTTCCTTATAGTAGGATGCATGATAAAGATCCGAGCACCATTGCCAGACATTTCCCGCCATATCGTATAAGCCATAAGTGTTTGGTTTAAATGTTTTTACTTCTGTCGTCCCCATATACCCTCCAGGCTTAGTACTTTTACAAGGAAACTGACCATGCCAAATATTGGCTTGAGGAGCTTCTTCAGAAAATTCTTCATTTCCCCAAACATACTTAATGTCTTTTTGCCCCCCATAAGCCGCAAATTCCCATTCGGCTTCCGTTGGGAGCCTTTTGCCAGCCCATTTAGCATAGCTTAAAGCATCATCCCAGCTAACCTGTACTACAGGAAAATTTTCTTTTCCTTCTATAGAACTTTCCGGCCCTAGGGGGTGCTTCCAGCTAGTTCCTGGCTTCCATTCCCACCAGACATGACAATTTTTTAAAGGAATTGGGTCTTTAGAAGGTTTAAAGACGAGCGAGGCTGCCACTAGAAATTCCGGGGAAGGCTTTGGAGTCCCGGGAGGGACTTGACTCATGATTTCTTCAAGCGATGGGGGTCTTTCCGCCGTCGTGATATACCCTGTTGCTTTAACAAATTCTTCGAATTGTTTATTTGTGACAAGAGTCGCATCCATCCAAAAACCATCTACCTTTACACGGTGCGGAGGTTTTTCGTCAGGTTTAGAGTCGCTATTGTCAGAACCCATAGTGAACTCACCCCCTGGAATCCATACCATACCTTCAGGTGACGAAGACTTTATTTCTTTTCCAACGCGACTGATACCCCCCGGGCAGCTGCAGTAGCCTAAAGTTGAATTCACAAAAATACAAACAATAAATAAAAAATAGGTATACATACATCCCTAATGTTTGACGTAAGATTTCTGATTTTCTGTTAATTTTTAGCGACAAGCGGCAGATTTGCTTGCATCCAGGCTTGCATGCCGCCGGCGACATTGACAGGTTGAAATCCCTTTTGCTTTGCCAACAGGGATGCGACCATCGATGACCTGTTACCCACCCTGCATATAATTGCCAAAGGACTGTTTTTAGGCAATTGGTCCAGGGCATCCAGAACATTGGCCAATTCAATATGATGTGCCTGATCAATGCGGGCGCTTTGCCATTCGCCCAATGTTCGCACATCGAGAATAAAGTAGTCGGAAATATTCTTATGCAAGGTCTCCACATCGATGACGGGGAGCTTTTTTAACGGTGTTTTTGCATTTTGCCATTGATCGGCAGTGAAAATTCCTTCTATGCGGTCAATTCCGATCAGGCTTAAAGCATTAAGAATTTCCATGACGTTTGCAGCTGTTTCTACAATCAGAACGATGGGGTGATCTTCAGGCAGGGCTACTGCAGCATAGATAGAAAATGACCGGTTAAAGGGGAGATTAATGGAGCCTTCATAGTGATTGGTAAAGGCTGCCGGGCTTCTTGTATCGACAAGCAAACAGTTCCCTGCCAATTGCTTCAATTGTTCAACATCCAGAAAAATGGGCAGATGTCCGGACGTTGGTTTTGGTCCTTGCAGATTCATTTGTTTGATCCGTTGAAAATAATGCGGCACTGCACCCAAATCTTGCAAAAGCTCCTCTTTCCATAGCTCAAATGATAACTTACGAAGTGCAGGATTGCATTTTTTTTCAAACCCTAAGGTAGACGATTCCCGCATGCTCATAATCTTACCGCATAGCGACCCAGCCCCATGGGCGGGAAAAATTTCAATAAAATCTTCGAGATTATAGAGAGTGGCGAATATACTTTGATATAACTGTACCATTAAATCATCCTGCCATTTTTTTCCTAATAAATCGGGTCTTCCGATAGCGCCGACAAAAAGCAAATCGCCTGTAAAGGCAATTTCTGGGACATCAGAGCAGCGTGTTGTATCAAACACAATCCAGATCAAATGTTCCGGCGTGTGGCCGGGAGTATGAAGCGGACGAAGCCGTATCGATCCTACCTGAATGTCTTCTAGATGATGAACGACATGGTCGGCATAAGCAGGAATCCATTCTGTCCCCCCCATGCCGGAGCAATGAATCACTGGTTTGCCCATCAATGCTTGTTTCAGATCCAATGCTCCTGAAAGAAAATCGGAATGAACATGAGTTTCGATAATGTCGGTGATCTCAATTTCATCCTGCAAGGCGCGCGCAATATATGCATCAGCCTGGCGCACAGGATCGATCATAATGCCCTTTTTTACTACCTCATCACAAAGTAAATAAGAGTTGATGCTTAAGCCGGGTGTCACAAAGCGCCTTAATAACATGAGATCAGAGCTCCTTAGTGTTTTCTATAAGAAACAGCTTCCATTAAATGATCTTCCTCGATGGAAGGAGATCCGCCTAAGTCCGCAATGGTGCGGGCTACGCGCAATATGCGATCTGCGCCTCTGGCTGAAATCCCCAGCACGTCGATAGCCTGACGCATCACTTCATGACAGCCTGCATTCAATGGACAGTATGTCTTCAATTCCCTGGAGCTCATTTGAGAGTTTGTTTTAACGTCAGAAAAACGGTTGTGTTGAAGTTTTCTTGCTACCTTGACCCTTTTTCGTATTGCGGCAGAATTTTCACCACAAACCGTTTGTGCAATGTCTCTATACTTCAAGACCGGAACGACAACATGCATGTCTATGCGGTCCCAAAGGGGGCCTGAAATTGTGTTTTGGTAGCGATCAATCTGAAATTGAGAATCGATGCATACCTTGTCCGGATGCCCAAGATATCCGCACGGGCATGGGTTCATTGCAGCTATGCAAATAAAATCGCTTGGAAAAGTAAAGTTTCCTTGCGCTCTGCTTATTGTCACCTTGCGGTCTTCCAACGGTTGTCTTAACACCTCTAAAACCGATTTTGAAAATTCGGGCAGCTCATCCAAAAATAAAATTCCGCAATGGGCCAATGAAACTTCGCCAGGGCGGGGACAAGATCCTCCGCCGATCAATCCGGCATAGCTGACAGTGTGATGGGGAGAACGGAAAGGTCTTTCAGTAACCAGGCTTTGCCCTTCGGCCAAAAGACCATTAATCGAATGAATCTTAGTGACTTCAAGAGCTTCATTTACTGTTAATTCTGGCATGATGCCGTTAAGTGCTTTGGCAAGCATCGTTTTACCAGAGCCTGGCGGTCCCGATAATACGATATTATGGCCTCCGGCAGCTGTAATCTCCATGGCCCGTTTTACATGTTCCTGTCCTTTAATATCACAAAAATCGATAGCAGGCAGGGCAGAACCAAAGAAATCATCAGAAATAGAGCGGATAAGCGGTTGTTTAGAGTTGACATTTTGGAGAAATTGTACCGCTTCTTGCAGATCGTTAATGGGAATGACATCTATTCCCGGTAATGCTGCTGCTTCATGAGCATTCATGGCCGGTAAGAGAATGCCCTTTTTACCGAGATTTTTTGCCAGCATTGCGCTTGCAAGAGCTCCCCGGATGGGACGCAAGTTTCCGCTTAAACCTAATTCACCAACAAACAGGTAATCATTGTGAACGTTCGTGTCAATGGCGTGCATCGCACGTAAGAGTCCAAGGGCGATCGGCAGATCATAAAAAGCCCCTTCTTTTTTGATATGGCCTGGAGCCAGGTTCACCGTACAGGCAATTCCAGCAATGGAATGTCCCGCATTTTTTATAGCAGTCAATACACGGTCTTTAGATTCTTTGACAGCCGTATCGGGCAGGCCTACAATGACAAAATGTATTTTTTCAGCGCGCGAAAAGTCAACTTCGACATCGACTAAGACGGCATCAAGTCCAATAAGGGAAACTGAAGTCATGCGCGAAAGAGCCACAAATGACCCCTATTGCACTGACAGAACAAAATAAGCCGGGTAGGCAAAATTATTATTATTGCGGGGGGATACCCTTAAGTTTACCTGATGCCCGACTACATCGCCTAAGTTCACTTGAGTGCTATAGACAAAAGCGACAGGCAGGTGATTTTCAGGATTTATTACGACATAGTCGCCCGGTTTGTTTTTAATTGCTCTTGTATAGGGCTCGAGAATTCCATTGATCACTGCTGCAGTGCTGTTTTGTGCTTCATAGAAATCTTTTTGTGTTCCGTTCGGGTTTTGGTTCTGCCATTGTTTATATAGTTCGTCTTCTACAGGAAACCAGGCAGCCATTTTGTTATTAATAACATTGACAAAGGCAGGCTTTGAGGGAGTATAGCTGTTGGGATTGCTTACCATCTGTTCATATTGGGAGAGTTTTTCCTGGCTAACTTTTAATTGTTCATTCAGTTGGGCATTTTTATTCTGCCATTCAAGGTGAGTCATCTTAGACTTACTTTCCAAAAAGGAAAGTTTCTTTTGCAGATATGCATCGTGCAATAATTTAAGTTGTTCTTTTGCCCTTGCAACCTGTTCCGGAAAATCACTGTATAAAGTAATGATTTTATTATAATTTGTGAAAATTGGCTCGAGATTAATTTCCGGAAATGGTTTTTGCATTTCTTGCTGGCTTGCTAAAGCTGTATTGTTCAATAATAAATTGACCTCGCTTTGCTTTTGTTCCATAACTGCCATAACACTGGCATCTCCGATTTTTTTTACAAAATCTTTGGACACATAAAAACGGGAAGACGGCGGAGGTGTAATTTCAAGCCATTTGTTATTCTTAGGGCTAATCGTTCCATTCACAACATCCCCTGCATTTAATTGAGCGATAGTTGGGGCATCCATGTCGGGTTCCAGACGCACATTTACGCGATTTGCTTCTACGACATTGTCCAGGATATACGTGCGAAATACATATGCTTTGATCTCTGAAGGAGGCTGCACGGCATAAAAATCGTCTGTCTCCCCGACAACGACCACAAGATCCCCCTGGTTTAACTCTTTTAAAATGGGAGATTCTACGTTAGGCATTTGTCTTAGACGTACTTTGTTTTTAATGATCTTGCCTGTAAAGGCCTCAAAGGGTTTTGCGGGAGTTTGCGGATTTGAAGGTTCAGTAGTTTGAGAAGGAGTAATTTGAGCATTATTTACACGATCGGTTTCAGAAACACCTTGCAAGTTGATGCATATCGGTTGAGTAAAAAGTAGAACACACGCGCAAATTTTAACAAACGGTTTCATATTAAAACTCCTAAGATATTCTAGAACCTGTTTTTTATTTAATCAAGTGAGAAGGGGGTGGTTCTAATGATTGCCAGTCTAAAGTTTCTGCTTTTTTATGACAAGCGGATTTGTTGAGAAGAACAGGGCATGGAAATCAAATCGCTTTTTTAAATTAATCACAGAGAGAAAAAAACAGGATAAGCAGGATAGGCAAGATAAATTTTAAAAAAAATATCCTGCCAATCCTGCTTATCTTGTTTTTATTTTTATCGACTTTAGCTCTTGAGAACAGCTAAAATGTGTTCGCATCCTGTAATTCCACAGGTGCAGCCAATGGGATGACCTAAGTGCACACTATACTTTTCACCTGCATCCAGGCGATTAATAACCGAGTAGAACATACCTTCTGTTTGAACAATATCCCACTGTTGGAATTTAAGGTCTTTTTCTGTGACAATTTCTTCCTTTGGTTGCGTAAGGGAAATGGGTTCTTGGTTATGTATTGCCCGGGCTATTTGACAATGGGTACAGTTACAATGAGGCTCTGCCTGGGGAAGGTTTTGAATGTCATCTGAAGCGACAATTTTTGCCACCTGAGCGATTTTATTGATGATCTCCTTGGGAATATTAGGCATATGGGCGTGAGCCGGATTATGCTGCATGGCAGAACTCATTGATTCCATATTATCGAGATTAAATCGTAACACTTCTGTATGCATAATAGTCTCTTCCTGCTGGGGTGCCCCGGGGAGATAAGGTAGGGAGCCGATTTGTAAAATTTGATAAGGAATCGACGGGGGGGAGGTATTCATTGATTCATGGGTTAAATATTCGAGATGGGCTTTAAAAATCATTTCATTGACTTCAGTTGGCAAACCTGCAATGGCAACTGTTTCTCCGTTGAGCATTGAAATATGAAGCATCTCATCCCTGAAAAAAATCGTGCTTACTTCTGACCAACTTGTTGAAATAAAGGGAGGTAAATGTAAAATTTTTTGATTGATTTTCATAAGGTACTCCTTTCAGTTATTAGTGTTTGCACACAATTCTCCCATGCATTTGGTTTGATATATCATCTTATCAAATTCATTACAATTCTGTCAAGGGTTCTTTGATGAAGTTAGCAATTAACGAGTTTGAGTGCTGAATTTCTTCAGTTTGAACATTTCACTTGGGGTTAAATTAATAGTCAATATAAGATTTGAAAAATATATATACAACAAAATGATGAATTGCTCTATTGGAGTTATAGGTAATTGAATGCGCTCACGAGCACGAAAACTTTTCCAAATGAAGGACTTATAAATGACAAAAAAAACTTTTGTTCTCGACACTAATGTCTTATTGCACGACCCGGAGTCTGTGACTAAATTTGCACAACATCATGTGGTTATTCCCGTTACAGTTCTCGAAGAACTTGATAAAATGAAAAGGCTCCCAAATGATTTGGGAAAAAATTCCAGAGCTGTGTTCAGACTTCTCGACTCCCTTCCCTCGATCGGGAAAGGAGACTTGCACAGAGGGGTCCATCTTGAATCTGGAACAACAGTCCGGATCCAGTTAGAAATGAAAATGGACTCTTCTACCGAACTTTCTTTGGCCGTCAATGATAATCGCATTCTCATGACAGCTCTTTATTTGCATGAAAAGGGGGAGAAAGTCATTTTTGTTTCAAAGGATTTTGCAGCAAGAATCAAAGCAGAGGCTCTAGGCCTTAAGGCGCAAGATTATGAAAATCTTAAATACGCCTTTGAAACGATTTATAAGGGAATTAAAAGAATTGAAACGACAAAACAGGAAATCGATTTATTTTATAAAGACTCAACACTTGTTCTTCCGGGAGTCACTTGCCATCCTAATGAATATTTGGTAATGACCTCCCCCGAAAACTCTTCAGCTGTCGGGAAGTATGATTTGCAAAATCAAATGGTCCAACCATTGCTCAAAACACCCCATTTATGGGGTATTAAACCGCGCAATGTCGAGCAGAGGTGTGCTGTCGATCTTTTAATGCGCGATGATATTAAACTCGTTACCTTGATCGGGCAGGCTGGTACCGGAAAGACACTTTTAGCTTTAGCTTGCGGACTGCGTAAGGTTTTTGATGAAAATCTCTATTCCCGAATTTTAGTGAGCCGTCCCGTAATCCCTCTTGGAAGGGACATTGGTTATCTTCCGGGAACAAAGGAGGAAAAATTATTCAACTGGATGCAGCCGATTTATGACAATCTGGAATTTTTATGTGAATCGCATGGCCATCATTCGGATGAAACATTGCAATGGGTCATGGAAAGTAAAAAAATTGAGATGGAGGCTGTAACTTATATCAGAGGCAGGTCTTTGCCAAAGATGTATATCATTGTCGATGAAGCGCAAAACTTGACCCCGCATGAGGTAAAAACGATTATTTCCCGCGCAGGCGAGGGGACTAAGGTCATTTTGACCGGAGATCCAACGCAAATCGATAACCCTTATCTGGATAAAGACTCAAATGGTTTAACATTTGCTATTGGCAAGTTTAGCTCTTACAAGATATATGGACACGTTTATTTGGAAAAAACAGAACGTTCTGAACTCGCAGCCTTAGCTGCCGAAATTTTATAAAGGAAAGGTGGCGTTTTTACAGTCATCAGTTCTAAGAGGTAATTGCAAAAGTCTTAGATTATTCAGAGCCAAGGAAATCTCAACGCAAAGGCGCAAAGATTAAAAGGCGCACTTGGCTTTTTTGTGTGGAATATTGGATCTTTTGCATAATTCATTTCTTGCCCGTGCCCTTGACCGAACCGTGTTCCTGTTTTTTGTTATATGGACAATGGACTTCATGGACTTCATGGACGATATGGACGACATGGACAAATTGTCCATATCGTCCATGCCGTCCATGAAGTCCATGTCGTCCATGTCCATAATACAAAGCGGGCAAGGGCACGGGCAAGGAAGTGAATTATGCAAGAAGTCTATTATCAATTGCTCTTAATAACTAAAGACTTTGAAAGAGGTCTAATCGCCTTTTAAAAGTCATTCAAACTTTTGCAACTCTGGCGGCAAGGCGCATTTTAGTGCGGCTGGCTTTGTTGATTTTATAAACGCCACGTTTCACCCCTTTATCCATCAAACTATAGAGTGTGTTTAAATTATCCTGGATCTCGGCTGTATTGTTCTTAGGCAAAGAGCTTTCAAATTGGCGCATAGCCGTTCTTACAGATGATTTGAATGCTTTGTTGCGCAATCTGTTTTTTTCGTTTTGAATATCCCTCTTAATGGGTGTCGGACGTTTTGCCGGCCATTTTTTTTCAGCTTCTTTAGACATTGATCCTCAAAAATTAAATAATGTTATAGGTTTTTTGTGCGTTATTCCATGTATACCGAACGTGATTCAAAAATTGGTTTTTGACGGCGTCGGCTTTGCATCAAAATTTTTGTCTTCACTCGTGCCTTGGCCCTTGGCAATGGTCACTCGTTCCAGACGAAAAATTTTGAGCAGCCTCCTTGTCAAAATCCCAACTTTTGAACCACCTTCGGTATAATCAAATCCGAGGTAAGAAACTTATGGGAATAGCACAACTCTCACCAGTCTACCTAAATATCAGATAATTCGTCAAATATAAAAACTGAAAAGTCATTCCCCTTTATCCTTATCGAGGAGTTCTTCAAGTCTGTTCAGCGAATCATTCAATTTTTTACAGGTTTCCTGCTGTTCATCCAATTGCTGTCTTTGCTCTTCCAGACGTGCCCTTTGATCCTGATTATGCTTTGTCAATTGATTCAAAGCCCCTTGCATGCGCAAGGCATCTTCACGAAGGTGCGCTTCTTGTTGGTTTAATCGCGCCTCTTCAGCCCGCAATAGAGTTAAATCTTTTTCAACGCGGCGAATGTCTTCATCCAGGGGTTTTTGCACCTCTTCTTTAAATTGCGATGTCTGATATGTTAAATCTTGGCTTAAGATTCCTAATGCCTTGCTTACCTCGCCGTTGCTTTCTATGGTTTGTTCATTAGATATTTTGATCCCATCTAATGCCGGGATCAAATGCTGTAATTGATCGGTCACGACATCGATCTGATGTTGATGTTCTTCTTCTTTATCTGTCAGATACTGGCTGACTTCCTCTTCGAATAGGTCATCTTGTTCTTTTCGTTTACTGGTCTCTTCACCAAGTATTGCGGTGGTCTCGCGCAATTCACTGATATGCCTCCCTTGCACTTTTTCCGTAGTTTTTAATAATCTTTCTGCTGACCTTTTAATCGCCGCCACTTTTGCAAGTTGGCGGGCTTGAATGGCGACAGCACAGGTACATAATAGACCCAATGCCGGGATTGCGACCACATAGGAAGGGTATTCGTGTGCGACTGCCCAAACAGTTGAAATAGTGGCGCATGTTCCTGCAATGACAGAACAAGGGGAGAAATCGTGAAATCTCGAGCAGTAGGTCATGCGCACATTTTCCATCCTTTGCCTAAGGGGGAGTTGCTGATCCCAGGCTTGAGCACCAGGAGATGGGTCACTAAGATCTGGAGTGAGGTGTTCCACATTACCCAACATATTTACAATCCTTTTTTAATTTTTTCACAATGTTTATTTACTTTATTCGCCAATAAATCTGTTTTTGCAAGCATTGTTTTTGTAAATTTCATTAATTCTTGCATCTCATGTTGCTGACTTTCCGATTGAACTAATAATTTTTGTGTTTCTACATTTTCCAGTTCTAAATTTTGGATCATTTCCGACAGGTTCTTGTTATTTTTTTGTAAATTTGCGATATCGGCCTGCAACTTGACTTCCATGTTGCCATAATCCTTGACGAGTTCTTTCAATTGGAGATTTTCCTGACTTAAGGTTTTAATTTGCTTGTTTAATCCATCCTTGCTTTTAAAGATCAGTTTCATTTTTCCTATATTCTCATCTGAATCGTGATTGACGTTTTTAATCAGTTGTTCTAATTCCTGAATACTTCTTTTTAATTCCTGACACTTTTTTTCTTCCTTGAGGAGTTTATCTTCTGTTATGGAATGTAGAGCCTTGAGATCGGCAATGTGTTGGTTGTGTTGTCTTTGTTCTTCAATTAAGTTGCTTTTAATTTTTTTTTCAATTTCAGACAGTTTTAAAACTTGTTTTTGCTGATCGTCAACCTGGTTTTTCAACTTTTCGTTTGTGGTTGTTAAGCCATCCAGCAGACTGATCTTTCTCGATGTATAGAAAGCCACACTTGAGGTGATTAAAAAGACAACTCCCTGATAAAGAAACATAGGTAAACCTAAGACAATTCCGTTAATTAGAACAACTATAGCTGCCAAGATGCCGACCCCTGCAACATAAAGTGACCAATGGTAATCTTTGTATACGGTCAGCCTATGTCTTAATCCAGTTTCCGGAAGCGGCCTATTAAGTCTTAATAAACTCTCTGAAACTGCATTCATAAACCATTCTCCTCTTAAATTTTGACTATAATTCTCCATATACTACATGTAAATAATTTTTTAATTGTAAAATATGGTTTCGCTGGTGTAGCCTAATTTTTGATTTTCAAAGAAGGTTTTTATGCAAGGCAGGAGAATTTTTCAAATCACAGCGACCGGAATTTTAATTCTCTTTATGGGAATATTAGTGTTTGTTTCCATTATCGCACACTTGCGCCCCTCCGGATCGACACATCAAAATATGTCTCAAGCGCATTTAGTGCGGAAAGTTAAAACAGCTTTTTAATTTTTCTTGAGCTAATACGGGATAAAGTGGTAACATGACAGCTTATCTCTTGAGAAGACGTTTTTCACCGGGGACCTCAGGGAATAGGTCAGTCTGAACCAGGTCAGGACAGGAATGTAGCAGCCTTAAAGATGTTGTCTATGCCTTGAGTTTCTCTCCGGTGTTTTTAAAGTCATTCCCCATCTGCTTTTCAATCTTATATCCAATATCATGTCTTTGGCCGATAAAAAGTACATGGCTGATTCCGGCATGAGGTCTGATTACTTTAGTCAGTTTTTCCAACGCATTCATGACCTGATCGGATTGCCTTAAGAATTGTGCAATTGGGTTAAAACATAAGGCTATTGTTTTCCAAACCCATTTTAAAAATTTGGCATCGCATTTTTTTTGAGGAAATTCAAAAAAACGGCACAATTTATTATAAGAGCTATGGTGGAAAAATACCCATTTCTGAATGGTAAATTCACCTTCAGCCATAGCTTGGAGTTGTTCAAGCGCCTCATCGCTATGCAAATCCAATTCTGTCGAAAAAATGAGATGCCCTGAATTTTTTAAAATTCGGGACAGTTCAATAAACCCTAATTTATAGATAGAGGCAGGAAGAAAGCCGATCACTTCCGTACAGATAACAATATCATAAAAATCATCGTTTAAGCGCGTCATAGGAAAGCAGTCTTGTATGAGAGTGATGTTGCCGTCGTTTTTCTCTTTAAGCCGATTTAGCGCACATTCAGCAACATCAACTGCATCAATCGGGCCGCTGCCTGCTTTACTTAAAAGTTTGGAAATAGTTCCCGTACCACAGCCAATATCGGCAATTCTTTTGTTTCTCACATCGAGTGCAGAGGCAATAGCATGCATGGTTCTTTCAATCCGCGAGCGTTCGATACAATTGCTGTCAGGGTTGAACTGCCCGCTGTTTTGTTCCCATGCCTTCTCCATTTTTTCTTGAATCTCTTCTCTTTGGGTATGCCGGGTACCTGATTTTTTTCTTGAGGCCGCAGGCTGCGTATGTTTTTCCTGTATAACTTTTAGTCGATCGTTGAGCATTGGACCTCTTGTTTTTCAGGGAGCAATTAAATCTGCTGGGTAGCCAGGGCGTCCCCGCCCTGGATCGTGCGTTACGCTAAATGTCTTTTGGCGTACAGCTACCAGGGCGGGGACGCCCTGGCTACCCCTAGTTAACCCCCCACTTTTAATTGCACCCTGTTTTTCATGTTGCAAGAAAACTTTGCATCGCTTAATTTAGGAAGGGGTCTTCCTGTGGTTCAAATAATATACCGAAGGTGGTTCAAAAATTGGGATTTTGACAAGGAGGCTGCTCAAAATTTTTCGTCTGGAACGAGTGACCATTGCCTATGGCAAGGCACGAGTGAAGACAAAAATTTTGATGCAAAGCCGACGCCGTCAAAAACCAATTTTTGAATCACGTTCGGTATAAATAAATTTACCTTTATTGTTTTTAAAATGACAACGCTAAAAATTTGGCCAGCTGCGAGCGGGGCCTTGCTCATTATGGGCACTTGCATCGGGGCCGGAATGTTGGCGCTGCCTGTGGTTACAGGAGTGGCCGGTTTTCTCCCTGCAATAGCCATCAATTTGTTATGTTGTCTCTTTATGATGGCGACCGGATTGCTATTTTTAGAGGCCATATTATGGATGAAAGTGGGGGTAAATGTTTTGACCCTTGCTCACCATTTCCTGGGGTTTGCGGGAAAATTAGTCGGTGGTGTTTCCTTCCTTTTTCTTTATTATTGTTTAGAAGTTTCGTATTGTTCCGGCGGCGCTCCCATTTTATCGAAACTCATTTATGAGGCAAGCAGGATTACTGTCGAAGGTCCCTACAGTTATGTATTGTTCACTTGTCTTTTCGGATACATTATCTATTTAGGTACGCATGCCTTAAACCGGGTGAATTGGATTTTAATGGTGGGTTTGATCTTGTCTTTTATTTTGTTGATTGCTTTGGGATCAGGTCTTGTGGAAATGAAATTGTTAAAACGGTCAAATTGGACTCTTGCGTTAGCTGCAGCCCCTACTCTTTTTGGAGCTTATGGTTATCATAACCTTCTCCCATCCTTATCTGATTATCTAAAGCAGAATGTGCAGGCTTTACGAATATCGATTATTGCCGGAACATTGATTCCGTTCCTTATTTATTCCATATGGCAATGGTTGATTATCGGGACGCTGTCTTTGGAGCAAATCGAACACGCTGACTTAATTGGGGAACCGATCACACAAACCCTTCACGCTTATGTAGGGAATGTGTGGGTGAGCACGCTCGGGGAATTATTTGGCTTTTTCGCTTTAGTCACTTCCTTTTTAGGGGTTTCCCTCTCCATGGTCGACTTTTTAGCAGATGGGTTGAAAGTTGAACGGGAAGGAACAAATCGCATTTTTTTATGTTTGGCAGTGTTTGTTCCCCCGGTCATATTCGCCGCCTCCTACCCGGGTATTTTCATCGAAGCTATTGGAATTGCCGGAGGGATTGGAGAAGCGATATTAAATGGGCTTTTGCCAATCGGGATGGTATGGGTTGGACGCTATCATATGCACCTATCCTCATCCAATCCGCTTTTTGGAGGCAGGTTTATGCTGGTCGTGTTATTTTTTATTACATTGCTTATTATGGGAATTGAGATACGCCATCTCATGGTACATTGATATGAAGCAAAACAAGGTACAAAAAATTCTGACAAAAATTGAAGCCGATAAAGAGCTTCTCCAAAAGCTCGTTATCGGGACAAATGATGAAAAAACCATCACAGTTGGTTGCGGTATCTTGCAGGAATTGGCAACACTCTATCCATTATTTAAAGAACAGTCGTCAGATCAGACTATCATTAAGGAAAATTTCTTAGGGATTTATCTTCATCTCCTTAAAGTTCCAACGCTTTTGGAAAGCGAACTTTTTGAGAGAATGTCCACATCGCAAGGCATCAAGCCTTTTGCAGCAGATCTAAAAGTTCTTCATTATCAATGTGCCGCGTTAGCTCAAAGGCAAAATCAACAATTGCTTCTTGGATACCATTTGCGTAAAGTGGTGCAGATGGATCCTTCGGCCCAAAGCTGCCAGGACCTGTCGCAGTATTATATGGACAATAATGAATTGACATCCGCATTGCTGGCTCTTAAACATTACACCGGCCCCTTTGTTCCGCAAGTGTTTTATCAAAAATTGTATTGTCTGAACAAGATGTGTGATTTCAAAGCAATTGAAAATGAAATTCCGAAATTAAAAGAACTTTTGGATGAAGGCAACTCCGATTGCATTGTACTTTTTCTGAAATGGATCGGACTCGATAATGCGACGGTCTTCAAGGTGACAAAAAACTACCAAAGATCAAGGGAAGGCAGACAGGATTTTGTATTTAAGGGGACACGGGATCATCATAAACCTGTGCGTTTGGGCTATATCGGTTCAAACTTTACGATGCATGCTCAATCGATTCAATTCGGCAATTCGTTTTTTAAAAAACATAATAAAAATTTTGAACTTTACGTATATTCGTTAAGACCAGGCGCAAATACAGCTGAAGAGGATCTTGTCAAAGCGCAAGTAGACCATTATGAAGATTGTAAATACCTTTCCGATGAAGAGGTTGTACAAAAAATCCGTGCCGACCAGATCGATATTATCGTTAATTGTAATGGCCACGCCGATGATAGGCGCCCCTATGAGATATTGTGCAGAAGGGTGGCTCCCATTCAAATCGATTATCTTGGATATCCGGGAACGAGCGGTTCTACTTACATCGATTATTATATTGGAGATCCTGTCAGTACTCCTCCCGACAGCCTCGCCCGTTATTTTACGGAAAAACTCATCCTGTTGCCTCACACGTATCAAATTACAGAGCATTCTGAAACGTATCCCGATTTACCTCTGGAGAAGCTGTCATCTTCACTAAGCAGCGATTTTATTTATGATCTTATTGTAAAACGGGGAGATTCGTTTCGTCAGCAGGTTCTCGAATTTATTCGAAAACATATCATCGATGAAGTGCGCTATCTTTATATGGACTTGCACAAAGGGGAAGCCCCTTTAACTTCTTTTGAACATCAGGTGCAATGGCTTGAGGTTCAAAAAAATAATAAAAAAATCCCGCAACTGTACCTGGATAAATTTGCACGCTGCATTACGCTTTTTAATCAGCTGTTACGGGTTCTCGATGGAAATACCGATGCATTAAAAGCGATTTACAAAACATATGTCAGCAAGATTGTCCCGCCGGAAAGTTTTGTGAAGGGGCGTTTTGTGTTCGGTTCATTGAACCATCATGTCAAGCTCAGCCGTAAGGATATTGAATGCTGGAATCAGATTTTAAAACAGGTAAAAAATTCGGTTTTAATTCTTTTTCTTATGTTCTCGCACGAACCGCAAGCCAATGTTCTTCAATATTTTGACTTAGCTGTTCAGGACCGGATCTATTTTGTCGGAGCCGCGCCCAAATGGCTTCACCTTCAACGTTTAAGAGCTATTGACTGCGTTCTCGATTCCTTTTATTATGGTGCCCACACAACAGCAGGGGATGCGATTTGGGCTCAGGTTCCTTTAGTCACGTGTTCAGGAAGCGCCATGGAATCGAGAGTCTGCTCGAGCATGCTTTATGCTGCGGGTTTACCAGAACTTGTTTCTAAAGATATGCAAGGGTACATCGAGTGTGCTATAAAATGCGCAACCGACCTTAAGTTCTACCAGCAGATTTTATCCCGGATGAGGCAAGCGAGGAAATCGCCGCTTTTCGACCGGGATGCCTATATTCAGGATCTATGCTCCGGGTATAAAATGGCCTGGGAGCGATTTTGCGAGGGCAAAGAGCCTTCTCATATTCTGGTAAAATGAATATGGAAGAAGTTATTGGCTATATCGAACGCATTACTTTTCAAAACAGTGAAAGCGGATATACCGTCGCGCAGATTAAAATTAAATCTTTAATTGATCTTTGCTGTCTTGTAGGCAAGATGCCGGGGTTGAAACCTGGGGAAACGGTGCGTTGCCAGGGTAAATGGCAACGGCACCTTATTTATGGACAGCAATTTTGTGTTGAGTCGTATGATGTTGAGGCCCCAGCTGACGTCATTGGAATAAAAAAATATTTGGGGTCAGGGTTGATCAAAGGGATCGGCCAAAAATATGCTGCGCGCATTGTCGATACATTTGGGGAAGAAACACTCAACATCATCGATCATCAGCCGGAAAAGTTACTCGAAGTGCAAGGGTTAGGAAAAAAACGTCTCGAGCTGATCAAAAACTGCTGGTTGGAGCAAAAATCGATTCGGGATGTCATGGTCTTTTTGCAGGGGCATGGGGTAAGCCCCGCCTTTGCCCAAAAAATTTTTAAAAACTATGGGCCGCAAAGTGTAAAAAAGGTCACGGAAAATCCTTATAAACTTGCACGGGATATCCATGGGATCGGTTTTAAAATCGCCGACGATATTGCGCAAAATCTAGGAATTGCGAAAGATTCGAGCGCGCGCATTGAGGCCGGCATAGAACATATTCTTTCCGAAAATTCCAATGAGGGGCATGTATGCTGCCCTCTCCCTAAGCTTACAAAGGATGCCGCGGCTCTTTTGGAATGTTCATCCGAAGCGGTATTATCCGCTCTGCAAGGTCTTCAGGAAAATAAACATATAAAAATTGAAGCCATGGTTCACCAGGGCGAACCAGTCGCATATGCCTGGTTGAATTATCTTTTTTTGTCGGAGTTAGGGATTGCGCGCCAGTTATTGAGGCTGCATCAGGGCAAGTCAACTTTGCGCAGCATCGACATAAGTAAAGCATTAATTTGGGTGCAGGAAAAACTGAAAATTACCTTGGCTGAAAATCAAAAACAAGCTGTCGAAAGCGCCATGAAGGAGAAAGTGCAAATCATTACCGGAGGACCTGGAACGGGAAAAAGCACGATCACAAAGGCAATTCTTGCCATTGCAGAGCACCTGACCTCTAAAATTATTTTAAGCGCGCCCACAGGTCGTGCGGCAAAACGGATGACAGAAATTACGGGACAAAAAGCCAGGACCATCCATAGTCTCTTGGAATATAATTTTAAAAAAGGTCAATTCTTAAAGGGATATGATAATCCTTTAGACTGCGACCTCATTATTGTCGATGAGGCGAGCATGATCGACACCTCATTGATGTATTCCTTATTAAAAGCTGTTCCCACACATGCCCGGATTATTTTTGTCGGTGACATAAATCAGCTGCCGAGCGTTGGTGCCGGCAATGTCTTAAAGGATATGATCTCTTCGCAAAAAATTCCTCTGACGGCATTAAATGAAATTTTTCGGCAGGCGGCGGGTTCAAAGATCATCACTAATGCCCATAAAGTGAATTCAGGAATCTTTCCCGATTTGCACAATGCCAATGACGGCGATTTCTTTTTTATCGATGCTCCGACCCCGGAAGCAGTTTTGAGAGATGTCGTTACCCTTGTCGCAGAACGTCTTCCAAAAAAATACCGTCTGAATGCCTTTGACGATATTCAAGTCTTGTCTCCGATGCGCAGAGGCATCATCGGCACTGAAAACTTGAACCTTGCCCTGCAGGAGAGACTAAATCCTGATGGAAAAGACTCTATTCTTTGGGCGGGGAGGCATTTTTTTACGGGCGATAAGGTGATGCAAATCCGCAACGATTATAAACGGGAAGTCTACAACGGCGATATTGGGCGTATTGCTTCTATCGATCATGAGGAAAAACAAGTGATCGTCATTATAGATGACAAGGAAGTGATTTATGATTTTTCCGATTTAGATCAACTTGTTCTTGCCTATGCTGTTTCGATCCATAAATATCAGGGCAGTGAATCGACCTGCGTGGTCATTCCGATCCATACAACCCATTTTAAGTTATTGAGCCGTAATATCCTTTACACAGGAATTACCCGTGGTAAAAAGCTCGTCTGCCTGGTCGGAACTAAACAGGCCGTTGGGATGGCAGTGAAAAATGATGAAGTAAAGGGACGCTACACAGGTTTAAAAGAGGTATTAAATGAAATGTTCTCTTATAATCTGAACAGACAATTCCCTCTATGATAAAAAATAAACTTACCTTTTTAATCCTTATCTTTTGTTTAACCCTGGCAGCCTTTCTGAAAGAGCCGGCAACTGATGGGCAATCCGCACAGCCTGTTTCTTCGCTTAAGCTAAAAACCGATAGCCAATCTGGTGGTCCTTTTGGAGAAGTCCCAGCCGCCAAAGGTGGTCAAGGAACTAACGGAAGGACCACTAAAGCTGCCGAATTCTTTGCCAACCAAAATGGCGATGATCTATTGCATTTATATACAGATGCGATCAAACAGGCAAAGTTTTCAGTTTTATTGATCGTTTATTCATTAACCGATGCCAATATCATTAACTGTCTGAAGGAGAGTAAAGATAAGGGAGTTGCCGTTAAAGTGATTTGCGATGCCGAAGCTACACCCCTTATTTCTTCTAAACTTGGAAAGAAAGTTCCCGCTTTACGCCGTTTCGGGCCCGGATTGATGCATCAAAAAATTCTTGTGATCGACCGCCGCATCGTGCTGATTGGCTCTGCTAATATGACCAAGGAATCTCTTAAAGTTCATGGAAATCTCGTAGTTAAGATTGAAAATGAAGAGATTGCAAATGATATTTGGACAAAGGCCCTCTCTATAAAAAGAGAAAACAGGAGTAAAGATTATTTAAAAACTGAATATGAAGTTGCCGGCCAAAAAATTGAATTATGGTTTCTCCCTGACAATCCCGATGCTGTGGAAAAAATCAAAACTTTGATCCGTTCCGCCAAAAAAACAATCCGGGTCGCTATGTTTACCTGGACCCGTACAGATCTGGCTCAGGAGATTATTTGCGCTTCGAAGCTAGGGATTGATGCAAAAGTGGCAATCGATTATTATTCGGCTAAGGGTGCAAGCGCTAAAGTTGTAAAGTTATTTAAAGAAAATGGCATTCCTGTCTATACAACCAAAGGCGGTCCGCTGCTGCATCATAAGTTTATGTGCATCGATTCCTCAACTCTCGTTGAGGGTTCTGCCAATTGGACAAAACGCGCCTTTACGGAAAATGACGACTGCTTCCTTGTGATCCATCGCCTTAAACCGCCTCAGGTGCGATCGATAGAACAGTTATGGAATACGATTCAGTCCGATGCGATGTGTAAACAAGAGTAAAATGTAACAGAGGTTTAATGAAAATAGCCCTGATAGGTTATGGAAAGATGGGGCAATTGGTGGAACGCGCAGCGTTAACGGCAAACCATACAGTCTCTGTGATCATCGATCCGAAACAGCCGGTAAAAAAAATTACCCCCGACGTACTTGCCGATGCTGATGTCTGCATCGACTTTACTAAAGAGTCCCAAGTGGTTGAAAATATTTTGGCTGTTGCAAGACTTGGGTTACCGGTTGTCGTTGGCACTACAGGTTGGTTGGACCGTCTTGACGAAGTGAAAAGGATTGTGCAGCAATCGGACATTGGCCTCCTTTATTCTCCTAATTTTTCAATGGGGGTGTATTTATATCTTAAGATGTTGAAACAAGCAGGCGCCCTTATTGCCGGTTTTGAAGAGTATGATGTTTCCGGATTTGAAATTCATCACAATCAAAAACTCGATAACCCGTCAGGGACGGCACATGCTATTGCCGATTGCCTAAACCGGCAAATCAAGCGCAAAAAAGACACGATACGTTTAACTGGGATCCGTGTGGGCTATGTTCCCGGCACCCATACCGTTATTTTTGATTCACCTCACGACTCCATTACGATCACCCATACAGCAAAAAACCGGGAAGGGTTTGCCAGGGGCGCTATTAAAGCGGCCGAATGGCTCGTAGGAAAAAAAGGATTTTTTACATTAGAGGACATGTATGAAAAAAATTAAAGGACTGTATACGGCATTGGTTACCCCGTTTGATGATGAAATGAAGCTCGATGAAGAGGGGTTAAGGCATTTGATACAAAGACAGCTAAAAGCACATGTAGATGGAATCACCATCATCGGATCGACAGGAGAAGCTCCTACTTTGACCAGGAATGAAAAAATTCGCATGATTCAAATTGCGCGTGAAGAAATTCAGGATAAATGCGAGCTCATGGTTGGCACCGGAACTTATGACACAAGGCAGGTGATCGAAGAGACATGTTTGGCAAGTGAGCTTGGTGCAGATTCAGCGCTCGTTGTGACTCCTTACTACAATAAACCCTCTCAAGAGGGATTGTATCGGCATTTTAAAGCAATTACCGAGGAAACACAGCTTCCTCTGATGATTTATAATAATCCGGGAAGAACTGCTTTCAATCTGGATCGGAGCACTTTGGAGCGTCTCATGGATATCCCTTCCATTGTGGGGATCAAGGAAAGTGCAAGTTCCATGTCGCAAATCAGCGAGTTCGTTGAAATAGTACGCAAAGCGAGGCCAAGTTTTAGCATTATGAGCGGCAACGACATCGAAACACTGCCCTTAATGGCCTATGGGGGAGATGGTGTCATTTCTGTATTGAGCAACCTGTTGCCAAAAGAGGTAAAAGCCCTTGTCGATGCCATTGACGGAGAAAACTATTCCTTGGCAAGGGAAATTCACTATCAGCTTGCGAAAGTTTTCAAAATTATTTTCATCGAGACTAATCCAGCTCCCATTAAGGCTGCTTTGGCTATGTATGGCTTTATATCGGGTAAATGCCGGTTGCCTCTTTGCGAATTATCCAAAGAAAATGAGTGTTTGCTTGCAGATGTGCTTAAGACTAAGGTGGCGACTTGAGTGAGTGGTGTAAAGGCGAGCTGTCTCTCTTAAAGAGCTAAGAACTGTTGGCGTTAGGGGTAAGTGCAATATTTTTTGCTTTGCTGCCTCAATACGAATCAGACAATTTGCAATCTTTGATGAAATGATATAATTTGGCTCAAACTTTATCGGCATAATAACGGCATTTTATCTGCATTAGGTGATGCTTCTATTATGCAGATAAAATGCAGAAAAAGCAAGGAATCCTTTCTCATAAGGCAATATTTGGAACTCAAGGCATTTGTATGTAATTTAATTGCAATTCTATAAAATTTTTACTATAATACAAGTAGAGTCTTCTATAAACAGGAGATAGTTATGAACCCGATTTCTAATCCCAACCAGGTTTTTTCACACGATGCGGTAAAATATGTCTATCAGGAACCCGATGTCCGGATGGTTAATCCACCACGATTAAATGTAAAACCGTTCAAAATCGAGCCACCCGAAAAGACCAAAGACGTGAATAAGAAGAAGGAAAAAGAGAAAAAGAAAAAACCTTTTTCATGACTTCCTGATCTTTTGTATCCTCTTATCTCATGCTGATCCTGTTCTTTTTCTTTGCATCAAAACATCGATTCCAGTTATACTTCACGGGTATAGATTGAAGTTTTTAAAAACCTGTCTATGCCTGTTTCTAGCAATAAATCTCTTAAGGAAAGATGGCTGAGTGGTCGAAAGCACGTCCCTGCTAAGGACGCATACTCGCAAGGGTATCGAGGGTTCGAATCCCTCTCTTTCCAACATTTGCGGTGAGATTTTTGAACCGGTTCTAGTTTGTCGTTAGTCACCAATTAATGATCAAAGGGTGTGATGCAGGAAAGAGGAGAATTTTTGTTTCTTCTATAGATATTAAAGTCATTATCCAGGGTCAAAATTTTTGCATCTTCATAAAGTTCTGACATTCTGACCAAACATGCATCAGCAAGCGACATTGGAACATCCTGGTACTTAAGAATAAGCTGCTTTAATGCTTTTGCTTCAACATTAAGATTAAATTCGGTTTGAATTACATTGCGTTCGATCATTTCTAAAATAATCTCCCGACCGCCAGCAATATGTCTCATTAAAAAACACGCTTCAGAAATAACGGCCTGACAGGTCAGTACAGGCGGTGCAATTTCTTGAAAACGTTTCTTCGCCCATCCATGATATTTGTCTTTCTGATTGATGTAAGCAACTAATGGCCCTGTATCGAGAATAATAAAATCCTTCATTGCCCATAACCTTCTAAATAGGAAGAATTCTCTGAGAGATCTTCCGGGCCGCTGACCGCACCGCACAAATCTTTAGATAGTGAATATAAACTGGTATGAGAGGTTAAACCTTTCTGTTCCAAGTAAAACTCAAGTGCCTGACGCAGCAAGTCCGATTTAGATATTTTTCTTCCGCTTGATTCTCCTCTTAATTTTTTAGCCAGTTTTTCTGGACATTTGAAAGTAATAGTTTCCATAAGATCCTTCCCTTGGTATTACGCATCTAATATAATTGTATTACTTTCTACTATTTTTTGCCAGGAATGATTTTTTCTAAAGAACATACCAGGGAACAGCCGGCACCGCTGTATTGATTTGCAATGAATGATCTCCGCAATAGACTAAAAAACCAGATTCTGCAGGGTTTTTCTCAAGGGACAGCCAGCGTTCAATTCCCTTTTTTAAATCGGAAATGTAAGACCTCGATAGTTTAAATTCGATAGGAAAACTCCTTATTCCGTCATGAATCAACAGATCAACTTCATTACCGGATTGGTCCCTCCAGAAATAGAGAGGTGGTATCTCACCTAAATTATAAAAACGCTTGAAACATTCACTGATCATGAAATTTTCGAAGATTGATCCCATTAGCGGGTGAGCTTTTAAATGTTCCACACTCCTAATGGACAGCAGATGGCATAATAACCCTGTATCGACAAAATAAATTTTTGGTGTTTTCACTATCCTTTTTGAAAAATTCTCAAAATAAGGAGAGAGAATATAAATCAAGCCGCTTGTCTCTAAAATAGAAATCCATTCCTTGATCGTTGGAACAGAAACGCCAATCGAATTGCCAATATTTGCATAGTTCATCAATTGGCCAGATTGAGATGCAGTCATTTTCAAAAAATGGGAAAATAAACGTAAATTCTTCACTCTCAATAAATTACGAACATCTCTTTCCACGTAAGTCAAGAGATAATTTTCATACCACTTGTAACTGTCAATATGTTTGTCATGAATGCGTGGATAGAATCCCTTCCAGATTATTTGATATAGTTGCTCCTGATCAATTTTTGTTCTATGGGAATGTCTGATGCGAAAAACTGATGTAAAATCAGAGTCTGCAGGGTATTCATAAAGTTCAGTGTAGGTTAGAGGGAATAACTTAAAAGTTACAATGCGTCCTGCAAGAGACTGCGTGATGTTCTCAATTAACAAAAATTGCGATGACCCTGTAAGAATATACTGTGCAGGATCTTGCCTGGTATCTACAAGTTCTTGTAAATAGGGAAATAATTCTGGTACTCGCTGCACTTCATCGAGGATCAAATACTGCCCATGGTCCTGGAAAAATCCCCTGGGATCTTCTGCAGCCTGTTGCCTAAAATCAAGATTTTCAAGAGAGATATACTTGTAAGATGGAAAAAGAGCCTGGGCTAATGTTGTTTTACCACTTTGACGAGGACCAACAAGAGCCAAAATAGGATATTCTTTCGAATACTTTAAAATATATGGGGCAATATGTCTAGGTATCATATTTGACAAATATAAAGTGCTACTTTAAATCTGTCAAATAAAAACGGGCTTTCTATACAAACAAATCCGTTGCAGTGTTTCCGGATATTAATCCCTCTATAAAGCCAAAGTGTTTATCGTGGGTGCAGACAACACATCCATGTTCCAGGGCCTGAGATGCGATCCACATATCATTTGTCGGGATAGGTTTACCTTTGTTTTTAAGAGAGCAATAAATTTGCGAAAAGAAATGGGAAGTATCCAGCGTGACAGGATAAATCGTTATTCGGGCCGATTCCAAAAATTTTTGTAATTCGATTTTATTTTGTTTAATTTTGCTACCACCTTCAAACCCTGCAATTAACTCCCCAATAACAATAGGGCTTATGCATATAGATTCAGCTGTTTGGATAATTTCAATAATTGCTGTTTCATTTCTCTTAAAAGAGGCATAAGCATTGGTATCTAATAGAACAGGCCTCATAACCAAAGATCCTTATCAATGTTTTCAAACGGCTTTATATTGTCGTCGAATTCTTTTTTTTCTTTTTCACTCCATGTTCCGGCGAGGTAATCCAGATCATGGAAAAAAGCCTTTTCTATTGGATAGGCAATACCAAGACCTTGGTCGATGATCTTTAAAATTAATGAATTGATACTGATTTTTTGTTTCATTGCTTTTTTTTTCAGTAAAAGCATGACTTCAGGGGCAATCTTTCTAAGATTAAAGCTGGAAGCAGGCATAAATACCTCTATGTGATATCACTCTAATACCAATGATAATATCAATGGACATTTATGTCAACATGCTATTATGGAAATAAGTCTAATATGCAAAAATAATTGACGTTGAAATGTATATATGCTATACCACGCGCGGACCGTTGTATTTTTATAGGAATCGCAATGACAAAAAAAGAGCTGCCAGATCAACAGAATCCGGAGGATTTTTCCTTGCAGGATAATTCGCTTGGGGCCAACAAAGAAGGCAATGAGGAAACTCTTACCCCTGATCCAAAAACAACGCATCAGAAGATCTCACTGAAAGATTTTTATTCCAGTGATTATCACGAAGAACATGAGATCCATTCGATAAGTGATGCGGCTGTAGGGCGGATAGATTCCATTAAAAGCTTCATTAATTGGCATGTTTTAAAAGCAATTCTCGTTTTTTCCACAGTACTGGCCTTTGCTTTTGGAGTGTTTTATCTTTGGGCGTTTTATCAGAATGACAAAGAGACAATTTATGCGGCAAAACACGTGACAGATATCGCTATGGCCTTAACGCAGGCCAGGCTAAAAAATATTCATCCACAAAACCAAAACTGGTCCGATCCGGAATTTATCAGGAACAATTTAAAATCGGTCTTAGGATCGGAATATTCTTCGCAAATAGACGTCGATCCAAACGGTCAGTTTCTGAATTGTCCTTACATGTTAAGAATTTATACTGGAAACCATCTTTCTCATTTTTTAGTGATTGCTCAGCCAAATCCTAACTTGCTCCAGTGGTTAATCACCAAAGCTTGTGTTGTCGTCGACTCAAATGTGATGAAACTGCATAAGATCACCGATGTAAAAACGCTTAACCGCCTCTTGGCAGAGTCCAATTCTTTAGACGGGACAAATGCATCAGAAATTAGTGCATTTGTCAAAAGCGGGGAGCAAATTCACTTAACCCAATTAAAGTCAAAAAATAACAAGGAACAGTATCTCCCTCCAAAAGTTCTAGCCTTAAGCTATCCCGATGCAGGGGACCTTATTTATAATGCCCCCCGTTATTATCCGTTAGGGCAGAACCTCATCAAACAAGCACATGAGCTGGCAAAAACCCCTGCAGATGTCCACGAAGCTGCACTCTTTATGCATGAACTGTCTTCTTTGGGACAATTAAAAAATATGGTCCTTTATTCCTGCAATGGAATCCGCGATGCCATTCAATTGCAAAAAACAATGAATATATTAGCCCCTGAAGAAAAGTTCTTAATCGGCTACCTTATGCATCAGCCGGGTGGCCTGATTGGAAGCTCGCATTTACTGGTCGACGATGAATCTTCAGAAATCGCATCTCAGGATATTTCTCAAGGTATTTTATTTGAAAAGAGCTTGTACAGTTCTTCCCATATAGATGCTCCTCTCCATGATAAAGAATTAAGCGGTTTAAACGAAGATGTAGATACAATATTTGCGGTAAATGAACCACCTTCAAGCGCTTCAAAGGCCGACTTAAAGGACCCAATTTATTTGTACTTATCCGGCATTGTTGCTTTTCGTCAAAAAGCGCTTAAACCGGTCACTCTTGAGATGATTGCATTGCTGAATAAACAGATGGAGGTGCCCCAGTCTAAATTTACGGAAAAAATCTCCTATCTGCAAAATAAGTGCCTGCTTTTGAATGCACAGCAGCAACAAGAGATGGAAAAACATTTGGATCATATCATAGAAACCTATAATTATTTACCTTGTTATCGCCTTGTTGAACTTATACAGGCAGCAAAAGTTTACCCGGCGTTTAAGGAGTATTTACTTAAAAGAAATCAAAACCATCCCATTTCCAAATCAAAAATGGAGGAATTAGACAATCTCATTGAAGAAATCAAATCGGTTACCGACTGGGCCAGCTTAAAAGTAGCCATCGAAAAGCTTTTCCAATTGCTTCAACTAAATAATTTTCCCGATGAGGAATTATTGATTTCTTATCAAAGCAGTGTTCGCTCCGCAACGACCCAAAAATTAAATGACTTTTTGCTTTCTTCGACCCCTGTGATTCCCATCAATGCCTTTACAAAAGAAAACAAAGTAATATTGCAAGATATTCTGAACCATTCGTGGATTGTCGATAGTTATATGTATAATTTTTATCTGGCTGAATTTGATGAACATGCTGATGTTCTTAATGATGAAGAATAAGAAAAGAAAAAAAATATAAAATAAACATAGACGATAAAACGTAAATCTGAGACAATAAAATTATGTACAAACCTAAGTGAGGATGTTGATCTATATAAAGGCACTTTTTGGAAATTTATTTTTGGGGTAAATGTATCCATTTTTCCCAATTAGAGTTAGGTTAAACTTTTTAGGTTTAAATCTTTAGTTAATTACCTGGATTTTAATCAAAACTTCTGTTTATCTCTCTCAAACACATCGTTTCCTTCAAGTTCTTTTTTTATCTCTAGATTGTACATGTAAACCTTTTTATCCAAATTTGGAGAATTTATATGAAGAAGAAATTATTCGTCGGCAACTTATCATGGAAAGCTACCGAAGAGACACTAAAACCCGTTTTTGCAAGCTTTGGTACAGTTGTGTCGATTAAGATCATTACCGATCATACCGGCAGATCGAAAGGCTTTGGCTTTGTCGAAATGGAAACAGCTGAAGAAGCGCAAAATGCAATTTTGGGGCTAAATGAAAAATTACATCTTGATCGCAATATGCGCGTAAGCTTGGCTCAAGAACGCACTGAACGCCCTGCCGGAGAGCGTAGAGAATCACGAGGCGGATTTGGCGGAGGCAATTACGGCGGCGGCGGAGCATCCGGCAAAACTGGTGGATATCGCAACCGGGATAACAATAGCTGGTAGTTCTTTTCGAGATCTTACGTAATTGAATTTGATTAACAGATGATGCATTTACGTAAAAGATTATAGTTCTATTTTAGACTGTTCAAAATCTTCGATCGAAGATTTTGAACAGTCTTCAGTGTCTAACTTAGGTGATCTTATAGTGGCATAACCATGCAATTATGTGCGCTCAATTCTCATAATGAGCTTGTTTTTGCCGCACGAGCAGTCAGGCAGCATGATTATTTTTGCCTTGAATGCGGTCAGCATATTCGTCTCCGTAAAGGGATCCATCGTCAGCCCCACTATTATCATACACAGGCAAACCGGACGTGCCGCCAGGCTGGTAAAGGGATGGCCCATTTACTTGCTCAGCATTACATCAAATCTCTTCTTCCTGAAGGTGAGGCGCATTTGGAATACCGGTTTTCTCAAATCGGTCGTATTGCAGATGTTGTCTGGATACCTCGTCGCATAGTATATGAAATCCAATACTCGCCAATAGCTGCTTCTGAAATTAAAGAACGGAATGCCGATTATGCGACTTTAGGTTATCAAGTCGTATGGATATTGCATGATGGCCGCTATAATCGAAAAAAAATCACATCGGCTGAAGATTTTTTATTTTCATGTCCGCACTACTTTACTGATATCGATGAGACAGGGAAAGGATCGATCTACGATCAATGTGCATTGATGCAATATGGGGAAAAATATTTTCCTTTTCCAAGATTAAAAGTTGACTTATCCAATCCACAATTCATTAATAACAATTTTTTAAACGATTTTGAGGTCTTACCCCAATTACTCTTGCAGCGTGCGCTTCGGTGGAAAATGTATTTTTCGGGAGATTATATTGCTTCCTGGTTTTCTAAAACCCCCATAGATTCTTCTTTAGCTCTGGCAATAAGCACAATGAACGATTATGAAAAAAAAACATCAGAAAAACCGATTTGGGAATATATAAAAGATCTTTTTTATCGATTTTTTGTTGCCCCATACAGGGCAGTTTTACGGCTATTATTGGAACGGGCGTGCAGGTAATCTAAATGTCTATATTTGGATGCCAGACAATGGCTATGGCGTGATGGCGGAAAATTCCGGTTGGAATTAATCCAAGATGAACATGCACTAACAGGTCTTGTCCCACCTTTGGTTTCATGATCAATTTGGTCTGCACTTCATTCCGAATGGCCAATCCGGAAATCCCTTGTCTCCATGGAGTGCTGTCGGTGACAATGTCTGTAAAATTCTGAATAAATTTTTCAGGACTCCATCCCGTCAGTGTTTTAATGTGGTTGTTGGCAAAAAGGAGTTGATTGTCTTTGGGAGAATAAAGAATAATACCGGCCCTTCCTTCGCTTCGCAAAATATCGCATAATCTTCGTAAGTCCAGGGTGTAGTTATCGGCAGCGGAATCAAGAGAAGCCCCAACGTGGCTGTTGAAGTGGAATGAACCCGTTATTTTTTGCGAAATGTCAAGGCAGCGTTTCAATAAAGAGGAGGCTTCCTCTGCGGAAGAAATATGCTTTTCTATTGGAGCACGCATAATCTCGCGTGAATTTGGGGAAGGAGGCATTTGAGGAGCGAATTGATTGATTTGAGGCCCTTCTTCACTTTTTAACAACGTTTTAATTTCACAGGTAAGGTCGTTCACTTTTGTATCGAGCAGACCAATTTGCTGTTGTCGTTTTTCTATATTGCTTTTCTGTTCGGCAATTGTACCCTGGAGCTGGCGAATTAACGCCTGCTGCTGTTCTAATTGATCAGATGTTTCTTTGCGGTATTCTTCAAATGAGTGACGGACCAGCCTCGCTTCTTCCGAGAAATGTTGCTGATCGTTCATCTGGACTTCTAAAGCAATGGTTATATTTTTGAGATCTTCTCTTAAATTTTCATTTTCTTTTAAAGCATCGTCAAGGGCGCATTCAAGCTTTATTGTATTTTCTTTGACCGACAGATCTTCTTTATCTGCCGGTGCAGATTGGTTTATGCCTTTTGGAATGTTGGAAAATGCGCGCGATAAGATCCAAAAAATGCATAACGATCCCATTAAGCTTAAGAAGATCCCCAGTGCCATTGTATTCAAAGAGGTTTTTTGGACAAAAAATAGGTCAAACCAAAGGGTTGCCACAATGGGAATAAGATAGAGCAAT